>Ga0102593_1000147_pt1 | contig 185668 bp, 154 predicted proteins | sample AraplaCol_mMS_r2_2_FD_76862 | JGI IMG/M metagenome (GOLD analysis project Ga0102593, IMG submission 76862) | Arabidopsis root microbial communities from North Carolina, USA - plate scrape MF_Col_mMS_r2 (SPADES assembly) (version 2) | ecosystem: Host-associated > Plants > Roots > Endosphere...
CTGCCAATTTTCGGCCCGCCTTTAAAACTGACCAATCAGGTTGAATTTAAGACGCTCACCGCCACATGACTTGACTAGTTCACCGCCTGTTATACCGCCTGCACGTGCTTTCCATTTTCTGCCGGCGACGCGTGATGTCGCCGCGCGCGCCGTCGACGTTAAGTCCTCTCTTTTTAAACCAGTTGATGGTCATGGTGGTCTCGCTGGCCCAATATGGGCTCTCGTCTTGAAGCCTCATCTAGCGCGGTGCGGAAGCGGATTGAGAATCGTAGGTTCTGCCTTATCTGAGTCCGTTGGGTGCTACTTGCTAATAGAACACCGTATAGATGATTTCCGCGACGAAGCCGGTGAGGAGTATGAAGCCTCCAGTTTCGGTGGTTTTGCGGATTATATGCGTCGGAAGAAAATCAAACTTCAAAACCTAGATGCCGAAATTCGAGCTAAATCGGGCGATTGTCCCCCCATCTTCCGCGGGGTTGTCGCTCATGTCAATGGTTATACTCAGCCCTCCCTCCAAGATCTCCACCGTCTGATTGTTAGCCATGGCGGTGGGTTCCTGCAATATTTAGATAGCAAGACGATTGCAACACATATAATTGCTAGTTCATTGACTCCAAAAAAACGTGAAGAGTTTCGACGATATCGCATTGTGAAACCAGCTTGGGTGACTGACAGTATAAAGGCTGGGCATCTACTTCCTTGGGATGAATATCGTTTGGTGGATGAAGGCCATGCCCAAAAGGTCTTAAAATTCAGTGATGGTCGTTTTGGAAGCCAGGCCAACACTCCTGGGTCTAGTTATAAAGACCAATCTAGAAAGAGTTGGTACCATGCACAGTTGCAAGCAATGGAGTCGGCTGGGACTTTGAACACTCCCTCTAAACCCCCACAGCCGTCACCAAAACTCCCAAGTCAACACTCACTATCCGACTATGGTGATTTTCCGAGCTTTACTGCTCTTGAAGGCAGCAACTCAAGTTCCCCTGCCAAAGAAATACAAGATTCATACACCACACCCAAGAAACCGGTGACTAACAGCGCCTCTGATGAAGTACACCGACTTCCTGAAATGGAGCAGCGCAAGACTGAGAGCCCTCGATCAGCAAAGAAGCCCGATCTGCCATCAGGCCCACAAATGACCTCCGAAGAATACAATGCGCAGCTTCTCTCCGACCCGCGAATGCGCAATTCAAGTTTCGCCAACCCCGATTTCCTCCGCCAATATTATCAAGAGTCCAGACTCCATCACCTGTCAACTTGGAAAGCTGAATTAAAAGCACAGCTTCAAGCAGCAACCCGAGAGAAATTGCAGTCTCAACCTCCTCCAAAACGACCCGCGGCCGGATCAAGGAGATATATTCTTCATGTTGATTTCGATTCATTTTTTGCTGCCGTTTCCATCCTCAAACATCCGGATCTCAAAGAAAAACCGGTGGCCATTGCACATGGCCCCGGTCCCGGCTCGGAGATAGCCAGTTGTAATTACGTTGCACGTGGCCATGGCGTGAAGAACGGCATGTGGATGAAAGGTGCCTTGCAAGCGTGCCCAGAGCTCCAGGTTCTACCCTACGATTTTCCGGCATATGAAGATGCCAGTCGTAAATTCTACAGCTCAGTTCTTGCTATTGATGGTGTTGTTCAAAGTGTTAGCATTGATGAAGCACTTATTGATATCACAAATCAATGTTTGGAAGCTGGCGGCTCAATCGACAGAGACGTGCCAGAGGAGTCTGTATATCGTGAGCAGGCATTGGCAGACGAAATAGCCCGGGGCTTGCGAGATTCAATCAAGGAAAAGACGGGTTGTGCGGTTTCTGTGGGAATTGGTGGTAACATTTTGCTAGCCAAGGTGGCTCTAAGGAAGGCAAAGCCAGCGGGACAATTCCAACTTAAGCCGGATGATGTCCTGGAGTTTCTTGGATCTCTTACGATAAGAGATCTTCCCGGTTTTGGATATAGTCTTGGGGCCAAAATGGAGGAGCTTGGTGTCAAACTCGTTAAGGACGTTCGTGAGATTCCTAGGGACAGGCTAATTTCCAGTCTGGGGCAAAAGACTGGTCTTAAAATGTGGGAATATGCCCGAGGCATCGACAAGACTGAAGTTGGAAATGAGGTCTTACGGAAATCGGTTTCAGCAGAGGTCAACTGGGGTATCCGATTTGTCAATCAAGAACAGGCGGAAGATTTTCTCAGGTCTTTGTGCAAAGAACTCAATGGGAGACTGATTGAAAATCTGGTCAAAGGGAAGCAACTTACGCTCAAGGTCATGCGCAGATCAATGGATGCCCCCCTTGAGCCCGTGAAACATCTTGGTCACGGCAAATGCGATGTGTTCAACAAAAGCGTGGTAATTGGCGTTGCCACCAATGCATCTGAGATTCTAGGCAAGGAAGCTGTTTCAATGCTGCGAAGCTTCAATTTCTCACCAGGTGATCTTCGAGGCCTAGGTGTTCAAATGACCAAGCTGGAGCCTCTCAAGGCTGGGTCTACTGCTAGCCTTGAGAGCAGTCAGCGACAACTTAATTTTCAGAAATCACCAGTACGAAAGAAGCCCGCTGTGGATGCTGATCCTGATGAATTGGAAAGCCCGCAAAAAGGTGATTCTGCTAAAATCCAAGTCGACCCGGTGCTCAGTAACAGCGCACATAAGCCTTTGAACATGTCCGGTTCTCAATTCATCATGCCCACGCAGACGGACCCCCAAGTTCTCTCCGAGCTTCCTGGGGACATCAGATCGAGACTTGTAGCACAGTCAAAAACACGACAGGATACGCGCTCTGGTTCACCATGTCCACCTCCGCGTCCGCGGGAGAGACTTACAGCCGACTTGCCTCCTCAGTCCCAGCTGGATCCAGAGACTCTGGCTGCCTTACCTGATGATGTTCGGAGAGAAGTATTAGGTTACTACGATGTACAACCACCTACGTCTGCCCCCCCGGCACCACCTCCAGCACCGGCACCATCCATACCGCGGCTAGCTTCTGCCGGTGGCTTCAAGTTAAGAAGGCCGACTTCTCCTCCCAAAAAAAGACGCGGCCGTCCTCCCAAATCTGCCTCGAGCACAAACAGCCATTTGAAGCAGTCAAGCTTCGCGTTCCCGCGGGCTGCAGGCGCCGTCGCCGCGTCAACGAGTCGGGAGACATCCCGACAGCCATCTCCCGCTTTAAAAGAACAACCCGAAGCCTCTGCTGAATTTCTTGCCGCATTACCAGAGGACATTCGTCAGGAGATTCTTGAAGATCAAATACGAGCACGCATGCCCCGTGCCGTCCCAACGACAATTAGGCCAATTTCACAACCACAACCCGTTCCTGCGCCCGCAACTGAAGCTCCTGCCCCTGTTCAAGTTGAGAAAGTACTACATCTCCCTCCTTTACCTGCTCGACCCGTTTTCACATCTCAGCGTCTTTCTGCACTGCCAGATCTACGAGATGCAGTCAGGGCTTGGCATGATGCGTTTGTAACTGACGGGCCCTACGGTGAGGATGTTCAGGTCCTGTGTACATACATACGATGCGTGATTACCGAGGAGAAAGATATCGATAAGGCTGTCTCTATAGTGCGGTGGCTGATGTGGCTCGTTGGCGAGTATGCCTCTCCTGAAGGAGTGGCGGATGCACAGCAACCGCCGAAATCTGCACAGAGTGATGTTGTTACTTGGTCTGAAGCAATTTATCTGATGCAGGGTAGTGTACAGCGTGCTTTGGATGAGAGGGATCTACCGTCTGTGGAATTCGAATGATTTTCTTGTAAATTTGCATAGTTAGGTATATGATGCAATGATATACGACCAATTTTCTATCGAGCAGATTTCGGGGCTTTCAGTATCTTGTACAAGTGATATTAGTAGTAGAATAATATCCAGGTAGCGTCAAGTCTGAGGCATCGCGATATATGCACTTCTAACATTTTACTTCAACCAAACTACCCTCATGCATACGTTTTCGGTAAGGCAAATCAGAATAACTTCCAGGAAAATTAACATGATATATTTGACTCGGTTTGAAAAAGACTACCCTGTGATATCTAAAATGAAATAACTGCTGTATACAACAGGATATACAACGCTGTGGCGATAGTCACGTGTCGGGATTTGTTTGTATTTGCGTCATGGCGCAACTTATTTTGTCTTCAGTCCTTTTGCCTTCCATTTCTCCCCGTCTCCCTTAACTGAGCATTCATCAAAAAATAGATTTAGACAGCTTGCATCTCATCTATACGAGCAGATGAAAGTCGACTACATACAGTAGGACCCAGCATTGCAGCTTTTCTTTTGGCCCCGCCTGTTGCCCCGACTACGAGACCAACCAACCGGCTCGGCCTGAATTGACAAGTGGACAAACAACCCACATTGCTTTTCGCAAAGACTCCTTCAGGCCAATTCCAAATCAAGGAGCGATCGGTGGCTCGCCTCTGCGTGTATTCAATCCCAGACTGAACGTCATCTTGCGCCACGACCATCCTTGTCGACACTGGGTGACATTGAACCGAGGTGTCTTTGTTGGAAGGCTTGTGCTTCGCTGTCATCATCATTAACCTTTCGCACGTTCCAAGCGACACACACAATACACCATGGCGGATGAACTGGATTATCTCCAGTCGGACTTCGACTTAAACTCCCTAACCGTCCCCCGCCTTCGCTCCATTCTCGTCAGCCATGATATACCCTACCCTGCCTCCGCCAAGAAGGCTCAACTGGTTCGCATCCTGGAAGATGAGGTTCTCCCACAAGCCAGGAAACTTCTTCGGGATCGCGAGCGCGTGAGAAGAACAAGTGCAGGCATCACAGATATGAGCAGTCGCTCTACTTCAGTCACGAGTGAAGACGAAGGACGCGATTCCCTACGCCCACCACCGACACCATCTACAGTAACATCGACCACCGGAACGCGGCGTGTTGGCTCACGGCGAAGTGCTCGCGGATCAACCGCGGACACTGAAGAACATACCGTCCCAGCCACCCCTGCGACTGCGTCGAAGCGTCGAAGTGCTGTCGCGCGCTCGGTGGGTAAACACCCGCGCGCCTCAGACACAGAAACCGGCGACGATAATTTAGCAACCCCCGTCGCGGCTGTTGGTGCTTCCCCACGCAAATCTACAGCAAGGAAGCTTCGACGCAGCGATGTAATTCCTTCAACTGAAGTCGATGAATTCACACCATCTGCTGTTAAGACCGAGCCTAGGGAAGGGGGTATCTTTACGGATGACAATCCCTTCCAAAGCGGAAGTCCCTCGGACAATATGCGGAGCAGAACATCTAGTCATGATGGAAAACGCAAGAGTGGTGGGAGGTTATCTACGGAGAGTCCCGCCATGAGGAGTAACCTGCGGTCCAGGAAGTCAGCAACTCCTTCCAGTATCAAGCAGGAGAGCGGAATCAAGGCCCCGGCGAGAGCTTCTTTTGACTTTGCATCTCGACTACAACCCCCTCAAGAAGAACCTGAAGAGTCTTCTTCAGAAGAGGACGAAGACGTCGAGAGCGAGGTTGGCTTCGGTGAAGAGTTTACTCCGGAAGAGCAGCTGGCCCTGGAGACAGAACAATATGCACCATTTACACAAGCTCGTAAGCGCAAGCAGAAACAAGGATCTACCAGTATCATCGCTTCATGGCTCGTGATTCTGGGCATCCTTGGTGGCTTTGGTGCTTGGTGGCGCAAAGAAAAGATTGAGATCGGTTATTGCGGTCTTGGAAAGCCTACCTGGTCTTTGACAGAAACCAACGTTCCAGAATGGGCTAATGTCCTGGAGCCGCATTGCGAACCATGCCCGCCTCATGCCTTTTGCTACCCAGAGTTTGAGGCCCGTTGCGAGCACGACTTTATTCTCAAGCCGCATCCTCTTTCATTGGGTGGAATTGTCCCTCTTCCGCCAACATGTGAAGCTGACAGTGAAAAAGCACGCCGTGTCAAGGCTGTTGCCGAAAAAGCTGTGGAAGAGCTCCGTGATCGACGAGCTAAGTGGGAATGTGGCCAGCTACAGGAAGATGGGAAGGAGGCATCTCCTGAAATCCCCGAGCCAGACCTGAAGGAAGAGGTTGCTAGGAAGCGCCGCAAAGGTCTTAGCGATCTTGAATTTGACGACCTTTGGAAAGGAGCTATCGGAGAGATCATTGAGAAGGATGAAGTTATTAGCAAGACCGAACAGTAAGTTGAACCTTCTCACTCAGACATTTTCTATGTCTACATCGCCGCGCTTTTCGTTCCGGGCTTCATCCCTCCGCCGGCTATTTCTTATGAAGATCTTGGTTCTGACATGGTGCACCGGAACTAACAGAGACGCCTTCGCAATTACAGACCTTCCGCCGTCCTCGTCCTCACATCAACATCCACTGCCCGACTCCCATTCACATGTGCCACCCGCCGTTACGTCCGACTCGCTCTCCTCGCGTATCGACTCCCTCTTTCACTTCTAGCTTTAACATTTATAGCTTTGGCTTATGCTCGTGCTCGAGTTCTCGCACGTCGCAAAGACATTGCCCGTGTACCCGAATTAGTGGCTACAAGCCTTGACCGACTTGCCACACAAGCTGCACTCTACGCACGCGGGGGTGCAGTGGAACCTTACATCCCCATCGGCCAGATGCGAGATGACGTTCTCCGCTCTGAACTGCACGGCAAGCGACGTGAAGAATTGTGGCGCCGCGTCCAGCGCATTGTGGAAGGCAACGCTAACGTTCGAGCCGCCGTGCGCGAGGGCCGTAGCGGCGACGTTGCGCGGTCATGGGAATGGATCGGCGGTATAGGAGGTGTTGGCGTGACTGGCGGGGAATATGAAGGAAGTGCTCGTCGTGAAAGTGCGCGGTTTTCCTTGCCTTCTCCTTCTAGTAACATCGATGCAGGTCATCAAGTGTCTAAGGGAGTCAATGATGAGTCTGCAACGAGTCCGAGACAATCGCGTCGGTGGGATGAAGGTCGTCCCATTTACTAATTGGAAAGTCTTGGTTTTCAAATTCAAACGTTGATGGGGGTATCTTTGTATTCTGAGATGCAGTTTTCTGCATCTTGATATCCTCTCATGTATGAGATTGGTTTTTATTACAATTCTCTCATGCCCTTTTCCTTTTATTTTTCTTTCATCCTTTTATCAGATTCACGTACATATGCCTTCCTCTGTCTATCCTAGCTTTCATTCCAGATTCACAATACCCCTTAAATCAGTCTAACAAGATTCATTCTCATTGCTTTCCCATTCTGATCTATCCATTTAGTTATTTTCTAGCTCTCAAAGACATCCCCATTCTAATGGGAATAGTAACCAATCAATATCTTATCAACCCGTGTCAGACGCAGCGATCGTCAATGCCGATCAGCTGTGCGTTCATTTTTTGGTTCATAGGTTTTGTACATTTTCTCCAATTGCACTTGATGGAATAATAATAGCGAGACTGAATAATGGCTATAATATTTTCTACTTTACATAGTGTGGAGCAAGGGACGCATCTTGTTGAATATGCACTCCCCGCCACACTATAATTCATCCGCATGGATCATACTAATCGGAGACAATCTCCGCAAAGTAGAAATACATCTGGAATCTAGTTAGGGAACACTCTTTTATATGCTCTCACTCTACATCTATATGAGGAGGAGTTCTTTGTATATTCGGTAGCCCGTGAGGCTACTTCAATGACAAATAAAACAAAGTGAAATGAGGAATTGAACATTTTAGGGTGGCATTTTTCTTGCCCTAAGGGTCGACTGGGTCTGATGCCCAAGTGACGATGCCAAGTGACCGGGCAAGCTCCGAATTCAGGTCTTCTTTTTCAACGCCACAATTCGAATACGCGGGATTGAAAGAGGTGTTTTTTGACAGGTTGCGCGAGAGGTAGATCAGTAACTCAGAGTCGAGTAGAGTAGAGTAAGTAAACCGGTTATGTACGGAGTAGAACTCTGTTAGTCGCCTTTGTCGATGCTCGAACGACTCTGTATACAAGACCATCAAGAACACCCCTTCCTTTCTTTTTTTATTGACCCCTCGATATAAAGAATGAATTTGGTTTTCATAATGTGGATATTAGTATTACACTGCATATTTCGCAAGGGTTTGACTGGGATTTGCAGTCACGCGATACTTGAAACGATGCATCTTGACGAGACGGACATTCAGAACCAATAGACGAGAAAAGACGGGATTTTGCTGTAATCCTTCATGCACAATATCGTGGAACTATACCTTCCAATACTCTAGTAGAAAAATGCCGGTGTCGGCTCAAAGAGAGCTGGAAATAATCTCCGTGGGACGCGATGATCCTGATTCCCTTCTTTTCGGAGTTACTAGGGGTGTGACATCTTCATTCTAGCAGGACCGCGCATCGTTTTGACCGCTCATTTCTTTTTCCTTACTTTTTTGACTCGGGGGTAGATCGTGTCTCGCTCTGGGTATTGCTTAGGCAGTTCTCGCAAATCGCCGAGTCTATCCTGTGATGACCCAGCCCTAAAATGACGTGGTGGATCAGGTCTGCCCCGCTCAGATGGCACTTCATTCGACAATAGTTGTGGTTATTGCCTACTGGAAGCTGAGAGAACTTTCTTTCTCGCTTGAGGGGGTTTCGCCTGGTTGGCCGCATGAACAGTATGTATGAAGACGAGATCAATGCGGACACGTCGTCAGGCAGGTGAAAATGTATGCTCAAGTGGTATCGTATTCAATCGTACACTCGGACATTCCATCGAAAGGATTACTATTATGGTGTTTGGTAATTTGTACATACGGTATTTCCCCAACGGTCCCGTGTGCGCAAAAATGGACCGGGATCTAAGAACATTCAGGAACCACCTTCGAGTCCAATCAACCCGTAATACAGTAGAAACCATTCCCTCTCTGGAACCGGGCGTAAGCAACCATTTTAGGGGCCATTTGTGCGCTGATCACGGGTCTCCTGTACATTGTGTGGAAAAAGGTGGTTCCTTACCGGTGTTTTGCAAAGTAGGCCCGATCCGAATCTAGCGTCAAAGAGATTCGACTTTTACTTTTTTGGAACCCGGTAGTTGGACCAGTTTGCATTTAACCAAGAATAGCAAACGCTCTTCAAGGGAATGTGGGAATCGATTGAAGAATTGGAAAGGGAACGAGCTCGGCTCGGTTGAGCAAATGATCATGATCTGGATATAATATCCCGCAGTGTCAACCTCAGTATAGGAACGCCGCAATCCACTTAGTGAAGACGCCAGGGGGGGGGAGGGCAAGGTCCCCGTCATCCACTTTGCTGGATGGTCGAGAGGCTTGGATTTGAACCACTTGAATTGGACCTGGATAATTGAGCCAGGATACCGGACTGATTCATGTCGAGATCGGCGAGAGACCAACGGAAATGTTCGCCGAGGGTCATATTATCATGCCTGAGCCACGGCCCACTGCTATTGATGTCGTAGCGGTTGGTTTTTGTGGGTTATTATTATTATTGATATTATTTACCTTGTCTGTTTTTGGTAATGGATGTGGAAGCCACCGGGATGGTGAGCATTGGCTCGACGAGGAGCTTTGATTGATGCTTTCCCCATGAGGAATAAGCTGTGGATATTGCGTTCTATTGAAAGACGGAATCAATATTGTAGCATTGATTTGACGAGAACAGGACAGATATTTCGTAAGTATGATTAGAAAAAGTAGAATGCGTGATCAAGGCTAGGTCATACTCAAAAGTACACTGTGTTGTAAAGCGTTTGATATTCTGTTCTCGATTAGATCGTACCATAGTCTTTGTTCCGTACAAACATGGCTGTCATGTCAAGGCTATTCTTCTCCGATAAGGTTCACCTCTGACTAGAATACCGATGGCGTCGATTCTATGTAATTCTCTTGGGTCTGCAGCGCCATTGATGCCGTGGCACTAGAAGACTTGCGCCAGTGGCGAATCTCGAGCCCCTCATCTGCCGTCATTTGTCAATCATTCCGGGAAAAATATCCCGACAGTTGCGATGCACCTTTCCTTTTTCTTCCCCCTTCGCAATCATCGGTCGAATGCTTTTCTTTTCTGTATGTAGTTCTTAGACAGCCACAGTGGAGTCTCATACTTCACTCGGTGGAGATTTGCCGTGCAGTCTGACGTTGCAAGCGACAGTGGCAAATATCCCAGGTAAAGAGAGGGGACGCATTCCACCGAGTTTCCCGGGTCGTTCCTCCGCGAGCTGGAATGCAGATAATCTTCTTCACAAATCGAAGCCATCTAAACCTTTTCCGGGGTGGGCGGAGTGTGTATGCGGATCTGCTGTGAGGATGGAAGGTTGAATATGCCAAGCAATGGAGGCGCGCATTGTCGGTATAAATGTATGGATTAGGGATGATCAGGGTGGATATTAGGGTACACATGTAGACATTGCAGACAGAACTAGTGATTAGGTGAATATTGGGTACTGTACTCTGTATGACCTCGATTATACCTTCAATATCACGATGGGTTCCAAGGTTAAAAATAATTATAATATACATTGTATAAGAACGAACTGTCACTTGACCTCTATTTACTGTAGTTAGTTGGTTAACTACCTAACTATGCCTACCGTGGATACTGTACATACATTGTACAGTACTTAGTCTTAGCCCTAACTCCATAACAAGAATAGTCATTGTCAACCTCCTCGTGAGATAAACCAATCAGCAAGCCGAAAGGAGCTCGCCCGATGCGATCGAAGACGACATTTTCGGTTTTCACTGAACACTCGACGGACGACGGGGTAATGGCTGTTTTGATTGGTTGGGCTCAATGGAAATAATATCCGAAATATAAACCACTCTCTGCATCGGACGGGCTTCTCCACCGAATTGTCTCCCTTTTCAAACACACAAAACAAAAGAAAGAGAGAATTGGCGTAGTTGTATTTTCTAAGAAAGAGAATATCTGCATGCAGACTTTATGAGACAAATGTTTGATATTATGCGTATTTGTAACTAATATATAAAAGAATTGGGATGAATCCAGGGGACAGGATATAATAATAACAAAACTCAATGATAATCATAACAAATTGATTGGTACTTAGTATTTGCATTGTATAAATGTACTTTTGACTACAGCTTAGATGGAATTGAAGGACTAGAACAGACAGAAGCCTACCAATGATTCCATGGTCCAGTATATTTAACTCTTTTGGTGTAATACAAGCAAGGTATATTGTAGAACGTATGGATCGGACTAGCCGCGGTGAATACGCTAGTTACTTTTTTATTTAAGCTGTAACACTTCACTCCCTCCCATTCAGTTAGTAAATTAGTCTGAATAGCTTCAAGTCGGGTTTCGAAGGGGAAGAGAATAGCGAAAGGACGAATGCTTATATCTATCTCATACAAACGGACTTTCGTAATAGGTTCTCGACACGAGGCACATGTGTTTATCTAGTAGAAATACATAATCATCTAGCTCAAGTAAACACCATACAAACAAAGGAAGAAGACTGTAAACTAAGGAGAAGGGGAAGAGATCTGTCTCTGGGATTCAGATCTACATGAGCTGAAATAATTCAATTCCTTTTTGTTAAATGGACCATTTTTTTATTGATTTATTTTATTAAAATTGAATTTAATTGAATTTTCCCTTGGTTGGCCCACCATCCTTACCTGAACTGGAGAAAAGAGAGGGGGACAGAGAATGTCAGTCAGACCCAAGTTCCACCTTTCCGCCACACGTCTCGATCTTCTCCTCTCCCCCTTCTCCAATCCCCCACTATCCTAACTTTTGTGGCCCAGTTCGACGGGCCAGTGTGTCACGGGCGTCTGGTCCTGCAGAATTTCCTGCACCCAGTAGTAGTAGAAGACTGCATTGAGGGGGCCCAACCCAGTGAGATTCTTTTTCTCAGCCCGCTCCCGACTCGTGGACCCATTCCGCGCTGATAATGATTCATGTGGCATGGACTCTACGTTTTACGATTGTGGCTTGACTCTCTCGAGTTGCCAGTCTAACGCCGTGAGCCTCTCTGTGATCTCTTTTCGGCTCTTCTCTCTCCTCCCCTTTTCCCTCCATTCGACCTCCTACCTCCTCCCACCCCCCAACCGGGCCTTCTATCGCAATGGGTGACGGAGGGAGGCCTTTTCGGCCCATTGCCCCTCGGTCCATACCTCCAGGTGGTGGAGGTGGAGGGGGTGAAAGGACGCCTGTCGCTGGTGCCAGTGGTCTACCAGAGGAGGGCAAGATGAAAAGAGCATCGACGGCTTGTAAAGAGTGTCAAAAACGTCGGACAAGGGTACACATGACCTCCTCTCCTCCTATTCCTTTGATGCCTTAGAAATTCCTATCGCACACTTTCTCTCTCGTTCGTTTATGTGTATTCTTTAACAAAATTTGCGTGTTTTTTTTTTCCCTTTTCTTTCGCTGTTCTCTTCTTGTCTAGTCATTCTGTCGCACCATCTCCCTCCCTGCTATATTGAACCATATTTCTGATATCGGCTATTTTTTCGCCCAATAATTTAGTGTACCGGAATGCCATGTACAGAATGCGTCACCCACGGCCGTGAATGCGTCACAGATGAATTATCTGATAAACGCCGAAAAGCATCTGCGAAAAGAACTCAGGAGGAACTGACCGATCTTCGTGGATTTCTGGACCAAATCTTGACCGTCATGCGGATCAGCGACCCCGCAGCCCTACAACATTTTGTTCAAACCGTTCGAGCCGGAGCCGATATGGATGAAATTCGCGCCACTGTTCAACGGATCCTCCATGCCCATACCCATACCCATACTCAATCTTCCGAACCAACAATTCTACGACCAAGTCCACAAATTCCACACGTCGGCATAGATCCAAACATGGTGGACCCTAGCATGAGGAATTTCTTCAATCCGAATCCGCAATAGCAGATTTCGGTCCTTCTGTGATTTCCTACTTTATATTTCCTTGTCTGGTTGTGTCCCCTTTTTTTTTGTCATATAATGGCAGAGGGGAGCGTCTGTTGCATAACATTGGAGTGACACTTGGGTTTACGATTCGTGCTCAGCGATCTTATACACGTCTCGATCCTGCGCCGCATCCGTACTATGAGAAAATTGCCAGGTGGGCTATTTGATAGTGATGTCCATGTCCCATGACGGGCATCAGGATCTTTCTCCCTCGCTCTTTCATTGCTTTTGGGGTGTGTTTGAATAATAGATCCGCATTAGCCCTGCCGCGATCTCCGTGGTTCTTATTTTTCTGCGCGCTATCTTTATACGACAAACTTGAATTTCTCAGAATGGTTCTTCTTATGAATGCCATAATTCAAAAACCCTCCGTATCTAATAACACTGACTTCATGCTCTGTTGTATCATTTGATTAATCCAACCTTTGCTGAATCTGTTGCCCTTGTGCAATTAATTAGTGGATCTGCATTCAGCTCGACAAATGCGGCCTATCTCAAGGTTATCCTGCTCAGGAAGTTCTAGTTGGTCGAGATAATAATTTCTAGCGTCAGGTGTACAACCTTGTACATGCATGGTGATTGGAGAGAATATGAGAAATTTCGCTACATGCCTCCCTTTGTATAGTCAACAAGCAATACATTTGTAGTAGACATGCACTGATTTTTTTTTTGTTCTCGCTGGCTCCTCGATTCCTCTCTGTACCTTGAGATGGTATACATTAGATATAGTATTATGTTGAAATACGAGCTGGTCTATGTATATAGTGTATACTAACAACTGATTGATTATTTTCATGGATTAAAACTTTACTGAACATCATCATATTAAAAATCTCGGTATGTCTTGCTCGCCCTAGAATGAAGTGGCAATTTCCTTGTTTTGTACTTCACTAGTGTAGTCAATATGTACCTAGTATAGTATAGTATAGTATAGTATACTACCTCACTAGTGCAATGCGAGTCCTTCAAATACCAGCTCACATTCTCCAGAAACACGAATCATTCGAGTGTGAACCCCTCTGACCAACCCTGCCCAAGCAATTCTTTCTTGCATGATTCTCAATTGGGATATCTGCTAGCACCCTGTTCATATATACCATGATATACCATGGCCGACTATTGAACGTGGTATAAATCCGGGGGTGGAGTTGTGCCCCGCGCGAACCGAAGGAGCCAACAGCAGACGAGATCCTCTCCACTTTCGTTTCTTCCCACTTCTCCCCCCCGGATTCTTCTCCTTTTGGTGCTACTCGGATATCCAGTCCAGTCTAAATGGAAGTATGAAGTACTTGGCAGTTCTCACATAGTATCCGACTTCCCCTCCAAACATGGCCACAACTAGTATAGCCAATCCGAGCGTCACGCAGGGATCTGGGTCTGGATTGCTCGACGACGCTGTTGACACTGCAGAATTGCGCAATCCCGGTCGCAAAAGGAAAGCCTTCAGCTCACTGTCAAATAAGAATAGCGGAGGCCGACAGAAGATCACTCGGGCCTGTGACTCGTGTAAAGTTAAAAAGACTAGGTGCACCGGTACCATTCCCTGCACAAGATGCACTCGTCTATCACTATCATGCCGATACAATGCGGCCTACTCCAGAGGACTTCCACCCGACCCACTACCTGCAACTCCATCGCCGTGGAATCCTACCGGTACAAGACGCCCATCTTCTGAAATGGGCCGTCGTACTAGTGATTCATTTCCTGGCGATACTGCGGGATTAATGACGACGTCGTCTACTTCAACGGCAAGAGGCACTGTCAGCAGCCAACATGTCTCCCATAGTCAACGCCACCCCGTGTCGCAACGCAACTCTCCAGAACCTGGATCAACTGACTTTGATGGTAACTACCTAGGTCCAGCATCTGGCGTGTCGTTTATCAATCGTGTTTGGGGTCGCCTGCATCAGGACGAAAGTCAGATCCCGAATGAGCTGCAGAATGAGTCGAATAAAAACACAGCCGTCTTCATGTTTGGAGACAAACCTTACTCCCAATGCCAGGATATTCAATTTCCACTGCCATCGTATGAGAATGCAATGGAGCTTGTTGCTATCTATTTTGACTTTTCCATGGTCACATACCGCTTTTTGCATAGGGGTAGCGTGGAAAAATGGGTGAAGCAGGTGTATGAGAATCATACCTCGGTGGCTAACCTTCCAACTGGTAATATGGTAGCAAGGACTGCGATTGTGCTCATGATATTCGCCGTGAGTACTGTACATAAAGCCCCTGAAATCCAGGAAGATGGACAAAGCCTCAGGTTAGTGCTTCTGGTATCAAGTTGTTATACAAGCTCTAGTAGAACCGCATCAACTAACGATCCCTGTAGTGAGCGTTGGTTCGCAGCTTCAAAATACATGTCTTCCTTGGAATCGGGACCGCCTCGTCTGGAGACGATACAGGCCCGGTTGATTCAATGCCTGTATCTATTATCTTCATCGCGGGCTAATGAATGTTGGTATTCATTTGGCACAGCTTTGCAAGTCGTGACGGCTTTAGGTTTACATCGGAAATTCCCAGTCAAACCCTCTAAGAAAGGAGGCTCTCATTTGGAACTGGAGCTCAGAAAACGTATCTTTTGGAGTGTTTATGTTCTAGACAAATACTTGAGCATAATGTTTGGACGACCACGTCTGCTCCATGACGAGGACATTGACCAGGAACTACCGGATGAAATGAATGACGATGACCTCCTAGAGGAAGATCCAGCACGACGTACAGGGTCCACAGATAGCATGATGATCGCTTCTGTACTTCATTATCGGTACACCACACCCCATTCCACCTTATTTTTCATTGTCTGCTAACACCCCCGGCAGATTAGGTCGCATTTTGGGCGAGATCTCTCGACAGCTTTACAGCATAAACCCTCTCTCGCGAGACTCGCCATTAGAAACAGCCGTTCGTCTCACCTCGGAATTAGAAAAATGGAAAGAAACCGTCCCACCACTCTTCAACAGCGTTCGACCATCAAGTTTAATCCCACCACTTTGTCGACAAAGCCAGGTTCTACAATTAGCATATTCCCACGCCATGATCCACGTTACTCGCTCGTTCCTCCTAGACGATTTCACCGATCTAAGCCGTCGTCCAAGAGATCCCCATCCACTCGTCAGCGCCCATGTACACAAGTGCATTGAGGCGGCAGAACATATAATGACACTCGTCGACGAACTAGCGCAACAAACACTATTCATCCAATCATTCTGGTTTACACATTACGTTTGTTTCTGCGCTATTCTCGTCGTATATATTCACGTTATCCAACAACATCGTCAATCTCTAGCACCAAGCCCTTCCGCCGGGAGTCCAGCCGATGTCGATAAATTGCATTCACTATTTTCACTGGCAGAGAGGTGTCAACAACATCTAGCCGAAGCCACACGGAAGAATTGTCCAAGTCGTCGATACAGTATCATTCTTGAAGAACTCAGACAGGAGGTCCACAGACAACTTGGAAATGGTTCGGATCAATCCAATCTACCAAGGGGTATTGATATAACGCAAGAATCGCAAGAACAGGCTGCACTCACCCCTAATAGCGTGGACCAGGAAGGATCCTTTGCCACGCAGAATCTAGACTTTGCGCCAATGTCCGGGATGTTACAAGCTCCTGAAATTGGGGCGTCATTCGACGATATTGGTCTTTTGGAAAATTTAGAAGGCTCCATTTGGTGGGCTCATCTTGATTCATGGGTATGTTGGTTGTACCATATTTTTTGGCCTGTTGTCACTTGCTAACTGCTCTTAGGCTTTATCAAGTTTTCCCAATGACCCATCCAATTTTCATTTCTAAGTGAAGTTAGGAATGTCGATTTTACATAGTAGTGCATTGTACATATCAGGATACCCATATAGATCGTTGTTTCATTTCTACCACATTGTTTTCTCCCTCAGTCATGTAACTTGGAATTGAAGTTTTCTTCTGGTGAAGAAGAAAAATCAAAAAAGAGAGTGTGTGTGTGGATCAAACGATCTAATCCACCAAAATATCACTAGATTTGAATCCAAAAACAAAAAAATGGACTCGCGGGGAATCGAACCCCGGACCACTCCCATGCTAAGGGAGTATTATACCACTAAACCACAAGCCCCATTTGATGAAAGACGGCTCACATCCACGCTACATGAATCTAAAAAAGAAAAGACTAGTACAAGAAGTCATCTCTGATCGCTGGGTCTTATATCAAGATCTACGGGATACTGTCCACACTTCTCGTTGGTATTTAATTATGAGGAGTTTTGGGGTGTTTATGGAGTCTCTTAGACTTATAGCTACAAATTTAGGATAAGTCGAATGTGGAATTGAATAGCTTTCGTGTACTTCCGTTTAGGCACGATATATATTTGAGCTTTGGAGGGTAAAACTTGCGGGCTCATGAAAAAAAGTTGGAAGGTTTATCTCACAAAGAGCCCACAGTACCACGATAGAGCTTCTACTGGAAAGGTTTATATCGTGGTTGGAACATTCTACAAAGAAAAAACTAGCCAGAATATGTTCACATTTCAAGCCAAATACATGTCCATACAGACAAGAAGCTACAAAATACACGAAAGCGAAAAATTTAAAAAACCAGAAAAAAAATCCAATCCACCGTGGCTCCGTGCCTTGATGCAGTAAAATCAAAAGACTCCCCACCAATGATAAAAAGACGCCGTCCTTAAAAAAACATGAAAGGACCAAAATATTCCAAAATCGACCACAAGAGAAAAATAGCGTGGGGAGACCGATGATTGGAAAGTTGATGAATTATATGAATGAAGTCCTCCTATCGAAATCTGCGTTGAGATTCGAAGGAACGATGGTCGGAAGTGTCAGGTGTACCGGGTGGGTGTAGGAAGGATGAGGAGGCGGAGGTTGTCATACTATCCATGCTCATGGATGGGTGCATTGAAACACCTCCGTATTGAGGTGGAGTTCCATCGGGGATGCCAGCAGCCCCGGTAGCCATTTGTTCTTTGAGAGCGCCATATTCTGCGAGTTGAGTTTGTAATTGTTGCAGGACTTCACCGATAGGTACGGCGTGGTCGTCGAGTGTATCGCCAGGTCGGAAGGGGCGCATCATGTGACGGAGTGAGAGTGTGTTGATGGTTGTCTCGATGCGAGTGACTTGTTGATCTACCAGACTGATCACAGTTGAATCGTTCAGTTCACCCCCGTGATTCTTGACCATGTGGAAGAGAGCGACGTTGGGTTCTCGGAGTCGAGGCTCAGTTGGGTTTTCCAATGCGCCGCAGAGTCTTTCCAGGCGAAGGGTGACTTCCCAAAGGCGCCAGATTAAGTCTGTCTTGAGATCAAGTTCAGAGCCAGGTGAGATGATAGCCGGGTTGACGTCTGAGTCTTGAGTCTCTTCAGAGGCGGTCATCCGGCCTGCTAGTGAGTGCGGGTAGACAAGGTACAAAGGTTCAGGGTTCTCGAGGCCCTTGAGCTTGCGCTCACCCTGGTCTTTGATAACGAAGCCTTGGCTATTAAGCTGCTGCAACTCACGCCGGATGGTGTGTCCTAGGCTGTCCATGCGTGGGTGGCTGTCATTTGAACTGGTCGATGCAGAGCGCTCGGCATCAGCGAAGACCTCGAGATTGCGTTGAATATCGCTCATGAAGTCCGATGAGACAAAGATCTGTCCACCATCGGCAACAGCAGAAATACGGGATGCTCGATTAACCATTGGACCGAAGTAGTCCATACGATTGGTCACAGGATCATTTTCGCAGACAGGCTCGCCCCAGTGTCCACCCATGCGAACAGAGAGACCACGGAAGATAATGTTGTTTTCCATATCGTAGACAATACGGCATTGTGGCTGCTCGAGAATCTCTGTTGGCCACTCAGCTTCAAGAAGCTGATTTTGACAATTGAAGCACCACAGTAATGCTGCAGTCGTAGAGTTGAAAGCCACCATGAATGCATCACCTTCAGTCTTGACTTCATATCCACCAATAATTCCAAGTTGACGTCGAAGAATATCATTGTGGATTTGAATCGCAGAGCGCATGGCATCGGGACAAGTCTCCCAGAGACCAGTAGACTTCTTGATATCAGTGAACATGATAGCAAGTTCACCGATTGGGGCATCGACGCGGTCAAAGCGAGCCAGTCGAGAGTCTCCAGGGACATCACGAGGTCTCTTGCGAAGCTTAGTTGTCGGAACGATTTGGTCATCTGGGAAGGCAGAACGCTCTAGGCTCATGCTAGGTCGAGAAAACTTCTTCTGTCGCTTTTGCAACTCACCCACTCCAAGAACCATAACCATAAGTTTGTTGGTAGCACCGAAGGAGATAGCGAGATCTCGCAACTTCTGTGCGGCATACATTAGATTTGGATGAGCAGCTCTAGTAGCGTCAACCACGAGCTCAGGTGCCACATATTCCCATAATTCCTTGGAAGCAATGATGACCATTTCATCCTGCTCAGTCAATGTTGTATGCATGAGAGCAGGGGCCGCAATTACAGCGGGCATCATTGGGAAATGGCCAAAGCATCGCGACACGGGAAGAACGTCATTAAGCTTTCCGTTTCGAGACACAAAGCCACCAGCAGCTCGAATGCGAGCCCGCTCGCTGGCCTCTGCCGGGTCATGGACTTGGGTCAAGTTCCGTAATGAACCGTCTGACTTCACGAGAATCGCCTGCGCATTACCCACGTTGGCAGCGTAAAGATCCATGTTATTCAGATACAGGACGGTTGCAACACCGCCAGATTGAATGTCATCCTGGTTGAGCTGTTTCGTGTTCGAAGATCTGCGATTGTACTGACGCAGCTCGCGGTCATCGATGGATCGATAGGCAGATCCCGCCATATTCTTATTCAATGCCAAAAATGCGCGTCGCAAAGCATCTAGTGGTGTCTCATCTTGATCCGGCTGGAGCCTCTTAAGCTCATGGGAGAACGTAGGCGTAAAATTTTCATGAAGATATTTCGCAACGCGAGAACCACCACTTGACATTGTAGAGCCATCGAACATACCAACTAGGGTTTCGATCTTGTCAGGCTTCAAGCGTGGTACGATCATATCGATGATTGAAAGATGCTCGGTTCGACCTAATGTGTCTGCCATTCCGTATGCAAGTGATCCAGCCAGCGACGCGGATGTTCTCACGCGGCGATCTTCATTCTCCTCAGGAATAGTAGGAATAGTCAACGTCACATCCATCAATCCAAGAACACGAAGGTGTGTCAAAGATGTGAAATCGGTCAAGTCGGCACCATTCGTGACTGGAGGACCCAACGAAGCAATGTTGGGCTTGATTTCCAGACGCTTGTTACCAGAAAAATTCAAGTACTTCAAACCTCTATTCCAGTTCCAATTCCAATCATACGGCCAGTTGGAGACGTTATATTTCAACATGTTGCTGCCGACATCGAGGATTGAAAGTTTGCTGACTTTGCACAGTTCTGCGGGGAGCACTTGGAAACGGTTCGCGTTGATATGTAATACCTTCAGGTTACTGCCCTCTTCGAGATCATCGGACGGTAGTGAGGTCAGCTCGTTGCCAGACAAGTAAAGCTCTGAGATCCAGGGCCACCGTTTGAGAACTCCCTGAGGCAATTCCGTCAATTCATTGTAGGAAAGATTGACAATGCGGAGCTCTGGAAGACGAGCAAGTTCACGGAAAACCTCATCATCTAATCTGTTGTCGGCGAGATAGAGATTCCGGAGAGACGCCGCAAATGTCAATGAAGCAGCATGCTGCGAGAAATTTGAATCCTTTCGAGATGAAGAGCTTCCGTCTGTGGCGTTAGATCGCGATGCGGTGGACACCTTCCGCCCGCCCTGCTGTTGTCCAACAGAGGGCGCGATGGAGGAATTTCGGTACGAGCCATTGGGAGATGAGCCAGCTGCCAAAGCTGCGTTGGGGCTTTGACTGGGTCGACGGAGATCCGGCTCATCAAGAGGGCCTAGTTCCTCGTAGTTGGGATTACCCGTGAGCCCTGGAGTTGCAACGGGAGTCGTAGTTGGTTCACCGGGAACCAGCGGCTGTGGTGCACCGTGCTTGGGAAAGGTGGTGAGAAGATTGGTAGACACGTTGAGGGTTTCCAACTTCGCACAATGCCAGATCTCATCCGGGAGGGATTTCAAATTGCACTCGCGCAGGTTGAACTCCCTCAGTTCAATCAGACATCCAATCTGGGGAGGAACGATTCCAAGTGGGTTCTTAATTATGCTAAAGTGCTCCAACCGGCGCAATTTTCCAATCTGCGCAGGAATTGATGAAAGATGATTCTTGTCAACGCAGAGTTTGGAGACATTTGGCATGTTATCGAAGATAGTGTCTTTCAGGGCAGAAAGATTCGCAGATGCCAGATTAAGGGACGATAATGTTGGCATATGAGAATCAATATCGAATTGTGTCAAAGGATTGTGGTCTAGATGCAAGCTTCGCAATTTTGGCGCTGAGCCTCTGAAACGCGAGACTAAATTGTGACCGAAGAACACTTGCTCAAGCTTGGGAAGTCCGCAAAGATTATCAATGCTTGTGATTGCATTGAAGCGGCCATCGATCTCCCTCAGACTAATCAGCCTTTGGAAAGTCTCATCAAGCGGCCCAGAAATATTGTTATTGGTCATCCAGAGGCGTTCAAGCGTGGTCAAATTCCCAATACATGGGATGCCTTCAATGTTATTAAAACTGATATCCAGATCAACCAGTGCTCGGAGGTTGCAAAGAAACTCGGGGAAAACCTTGAAGCTATTCGATGACATGTTCAAGCTCCGCAGGTATTGGAAGTTGCCAAAGTAGCTCGGCAGCTCGGTCAGCTGGTTATTGGCCATTTTAATGCTCACTAGACCAGTAAGCCGATCCAAGTTGGCATGTTCTAATTCTTCCAGAAAATTGTTCGACACATCCAAGTATGTTAGCCGACTGGCTAAGCTGAAACTCAAGGGGAGCTGCAAGGCCTCGTTCCCAATAAATTTGATCTCCCGCAGATTGATGCAACTTTGAATGAAGTCCTTCGGGACATCCAGTGACAAATTCCTGGACAAGTTCAAAGATATGATCTCGGACGATTTCTTGTAGAGGGTAATGGGGATGGTGACAAGACTCCGACCCTGAAGATCCACATGGCTGAACTTTTGCATCTTGTTGAACCCAGGATCTGCTTCAAGACTGGTATAGCCACTCAGCTTTGTGGGTAAGAATACAAAGCGGCAAAGATAACTGTGATCCTCACGACCAATGTCTTCGATGCGATCCTTTTCTGTATATCCGACTTGCTCCAGAAGCTTCTTCTGCATTAGGATCGGTCGTTCTTTATGATCAAGCTGCCGAGACAGATCATTCTTCCGCAGTACGATCTCATAATTATTAAGATGATCTTGCAAGAAGGACTTCTTTCCAAGCATATAGAGAACATCTGCGACGGTCGTGTTCAGACCAGCTGAAAGTGTGGCAAATGTCAAATCTATCCTAAAGATTCGGATGAAGTAAGACGCCCCATCGCGCTCTTTCACCGCACCATTGGGTTTGAGCTGACCCTGGGCTTCTGTAGCAACATCAGGTATCTTCTTGACGTGCCAGCTATCCGGCGCATGCCAACTATCAGAACCTTGGTCGCCGCCTTGCAAGAAGTCTGGCCGGGGCAGTTCTTCGCGTGGGGTTGTTGTACCATCAGCCGCCCTAGGCATGCGACCAGGACCAGGTGAAGCAGTGCGCACACCTCGCATATCTTCAAGATCGGTATCCAAGGAAAAATAATGTTTCCCTTCTTCACCGTGTGATGTATTACTTCTTGGTGGGTGGACATCTCCAGTCAAATTGCTGAGACCTCGCCGAGGGAACTTTCGCCCCTTCCCAGAATCTTTCTTGCTTGAATCAGCTGTGTCCAGACGAGGAGTAGATGTTCCTTCGAGACTTCCTTGTCGGTTCCGATTTGGAGATTGTTCGCGCCTCGATGACTTGTCGTGGTGCGGCTTGTGCCCGGGCAAAAATCGACCAATTTTGCTCAGTATATTTTGTTTGTTGGGAGGCCCTCCTGGAGAGTTGCGGCTATGATCGCGATATATAGCACTTTGCACGCTTGGAGTTGGACTTGTTGACCGACCTCCAAGGTTAGTGGACGAACTCATGGCGGTAGATGAGTGAAGAAGGCTATCTTTGTGAGGCTTCAACCCGACAGAGAAATCATCTCGCCCGACGGAGGGGCGGCCGCGGAAGCCAGCATACTGGTGGTCCGCAAGATCACCGGCAAGGGTGGGCCTTTCCTCTTTGCTTCGAGAATGACGATGACCAGTACCACCTCTTCGACTCGATGAGTCTCTATGCGCGGAAGACTGCCCTCCTTGAGATCCCACACGCTGGCCATCAGGGCCAATGGGAACTTGTCGAACGGGAGCTTCTCCATATTGTGGGATATCATTGAAGCTTTGATACACCCAAGGAGTGATATCACTTGAAGGTAAAGGTGTCTCCGCTCGGGAACGTGATAGTCGTTGTGAGGTTTCGGAGCCGTCTGAGTTGGCCCGTTCTCGAGCTCGCAACTGATCAATTGGACCCCCGCGCCTGTTTGATAGATTCGATCCGTCACCAGACTCATCCACTGAGTATTCTTCACTGACGGAGCCCTTTTGTTTCTTCCTCATAAATTTGGCGCTCAAGTTTGATTTTGTGCTGCTGGTCATGCTCGTAGCAGAAGGTCTTCGGTATTCTCCATTATACTCCATTTCTGCGGGCTCGCTAGCAAAAGTGCGCCCAGTTGTAGGCCGAAATGTAGCAGATGCAGGCGATGCTTCATGCTCAGACCAATCATTGAAAAAGGTCCGTTGGCCATCTCCGCCCGCACTTGTTGCCCAAGGAGCTATGGACTCCTGATCGGGGTTGTCGTTATCAGGGCGAGGTTGGTTGATCGGCGCAGGTCGCGGGCTAGGGGAAACTGATTGAGAGGCATCATCTCCAGCACCAAGAACAGCGAGTGCCTTCCTATGATTGCTGAAGCCGGATCCTTTGCGCTCTTCGGTAGGGGAAATCTCGGGAGAGCTCCATGACCACATGGAAGCTCCCCAATCGATTTTAGGAGCTTGGGACGATTGGGACCTGATAGAGATTTAGCATTCGGCTGTTTTGCAGATGAGGATGTCGCATAAGTCGTAGGAATCCCCCAAAGAACTTGGTTTTCTTCACTTCTTTTTCTGGAACGGAGAAAAGTAAAAAGAAAGCTCACCGGTCTGCTAAGGAGCCAGGGAAAGCATCGTCGGTATTACGACTACCAGAGGTGATATTGCTCTGATCCCGACGGGAGCCATCACTATTTCGAATTGTCGCTTGTGACATCGAACTGTGCCCCGAGCTCGCTGAGCCCTGCCGGTCGGGTTGCTCGTGCTCTCGCACGGGCATGGCTGGTCCCAGACTCGACCGAAACCCTCGACGGGGAGCTGGATCAGGTCACTACCGGCGGCAAGTTTCGGGATGCTGTGAAGAATTGGTGTCGTCCACCATCAATGAAAGCAGGCTTTATTCAGTGTGCCGGGGCACACAGGATGTGAGAGGTCAAACGTGGGTCGGGTAAGCTGTCGCGGATGCGTGCGCCACAGCTGGAAAGCTCAGACCTGGAGGCGCGGCAGTGAGTCGTGTTGACCCGGGAGTGATGGATGAATCAGGAAGACTCGGTCGGGAATGGCAAATGATAAGAGCAAGCTAGGTGTTCGGTCGCATCGATGGACAGAGGGGTTAAGATAGGTATTTGGTAAGGTAAGGACGAAGCGCGTTGGCCGAACTGCGAGGCGAACCACGGGGGGTAACTGAATTGGGGGGTGGGGGAAGTTGAGTGCCTTATGATTGAGGCTGAGATCGGGAATTATCGTCAAAAGTAGAGTGTTTAAAAGCGACGCTCAGGGATTATGGATGGTGCTGATCACAGAGCGCAAAGTCAGGGACCTGTATAGAGCATGCTGGCGATGGAAGAAATTGTCGAGATCGAGTGAGAATCTGGCGAAAAGTGGGGAGGGGAGAAGTTGAATTTGGGGGAGAGAGAGGGAGAGGTGGGAGGGAGACCGGATGGCGGACGGTGAATGGTGGAAGATGCAGCGGATCAACAGGGACAGTCGGAGATATGAGGAGATGTCTGAGATGGACGAGGCAAGGCGAAGATAGATTGCGGAATGTTGAAAGGTCAAGTTGCGGGAAGAGGGGAGATGTGAGAAGAAAGATGGAAGAAGAGAAAGGAGGAAGAAAGAAAGAAGGAAAGAGAAGAGGAGGAGAGATAGTAAGATGATTATTGTGAGGCTCTGTATGAACGGGAGACGAGGTGATTGGAGCAGGAAATATATATAAGTATGTAGGAGGTAATGTAATGCATTCAAAGATACGAGATTCAATGATAGTCAACAGATGTTCAAAGATGATCAATGATTGAGGAGGAGAACTTTCAGATGGGGCTGTCTGGAGGTGGTCCGTGAGGCTGTCCGTGCGGTGGATACATTAAAATAACAGTATAGTATACAGTTGAGTATAGAAGTATAGTAGCTTAATATTACACCACAACGCTAAGTGACGGTAGATCGAACGCCCAAATCGGCAACACTCGACGCCAGTTTAAGCGTTTATTTTACCAAGTTCTTAGTCATCTTTTTCATCAGTTGTATAATCGACATCGAGTATTGTTCCCGGATTGATCTCGGAGCTCCCTGAGTTTCTCTTAAATGCTCCCTGAGTGCTCCCTGGGCGTTTATAGCTACTGAAACGGGATGGGATGCTCGAGGCAGCACGGTCGGTACGTGCAGGTCGAATGGGGCAGAAGGATGAGGGTAAACAACACCCCAACTAGGGCTTACTGCTAGCACTCTCTCGAATAGGCTGGAACTCGTGTAATTGATGCTCTCCGGGTGTTGCTAAAGATGCTACCTAAATGAAAATATATAAGCTCCCTTCCAAATTAGGCCAATTTCTTTACACAATCCTCCTACTGGCAGGCAGGCCGATACTCCCCACTACACTTCTCAGAGATCAGCCCTACTCTACTCAGGGTACTCTAGATAGATAATCAGATATTCTTATTAATATCTCTATTCTCTGTTATCTCATTGTATCTATTTGAATAAATATTGAAATAATTTATTTAAGAGCTAGTCAATACTTTGACGATATATAAATAGTCTATATTTTAATCTGTTTGTAATCTTTTTTTTTATTCCCAAAATATTTATAAATTCTTTTTTGCAGTTTAATATTACTCTATTTTTAAGCTTAATTATTTATTTCCCCCCTTTATTCTATTTAATTATCGAGCCGCTGCTGTTTCCAATCTGCAATCCATGATTGTAGTCTCCAAATGATACCTGATTCCATGATAAAATAAAGTGCCTTATGTAGAGCTTATGGCAAGTATGCTTCTTGGACCCCATAAGCTGAAAGAGGGGTAAATTCTCAGCCTCGTCATCATATGACAAAAGAGTAGATTCCTATCTCTACAGCTTTCCGAATGACAATCTGTCGATCATATTTCCAAATAGGGTAGGGCGGCACTGTTTCTTAGCACGAATCGGCCCGATCTAGAAAGTCAGATCCAGACAGTCCGCCACAGTCAGCCATACGCAGGCCAAAAAATTTACATATCAAACGCTTCAATTTTCTTGCCAGAAGAGACTATTGCTTTCTAGTAACTTCAAGCGTATAATTTAAGAGCAACCGGATTACAGCTCGTGATTGATATATTCAATCGAAAGATGATGTGCCGGTTTTAGATATCTTCTTTTTTGAGGACCGCAGCTTTGAAAAGAATCCGAAAGCTCCCAGGAATCTCGACTGTTTCAAGTAATATACATTTTCTAATAGATAGCACCCCCAAGACTTTTCGTCCAAATTTTCTTATCTGCTCCCTGAGCAGACGGATAAGGAAGGTCAATAAATGAATCGGATTTCCCTCATATTTGGTGGTTGTCCGCCTATCTTTTCCACCAAATCCTATCTCCCCTACCGTCCTGATTTTTGAATTCTATTTGTAGAAACGTAAGTCAACCTGAATTAGTTATTTGAAGTTTCCCCTAAAAAGATAATCTAGTAACAGATACTAATAAGATTATTATAGACTGAGAAAATAAAAAGAGATAAACTTGTAGATTCAATTGAAAAATTGACTGAAAATCATTGGATATAAATCACTTTATACGAGAACAAACCATTACCACATTTACTACTGTGGAATTTTTCAAGCTGGAACCATCGACAGAAATTGCTTCTGCGAATGCAAAAGAATAGAATTGGGGACTTGTGAATGTAGTCTGGAACCCTTGTCGCGGAATAGACCCCAGAAGCTCCACGGAGTCAGACTCGGACTTTTCCCCCATAAAACTTCCAGCTGCTAAAATCAGTGGCTCCATTCCAACTTGCCCAAAAGATGACCGGACCATTTGATGAAGATGCCTGGGCAAAGAGGCTCGGGGGTGTAGATGGCGTGGATTTCCAATTTCCTTTGAAGGCGCGGTAATTCATCGCATTCTTGTCCTTCAGACCAGCGAAATATAAAACTGTGCCATCCGGGGCATGCTCAGAAACATATGGATTGCTTCCCCATCCAATGAAGGCGTTTCCATTGGGAAGAATTTGCATATTTCCCTGACTAGCCGAGCGCAATCCCTCTCCTGGAGCCTCGAAACGCTTCAAAATGTTTGAAGTATTTGTTCGATGATCAAGAGAAACGATCATCCCGGCCGATGTGGATGATGTGTTCCGGTAGTCATCACTCCCATTATCAAAGAGTGATAAGATAGTGTGAGTATCATTTGCTTCACGGAAGCGTGCATCATGTTGCGACGAAAAGTTGTAGTTCACCAATGTGAAAGAAGACTGTTTACCACCTAACTTCCAGATCAAAGATCCGTCACGGCCTGAAATCTTGTATATGGTGCTGGTATGTCTGGCAGAGATCAAATAATCACCTTGATCAGATTTGTCCACTAAATTTATATAAAAATAGTCCCAAGCAGTCGTATTGCTCGTTCCGTCACCCACAATTGGGTTTTGTCGAATGTGAACATAAGTTCCTGATAGAGGTACGTGGTCCAATGATGACCATTGAAATAGCACATCTCCGCTGGCGACGTTGATCTCTTGGAAAATGCCATCCCCACTCTTGCGCCAAGATTCGAGGAGTCGGGCTTGGCGTTTGACGGAGGAGTATATTTGTCGCAGTCAAATTTAGCAACGAGAATTAGATCGATTCTAGCCATAGGTCTAGATCTTTGCAATCAAACTTTTCAATTCCCTAGGAAAAAGACAAAAACAAACTTGGGCTCGTATTTGAGAATGGCTGTTTATAGATAGTTAGGATCTACGGATAGGATCTTTATTTGGATCAAGAGCGGAGAATTCAAGATAAAAAGTACTTTCACAGCGCTACCCAGAACGATCTATACCATCATTTGGAAACTTATTGATCATCCGAGACAAGTCATGACGCTCATATAGAATCTAGAATTTTTTGTAAATATTTTGATGCTGAAGATAATAGAAAGATATCGTTGATCAATATCTTGCCATCGTCTATTTAAACCATCAACAATCCCTTGATTGTAATTATGAATTGATCAAGCCGAAAACATCTTCTACAAATATCTGCCACAGATCGAGAAATAAGATCCAAGCTCTATACCAACGATGAAGTCCCCTCTTTACCTTCTTACAATCCTGCTTCCTCTAGCAACTGAGTTAACATTCGCTTCCCCGATAGCGGATGTCGAGGATACCGATATCCTTGAAGAGAGAGATCGCGGCAGCGATCATGGCGGCTTCAGCAGTGGCAAATCCTGCAGGGTCTTTAAGCCGTACTGGTACTATAAGTACCCGTGCGAATCGAGTGACAAATTGGGTCGGGAAAACGAAGGCGGCACGTTCACTGCAACTTGCAAGTACAAGTAAGCCTAATCCTTCAAATATAGACTATTTGAAGTATTAAACAAGCTGACCGGAATGAAAGCAAATGGTACAAAACCAAGAGAGGCTGGACACAGGGATTCAATAGACCAGAAAGATGCCGTATGATTCCCTCTTCTATATTTCATCAAAATCTGTCTAATCTTGTCCGAAGATGGCAACTGGGAGAACCAGCAATGCCCACCACCTACCTTTGGCTAGGTTCATTTTTTCAAATTCCGCTCTTATGCGACGCTTTGCACTATAAGTCGGTCCAGCTGGGTAAGCCTTCGCGGAAACTTCTCACTGCAAGAAAAGAAGATGTTTAGATACTTCATCACGTCTCGAGACTTTCAATCTTTCGAATAATTCCCTTCTCATACCTGCGTTCCTGAAATTCCTGCTATCTTGTCGACGGGTATTTTTATTTTCAGTGCTTGGTCATTTATTACTCTTACTTATTTTGATCACATATTCTGTTTCCGAAGATAAAAAAAAATAAAAAAAAAACTTTTGCGTTGCGCTCATCATCCATTATTGTAGGTTTCTAAAGTTCCGCTACAATAAATCGCTTCCAGAAATAGGGGTAGTCCCGTCTTGAGTTTTGGCTCCATAGCAATTAACGGGCAAATCGAATTTTCAAGAAAAGATAGCGTCTACTATGTTGAAAGAATTTTGTGATAAGAGCTCGACAAGACTGCTCATACGTCTCTTCTGGGGTGTGCCAAGCAATACCGGCGAGCCTTGGGCTTTCTCCTTTACATCCTCAACACATCCGCAACAGGCTCCGCCGATTTGGAAAGATCAGAGCTCCCCGGAGTCCGATGAGCGTATAGCCACAAAGTCATTATGTGATAGCCTTTTCGATCTTCAGTAATATCCAAAAGAATTTGACCTGGAATACAATGTATACTCCATAAATTATTCACGAAATATCAACAGATACCAATTGACCCTTGCATTGAATCATTTTCGACAAACATTGCTGTATCAAGCCTAGTGGTCTTCAAACTATACCGAAGTAGTCACCCTATTGACCTTTTCCATAGAGCTATTTGAGTCTCAAAGTTAAAAGACACCTGGTGCTTATTTTCTGCTTCTAACCTTTGAAACGCGATACCTCTAATTTACTTTACCAAGCTTTTGAATTGAAAGAGCCGACGCTCAAACAGATGCCCCGTCCAGAATGTCTAGAGCCACGGTAGATTTTCCCTCGAACGATCTCAGAATTTGGTTCTTATTAACGAACTAGATCGTTGGCTTTTGATACGAGCCGAGCCCTGGTAGGCCAAGCCAGTTTATAGGGTCCTGGAAATACTTTGGCAATCCATATTAACCTGCGGTGTGGCATGGACTAGATAATATCCAATAGATTGACAGAAGCTTATGATACATTAGCAACTACGTCGTTGAATATAGGGGTCTTCTGACCGAGTTCCACAGCTATCAGTGCAAAGACCACTAGATATTTGTTAGTTCAGAGCCAAAAGACTCTCTTGGCCGTATATAAGTAAAGAAAAGTCCAATTTGAATTTACTAAACTTTTGAACCATTCGAAATCTAGTATTGTATTCAAAGTTGGAATGCTCGCCTATAGATTTAGTATTCAATTCTCAGACTGGCCACGTTATCCGGTATGCTTGGGGTGAACGATAGAATCATGGCGTCACAAATCTGGTGATCTTTGGTCGAATTAAGACTATGGAGACTAAATCATCCTAGTTAAGAAACTTGACTGGTAGTATTAGGCGAAACTGATTCGATTCATCGAATCAGTCATCCAGTGGCCGACATTTTCACGGTGGCTTGTATATAAATAGGCAGTGGCTAAACGCCCTAGCTAAAATATTAATGTTGTAAATTCAAAGTCACCCCTTTTTCTTTCTACTTGGAAAGATATCGCATGCCATTATTCAATTTCCATTTGAAAGGCCAAGCAAGATGAGACTTAAGCCAGCGAGCATCTTGGCTATTCTCGCCGCCACCTACATTGCCGCCTATGCTGCCGATATCATCGGACCAACCTGTCGGAAGATACCTACCGAAATCAGCCCCAAGCTAGATGCCGCTTACGATAAATATTACAAAAGCCTGTGCAGCCATGGCTATCAACCAGTTGTGGTGGGCAAATATACCCATCTACCCAGCGACAAAATTTTGAAACCGGCTATGAATGACATTAGCCGCAATGTGGAAATGCAACCAAATCGCAGAAAGTCCCTGCTTCGAATCACAGATGAAACGATGAAAGCGGTCGAGGCCAATTGTGGCCAAATGACGAAGAAAGTAGACTTTTGCAAGAACACCAAAGCATTTCCGAAATATGCTGCGTGTGCTAAAGGTCAAATCCTTAGTGTTATTATGAGCCATGCTCAAGAGGCCGGTCCCCTGTTGAATGAGAATGCATGTCGAAAGGAGATGGAATATCTTAAAAAGCGGGAGCTATGGGAAGAGGCTCTTCCTTCCTACGTGAAAAACTTTGTGAATGTTTGCCGTCGTTGGTAATGGTGAATTGCTCTATATGACAGCCTTGTCAAATAGAGCAATTGAATATAAGTAAATCCACTGGGTCACTTTTTCTGTCATGGCCCAGGGTGGAGCCTTAATATCCTGGAGTGCGGATATTTCCGGCCCCCACTTTCTGACGTTTGGATGGCTCCAAGATGACTACTCGACTACTGTTATAGTCCGATTCAATGATGAACATCGCTATCCTAAGGGGCAAGAAGGCGGACTACTCCATTTTTTTTGATCGTTTTGCAGATTTAAATGATTGTAACCCAGGAAAATTATTGGGTAGTTGATTTATAAGGGACAGTTTTATGCCATATCTTCGCGTGAAGCAAACTAGACAGAATCCATTTGTACGTAATCAAATTGCAAGGGACGAAATATAATTTTATGAAATGAGAGTATCTCTGGAACATGTCACCCGTCTGCGGTAAATTTGATTGGTCGCAAGTATATCGCAGCGAATCAACAACCCGGGTGAATTACCCCCCACGAATCAATGACGCTTACGGTCGGCAATACTATATGGTTGTTCTTTTCACACTTCAAGATCTTTTGCTAACTCTTTAAGTTACAGAAAAATTATGTATCATTCAAGACATCAATGGCAAATTTTTTTTTTCGTGTACTCAACGTAAGAAAGGGCCAAAGAAATTGTACATCAAAAGCCCAGGTCGAAGACTCATTTACCGATTTCAATTCACGAAAATTATTAAGAGCACCTCTTATACTAGCTAGTGTTTGAGGGATGGCCCGTCCTTGGCCCTGTCTAGTACTAGTCAGATCATCGAGGATGAAGGAACTCTAGACATTGGTCTAGATCGTGAACGACGGCGCTGTAGTACTCATTCTTGACGTAATCACAGAGCCTTACGCCGACCCCGGCCAATGAATTGATATGTAGCTGTATTAGAGAATAGACATATTTCATTGCCAGACATTCGAAGTGACGCAAGTCTACTAGATCGCAGTATTTTATAAGTATACGTTCCCGGATATGAATAAAGTCCCAGGCTATCGGAGCTTTTACTGCAAGACCGATAATGTCGCCGTTCAAGCTGCGGCAGTTGACTCTTAATAAATTTAATCCCTGATATAGTGGGGAATTTGATGACTGATTAAGAACTTGAGAAATATATCTTTTGCTTAGGATCCAGCCAAAAAGTATTATTTCACTGGGGAATGTAGAAGCAAAAGTGAGAATATGCAACTCTAGACAGTGTGTATTTCCTAACCTAGATTCATACTTTTTCGAAACCAGTCTCGAGCTTGCAAATAAGATATCTGATTGGAGGGTAATCTAGCCATAATTTCCACGGAGATGCCAACCAAACTCTCTTCTAATAATGAGCCACTTCAGTACCTGCTTCATCTTTGGCAGTGGCAAAACAGCCACCAGAGTCGGTGACACTATAGGCCGGATATGGCTGCCCTGAATCATATCCGCGGCATACTCTTTCAATAAAATATATTAAGTTACTTGAGAAACCTTTTTCTGCTAGTTCTTTTATCTTTATTCAAAGCTTTGTGTTCTCCTCAACAATAGACCGCATCTCTGGTGTATGTCGTCTTCCTTCGATAGTAAGATTCTTCGGCAGAAGTCAACCAGCCAAAATGACCCCCAAATCCTCTTAACAACAGAGTCTTCAATTCGCCGAGTTATATTATACAGCATCTGAATCTGTTCAAAACACGTCAAAGCAGCCAGGTCGCTACCTGGAATCGATACCAGTCAATATGACCGCAAGATTTTCCTTCCCAGAAAGTCTTAAGTTTAACGAGCCAAATTCCCCGAGCTCTGAATCAGACAAGAGTTTTTCAGAGAATCCAGACCATTATCTATTATCTATACCAATCAAAAATATGCGCGACAACCGAACAGACTCTCTTTTCAACTCCTCAGACACGAAATACTGTGAAAGGATCTGGTCGGAATTGAGAATGTATGAAGATGGTTTCGATAAACTGCGGGTTATGAAAGCATCTGTGTACCGAAATAATATATGAAACAGCAACAGAAATTCTTTCCGGTGCACCAATCTGGAGAGATTTAACCATATATGTACACGGCAATCGCTTATGATGGAGTCCCTTCGGTTGAAACATCCTCAGAAATAAGTAATACCGATGCAAAATCTCTTATTTTTCCTGTTTTCGTGCTTTTAGTTTTCTTTCTTTTCTTGTCCTTTCTCTTCTTTTCTCTGTTTTTGTTACTTGAGTATCTAATTTGGGTCGATATTATTTTGGATTTGGAGAAAGGAGTTCCGTCTTTTCCAATATGTATTAGTATACGCCTTCGGGATGCATTGTCACATGAAGCCCGTGACCCAGGCATCCTCACATGTACGATAGTCGTAACGAGAGCTTCCCTCTTTTCCTTTCCTCCTCAGCTTATTGCCTTCGTACCATACTACTGCCTCATTTCATTTGATTCATCTGAGGTCTTTACACAATAGTTGGTTAATTTCAAGACCAGGAAAATTCTTTGCTCTTTTCTTTCTTTTCCATACCCGCTAATATTAAGTGTTAGATATCTTATTGTATTGAAATTTACAAGTGACAAATAGATTTCCAAGAAATTTAATCAGTTAGGTCGTCTATACTCGTGGTTTATTCTGCATAAAAGTAAAAACGGCAAGAGAGTGAATACATAAACAGGAAAGGAGCACCAAGTATTGCCGGACATTGTCCAGTATATATGCAAATGCAAATGCATAGGCAGAGGCAGAGAGACTCAGACGTTTTCATATCGATGTTTCTTCCAAGTATGTTCCATGGAAGACAAATATAAAAGAGTATACCGCTGACTCGGCTGCCGATAGAAAAAATACCGTACATTGATCAGATGGTGCTTGCTGTGGGATGATGGAATAGCGCGAACGAAGACACCGGTCAATTCTGATTGAGCGCGGCACGAAAAGGATGATCATCGAGAGCAATCCATTAAGGGGCACGGCAGTCTATAGTTGTTTACCTTGCGATATCACTTTTTGGTCTCAATCATTTTTTCCTCAAAGCCAGATGCCACTCCGGTGGGAGGCTCGGTGCAGCAGAAAACCGATCGGCTCATGTCCGGAACAAATGATAGAATTGGTTCTAGAGCGGAATATGGCACAATTCAACGTGCGGCCGCTTCTAAATCGATTTTACTGGGCGCAAGAGGTATCGAAACCACTCTGCACAACTTTGCTCAGACTAAAGCCAAAGGATCTCTCTAAACTTCAAAAGTAAGTATTGTCTATTCTCGACGACTAAATGCATTTTAGATACAATAGACCCCCCTAAGTATTAGGTGATTTTAGGAGTCCGTACTCTCACACGGCCAACGAGTGTCCATATTGAACCGTGGAAAAGGCTATCTTTGGATACCTTCCATCTCCAATGTCAATATGGATTATCTCAACCCTATATCCGCCATAAAGTTGAGGTAATTTACAGTCCTATCACCATATAATGATAACCCAGGATATGCAGCTTCGGACTTGTCAACGTTCAGGCCAAAATCAGCCTTGCCCCGCCATCAGCCACAACACCGTGAGTCACGAAAGATCGTCGATCATTGAAATACCAGTACTCTGATAACGAGAGGCAAATTAGTACATCGATCAGTAATTTTTTGTATTGAGGATATTTCACATTGTTTTAAATTCCATAATTGCTCTTACACTATACTATGTACGATACTTACGGGTTTTATAGTTGAATGAAAGATCTGAGGACTAATCTTACATCACTCTGTTTTTAGTGGTCAATCGAGCCAAATCGGATCAACCATATCATCTAAGGTCCACTATACTGATGATAGCTTTCAGCTGGGTTTAGGCTTCCCCGACAATTTCCAGGCTACCACAACTATTTCCCCGTCCAAGACTTAACAGATCTACTCGTATCTGGTTATGGCATATCTACCAAGTCCACATCTTATGATTAGTTTTATCTAAGATAGAAAAACCTCACCATATGACAACACAGTTTTACATTCAGTAGATGTACACGGAGATTTGGAAAATGGAAGATTATTGGATACCCCACTGGGAAATCCAGTACCATGGAACATACGTAGTACAGTTACAGTTTACAGAGTAGTCACTGACAATCAAGATTGGAGTTTCACAACTTCATTCATCAAAGAATCATAACATCATAAAGAGCATACCAGAAACAAAGGAAAAGTAATAAAAACATATATCATCGGGAATAAACCACTCTCCATACAAGACAACTTCCCCACAAACGAGTGAGTCACAAAAATCAATGACCAATAACAACATGCATCAAGCAAGAAACATGCATACAACCAAACAAAGAAGAACTTCAACTTCCTATTGGTCTTCCATTCACACTACCAGCCAATAATGGCGTAATCAAATATGCAAGAAGTATAGACCTCAGTAAAGAAAAGAGGGGATTCATGCATTCGAGTCATTTCCTTCAAAAAGACCAGATCTTTACTAGATCTGGCTGTCCGACTAAAAAAAACAAGGTGGTCTTTTCACGGGTATTGTTATTGTCACACAATACCCCAAGACGCAAGTTTACCAAATTTCCTTGTCAAGGACGAATGGAATCAATGATGGGACTTGTCGAGTTCCCAGCATTGGGTATGGACCGTCTCGCGGTCTCATACCGGGAGAACAATCAATATTCTCCACGGAGCGTGTATTGAAGTGAAGCTTTTAAAGAAAAGCAAATCAGGGATTGAACCGTGAACCGTGGTTGTAGTGTATTGTGTAAGACGACGAAGGGGCTTCGATCAAGACGTAAACAATCAACGGTAGTAATCAGATCGACGTCGAATATTGGTAGATTCATAACGACGTTCCGCTCGATCAAGAAGATCAGAACCATAAAGCGAGCCTCGACTAGCCGGACTACGACTAGCAGAGTCACGAGGAGTTTGACGAAGAACGACACGGTAATTCTTAGTGTTGCCTGATGTACTTCCCGAAGAGCTACCACTAGTACTGCGAGGTTTGCGAGTGACGATAGTTGGAGAAGTAGGTTCGTTTCCAGGAGAGTAAGAGCGAGGACGACGCTCAACGATCGATTCCCGGACTGAAAGACGAGGACGAACGTCGTAGGTACTATCGTAGCTTATAGCCGGAACATTGGAAGAGCCAGAGCCGCTAGATGGAGGACGAACGGCACGGGCACGGCCTCGACGGGTGGATCGTAGAAGGAGACCTGCTTCAATGCCTTCAAGCAAGTGATGAACCGACTTGGCCTCACGAGGTAACTTGACTCGACGCAATTTTCCATTCTCTTGGTCTACTACCGCCAGGTGTTTTCCTCCTTGGCTGTAGAGGTATTTGCTCACGTCGACGGCGTAGGCGTTGCCACGGTCACAGAGAGTATCGTGGGAGGCATCGAGGGCTGAAGAGCACTGAGTGCAGTGAGCTGTGTGTTGCTCGAATTTATTGACGACAAATTGCTCGTCGTCTTCTAGATCGCGGACGACGGCGGGGGCAGAGACGATTTCAATGGGGGCGGGCATTTCGTGTGAACGGCGAGTCCCAGGGAGACGCCGGGATGAACTCCGAGGGGAATCTATGGTGGAGGTGTTTGGGTCGATAAAGTAGGTTGTTGAGCGTTGAGGAGACAGTTTGACGGATTTCTTGAGTATCACGCGGGTGGAAGGTGTATGTATGCGTGGATGACCGAGGAGGATGGAAGTATAGAGTGGATGATCAGTGGCAGGTGATTGAGTCTTGCGATACAATAGTATAGAACTGATGGGTTGATATACTATGATGTGAAGTGTAGTAGTAGATGAAGAGAATATATTCAAGAGGAATCATCAATTTATATAGAAAAAGTGCCGGGTGTATGTAAATCGAGTGTAATCCGTAAATAACGAATCTGCGAGGCATCCCCACTTAGTCGCTGCCTGCAGGGTAGACCCGCGAGAGGCTCTGTGGGAAAAGGTACCCGCTGTATCCGCTATTTTTGTATGACAGACTAAGTACCCGTTCCCGCTAAACTAGTGCGTGGCTCAGTCAACACCGCCGCGATGAACCTGGCCGATTGCTTCATTGGTGGAGGACTTCTTTTCTGACGGTCTACACACTCTTTGTTCCGGGGATTTTTTTTTTGTTCTCACGGCGCTTTGTGATGCAAGTCTTTGTTCTGCACCTGCATGACTTGCATCGTCATCGTTCCCGATTCCCCAATTTTATTTATTTTTTTTTATCTTTTTATTCGTTCTTTTCTTACAGGCCACTCTCTTTGCTGCCTGGTAAATACCTAAACAAGATGTCATCACTAGGATCATTCCAGTACATACGCATGTAAACATACATGGATGGTGTAGAACATGTGGCTTGAGCTTCTCGTGTTCCTGCGCCCTCAGGGGTCTCGTGTTCCCCTCATCGATCATCCTCAACTCTCAACTGTATAATCGTGACCTGTACTGGTATTTCTAACCTTGTATCCGCAACTTTCATTGAGAGCCACTCCTTGTGAATGACGTTAGTTTGATCAGGCGCTGTCTCTGGTCGACCATCCCTATTTGTTCCCCGCTACCCGCTTCAGCGTCTCCCGAGACAACTCTACATACAGTAGCACTCTATTCTATGTACTCGAGTCCAGGAATACTCGAAACACTCGCGATAACTATAGTACTCCGTGATACTCCTGAGACTCAAATAAATCTCACAATGCCAATTTTGGAAACACGAGATCGGCGTTTCAATACTTTCTATCTTAAAATTACGAATTCCTAAGAATAGTCGCCGATCGTCTAGTCTCGTGTTTTTGGACCCCAATCTACTAAATCTACTATTCTCTTCTTGTCTTCTTCTTCTCTCAAGTCAAGCCTCAATTACTGCGCCGCAAGCCACACCCCTCCCCATATCTCCCCCTCATCATTCAGTCTGACAGGGGAACAACTTCGCAACTCCTCAACTTCTCAAAGTCGCACACTTCCTTGTTTCTTCATGCTCAGCCTCAGCCACATATCACGCTTATCTAGGTGATTTCATACACCAGCCACTTATTCCTTCCTTCTTTCTCTCCAACTCTCCTCCTCCCTCCTCTTCTCTTCTGTCTCTCTGCTTACTCCCCCGCTTACTCTTCCCATCCCCACCCAAATGTTCACAGTTCTTCTTGTCAGGGGTTGTCCGAAAGTTTTCCATGACGATATCAATTCATGATTCGTACACCGGCTAACGCGCGCCATTCTCTAACAATCTCTCACAATACTCTGTCTGCCTTGGAGACCATAACCACTGACTGACTCCAATTGCCCGGGCAATCTGGCTCTAGACTCCTGGGCCGTGCGCAAGGCACGGTCTTTTCCTTGAGATACGGTATTGGTGTAATTCACCAATTGTCTCATCTCGATAGAACTCAATCATCGTCTTACACTTACGTCCTACAGTACGGAATACAATTGTTGAATCCAGCACCCGGGTGAATCTAAACTTACCTCAGTACCACTCCCCCCACAGCACAAGGGGAGATCAATCTTCTACTATTCAGATGTGAATCATTCTTCGGCTTCACCCTTCAACAGCCCTTGCCGGGCTAGCTCAATCGGTAGAGCGTGAGACTCTTAATCTCAAGGTTGCGGGTTCGACCCCCGCGTTCGGCTATTCCTAAAGATAACCACGAGATTTCTTTTTTGCTTCATGATTTTATGGAGTTTTTTTGGTTCTGTGTGTGGTTCCCATCGATTGCGTGGTTGTGAATGGTCAATATACATCTACAGACCCACAACAGTGGATCGGACCGGGATGGGAAGAACTGGACTTGAGAAGATACACTAACTAGTCTAGTATTGTACACATACTGTGTACTGTACAAATGAAAGAAAACATCAGATGTATGTAGATTAATTACACTATCATGAGGGACGGAGGCAAATTTCTCAAGCCAAAGAAAAAGCAAAAACTGTAGGAAGCAAGATTGATGCCTGCACCTGTGGCTAGTGACCAGGCCAAAGCGCAAGGCAGAGCATGCCATCCCCGATCAGGCGTAGAGGTTGGGGTTTTCAGCTGAGCTTGGTTCCTGACAGATGTCAGGGCAGGGATTCACTTTATTCAGAGGAGAGAAATCGAGTGAATTTGTAAGATGCGCTTACTTCGGTTCAGTAGCTTGGTATTCTTGCAAATGGTTAAGAGATGCGGGCCGCGTTTGTTGCTGGTGCTTATCCATCAATATCAGTTATTGGCAATCAACTGTTCGTTGATGAATTCTAGGGTTGAAATCCATTAGAATTATTCACATTACATACTAGATGACATAGTATCAATTTCAGATGTCCAACCTGAAGTTGTTCCGTGCTCACATGCTCATTCCACTTTGGTAATTTTGCTTTTCCCACCCCATATATATATACCCCATGATAAATAACATCAGGAACATCCAACATAAGAGAACTCCCCTCTAGACCGTAAAATATCCCACCCCAAACAACCAAAATAGAAGGAGAAAAAAACTACCTAGTAATGTAGGTACATCAATTTTCGGCCGAGGTTTCGTTCCCCTGCTAGTCACCTCATCCATGAACCCCGTGGGCATTTCATGGTCCGGCTATGACAAGTTAATTTTTACAAGCGTCAAGTACAATTACCATTACACCCCCCTTAAGTACGTAGTATCGGAGAAATATTCTGCACGTGGTATACCCCTTGCCTAGACAGACATGAAGCACGATATTCTGCCGAGTCCAAGTTGCAGCAGCAAGGTAATTGTGCATACCGTGAAGTGCATCCGTTGACAGCCCGCATTTCAGATAACGTGGACATCACCCCGAGGCCTAGCGCGTGCGGTGTTGAGTATAAAGAAGCAATGGAATAATCTTTTCCATATTTTTCATTTGTTGATGATAGTAGTATATAGAGAGACGAACCCCCACAGCCGTGAGCTTATCAACTAGATTGCGAGAATTGGAACAACACCTAAATGAACCTTCTACCTCACCAAAAAAAACCCTCAATATATACGTTATCCACTCAAAACTCTCTCCGAGCAACCTGCTCACAAAGCTCACGCAAAATACCACCCAACCACTCAAAATCACTCTTCTCCAAGAAAATCTGCCCACTCAACCGCGTCCACAACCACGGCCCATGCTGAAAAACAGGAACAAACGTATCATACTTCTCCAATAACTGCCTCTGAATAAAAGGAAAAGCCCGAGAAGCCTCAGTGGTCGATAGCGTAACAAGAGTACCAGGAACCATAGACCCACCATCCGACGAATCCGCAACAGCAATCGGCAAACGAACCGTATTAAGCGCACAAGCACGCATTTGACTCTTCTCCCCAGGCTTCAAACCCGGTTCTTGAAGAACATCCGTTCCCAGGATATTAGCAACCACATCAGCACCCTCATTAGCTACTTTCTCACAGTATTTCATAATAGCTTCCTCGCCACCGCATACTTCCTTCCGAAATTTGAGCGCGGCTTCAACGCAAATATATGCCGAGTCATCGCTCGTAGCGACGAACTCGAATAATTCCTCAAAGGGACTCTGGGATTTCACCTGTGTAGGATCCTGAAGGACAGATGCCATTGTTTCGGCGGAGCCGGCTGCAGCGATGAATCCCCATGATGTTGGAAGGGTGCTACGCATGAAATGCTGGTTGCGTTTCGGAACGTAGAGAATTGCTGCGCTGCGAGGGGTGTATAACCATCTAACAAGGGAGAAAGTTAGTGATAAGGAGAATGGCAAGAGTGGATTATGAAGGAAGATGAATGTTGTGGGGGGAGCTCTTTCGTACTTGTGGCAATTAGAGGTGAAAAAGTCAGGTTGGAGGGTCTTCATGTCTAAAGGTATCTGACCAATACCATGCGCACCATCGATAACACTTAGAATACCCTCTTCACGACAGATATCAATAAACCTCTCGAACGGGAATCGTATACCCGGATTACTAACGATGGTATCGAAAACCGCAGCGCGAACAGTCAATCCCTCATTTCGAGCAGATGAAACCGTCTCACGAAATCGACGCTCAAGTTCGTCTACAGTAATAGGAAAATGAAAATTCACTTTCCGCGCCTGAAAGGATGAATGTTCTTGAAAAGAAACAATTCCTTTCTCCACAGCTCCGTAGACAGGTTCGAAGTAAATGAGTGCTTCATTGGGTTGGAAATTCAGGTTATATAAGACGGTCGCGACGCCTGTTGTAGCGTTCTTGACGAAAACACATTCATCTGTAGGTGCATTGACGATTTGAGCCACGGCTTCACGTGCCTTTTGAAGAAGCTTAGTATGTTCTAGGCGGATGTAAGGGTCTGGTCGTGAATCTGCCAGGTCCAAGAATGCACGCTGTGCGTCACGGACTGGGGCAGGATGAGCGCCGAAAGAGCCTGGTTGAGGTGTAAGCCTTCTTATCCCCCGTCTCCTTAGAGATACAATCAATTATGGCAACGAACCGTGGTTTAGATTTTTATATGAAGGGTCGAAGAGCCAATGCTTTAACATTGGTTTTCCGAAGGGGGTTAATTGAGTCGTCATTGTGTTGGAGTTGGAGTTGGATCGGAATCGGAATCGTCCTTGAAGGTACCTATTATCAAGGTAGATAATTGAGTGAAGGTATTAGAACTTGATAGAGAGATTTTGGAAATGATTGAGTTGCGCGGTAGTCGAACTAAATAAGGTCGATGAGTCAGATTAAAAGAAACAAAGCGTTGTTGTAACAGTCACAGCAGCCTTGCGGAGATTTGCTCATTTGAATGTTGTTGGAGCCAATCGCCAAGGGAATTTCTTGCTGGAAGCTCCACTTGTGCCATACGAAGGGCGCGGGGGAATTGTGGTGCAAGTGGTACATATGTATACTATGTATTTGTACGAGTTGACTAGCGCAGGATTGTATCAGCAGTTCTAGAATGTATTATATACCGGATGTAGAATATTATATAGAACCCGTGCATTTGGGTTCTTTCTACTATGTAGATATGGCGAGTTTAACTCACCAATGAATATTGCAAGATGTTGGCCAAGCTGACCTTGAGGATTTCCGCACTCAACCGGAGATAACCGACAAATTTGGAGAAAGTGGCTGAAGATGTATTTTATAAAGATGAGGGCCAGGGCTGAAGACCCATAAAATTAAAATTATTATTCTTTAATAAAGTAGTTTAATTATAAAATGATACTTAGAACCGAGTCTCGACGTGCCACTGATTATGCGTGCTCGCCATATACATGGCCTTTTCAACCTCTTTCCGTTTAAATGCAGGACCAGAACCAACGCATATACAACGACGAGAAAGATCTATCAAAAATGTCAGTAGACTATAGAAATAACTGAGTCATTTGATACTCACATTTTATAAATGATGGTGTGTTGATTTCCGTCGTATAATCAATAGACGGACTAGACGGTACAGAATCACCTTCTGACAACCGAACTCCCTTCCGCTCCAAATATTTCTGCACCCCACTAGCATCCATGTATTCACCAGGTCCAGCCTCCGAGATAATTCTCGAAGCACGCACAGTACGAGCACGCTGCTCTGACGTAGTCGCGTCCCTCGCGTTATACAAAGGACTGCAGACTTTAGTCTTATGCTCGATTAGGTCTCCGACTTCATCGTGCATAGCATTATAAAATGATGTTATCATCCGATTGCGCTCGGTAGTTGATAATGGTGCTTTGAATATATCTTCTATCGTTTGTTCGTTGGCTTCACCCGTCAATAACAAGTATCCATTTTGACAACATTGCCGTACAAGTCGATGGGACAACGTCCACCTCCCTTGCTGCATGAGATTGCTTGGAGATATCGCTGTTGGAGGACTTGGAAGGGCCTGAGTCGTATTCGAAAAAGAGAAGGGAGGTGGGGAGTAGACGATTCCGAATGGGAGAATTGGTTGATCCTGGTGAGGTGGTGTAGGTGGTAATTCTGTCCAATGAGCCAAACTAGCTAACGAAGGTTGAAACGGATCCTCAGGAAACATAAAATCACTTCCACGTATAATCTCAGCATCAAAGTCTAGATTTATTTCTGGCGTATGAGGTTTATTCCGATCAATCTTCGCTATAGTATCAATGGTAACTTTCTCTTTCTCTTTCTCTTCGGGATCATCGCACCCCTGTTTCGCAAGTGCGACGCATTGTTGAGTAATTTTCTGTAAGGCAGACGTGATATTCGGATTTTGTTCGAGAACTCGTGCTTCGAGAAGAAGATTACTGAAAGATAGGAATGATTGACTGAGATCTTCAATTCCAGATTCAAGTTCTTGTACGCGAGTCTGTAAATTGCTGATTGTCGTTTCTTTGCGCTTTCGATATGCCTGCTGCGCGACACGAAGTTGTTTGCGACGTCTCTGCGAATTTATCAGTGAATGTTTTCTTTTTACTATCCATTTATTGCATCATTTCACCTCTGGCACTTCTTGATCATCTGGGACAGTTCGAGGACGGCCGCGCTTCCTTGGTGCGGGCGATGCGACTTTTACCTCAGCCATCACTTCCAAATTTAATAGAGTGTTTGTACTGATGGGTCTTTTGTTTCTTCCTTTCTTATCTGATAATGAAGAAGTGATGTAACGAGAGACGATGGAGAAGTCCTGGGGGGAATACTAGGAGTGGCGGATGGTTTATTCATCAAACTCCGGTTCCCTCGGAGTGTTGAATAATCGAAAATTCCGCCATTCTGCGCCACTCAAATGCTGACAAAATCACATATTCAACACTTTTGCTGAAGAAATCAAGAACTCCAATTCAGATTGATTTTTGGGATAAATGGGCTTTTAGTCTTTTAAAAGGAGATTTTAAAGTTCAAAGGGTCAATCTTGGCATGACGTTAAAAAAAGTGGAATTAAATTCAATTGTCACTACTTGATGGTATAGGATACTCCCCCTTCTGCTGCGGATGTAATTGGCTTGTTGAGAGATTCGCATCATCAAACATACCAGGAGTGATAATACCTTCGAAATAATCACTAAGTCTGGTGAATTTTCAATTTCTACCTTTTGGACTCTGACAAAATTTGGGATCCCCTTGTATGTCCCTCCAAATGCTCCTTTGGATATCATCTGGACTAGCTGTTTGCCCATAGCCAGAACCTTATTGACGTATATGCCAAAGATGGAGATCGTTTAACTCCTATCCAGAAAATGACCGAGCTATTTATCGAGCCAGAGCGAAGAGAACGCGCCCCTCCCTATCAAAATTCTGTTGGCCCGATGATGATGTTTGATGGGTCTCAGAGCTCGAGGCGCGTCTTTTGATTCCAAAAACAAGCGCGGAATGACACCACTCCTCGATGCATGCTGCAAAAGGAAGGATACCTTTAATAAGATCTCTCATAACATATGACGCATCTGTGAAGACTAGTACAAATGCAGGGGTGACGCCATTACATGCGGCTGCTTATTGGTGTCAAGATGAAGGCGAGACTGTAAAATTACTCTTGAAGAATGGCGCAGACCCAAACTCGACATCTTCTGATGGTAGCCCATTTGGATTTTGCTGCTACGAGACGAGGGAATCTCGAGAGCGTCAAGTATCTCGTGCAAAGTGGAGATAAAATCAATGAATTGGACGACAAGAAGAGGACTCCCCTGGCGAGAGCAGCCATCAATAATTCAAAAAGCGATGTTATCAATTATCTGGTTAAGAATGGGCCAACATGCGACCTCAAAACTCGGCGATTCAAATGAGGATTCGACGAGCACAACTCTGGAAAGGTATTAGTGAAGCTGTGATACCGAGTTGGAATTAAGCTGTAGACTTGCCTTAAAAGGACTTGTCTAGATTCGAATTACAGAGATATGTAGTATTGGTGGAGCTTGCGCAAATATCTTAGTGTATCAAGCGAAACGTTCCTATTGACTGCTCAGGATCGGTGGCTACCTGAGCATGGAGAAGACGATATTATATGGCCACGTAGATGAGAAGACCCAAATAGCTGCATATAGTAAACCGATTTACGAAAGATAAGATCCAATCGCTCGAAATTCTCGATACTCCACATGCAAACCCAAGCGTATGCATGTTTAGATGGAATGGAATTGGCCGGACATCACGTTTGCTCCTTCAGCTCTGATGTGGGATCGTAGAAATGTGAGACGAAGCTGCAAGATATCTAGTATTGATTCCCGCCATTTCAAGGCTAATATTGTAGCGACTCGCTACAATAGAGACAAACAATTTCTCCTTGGGAATATCCGCGCCGCAGTCTGTAAGCATTCTGATTTCTTGTAACAGTCTACTTTGAAAAAATCTAGATCCTGGACACCCGCAACGAAAAATCATTATGGGGTCTCTTTCAGAGACAAAAATCGGTAACTTCGACCCCTGTGAAGAACTTCCACCAAACATCGTCGATCACCATGCTGCAGTCTACCCTGACCGGATCTGGGCCGAGGTTCCAAACTCTGCAGATGATTACAGCGATGGCTACAGAAAGGTCTCTTATAGAGAACTAGCCAATGCAGTCAATGGGATTGCTTTTGTTTCTGATCGACTCTCTCGGTCAAGGGGATGGTACAAACAAACTGACCTACATCGGACCGAATGATATTCGGTATATTATACTTGCCATCGGTGCTTTGAAAGCAGGTTACTGTGTAAGCTGGACAATCACCCCATTTCTGATAGTCAGTTAACAGCTCAGCGCTAACTGCTCACAGATGTTCTTCCCATCAGCACGAAATAGTATTACGGCACACACCATCCTACTAGCAAAATTGCAATGCAAAGTCCTCCTAGCATCTACGCCCAGTCCACCGGTTATTTCGGATATCGCGCAAGCTACTTCCTTGCCTGTAATCGCTATCCCTGGTATCAATGAGCTTTTGACAACTGAATACGCATCTGTCCCATTCTCGAGAACTCTTGCGGAAAATGGTACCGACACGTTTGCGGTTGTTCATACCTAGGGCTCGACTGGTATTCCCAAGTCAATTGAATTTACTTTCGCAGTCGGTGCAGCCTTTATGAGGATGGTTCAGCTTCATACGCCCGATAGATTTCACAGTCTATACCGCATGATACAAGAGTAGCGTATCTTCGTGACCGTTCCCCCTTTCCATGTAAAGAAAATCTTCTACCTCGTCTTGAAAGGAGAAAAGCTAAGAGAAACCATGACTTAGGCAGCTTATATTTTCCACGTTATATTCAACGTCATCCCATTCGGCGTTGTCCTCATATGTCCGACTTCATCATCAGTTGCTTCAGCCCATGGAATGGTCAATGCAATAAAGCAAACCCAAGTTGACGGGGTCTTCACAACCCCTATAGTGATAGAATAACTAGCTCAAAATCCCTCCCTTCTGAACTTTTGCCATAAAAGACTAGGAATCATCTTCTTTGGAGGGGGCGACCTCCCCCCAGAAAATCGGCGACAAAATCAATGCAAAAATCAAACTAATCAATCAATTCGGCGCCACAGAAATCGGTCTTCTCCCAGTCCTCTTCTCCAAGTCTAATCGTAACCTAGAAGATTGGAAGTATATGGAACTTCACCCAGACCTCGGAATCAAATATCGTCCCATCGGACCAAACCAGCATGAACTGATCGTCATTCGTCATCCAAATAGAGAAAAGCACCAACCAACCTTCGCCTATTTCCCTCATTTACAAGAATACGAAAGTCGAGATCTATTCGTACAACACCCTGATCCCAACAAAAAGAACATGTGGAAATGCGAAGCACGAAAAGATGACATTATTGCATTTTCAACGGGCGAAAAGACCAATCCCATCTCTATGGAGCAGTACATTCAATCTCAGAATTCAGAGATAATCGGTATTTTGGTTATTGGTGCGCACCGAACAAGAGCAGCTCTACTCGTTGAAATGAAAAACGATAGAGAAGAAATGACATTAGCTGAGCGAAGTGATTTCCTCGAGAAGATCTGGCCGTCAATAGAAGAGGCTAATAAGGAATGCCCCCTACAAGCGCGCATTATTAGGTCTCATATTCTATTGACGAGTCCCGAGAAATCGATGCTTCGTGCTGGAAAAGGAACTATTCAACGAGCTGGAACTTTACAGGCGTGTGAGGAGGAAATTGCTAAACTCTACGCAGAGGTTGACTCGGGGTCGGGGGGTCTTTAACTTCATACTGATTTGGAAAAGCAGTTCTCAGGCTGAAATAGAATCTTGCTTCTCGCTAGATGCCGTGCCATTTACTTGATAAGCGAATAGATACGAGTAAATGCTGGTCATGACTTGTGGCACCTGGACACCTCAACCACAGCCTATCTTCCCCTGCAATGCTCAATGACTAGACATTTTCACGACTATTTATGCCAGCATTTACCAGAAAACAGGTAAAATCATACAAAAATACATTCCGGTTGCTAACAGATAACATATGGTTGTACATGGTTATAAGACCAAATAGCTTGACCTATGCCTCATAACAACCGAAGACTGCCATAACAAACAGCCGACACAATAATCAAACAGATGCAAGATACCACCTACAGGCTAAATCACGAAAATGTACAAGATTACCGCTTGCCCTTCTTGCGGGGAGCAACGACCTTGAATGCAGCGTTGCTCTCCTCTTCACGCTGAGTCTGGGGGGTAGCACTGGAAGCAGATCCCTTCTTGGCAACCTCACTCCAACCACCGCCATTCTTCTGCTCGGCAAAAGCACTAGGGGAAACAGGTTCGACGACGCCTTTATCGGCAAGCTTGCGGCGGCGAATGAATTCATCAGCAAAGCGGCGACCATCTAAAGTCTGGGAGTTGGCGTAAACAGAGTCGGAAATGATCTCGGCCTCGGCGGGCAAGAAAAGAAGCTGCTGAACGAAGTCATCGACTAGGAGTATGTTAGAATAGGACTTTTTTTTTTCTGTCTTGGGTCTCATTTGCGTGACTTACCATTGATGTTGCTGTTCAGGCCCTTGCCCAATGACAGCTTGGCCCACTTCGTGAATTCCTCAACAGCGCGGGTAGAGTTGGACTGAGGAACGCTACCAACAGTCACGTTACGAGTAGTGATAGTAGGACGGGGCTTCGCAACAGAAGCTGGGGCGATTGGCACAGTTCCGCTGGTTGAGCGAGGACCGAGGGGTGCGGCAGGAGGAGCCTTGGCCTTGCCACCGGCGCCGACAGTTGTCCAGGCACTAGAAGTGGCAGGGGAAGCACTGGCGGCAGCAGCAGGGGCAGGAGCCTTGCTAGCGAGTTCAGCATAGCGCTTGGTAGCGGAAGCAGGAGGACTAGGTGTCGCAACTTGAGCAGAGGCGGCGGCATTGATAGCAGCTTGACGTTGCTTGCGAGCCTCTTCTTCCTTCTGAATCTGAGCCAGAGTCTTCTTGGCGCTGCTGGCGGCAGGCACAGGCTGGCTCTTAGTGTTCCAGGGCGAACCGGCCGAAGAAGGAGTGGCTGGGGATCCAGAGCTGGCCCAGTTAGCGGAGGAGGGGAGACCGGGGACAACCTGGGCCTGGGCCTGGGTAAGACGTTCTTGTTCCGCTAGCAGCTGAGCACGACGAGCAGCGGCGTGTTGTTCTTCACGTTGAGCAGCAGTGCGGGCCTCGGCCTCCTGAATCTCCTTCAGAGAAGGACCCTTTGGCACCTCGACAGCATCCTTAGCCCACGGAGCAACAGAGGTGGGAGGTGTATCAACCGGAGTTTGAGTGTGAGACCGCGATCCGGCAGCCAGCGATTCAGCCACGTTCTGGCGGTTACGCTGAGCGGCAGGGGCAGGTAGAGGCGACGCGGAGGGAGGTGGAGGGAAGGGCTGAGGCATAGCGTTGTCATTTTTGACGCCCCAAACATTTTCAGGAACAGCCTGGGTCTGTTGGTCCTGCTCCTGTTGCTGCTGACGCTGGGCAGAAGCAGCCTTGTGGACTTGCTGGGAAAGGGTAAGAGTAGGCTCTTCGCTAGGCTCATCGGCAGACAGAGCCTCCATGGCGAGCTCCTCGCTAGTAGCAGCAGCCTCAGCGTCCTGGGCAGAAGCAGAGGCTGGGTGAGTTGGCAGGCCGTCGGCAGTACGCATACCATAGTCGCCTTCCTGGGCTCGGAGAGCATGGAATTGGCGAAGTCGCTCCTCGCGAGCCTGCTGATCAAATAGATCATTGGCATTCAGCTGATCAAATTGCTCTTGCTCCTGTTGAAGTGCTTCACGGTCCTGGAGCATAGAGGAGACCTGCTGGGAGTGCAAGAAGCTGTCGGGCTGGCGGGTAGCGAATGAACCAGCTCCACCAAAAGCAAAAGGATCTTGGCGGCTGACGTTGAGGCGATCAAGAAGGGCTGGGAGTTGATCTTGACTGCCGAGTTCGGTTCCTAGCATTCCAGGCCCGACATTTGGGAGACCGGATTGTCGGATAGGTGTTGCGGCATCAAAGAATCCTGAAACACCACCCTGTGATTGCTGCTGTTGCTGGCCTTGGATAGGAGCCTGGATGGGAGAGGGCTGATAGCCAGAGGGCGAGGCGATACTTCCGAAACTGGGCTGGCTGTGAAGGCTGTGAGCGCTAGTTTGATGCTGCAATTGGGGCTGCATAGTGGAAGGTCCAATCTGCTTCATAATAGCTTGCTGCTGAGCCAGATGCTCCTTTTGACGGGCCATGAGATACTGCTCCTCCTGTTTGCGGCGCTCAAGCGCATTTTGCTGCTCAGCAGTCAAGGTAGTACCAAAGCTTGGGAAGCTGCCGGGGAACGGAGGCTGAGCAGTAGCGGCTCCAGGTGGACCAGTCCATTGGGCACCAGAGGGTTCAGGGCCGTGAGGAATGCCAATTTGAGGAACAAGGAAAGGTTCACGGGAATTGCCAATGCGTCGGACCAGTTGAGCGAGTGGCTCAAACTCAATATCCTCGAGCTTTTTGATCTGCAGGTCGGGACTGAAAAAGCCAGCCTTGAACCAGTCATGCATTTCAAGTCCAGTCCAGGGCCCTTGGACATTGCCCTGTGGGTCGCGGTAAATCCAGCGCATACGATCAGGCATCACCATGCACCGTTGTTGAGCGGAGGGCACAGTTCCACCAGGAGTTTGAATTGAAGATGCTCCATCATGGCCAATGCCGGGAGGAAGAGAACCAACGGCCGAGACAGGGGTTTGAGAAGGGTTTGAGCCGGGCTTGCTTGCCTGACCAGGCTTGTCCGCCTGCTGAGCTGCGTCTTCCAGGCCAGTTGATTCGGAGCGACCTTGCTCGTCCTGCATGGCGGAGGAGAAAAGGGCGCCAAGTTTGCTTGATCGGCCGATGCTGGCGGTTCCGGATATACCAGCGTGAGGGCTGAAAAGACCGCCGCCGCCAAGCGTAGACAGACTTGGAGACTGAAGATCACCCATAGAGCCAAAAATTGGATCTCCGAAGCCACTAGCGAAAGCTGAACGCTCGCGGGTCGGGGTACCAATGGCTCCTCCTCCAGAGGGCCAAGCAGAGCCTCCACCGAGAGAAGGAAGACCCCCAAGGCCACCAAGACCGGAGAAGTTCCGGTTTGCGTTGGCACTCGAGTTTTGGCTGCGATCAACAGTAGGCAAATCCATGCCCGAACCAACGCGTCTCATGGATCCGAATGGGTTCGAAGGATCCCGTAAGCCACTCAAGCCAGGATGCTGAGAATGCTGAATGTCCGATCCATCAGTGTCCACATCCTCTGCGTCGACAGTCCGATCGTTTTGAGGACTTTGGTAAGGGTTGGTATTCGTGGGGCTTGTGGGCTCGTGGCCTTGGAGCAGGCTGGGAGTAGGGTTGCGAGAATTCTCCTGGCTTTGCATTAGCTCTCGGAAGCCCGGGATGCTTGAGGTCATGCCAAAAGCGCCGAATCCGAGGTCAGCTTGAGAGGGAGCTTCCACATCCTGAGATCCACCAAGTGCGGCGCTACCACTGCGAGGTTCATCGAAGGGATTGGTCTCGCTACGATTCGCACGTGTCTTGACGGCCTCCCCCCACGGAGACTGAGAACGTTGGTTGCTATCATCTTCGGTTAGACGCTCCAAACTGCTCAGGTTCTTCTCCTTAGCTGAGCCGGCAATATCCTCGGAGCTATCCTTGGAAAGCAGACCCTTGAACCGGCTTTCTCCACGAAGGCTTCCGTAACCAGGCTTCTTCTCTGTGGGTGTCTGGGCTGCGCTCGAGCCCAGGGAGAAAGCTCCAAATGCGCCCATAGGGGAGAAATTGGCATTGTGCGAAGCCGAAGCTGATCCCCAAGGCGAACTTGGTCCTCCAACCGCAGTATTGAGAGGATTGGTGGTGCTCCGTTTCAGCGTGCCAAAAGGAGAAGCAGCTTCAGATCCTTCCTTGACCTTTTCATCCCCCTTTTGATCTCGGAAATCGGTCTTGCGACGCAAGAGGGCCGGCGGAGGGGTAGAAGTCGTCGCCTCGTCGCGGAAAAAGCGTGAATTAGAGCCGGTTGGAGACATGGGGTTGCCCACCGAGTCTCCAGTCTCACGACGTCTCGCTCCCGGGCGGTTGGCGGTAGGAGAGGAAGTGTTGTAGTTATTGATGTGGCCCTGGGTGTAAGAGATGGACTGTTTGCGGGCGCCGGTACCTGGCGCAGTATTTTCTTTCTGGGCATTCGTGGGTGGTGGCTTGAGTGGGGAATTAACTGAAGCCGAGAACATCTGCAGAATTTTAGCATCAGAATCCAAAACGTCCATCTCACACTGGGTACTGTGACCGACCTCTTTCTCTCCGTCCGACATATCATTTAGGCCCAACGGTTCGGCTTGTCCTCCATGGTCCCAGCACACCTCAGGCCCCGCGGAGGACTTGTGGTCATCCCGCTTCCCCCAAGCTCCATTTGCGGGGGTTGTCACGGTGTGAGGATCCCAGTCGGCCACAAAGTATTCCTCCACATTCTTGCCCAAAGAACCGGCCTCCCGTTGTGCCTTATACATCTCTAGGAGTTGTTCCTTGGAGTATCGGGCTTCGCCATTGCGTAGGGTGCTTGGAATATTTGAGCTCATGTGGGGTGGGATGTATGCCCCCGAGGCCGTCGGTGTCGAAGCAGATGCAGGTTGACCAGCTTCTCGGATATGAGAAGGGTTGGTAGCAACAGAGGGGCGGCGGAAGGTCTGAGTGGCACCGTTCATGCGAGATCGAGACCTTTGGACAAAGATTTCGAGGTTAGCAATGAAATTCTTGAATCCCGGGGGAGGTAATTGAGGATCAACGAGGTGGTTTAGATGATTCACGTCGATATAAAAAGCAAAATGAGGCTAAGATAAGGGAGAAAGGACAAAGATTGCATACCATTCACCACCGACTCCTCCATCCCCTCTCCGGCTGGGTTCCTGCGTGTTGCCTGCAGCGGCAGATGCAAAACTCGATGGAAGTGGTGTAGGCATTATGAATGATGGGCAGTTTTAGTACAGGTGATAATCCCCCACAAAACAGCTGATTTGAAAAGAGTTCGTCGCGAGACTTCTTGTGGCGGGTAGTGCGAAAGTGTGTGATGCGAACTTTTGGTTGAGAAACGCGAAACACAAAGTGTAGATCGAGAGAGTAGAAGGGCGGGTTGAAAGAAATGACAGCAAGATGCTTGTCAATCGACGAACGAAATCGAGGTGGGTTGAGGTGATGCTGTATGCTAAGGCGCCAGAGGAACGAGGTCAAGAAAAGAGAGATCGAGATTCGATTTCGCTTGGGTTTCCTGGAGCAAAAATGATTTAGCGGGGGGCGTGGCATTAGGCGCGCAGAGACGAAAATACCGTGTATTTATGACGGGCTGTCGCGTGGTTGGTCTTCATTCAAGGCGGCAATGAGCTGTATTGGTGAAACGAAAATTACACACAAGCAACCACCAGCCACCACGAAGGACCAGGGCGGAGTACTGGCTACACACAACACACACTACTCCGCCTCGGTTGCCCAAGTACCAGGTACCTCTTACATCAGAGTGTATGAAGCTGGAGGGAGGAATTCACAAGGTAGTTGAACCTCATCAATATTAATTTTTTGTTTCTTTTGCTTCTCTTTTCTTTTCTTTTTTTGACCTCCTAGCTACTTTGAGTTTTACGTTTCTACTCTCTTCCCCTCCAAATTTGTGGAGTCTGCAGTCAGAGAAGCTCCCTCACGCAGCACGAGTGCAGCTGGCATCTTTTATGTATGCATGCGGTGGATTGCGTGTGTGGCAATAAAGTGGTCGACGTGTAAGGTGTGACTACTGCCACTCCCAGTGCCCAATTGGACGATCAGCTGCTTTCAAACGGTTAAAGTTGGATTGGACTTGTTCTTTTCCTCTTTTTTTTCTTGACGTGTCGTGCTGCTTGATGTTCGCCCTTGCGGCGCAGTGTACACTCTTTACTTAACTGTACTCTATTCGATGCTGTAAAGTCCAACATCAACGATAATTGAAAGGAGGGGAGGGGGATACTTGCATGCATATTGTCCTTTCATTCCTCCCTTTCCCAGCCCCAGCCAGCCCACGATATTCCTGGATACCAGAATTAAGCACTCACCAACTTGAGTGAAATGGTCTTCTTTTTTTCATTGAAGTACGAACGTTCATTAGCAAACCCTTCTCCATCTAGGATCGGACTAGAATCTGGCTAGGTTCGAAATTCTATTCTTCTACCCGTCTTCATGCATAAGGCGATCGTCACCGGCCCGTCTATTTGGGAGGTTGGTCTGATTGCATGGCTTGTAACCGTTTATACTTAGTTTGCTTGATCTCTTTGAAGAAACTCGTAGGCAGAAGATTAATCCCATGTACATAGAAATCAAATCTTACTTTAAGAATTCTTGAAAGGTTCCAACCTTTCAAGAATTCTTAAAGTAACTCTGGACCAATCGCTCATTTATATACTGGTATCCTCGCCTCGCCCTTGACCGACGAGTGCTTCTGTTTTATGCTTTTCTTACTTTGCTAAACAATCAGCATCTCGCTCTCATCGCTTCTATTTGAACCTGGTAGCTTTTCCTCTGTACTTATCTGGAAAATATCATCTTCAACGACGCCATGAAGCGAGGCAGCCGTCGGTGTATGAACATTCCCGATTACTTCTTAGGCAAGCCATATCCTAAAGTCGTCTCTCGGAGTGAGCAAATCAAACCCAATTTATTCTTTGCTCGTGAGAGTGAGGCCTGTACCTTTATGCATCATTCACCCGGAGTGACTCCAGCCGAGAAATCCACTTCTCGAAGTCCTTGTGAGATTCACTGCAATCACACATATCCAAATACTCCCACTGCACCCAATAATGATCAATCAGATAGAGCCTCGCTCTTGAAACATTGTTGTGGTCACTGTTCCCCCAGTGAAGCGGAAGCTCAGAATCCTTCACAGCCCAAGAAGAGTAAAGGAAGCTCCAAGAACAACCAGAAGCCTCCTGCTGCAAGCATTCCGACAAGTTTATGTCGTTGTCAGACACGCCATCCAGGACCACCAGCATCTTCAATGCCAGATTATCCTTCTTATTCTCCAATTCCAAACATATACGGAACGGCTTGCAATCATGAACATTGCCATCACCCACCTCAATCCCCAGCAACGAATCCAGCATGCAACCGTTCACATCAGCCAATTGAGATACCCCGAGAGCCCGAGTCCCATATAAACTGCACTTGTAAACGACCAAACCCAACGCCTCGACCTGAGACCCGGCCTGCAGGCTGCTGCTGCTGTACAGATGATGCCAAATCCGAAAGCTCTCTTGATTATGCACTTTCCGACGACTCGTCATCTGATTCTTCCACAGGTGCCGTGGTTGAAGACACATTGGATTTTGGTAAAACCAAGTGCACTTCGTGCCATACATATCAGCTTGTATTTTGTTATGGGCATGGTGTTTTATACGGGACAAAATGAAATTTGCTTAAGAATTGGGTTTCTTTGAGGAGAGGTTTTGGAACCAATGAGTACTTTTGGCGGCGTCTGGCCTGGGCGTTCTTTTAATTAAGATAGAATCATGCAATTATTCGCAAATTTTCGTATCAATTTGAATTAGAATCTCAGTAATAAGTCTTGGTGTCGAACGAAGTTCATCTACTAGAAAGAGCTGGGTAGCTCTTTCAGATGCCCAGTCAGTTGAATAATCGAATAATTGGACTCCCTAGTACGCTATCCTTAACTACCACTAGTAGTCAAATAACAGTTGGGTATCATGCCGTGGTTTTATGGCACATATATATCGAAGATTGCAGCTCGAAAATATAGTAACATCAAGTTGAACGCCTGTAAATGTTTTATTTCCTTCGAAAATAAATCAGAAATCAATAGGTAAACCGTCTGCTTCTCCAATTTGGAGAGAAGATTACAATATAAAACGACCGTGGACAATTAGTAAGTTGACCGCATGCCCGCGGGCCGAGGTCCCTCATGGATTTATCGATACCATGAGATGCACTTAGGTTTCAACAAGGCTCTGAGATTTAAAATTCATAGTATAATAAACTCGATTGATCGTTCTTTCTCGATCTAAACCGTGAAAAAACAGTGTATCCATCTTCATTTGACGTAACCTTGGCCCATTCAACCGGTTTCGTAACCATCACCATTCTAGTGATCCTCGGCTATCGATAAGCTAGCTGTCCCCGCATTCAACATTGGACATCTCCCAGCACCAGAAGACTTGTGTTTTTTCCAATTCATTTCCCATATACTATATCAATATATCAAGATGTCAAAGGCTGTCTATATTTCGCCCATAGATGGCAAACCCGGCAAGCCAGGCCAGGTGTATTACCCACTCACCGTGCGCAATTTACCCCAGCCTTCTCCGCAGGGCCGCGAGCTCCTTGTGAAGTTAACAGCCGCCTCACTCAACCACCGTGATCTCTTTCTCCGCCAACACCTGTATCCCGGTGTTACATTCAATGTACCTTTGCTAGCAGATGGTGTTGGCGAGGTCGTCGGGGCCGGCCCCGATGCTTCTGGACAGTGGAAGGGCAAACGCGTCATTCTGAATCCAGGTGTGGGCTGGAAGGACTCGCCTGATGGCCCAGAAGAGCCTACCGGTTACCGTATTATGGGAGGAACCAAGGTCTATGATAAGGGAACTCTCCAGGAATATATCACCATCGATGAATCTGAAGTTGAGGAGGCACCTGCACATCTATCCGATGCAGAGGCTGCTGCGCTCCCCCTGACAGGTCTGACTGGATGGAGAGCTCTTGTTTCCAAGGCTGGCGAGAAGAACTCTGGAAATGGCGCCGCCGTCCTGATCACTGGTATTGGCGGTGGTGTCGCTTTGATTGCCCTGCGGTTTGCAGTCGCCCGTGGCGCTCATGTTTATGTGACAAGTTCCAGTCAGGAGAAGATTCAGAAGGCTATTGACCTTGGCGCGGCTGGCGGTGTCAATTATAAAGAGGATGGATGGGAGAAGAAGCTGTTAGCTTCTCTTCCTTCCGGTAAAAAGAACTTTGATGCCATTATCGATGGTGCTGGTGGTGATTCTATTGAGAAGTCCGTCAAGCTACTCAAGGTAAGTTCACACACCCAACTTCATAGATAACAACAATTTCTTCGAAATTTTTACTGACCCTCGATCCAGCCTGGTGGTGTTCTGTCTATCTATGGTATGACGGTGTCCCCGAAGATGACATTCTCCATGCCAGCCGTCTTGAAGAACATTGATGTTCGTGGCTCTACGATGGGCTCTCGTAAGGAATTCAAGGATATGATCGAATTCGTCAAGGCCAAGAAGATTCATCCGGTTATCTCACGAGTACTCAAAGCTCAAATTGATGACCTGCCCGCTATCGATGGACTGTTCGAGGACATGAAGCAGGGCACACAGTTTGGAAAACTGGTCATTGATTTTAGCGGTGCCTCTTCAGGCAGCAAGCTGTAAATACTTACCTAGGATAGCAGCAATCCTCAGGTACATTGACGATCTTTAGATGATAATGTTCAACTATGCCTGCCGTAGAAGGCAAGCAAGTATTCACCCAAGATGCTGCGCGAGGCAGGCACGACCCTGTCCCGGTCCTCATCACTTCAATCTCTCAGTATCCCAGATTCAACTTCCTCAGTATATTCCCATTCATCTATCAGTCCAAGCCTGCTATCAAAATACCTCGCTGACAACCGACTCGCTGACAATCAAACGACATGTCTGTCTCCCCCCAGAAATGCTCTCTCGGCAAAGGCTCCCCTGAAAGAGGCTCACCCAGGAATCGTCGACGTCGGACGCGGTCTCGTTCTCGTAGGCCAGTGCCATCGGCCGAATCGGAGGACAGCTTCCCTGAAAATAGAATGAGTGTTAGCCACTGACTTTCAAAATGGTGGAATGGAGTCATCGAGAATACGAAAGGGTGAAAGCTAACAGAACGACACAGAATTACGAGATCGCGCGTCTCGCACTGCAGGCCTCGAACGACGATCTCCAGTCTCGTGTATCCTCTCTGCACTTCAATGCCCAACGACTGAAGCGAGAAATCACAATCCTGACACGCCATGTCAATGATCTCAGCTTCCCACTCCTTGAGACCTGGGAAGCCGACATCCTGACCCGTCTTATCGAAATCGCGCATGTACGCCAGCACAGCAAGACACCAGATGGAGTTTTTATTCGTGCGAACACTGTCTTGGAGCGTGAGCTTAATTCCAAAGCATATTGCAACGCGGCTCGCCGAGTGAGGATGAGTACGCTCTTCAAGCTCGGTCTCGATGAACCACACTATGAGGCGCTTCAACGTTACCCTGAAGTAAGTTGATGACCGCTAGAGATGGAAATGAGAGCACCACGGTGCATCCGATCACTTGACTCATGCTTTGTATAGGTTGTTGTGTATCGAAGCCCGAATCCCTTCCAAACAGAGACTCCTTTCGCCAAATGGCTGGTAGAGGAGGGTGAGGCTAGGCCAGAAAAGTATGAATTCTGGGCAAAGCTCTATCCAATCTGTTACGGACGCTCCGTGGAAGAGAGTGCCAACCTCTGCTAAACGTCTATTATGTTTTCTTCCTTCAAGCACGGGCGTGATGGACATGATACGAGGTGGGAAATAGGCGTTCCGGAGGGACAAAGGGTTGGGCTAAGGGACTGAAGACACTCTTGTGAGCTTCTGCCAATCGTGTACCTGCCTCAAGAACTTGTCCAGTTAGCGACCTTCAATTTGAATGCAGTTTTACTTGAACTGGGAGATTACTTTGGGCTGGAAAAACCCAGCTGTACGGCTGCCCACCTGGATCTTTCCCTTGAGAAATAAGGCGTACGACCGCATGGTCATTGATATCGGCATCATCACCAACGTTTCACTATGCTGCGAAACCAGGTACAACTCCTGGACGTCAGCACGCATGGTATTTTGCATACTATGGAATCTGCTTGACCGGCATCAAGACTTGCTGACAACTACCGTCTCGGTCTTAGTACCATCAACCCTAAGAATGAGACACTACTGACCGCCAGACGATCACCATGGCTAACACCGTCACGATCAGGCACCCGAGAACACCCTTCACCGTTAAGAAAGTACATAATATTGGAGAACTACACTGATAGGAATAGGAGACGTAGATCAAACATCTTCAACGGCTATTTCGAACATGGCTCAGCTGAATCAAACCCCCAAAAACAAACAATTCGGTGAAAATCGGAACAATCAGCCGAACTATGGAGTGATCTGTATCTACCGTATTCCCTGCTACAGTACAACCAGGATAAGAATTGCTACCGTTACAAAGAGATCATCTAAAACATAACGCCTCATTGACTTCCCATCCGAAAAAGTACGCCATATCGGCCTAACCGAATACTGTGTGCTATGTATACTGTATACTGTATATAAAACCAATTTCATGTCGAACCATACCAGGAGGGAATTTTTTTTAAGTTTTCGTCATGCTCACCGCTAAGAATAGTAGCTTCTGGAGAGGTAAGCTATACTTAGGGCAAGGTGAGACAGAAGTTAACAGCTCCAACACTGCCCTGCAGTTGCAAGTTGGCGGTGGTGGTGGCAGCCAATCACAGTCACTATGGCAGTTCACTGGTAATTAACCAATTACATCTCGGTATATTATGGGTCTCAGCTGCGCGGGCTCCGATTCGTCCCGGCTCGGTTGGGTTCCGAAGCCCTCTTTGTCAGAATGATGTCGTGGATTGTCCTAGTGCTATACTATGTAGACTGACTATATGCGAACAACATCTTCAGTCTACAATTATCCTGAAGTGGAATATGCTCATAACTACGGAATACCAAATTTGAACATATTACTCAATTTGAACTATGTAGTACCATAGTCTCGCGCAGAATGACATAATTGATTTGATCATTGATTGATTCTTTTAGGGAGGTAAAGTTGGATCAATGTTTTTTTTTCTTGGGTCTTCCTCAAATTTACCTTTCCTGGCGTTCTTGTTATGGAGTCCTTTTGTACAATTTTGTTCTATTTAGTCTTGGCTTTTTCTTTCTTTTTCTTTTTTAGGCGATGTACATAGTAGAGAGCCTATACGATATTCGTACTCGTTAACGGTATGACCAATCTGACCCAAGCTTAGCATTTTAGTTAATTGCAAAGTGGATGTGTCGACAAAGTATGAAAATAAACGAGCTGTCAAAGCCGAGGTCCAAGCACCCGAGTGAACTGTTGCCTGCTGTGGCAGGATGGTTCATCAGAACATTATATTTTGGTACGCGGTGCACGGTGCAAGGGAAAGAGGGTCAATGCCGGGCAATGAGGGGTTGGTAAAGGGTTGGTTCCATAGATACACGATGTCGAGAAGAAAAAAAAAAGAGGGTACTCTACGGAGTAGTACAAAAAAAAATTAAAAAGGAAAGTAAAGAGAAGAGAAGAACAGAGAGAGAAAAAATAAATAAAAGTGGAGCGGCGTCTTTTTCGCATTCGGCTCCGACAGCAGTGGAGAGGGAAAAAACAATGATCATTGGATGATCATGAATAGCGGCATCACGGCCCTCTCTCGGTGATACTCGATCTGGCATAACTACATAACAAACTTGTAAACAGCAGAATTCAATGTCGGAATAGACTGGGTCTCCGACATTCCCGACGAGCTACAATTCCCATGCCGCCCATTTGTTGTGCTTTCTTTTCCCCACTAGGTTCGGCGGAGGATCGCTTAGCGCGTGCAGGTGGATTCTCCACCTCGTGGGATGCACCGCCATCCACCTTGCCCTGTTTCCATAAACTTGACCTTCAAGAACCCCATCCGGGATCCGGGAACAATGGCCAATAAGCCTTAAACATGCAAAAAAAAATTACTGTAGATGTTGGATGTATATTGCTCACAAAAACCGTGCATGAGAACTTGGAACCTGAAATATATATTTTTAGTCGGCATTGAGGGAGTGAGAATGTAAGCCTCGGTACTTTCAAACAGTGGTTCGCTTCAAGTTCGTTTCAACCGGGTTATGCCAGCCGTCAACTTGGATGTATGCGGTGTAGGCGGGATAGTTTGAAAGAAAACGACCCCGTTCTAGGATCAATTTGAAACGATCGTATATAGGCGGAGGTTTCAAGTGTGGATGATCAGGGCCGATCGCCGCAAGCTCATTCGGGAAGTGACGAGCTATGAATCGAAAGAAGAAGGGAGTATCTTCTGGAAATCGGTAAAGTTTTGTTCGGATAATTCCTTTCCATGTCTTCATCAATCAATTGGTTCCTTGTTGGTAGGATCTCTATTAGAGTTTGTAGATGGTGTCGGATTGGACGATAAGGGTTGAACCTCTCCGCATGTATATATCGGGCCGGTAACGACGATCTACCCTACTCCTCGTGCCCGATACCACCTTAACTTATCCGCAATACGATCTGGAGAACCAATCCAAATCCATCCTAGTTGAACTAGAGGTAAGACATTTTTTTATCAGTTCTTACTCAAATTTAATATTTTCATACCCTACTACTAGTACATAGTATGTACATTATTATTGTCGCCAACGCAATTCTGAGTAAATACAGAACCACGGTCCTCAGGTATTCCTTTGGCCACTATAATCTAAAGCGCATAATAGTCCTGCATTTCCGATGACACGTTCCGTTTCCGAATTGATCGACAACATTGCAGTATGGTAGCCAAACTGAGCGAAGATCTTGTTTCACAGCCCCTGAGCCTTGTATGGAGACGCATCTCAACGAAAGCTCTCCCTACAAGGAAGGTCGACAAAATGTCTACGTAGGCTGCTAGATTTTAGCTTCTCAGTAGTCTCTCATAAGACAATTTTATTTCTAAATGATTGGAAACCAAGTCTTAGCAACGACGACTGGAGCTAGGATCGACGAAAAAAGCCCCATGTTGTATTTGGCAGAGTGGAGGAAAACAGCATTGGCACCATTCCCACGTTGGAAAGGAACGCACTGTGCATGATTTGCGCGGGAGGTCATACTTTCCCTGATACGGATATGATCTTCATTCGAAAGGAAAAAATATACTATGTAAGTGGGCGACCTTCTTTTACTATTCCCCATGGGCTGAAGAATCGCCGAAGGAATCAAAAACTTGTGGTGAAACCTTTCCTATGGTCTGCTCGTGTAGTGAAACATTTGCGTCCACGGGGTTCCCGTGACGGGGCTAACGGGAAGGAACAGGATGTTATGAGGGCGAACCTAAATCTATTGAAAATCCTGTGCCGTGTTCTGGGGACTTCAGCTCGGGGAAATGCATCATTTAGGGTCATGATCATGGGTTGGGTCAATCTGCATGCATCGGAGAGATGGTTGAAAGGAAACTACTCCGTAAGCGTTAGTGTGGCCTACTGTACAGTATGCAGGTCAACTCCTCAGATTTGCTGATACGTCCAGCCATAATACAGCGTACACGGATAATTGATCAGGAATGACGTCTTGAATTTTAACGTCGATGGGTCAACTGCGCTTTTTTATCAGTCAAGCTTAATACCTTATGTCAATTGAGACCAAACAGAAAGCGAGTTGGTGGCCGAGCACCGACCGAGCGACACGGAGACAGGCCGGCATATGGAGCCACTAGCTAACGCGTAGTCGGGGAGTTGCTGACCCCCTTTTCTTGGTATACAAACTTGTGGACAAAGCCGTGATTAAGTTGGAGCGCTAATAACAGCTGAGGCAAGAATCTATGTTCATCAAAGGGTGCCATCGATGGTACCAGGACGTGACGGGAAAAACTTGGAAGGCTTGAATGGAGGAATATGCAGGGCTCAGCGGAGTTCATGGAGATGCTTCATCATGAGTCGTCTCTTCTTGATACCGGGATTGCGATGTCCCGAGTTGTTGTGTAAGTATCACGTCAAAAGAACCACATGCAGATGTACCAACGGCAAGTATTGATGAAGTCAAAACGGTACAACACTACCTTCAACGGTTGTCTAAGCCACCTCTACCTCATTCGTGATCCAAGTTTCAAGCATATCTTCTCCCGAAAGATGAACCAGAGATTCTAATCTATGGAACTATGGCTCAGCAGGACTACCATGTGGCTGAGTAGAGGGGAGGAAACCACTTCCAAGAGAGGGTTCCACCTCGGACATCCGGGACTTGTACATTGGCAGAAAGGAATGTAGTTATGCAGAAAGATCATCTCTTTTTAATACGGCAGAGATGCAGGGAAAACCTTGGATATTGATTGTCCTAAAGCTGTATCGGGTAATATCTATCAAAACCATCGAGCCTGTAAGGGTGCTTCATCAGAGTCGATCATGGTTTCACTCTTATGACGGCGCCCACTGTGCGATTTACTTCGAATGCAAGGCTCCCCAGAGCCCTAACATCTCATCATCATCATCTTTCAGATGATCGTTTGTACATCCACCCCGGTAAAAAGTGTAAAGGGAGAAAAGTAGGATGGAAGAAAGGAACTTTATTATTATGCGTAATTGTCATTTAATTAATTTCGTCCTGACGTATGTACTTAATTTTGCGTACAGATATTACGTGGATAGTCAATAATGCCAAAGCCTATTTAATGATCGAGCAATAGTGTGTGAGCAGCACCTGGGGGAATGCCAAAAGTGACTGATTTACCGGTGGGGGTTACTAGGGAGAGTAATAGGCAGGTGCCGGTAGAAGCCGCAATATCAACTCGGAATAACTACGGAGATATCTCTAAGACGGTTGATCCTCCGAAACCCTGAAAGACAAGATTTGGTGGGTCCCCTTCTTCTCTTTTTTTTCTCTTTCTGGGGACTTGTACTGTATTTGGAAATGAAGCAGCAAATGAAAATTGATCTTGATGATTCAGAGGGGGCTTTCGGAGAATCGTAGGAATAACTATAGCATACCTTCCTCAATTCGACCCTAGCCTTTTCCTTTTTCTCATAAATTGCATGAGATTGAGTGACAACCTACACCTAGTTACGGACCTTGAATGTACAATTTCGGATGGGGAATTTTCTTTTTGGGGAGTGTGGAGCTAATGTGGTCCCGGGGATTGGCCGATCAGAGTGACGATTGGCGGTTGATAACCAGGCAAACGGGCTCGGGTTCGGTCCCGGGGAATGAAGAGGCGAAACATTGGCAAAAGGGAGAGTCCATAAAGGTTAAACTTAGAAGCTCATCTGGATGATACTCATTTCCTCCTTACCGGGTCTGTTTGAATTAAAGGGGTGGTTGATAAATTGATCAAATTAAGTAAACTAGGGAGTCGTAGTTTGTATAGACGTTGGAAGGCTGGGATCCGTTTGCCCTTGGCTCTTACCAAAGCTTCGCCGTGATTGATTGCTGATCACGGTTGAGGATCCACGGTCCCCTTGAACCTGACCTTGCACCCTTGTTGTAATCCATTGTCGCTCTCTCCACTGAGCCAAACCTCCAGCTCCTCTTCGAGTTTAGTGGCGTGCCCACAACGGACGTCTTGAACGTGGCAAAATCGCGGAGACGGTGCATTTACATTATCCAGTTAGGAGAATTTACTTTCGCTCTTCTTTCCTGGAGAGGTAAAAAGGGCGATCCGGATAGATCTGTGCGAGCGATATGTTCGACATTAACACGGGTGTTTTGACATCGTGTGTGGCTGGATACATGTATGCAACTCATTAAGTGGGTAGGTAGGGTTAGAAATCTGCATCCGAACCGTTGAACGAAGGGAGAAAATTCAATCAAAAGAAAAAAGTCTGTTGCTAGAGACTGCGAGGGCTACAATTTCATCCTTGCTCTATGATCTCATTCGGCTTAGAGCTCAGGCCCTTACACTTGCACACTTTTTAATATATACAGCAAACTACTGTAGACGAAGGGATAATAGAAATGTTCTGATTCGTTATGATTCAAAGAAAAAGAATTATCGGTGGATCAATTGCTACACACAGTACTGAGTAAATTTGAATTGTATGATAATCTCACCAGGATAGAAAGATATCATCCTCATGTTTCATGGATATACGTAGGAAGGGGTGGCAGATGTACCTAGTACAGCCACCCAGCCGCCACGATCGACAGGACCAAACAATCGGTTAACCCTCTCCGCAGGGCAGGACCCTGAGCTAGGACCAATCTCGGAAGGCGGATGAAAGTGTACAAATCTGAGCATAGCAGCCGGGGTAGCCGCTTAGAAGGATAAGGTCGCAGTGCAGAGTATGATGATACGGTATCGTATGTAGGATTTGCCCTCGCACGGGGGAGGACTGAAAGAGTATCGCACGGATCCTCGTGGGGCGCGGGTGATAATGGATTTGCAGTAGCGCTGGCCAGCCTCCCCCAATCAACGTCCAGAACCCTTGCATAGTCAGGCCACCAAGTCAGGTGAGATGCAAGGTGTACTATTGTTAGCTCGGGAGCTGCCCGTTCTTGACTTGTCCACACCTGTTGTACGGAATACGGCGTACGATTGGAGTGAACTACGAAAGGTGTCCTAGATGGAGTAGACTAGGTTTACGCCTTGGCTTGATTTGGAAGTATCCGGGGTCTGCAAGTATGAAAATAAGGAGCTGTGTAGCGAAAAGAAGTCTCAAGGCTGTCAAGTCGATCAGTTGATTCTTCTTAAGATCATGATATCCAATACATACGGTATGTACAGGATGGGTCGGGGGGTTGGATGACCCAACCTCCCGCAGCCACCCTCGTGTGTTGGTAACTCGAGGGGTATATTGTACGTGCAAGTGCTGCAGGTCAACTTGTAAACAATACATACATACATACACGTAGCTATGTATGTAAGTATTTAGTCAGTCATGACACACGCACACGAGGGAGCCCGATGCAGAACTAACTTAGGCGGCCGAGCCGGAGACAAGGGGTAGCCAATAGAGGAGCCTAGGGAGATCCGCGGTGGATCCTGAGCATCTCTGGAGAAGAGGTTGGCACGAAGCAGGGTCTTTTTTAGTCCGTGACGAAGGGGGGGTTGGCCTGTATTCAACCCTCCGTTCTAGCACGGGGGGATCCTCCCTCCTTCACATCGGATCGACCTCGCAGCAAGGGCTCGAGGTAGTGAGATACAGTAGTCGGCAACTTTACTTTGTAAAATCAACGAGCTACAGAATTCTGTACATACAATCCTGACTTCCTAGGGAGTATCGTATTGATTTGAGGTTGGTAAGAGTGGCTGGAGCTAATATCTCACCATCCTTAGATCAGTTAGGGCGTAAGCTAATTATACACACATACTTTCTCTGAGTGGCTTATGAAGGGCGGAAAATAGAAGCTAGTAAATCCAAGCCTTTTGATTGGCAGTGGAAACAACGAGAAAAAAAAACCGTCGGAAGTCGGCGTTCGGATTGATTGGGTCTGGGGGTGCGAGGTTGGTGAGTGACTTGATGGAAGGCTGTGCTTTAGCCCCCTCTGCTGCAATGGAGTAAATGAACTCACCCCTTCGCCGTTTTTTTTTTTGCATTGTATAGAAAGAATACGGTATACGAATTGCTCTGTCCGTGGTTCTCCCCTCCCTACAGCAGCCTCATTTTTTTTCTTAACGAGGTTTTTTTCTCTTGAATCCCACATCCCCTTCAAAGTAGGGGTCCACTTTATGTATTCTCCTTCGTGTATACACGGCTCTGTCCGCCAGATCGGAGCGGAGAACATACCAAGTACATACATCGGGTACCGTTTGTTCCGCTTGTAACGTATTTACTTTTTCCTTCTTGATTGAGTTCTTTATCAACCCACGAAAGTACTGAATGTACTTTCAAAAGTATCGGAACTAGTCTAGTTTGTAAATATCAATTAAGAAGAACGCCCGTAGATAAAATAGAGCATCGTTCGACTAGTATTGATGGGTACAAATTTACTACCGGTCGGACACATCGGAAGATCATGACGCTGATGAGTGGTCTCCGGCTCTCCACTGTGGTACATACAACCAGGATGACTTCCGCGTGTTGTTGTACATAGTAGTTACTGATGTATGTACATACATAGTGTACTGTACATATGTGCAGAGTACGGAGTGCCGGAGTGCATATGTACCATGTACATACTTCCCTAGTTACGTACAGGAAGTACATGTGTACGGGGGACATGTGTACTGCGTACTGTAGAAACACATGTCCAATTCCAGTAATACCCAACCACCCAAGGGCAAAGCAGGCTGGTAAGACTCGATCTGGTAGTAGAGTATAACTATAATAGATACACTACACCCTCGCAGCCAATTATTGCAAATATTGTTGTTGTCGCCGAGACCCTGGACCGTGTCACGACCTCTATTTCCTCCGGAACCAGACGAATACCATGATGATGCCAAGTTTCTGACCCCAAGTTCCCTCGACATCGGTTGCTCTGTGCATCCCCCGCCACGATTGCCCACTAGTCCTCTTAGTCTGACTACTTTGGGGCTAAAGGTGGACACCCCGAGGTCAGAAAATAAAATCCGCTAAAAAAAAAAAAGAGAAGAAGAAGAGTGAATTGGGGGACCATCCGAGATGCCCACTTTTATTTTTATTTTTATTCCTCCCTTTTTTTTTCTTGGTTTTTTAATTTTCTTTTTCTGATTATAATTATGATTATAAAATTTTTTTTATTTTATTTTATTTTTCCCATTTCATCTTCAAAAGGGTAAAAGCGTATAGGAAGGACTTTTGTCCCCACTGCTCGCAAGCCCTATACAGTTTAGGCCCAAGTTGCACTCTGACCAGGGCTCGTCTTGACTGCTAATAATAATTTACACTCAATCGTATAATGTACCCTCGTCGCTTTTAACCCTTCTGATTCCTTGCTTCGATCTTGATCTTCTTCCCCCCTCTTCCTTTTCTCCTCCCTTCCTCTATTATTTCCTTCCCCAAGGCTCGCTGTTATTATGACATCTTGAAGAGTCCCACATTCGCTCACAACACCCACGTTCGCTCATACGCTCGCTTTTCGCTGCTACGAGAACCACGTTCGCTACGCTAACACAAATCAAAAAGATACTCTTTCATCTGGATTATCAGTAAAAAAGAGTTTATATATCAAAAGAAGTAAATAAGGTGTTTATCCTTATTTGAATCTTGATCTACCGGAAAAAGGGAAAAAAAGAAAAGAAAAAACGTCTGGTTATATCCCGAATATTCTTAATATTTAATTATCGCAACGCCTTGCGCGCCTATTCGCTGGACGCACCCTTGATTTACAATATTTCCCGCGACAATCGACTTGCAGAGAAAAAGAATATCAAGGTGGAGAAAAAAAAGGACGCAGGAGTCGGAGATTGTAAAGTGACAATCGCCTGTCGTTTGCGCATCTCGACCTCGTCGTGTCTGTAGACATCCGTTTGTCCCGCACCCGCGACAATTTGATCGAATTATCACCAACGTCGATTGTGATCATCGCCATTTTGTTTTTGATTATTTCGAATCTACAAAACTATATGTTCTAGAGTCGTCCATCGCCGCCTTCAAATAACCCAAATCACTCGCTTCTGGGTTTTGTTGTCTCGGCTGAAAGCACCACCTCCCGTGTCTCACTATTCACGAAGAGTATCAAATATCAGCTTAAGGTTGGCACCCCACTTCTACTTCCCTTTCCCCCCCCCCTTCGCCCACGGTCTCAGTCCCTCCCTCGTGCCTTGCATTGCTTCCTGTTTGGTCTTGTCTGTCGCATCTCCTTGCAGACAAAGGTCGTGCCCTTTGATCTACGGGACTTCCGGGAGATGACGAGCGTCGTTCGAGCCGCCGGACCATCTTCCCCGTATCCAATATCTCTCGGGAAGTTGTTGTTTGTTATTGACATTAGTCTCTTTTGTCAGGCATCTTCCAATTTGCAAAACTTGCATAATAGGAGGCTTTCACAGCAAATCGGTTTCAATTCTCTCATCTTTGAAACATCCGGTGAGTCTATCTACTACTACTGGTCTATGCATTGACCCGACTCTCTTTCTCTCCCCTCTCCCTTCTTTCTATTATCGATCCAAGGGCTTGAAGAAAGACCAAAAAAAGAGAGTTCATACTCATTGCTGGAGTAGTTCGCCCCTTCGCTTGAGAAAGAAATCTTTCGGCATCCAATCTGCTTGAACCTCTCCCGAAACCTCTCGAAAAAGGAAAAGAAAGAAAGCAAAACCTCACCAGTCCGCGTGTTTCTCGCCCAGTATTTCCTTGGAAAGCTCATTCGCAAGTCTCCCGTCCAATCTCCGCTTCTCTTTCGTTCCAAATAGCGGTGGCTTTCGCATCTGGCCTTATCCTCTCATACGACAAGTTCACTTCTGTCTCCTTAGGGCTTTATGAACCTTTGGGCACTAGTATTTCGTGATTTGAGTCTCTATCTGCAGCCAGCCTTCATCTAGTTTCAGCCTTAGTGTACTCTCAATCCTGGATGGTGATTTGAGGCACTCCACTGTGAGACCGACAGCAACTTTTCATCTCGTCACTCGTTCTTGTCTCGGAGAGCCCCTTTCTCGTGTACGCGCGTGGCGACGTACTATCGTTTTTGAGAGAATAAATTCTCAGTCATTCGCTTCTTCAGAGTATTCGGTCTCGTTGCAGTCGCTGCAACACCTTCAAGCTGGCTTACTCGAAGACACACGGTGTTTTGGTGAGAAACCTCCCCTAAACTATCTTGTTGTTTCGTCTCTCTTCAGGATGCCCGCATGTTTTGCCTCTTTCTTCCAATCCCCGCTCGGTTTTTCGTTTGAAAAATTTGAATCCTCTGCCCTCCTGACTTTCCGGATTCTGTGAGAACCTCCTCGGCTGACTCTGATTTTTTCTTTCTTGTGTATTCAGTTCGACCCGGATTTCCAAACGCCTCTAATTTTAGGCGAGACGTTGGATCTCTCGGATCCTGAAGAGTCACGGTTCATCGGTGCGTTTTCAGACGGCCTGTGGGCCAAGTCTGAGCCCTTCCTGTCTATGTCTAATTTCCAGAAGCCCGCTGCTGGTGCCGTACTTGGTAAGTGTTTCCATTATCTTCTTCCATTTTGGTTGTAGTGATAGATGATACTAAGACTGCGTTTCGGATATAGACTACGCTTCCACGCGGTCTTTGCATGATGCTGGCTCATACTCGGCCTATGGCCAGTCGCCATACGTGACAGCCTCCCTTGTTCCTTCCCCAATGGCCGATCAGGCTAGCCAGGCTTCCGATTGTGTTCCTTACCTGCAGAGTAACGAATATGCTAGCTCGTACGACGAGGCTCCCTCTCCCATTATGGGTACCGGATCTCGTACTTTGCCTGAGATTGTCAGCTATCGTCCTCAGCGTGGCTCCGAGGGCACAAGGGTAGCAGTTTACATTCAGTCTCCTTTTGATCTGCACAGCTCCAATTACGGCAGTCTGTCTCTGATTTTTGGCTCAAAGCGGTGCGAATGTATTCCCACCTTCTGTGGCTTCCAAGGGTCTGCCTTCCAGTATTGTCTCTCGGTTGAGGCGCCTCAATTCATGTCGACTGGATCACCTTCTTTAGCGGTTACGATTCAGCTTGTCTTGGAGACCCAGGGTGATTGTCCTCCTACGACTCTACAAGTTGGTGTTTATACATATCAGCATGTTCCTCTTGCTTCTCCTTCCGCGGACTCTCGCAAGAGAAAGCTTTCCACTTACTCAGAAAACCCCGTCTCTGCCCCCGCGAAGCGAACAGCTGTTGGACCTGTTATTCCCAAGGTTGAGCCCCAAGACAACTACTCCTACCGTGACAGCCGCTCTGCGTCATATTCGCCTTATTTGCAGACATTGCCAAATATGAGTGGATTCGTTGCTCCATTCCATGCTGCCTCCTCCCCTCGCACAGCGTCTGTTCATTACTCAACCGTCTCCGCTACACCCCAGCCAACGATCCGTGCTCCATCTCCCCTGACCCCTGGTTGGAGTCCTTCTTTCATGTCTGTTCCGTCTGATGGCCGAGCTCCTGGTATGTCCATGGCCCATGGCATGGCACAACACAGGGGACCTTCACCTATGCGCTCCTCCAATCCTACTCTCATCCGTACCTCTACCTTGCAGCAGGCAAATGGCCTTGGTCAAGCACACTCTTTCAACCCATACGCCATGTATCCCACCAAAGCTATCCTCAAGCTGAACGGTGATCTGGACGGCATGGCTGAGGGTTGGACTACGGAAGAAAAGGGAGCCCAGCGTCGACTGGTTGAGTTCACACGGAACCAAACTGGAAGCACCATCCACGCCGATTTCAAGCCTGTGACACCGGAGAAGCGTTCACCCAACAGCATCTGTATTAGCTGCATTAGCTGGGAGGGCAAAGATGAGTGCTTTGTCACTAGCGTTGACACAATCTATCTGCTTGAGTCACTGGTTGGAGTTCGTTTCACTGTCGAGGAGAAGAATCGCATTCGTCGCAACCTGGAAGGCTTCCGTCCCTTGACCGTTTCGAAAGCCAAACAAGATAGCGAGGAGTTCTTCAAGGTTATTATGGGCTTCCCTAACCCTAAGCCCCGCAACATCGAGAAGGATGTCAAAGTCTTCCCCTGGAAGATTCTGAGCCATGCCCTGAAGAAGATCATCGGGAAATACGTGAGTATAATTCGACCCAATAGCATGTCATTTGATTGATATAAAACTAACATTCATTTTTCTCTTTAGTCTGCTAGTTACTCCTCCACCGCAAGTGCTCTGCCTACACCGATCACAAACTATGCTAGCCATGGAACAGGGTCTGACTCTGGAACTGAGCCTCACACTGCTGCTTCCCCTCAATCAGTGTCTGATTCCGGCCCAGCCAACAACTACGCTCACGCTATGGGCGCACCGGTATATACTCAAGCTGAGCACCCGTCTTTGACAGCCGCTCCCGATCTCCGATCGATGATCCCTGCTCATACTCAGCCGTATACTTCCGTTGGCGCATACTCCTACCCGGCAATCTGCCAGCCTCAGCATGCCCACAGTCTGGTTGCTCCGAACCCCCGGTCGGCATGGGATATCCATGGCTTGCCTGCTGCGGGCCCTCCCAGCACTGCAGCTCCAGCTAATGCATGCTACAACTTCATGGATCCTGTGTACCCGATGCATGACTCTGCGCATAGCCAATGATCGGTCAGCTTGGCACTTTTGATCTGATCTGTGTCTTTTGCTTGCTTTTTCTTGTTTGCTTTCTTTTTTACCTTTCTATTTTTATATTTTCCCCTCTTGCTCCGTTGATACACGATTCTCCTTCTTGTCACTCCTTGATACCATGCCCAGAGTCGACGCGGGAGAGGTAGATTGTCAGACAGCAGCTCGTCCTCCTGTCTAATTTCTTCTTTCCTGCCGTCAACCTATTTACGATTTGAACGTCTCTCCTTACCACAACTTCACGCCTGGATGCCCCTCACCCAAACATATCTTGCATTTTTTTTTTCGACACGGTTTGAGACCTGTTACTTCCTGCATATTCTTAGACGGTGTCTTGTTCATTCCTTTTTTACTGGGTTGCATCCTCCATTGCTGGGCATTTTGGGCTTTACTCTCCTTTTACACTACACATCTGGGCTACTGTATGATTATTCGGCATAGCATTGGGCGCTGCTGTCATTCCTTTGAGCATTCGCAGGACGGATTTGGGATAGATATATTGATTTGGGAAATTGGAGGTGAACCGGCCAGCTTGGAGAGCTAGTCTTTGTTCTCTCCTGGCGCATCAGGGGATACTGTGTTCGAGATTAAGTCACGTCTGTGTCTTGCTTTTGAAGACTATTACCTCCCCTGTCTGGAACTTATTGGGAGTTTTTTTTTTCGCTTCTTGTCTTTTTGTTTTTGAGCTGAGGGTTTGTTTCTTGTTATTTACTGCATTGTCCTGGAGTTTGGGGAGAGATGGGCTGCTTCTGCGCCCCTTTGTATCTTGATTTTACTTCATATAGTTCAAACTGGTTAATTTTCCTCCATCATAAATATCTTCCCTTCCAGCAAATATTCGTATGTATAGTCTTCTTGTGGTGAACTATTTCAATCAATGTACATAGATGGACCCACTCAGCACATTCCTCCACGGCAATCATTGTTGAATGTACGACAGTCGGACCTCGTTGTGTAACTCAACGCCAAATATTCGACACGTCCAATAAAACAAGACCAAATGAATTCCACCTTATTACCATTGGATTCAATCGCATCCCTACGACGATTCGAATTAACACTTTGACCCTCCAAAGCCATCCTGTATACTTCGTCGGATACCCTAATTTCACCCACAAAACCCGCTGACTCAGCGCTATCTTATCAAACCAGCTCACGTGACCCTGCGGGGCGAAATCGGCGAAAAAGGCGGATTCCAATTGATTGACTCATTCGGTCTTCGACTTCAATCTCGACTGCATTCTTCTCCAATTTGCATTGGCTTGTTCAAAAGTCTCTGGGTTCCACGGCAAATTCCAGATTGTTTCTATATCTTCCTTTTAGGTCACCATTGACCATTTCCTTCACCTCTTCGCCGTATCCCACTTTCTTGCCCCGCGTTTTTACCGCTACACATCCCCAATATGGAGCATATCAAGCAAACATTTGCCAAGTGCAAAGAGCAAAAGCGTGCCGCCCTGGTAGCCTATATTACCGCTGGTTACCCAACTGTAGAGGAGGCCGTTGATATTTTGCTGGGTCTCGAGAACGGTGGTGCTGGTACGTGCAATGATTCCTCAAGTGGCGGGGCATTGAGCAATGTAGGCTAACGAGTTATTTTAACAATTATAGATATCATCGAACTCGGAATCCCCTTCACTGACCCTATTGCCGATGGACCTACTATCCAAACAGCCAACACCAAGGCCCTCGAGAATGGCGTTACTGTCACAACAGTGCTGCAGATGGTTCGCGATGCTCGTAGCCGCGGCTTGAAGACCCCTATCATGCTCATGGGTTACTACAACCCTGTTCTTCGCTATGGTGATGAGCGTATGCTCAAGGACTGCAAGGAGGCTGGTGTCAATGGTTTCATCATGGTTGACCTTCCTCCCGAGGAGGCCGTTCGCTTCCGTGACCTCTGCGCTAGCAACGGGTATGTTCTAGTCCAACTGAGAAAATCCGATCATATCTAATACTGACACCTTTTCCAGTCTTTCATACGTTCCTCTCATTGCCCCTGCCACCTCAGACTCTCGCATGAAGCTTCTCTGCAAGATCGCCGATTCTTTTATCTACGTCGTCTCGCGTATGGGTGTCACTGGTGCTACCGGAAAGCTGAGCGCCAACGTTCCCGAGCTCCTCGCTCGTGTCCACGAATACTCCGGCAATGTCCCGGCTGCTCTTGGATTCGGTGTCAGCACTCGTGAGCACTTCCTCTCTGTCCAGGAAGCTGCTGAGGGTTGTGTGATTGGTAGTCAGATTATCACTGTTGTTGGCCAAGCCCCCGCTGGCCAGGCTGCTAAGGCTGCTGAGGAGTATTTGTCCAGCGTTACTGGCCGTAAACTTGAGCGTGATGCTCAAGGTACTCTTACTCGCGAGGTCAAGGTCCTCGAGGCTATTGAGAAGGCTCTGCCCACCGGCGAGACTGCCCCTACCAAGGTTATCACTGATGCCGACACTCCCTCCGGCCCTGGCCTGGGTGACCAGTTGGAGGCCCTGAACGTCACTAAGGACCCATCCGCTCAGCCCTCTCGCTTCGGCGAGTTCGGTGGTCAGTACGTTCCCGAGTCACTGATGGACTGCTTGGCCGAACTTGAGCGTGGCTTCGACCAGGCCCGCAACGACCCTGAGTTCTGGAAGGAATTCCGCTCTTACTACCCTTACATGGGTCGTCCCAGCAGCCTCCACCTGGCTCAGCGTTTGACTGACCACGTTGGTGGAGCTAACATCTGGCTTAAGCGTGAGGATCTCAACCACACCGGTAGCCACAAGATCAACAATGCCCTTGGACAGATTCTCATTGCCCGTCGCTTGGGCAAGACTCAAATTATTGCCGAGACTGGTGCTGGTCAGCACGGTGTTGCTACTGCTACCGTCTGTGCTAAGTTCGGCATGAAGTGCACTGTTTACATGGGTGCAGAGGATGTGCGTCGACAGGCTCTCAATGTCTTCCGTATGAAACTTCTTGGTGCTTCGGTCGTTGCTGTCGACGCTGGCAGCCGTACCCTGCGTGATGCTGTGAACGAGGCTCTTCGTGCCTGGGTTGTCGAGCTCGACACCACTCACTACATTATCGGTTCTGCCATTGGTCCCCACCCCTTCCCTACCATTGTCCGTACCTTCCAGTCCGTTATTGGTGACGAGACCAAGGAGCAGATGAAGGCTGAGATTGGCAAGCTTCCTGACGCTGTTGTTGCTTGCGTTGGTGGTGGTAGCAATGCTGTCGGCATGTTCTACCCTTTCTCCAACGATCCTAGCGTTAAGCTTGTTGGTGTCGAGGCTGGTGGTGACGGTGTTGATACCGCTCGCCACTCTGCTACTCTTTCCGGAGGCTCTAAGGGTGTCCTTCACGGTGTTCGCACTTACGTCCTTCAGAACGAGCACGGTCAAATCTCCGAGACTCACTCTATCTCCGCTGGTCTGGACTACCCCGGTGTCGGTCCTGAACTGAGTGCCTGGAAGGACTCTGACCGTGCCACTTTCATCGCTGCCGATGATGCCCAGGCTCTGTCTGGATTCCGCGCTCTTGCTCAGCACGAGGGTATCATTCCTGCCCTCGAGTCTTCCCACGCCGTTTACGGAGTCATGCAACTTGCCAAGTCCATGAAGAAGGGCGAGAACATCGTTCTCAACCTCAGTGGACGTGGTGACAAGGATGTCCAAAGTGTTGCCGATGAGCTTCCCCGTCTGGGCCCTAAGATTGGCTGGGATCTGCGCTTCTAAAAGAAAATACTTTTTTTTGTTTTTCTTTCACCCTATCCTCTCCTTATCCATTATAGATAAGCGATCTTTCAATTCCCCGTCATTGGGATTTGTAATCTGTGTCTAGTTGTCACAGGTACTCTCATATTATCTTCCTTGGCCCACCATTGGTTTTCGGATTCTAGATGTTTATACGCACGGTGCTTACAAAAGCGGGTCATTTCTGGGCTATTCTCGGCTTTTTGCTTGTTTTCAAGATACGATTTCATTTTATACGGAATTATATACTTTGAATTGATATCCTTCTATCCTAAGTGGTATTTGCTCATTAAAGGCTAGTCAGACTTCGACAAGACTTACTGATTGGTGAAAAGAGCCAAGGTGAGTGCACTGTCATACTTAAGTATATACCCTTATATCCTCGCATATCCAAGAGAAGACAAAATATCGTGAAAAACTTGAAAGAATAATATTCACACTAGCTTGGCAAGAAAGGCACTCGCTCAGAAAGATACCTTTTCTAAGCGTATAGTGGTCTATATCTGAAAACAACGTAGTAACGAACATGAATCCAAATCCAACAACAAATTTCAAAATTATATTAACGCCCCAAGACCTACATAGAAAATGACAACAAACCCAGAAAGATTTACAGCTTGAGCCTGCAGTTTCGGAAGTGATTTTCTATTCGGAACTTTCGCAGGTCAAAGCTATTATCACAACCATTTAACGTCGACGAGCAACATTATCATCAGCATGATCCCGGGGTATCTCGCCTTTCCGAGCAAGCGCAAGCCAATCTGACAATCGTACCGGAGGCCCAACTTGATCAGGGTACTCAGCGTGAAATTCAGATAATAGTTGTGGTTGCTCTCGAAGTTCCCTTGCGTCATGCCATCTCTGATCCGCAGGAAGACCCCTCCACTTCACTCGATATTTTAGCTTCTTTCCATAGAGACGCGATCTTAAGATTGCTTCGATGACTGGTCTTCTTTCCTCTTCTTCCTCCGCCTCCTCTTCTGGCTCTTCAACTGCATTCACTTCCTGTTGTTGGAAATAGCTCTGTTCGGGTGAAATGGGTTCTTGCTTTGGGATAGGCCAAGGGTCGGGGTTGTGCCATAGAGGGATAGAGTGAATGGGTACAGAGGGAGGGCTTGTATAGTTAGATGTTGAAGGGACGAACGGAGAGTTCAAGACAGATTCGCCTGAAAGAATAGGAAGACGATTCGTGGTATGTGGAGGACTGGCAACGTGTTGGGGAGGGCTGGTAAGATGTGCAGGATGGAGAGCAGGGGGAGACTGTACAGGAGTAGCTTCTGATATAGCTGGAGAAGTATTGTCTGGGGGAGATGGTGGAAATTTGTGCAAGACAACAGGTGATCCAGAGCGAGACCGGGACGAAGATGAAGATGAAGATGAAGAACGCAAAGAATCAGGCGATGAAGGAGGAGAAGGAGTAGGAGTAGAACGAACAGAAATACTTGGAGAAGAGAAATGTGAAGGAGAAGGCGAAGGCGAGCGAGACAATGAGTCCTCGGGAGAGGAAAACAGCCAGTAAATAGGATAGTAGATCACCCAGATGATTGAAGATATAACGAATTTCAAAGCATTGAAGAGCCACGATATTGTCGGTCTAAGTACAGCCCAAACGATAATTGGAAGCAAGCCGATATAACACAAAAGTATAATCGATAGTCGAAGAAGCAAATATACCATCGTGAGGATAATGCACAAGACAAAGTTAATGACTTTTATCAACTGTCTTCCAAAGAAGTTCGGGACAGCATTAAAACCCCAGTATGCGAAGGAGAAAAAGGTAGATTCAACTCGAAGAAGAGCTACGAACCCATTCCAAATTACAAAGTATAGTGCAGATTGCCAGTGTGCCATACCTGACACAATCATCCTCAGTCCATGCCATGTTCGATACCAACCAGCTGATAGTAATGATGTAGACATTGCCGCTAGGGTAACTTGACGATGAATACCATCCTGCGTCTTGTAGAGACGCATGTATAAAATACCATACGCCCGAATTGAAACAAACGAGGCTAATAGTATGCCACATAATGCCATGAATCGAGTCTTTGGTGAAGTATGATGATATACAAGATACGCGAGCCGCACACCATAATTGGACTTTCTCACGACTCGGTTCCAGATGCGTGTAAGCCACCGAATCGTTTCTTGTGGAGCTTCTTTCGGCGAAAGAACTGAGTACTTAATCCAATCCATGGGATGCATGTATCCTTCTCTCGTGACATAAGCACGATACTCTGTCCAGAGATCTTCTACATCGGCTCCAAAGAGGCTATTCCAAAAGTAAGATCCCCCGTCTGTAATACCGTCTTTTCCCCAATAGTATTGTTTCGAGATATGCTCATTCAGTAATGCAATCGACCCCGTTCCGTTCCTCAGATTCTCAAGCCACATTAAAAAGTATGCTGTGTGCTCTTCGTCGGAGTCCCAGCTCTTGGGCAGATCATATAGCAATTCCGGTGTCTTGACTCCTTTCCAGGCTATACCAGACTGAAGCGTGACAAACCTGGCAATACCTTCGATGAGTTCACGAGGAGGATTAAGATGCTCATTACTCTTTCTTTTCACGAGAAAATAATCTGGCTTCTGATATTGATAAATATGTGCCAACTCATGCGTGACAAGTTCCGTAAGTGCATGTCGTCGGACTTCTAGTGTCTGCCAAGGCAGTGGATTTTCCCAACTCTCTCGAAACCAGCCAAGACTAAGATGCATCGTCCTCTTGAGCGGATCAATCGAATTTGGCGATTCGACCATGCTCACAGCAATATTGATTCGTTCGAAACGATAGTCTGAAACAACAATGGATATAGATTCAACATCCGGGATCGAGAATACTCGATTCTCAACTGCATTCGAGGGAGATGACCAGAGAGAAACTAGACCAGAAGCCAGTGAGCGGAGAATACCTTCATTACGTGAGGAGCTGTCGATGGGTTTGTAGAGTTGTTTGATTGTGGTTTGTAGGGCTATCGGGACGACACTGCCGATTTCGTGCAGGATAGCACTGCTCGCAACGGGGTCTGATTCTGATGAATGAGGTCGGCGTTGTTCAATGCGAATGTTCAGCAGTGAGTCAGAGCTGTCAGTAGTAATAGGTTTGGGGAGATCGAATGCTAAAAGCCAATCTCTGTCGAAGGTCATCGTACTATTGATTTGGGGACTAATGTCGGATATCGTTTCAGGTACCTCTGTCCACTGGTGAAGGTCAACTTTCCATGCGCCTCTAGCTAACGAGCAGCATAGAAGCAACACAGTCAAGTACCATAGTAACATGCTGCTAGTATTAGTCGCGGTCATTCTATAACTTCAAGTGATGATGCTCGTGTATCATGGACAATTTCATTAATGTCGACGAGTGCTGGCTAGGTAGGTTCTATATTGAGAATGCAGCGTGATTCAACTGATGTCGAAGATAATTGAAAAGATCCAGGAAAGAACAAGAATGCGACTGAATGGGCGTTGACACTTATAATGGCAATGGTATTCTTTGTCTTCGTCCCGAATCTAAATGTGACTCCATGAAAGAGATTTGTAAGTATAGAACAGGGAGATGAATGAGCAGACAAAGACTGAGGCCTCGATATTCCATTGAATTCTTCTTTTTGTCTCTATTTCCTTTGATGAAACCCGAAGACAGAAAAGAGGTCTGGGACTCAAGGCTTAGGTTAGAATCCTATCAAAGATGATACTTGACCTGACACCTGAGGTAGGGCTTCCAAATAAGCCAGAATACAAAATATACAAGGCTTCCAAGGTTAAACATTAAGATTACCATATGGTATAGTGTATTCGTGAAGATTATTTATAGAGCAATCTCATTTCGAATATCGTTTGTGCTGCCCATAGTGGTCCGCTCGTATCATACCCCCCAGTAGTGGTAAATTCCATTATTAATGTCTTTGACCTGCCTACTGAATATCACCTAGATACGTGAGCCTTTTCAGTCCCGCATTAGATGATCATGATAGAAGATCTGATGAGACTGTGAAGATCTCTCACCGGCACTGGTTGTATTAGTAGTATCACTAGTATTAGACCCTGCAGATAATCGCTTTTACCCCAGCACTACCGTGGATGTACACGCATTGACACGAGTGTTCTATATTCGTGCCAGGCCATTTTCTTTCGTCGTGATATTCTTTGTGCTTAGACTCCCTGTGAATAGGCCAATGAATGACCTAGCATCGGGTCTTTTTGGCATTGGTAGTCATACTAAGTGACATTATGATCCGAACAAAGAATACCATAAATCAGACTCAGCTGATGTTGAGGCACGAGATAGAACTGAAACATGTTCCTTTTTCAATGGTAGTACTCCATATATCGAACCTCGTTATGGTAACTAAGCAATCTCATTAGCGTGAGGGTCTTTCAATAGCCGATGGGATCTGTATAGATCGACGATACCTCGAGTACATCGTGATAAAAGTAGATCTCCCAATTTATACACACTGTACAAACCCGGACAAGTTCAAGAATCAACGGAATAAATTGCTCTCACACCATTCCCCCTTGACAATCCCACAAATACATTATTTTCCCCTTCGGAGACCCTCGCCGAGATGTCTCCATTTCCCGTCGGGCTTCGTCCGATCGTGTGGAGAAAAGCGGGCAATTTCCAAAATGGCGGGGAAATCCTTCAAATCATCCAATTCTCTCTGAACTTCTTCCTCTTGAACCATCTCTTCCACACTTTATCACCCCCTCAGACCTCAATTTCCAAAACTACGCACTACTCATTTGCGAAATGAAACTCCTCTATCCAACCTCCCTCCCCTTGGACGTCCAAGACCTCAAGGGCTTCGCTACATCCCTCCATCCCTATGATGTCAAGTCCCCGATTCCAGACGAACACATCGACGCCGATATCCTCGTAACATGGTCCAATTCCTCCGACAACCTCAAAGACGCGGCATCACGTCTCAAAAACCTAAAATGGATCCAATCTCTCGCCGCAGGTCCAAATGACGTTCTGAGTGCAGGTTTCGACGCCTCGAAGATCACTATCACTACCGGTGTCGGATTACACGATCACCCCGTAGCCGAACATGCATTGGGTCTCCTCCTATGCGGAGCCCGTCGTTTCTTCGAAATGCGCGATTACCAACTTCAATCGAAATGGCCTGCTCATTTGGGCGGATCGTTTCCACGAAGTGACTTTACTTCCCTGCGCGGTTCGAACGTGTTGATTTGGGGATTTGGTAGTATTGCGAAAACACTTGCTCCACATCTCACTTTACTCGGTGCTAAGGTTAAGGGTATTGCTCGGAGTGCTGGAGTTCGAAATGGAGTTGAAGTCTATGGGGAGGATAAATTGGAAGAATTACTTCCACAGACTGATGCGTTGGTTATGATTTTGCCTGGTTCTGCATCTACGCAGAATGCGTTGAATGCTCAGCGATTGAAGTTATTGCCTAAGCATGCTTGGATTGTGAATGTTGGTCGGGGCGTCTCTGTTGATGAGGATGCTTTGGTTGATGCACTTGAAAAGGGAGAGGTTGCGGGTGCGGCTCTTGATGTTTTCCATACTGAACCTTTGCCTGAATCTAGTCGGTTGTGGAAGGCGCCTAATGTTGTTATTTCTCCTCATGCTGCTGGTGGAAGGCCTGAGGGATCGGCTGAGTTGATTGCGAGTAACTTGCGACGTTTCCTTGCGGAGCAACCACTCAAGAACAAGATCTAAAATGATATACATGACTTGGTGGGTGGTGGAACATTGAATACTGGCATTCTGTATATAAAGGAATACAATTGGATATAGAATTTGGTTATCTCATATCATCTTCGTTGAATGAGCAGTTCATCTTGACCAGACTGCTAGTAATCTGTAGCACAGGCACAATATTACTACACTCTAGGTGTGATGAGACTACTCGTCGCTTTGTAATAATTTCAGGAGCCTCTAGCATACGGAATCAGATTTCATCTACCCTATGTGTCCTTTGAATCAGAGGTGAGGGCTTAAATATGTGCATTAGCATGCATCCTTTGATTTCTATCTGCAATGTAATAATCATCCGTTATTCATGAATTCGGGGTATCGAGATATGAGAGACGAGGGCATAACAGTCTAAGAATACCACATGGTACCCAATAATGCAAAGAGTATAGATAATATCAGTTAAGTCATGACCGAGCCAGTTTCTTCCTCCGAGGACTTCATAAAGGTCACACAAGACCATGAGACTAGACTAATCTAGTCAACCTTTGCCTGTACAAGACTCTTTGGTGCTCGAAGGTTGTTGGAAAGATGGACGGCGTTTCTGCCTTTAGCAGAAATACGCTTAAGCTTGCGACGTGCAACCATAACAGGAACGGACGAATGTTGAAGTAAATAGTTGGAAAAAGAACCCAAAAGCACTCTAGAGTTAATTGTCAGCTCTATCCAGTTGATGTTCTGTTCAGTAAACTAAACACTTACCCCTTCAAAGCACTTTGACCACGAGCACCAACAATCACCATAGTAGGCTCTAGTTCATCAATCTAGTGATAATATTAGCTTGGTTGATAGCAGGGATTTCTTAAGCAGTCACTCACAGCTTCGGTGATCATAAGTTTCGGACTCTTGCAATGGATTACCTCCACAGCAATGCGAACCTGTAGAAGAGTTTTGCGCAAAAGTTTCACACATGTCTGTGAGACTGCTTCAACGGCCCTGACGCGCTCCGTTTCCGCGAGCGAAGAAACCCGAGAATCAACAGATCCAGCTTTACTAGCTGTGCCGGGGCCAAGTCGGCCAAGGATGGTGCGAGAGCCAGAGCCGGAGTTCTGAGAAGCCTCTTTGGTCTGGGAGCCCACAACAACCGACGCATCTTGCATGGCTTTACCACCTTCGCCAACCTGGACAGAGGACGGATTCGCATCCTCGTGTATGGTATAAATGGCGTACATCGTATCTCCCTCTCGAAGAACAGTACCGATAGTCCACTCCAATGCATATACTGATTCTTCACTTAGGTCAGTCGCGACGAGATATTTGCGTTGGCGGCGACGTCCGCCGTCGGCTTCTTCCTGTAAGCTAGCGTAATTTCCTCGAACAATGGTTCGAATGGATCTGTTGGGGACGCGGTTGTCAATGGCGGACATGGAAATGCTCAAACTCTGGGCACGATGAACATCCTCTTTTTCTGCCTCGTCTTCTGAGCCATAAGGCGTGCCGGCGGCCGACTGCGTGTATGGAGTCGGAATATCATAGCTAGTTCGAGGATGTATGACGGTTTTGAGGGCAGACTTCTTGGGCTTCTTATCCATGGATGGTATATTATGTTTGTTAATAGGTTTTGCTGGCACATTGATTAGCACTCATTTGAGCCTCCGCCAAATGGTATCCTTGAACACTCACCTTCTTCTGAGGACTGGGTCTTGTCATCTCTGGCTTTCTCGAAATCACTTGGGGTGATTCTGGTAATATCAGAGCCCTTTTTCTTGCGGCCACGTCTCGCCATCTGTTCATCATCACTAGACGACTCATCCCCTTCATCCTCACTGCTTTCAATAATGTTCTTATCACGATCAAATACATCTTTGGCCAGACGCTCGCCAGTATCCTGATGCTCAGCTGGTTTCACATATTCTGGAAGACCACCTGATTGTTTGTTATTAGGAAGAGCTTCATCCGATTGGTTATGAGCATCCTGCATTCTAATCGCCCTCCCTTTCTCCGTATCTGCTACCGTTGGTTTTGGTGCGGAATCGAGGTGACGCGTTGGTGAAACGGACAGACTGAATTGCGAAGTAGACGATGGCGACCTAGAATCAAGAGATGTGCCACGTCGACTCGATCCTCGACTGGAGTCTCTGCCACGAGAAAAGCTCCGCGGGAACAGTCTGGACTCCAAGCCTGACATCATTGCTGCCATACCCTTTCGACTTTGTGACTTGTCTCGTTTCTTCGATGTCTCTGGCTCTGAAGAGAGCGATAGATCTGACTTCGAGGCATCCTCGACTTTTTCCACGTGTGCTGCCGACGAATCTCGGGTTGTCTCTCTTGAAAACTGGTCTGATGATCTGCGAGGTCGGCCCTCAGTATTATTTGTCGACCGCTCCGGGGAGCTCGGAGCAGACGCCATGGCGAGAGATATGTTTCGTAAAGGTGAGGATTTTAAGGGTCCAACCGAGTTGCGATTTGATCTTCCTCGAGATGACGAAGAAACCCCGCCAACAACAGTGCCCGCACTCCTTGCAGACTGCGGGGTGCTCAGTAGACTCTGGAATGTACGGCCAATACCCTGAGCTATGGTATCTTTAGCAGTCGTCGGCAGCGACGGTTGGACGGTGCTATCTGCTAAAGACTTTAAATATTCCTGTGAAAAAGTTTGAGGAGGATTGGGGGAGATGCGACCAGTGTGGTACGACATCGCGTGCGGTGCCGTCTCCGGCGGGTTTGGTTTGCGGTGGAGAATTGACGGGGATTGAACCAACGAGGAAGCTGGATTGTGCTGGCATGTGGATCTTGATCGACCACCTTATGACGATAGGCCCGCAGTGTAGGAGAAGCTCTAGCTGATTGTAGCTAACTAACAGGGTTGCAGGATTAGCATTAGGAAGGGTTTCCAGAAGTTATGCGCATCTGGGAGGAGAGCTTTGTAGCTAGTTGGAATCAGAATCGAGGGGAGTGAATAGGTCAGTTATGCAAAAATGAAAGAATAACTTACAATGATGAAGAGTTGTATGGGCAAGTCCTGAAGATCCAGAGAGAAAAGAAGAGAGAAATAAGAAAAAGATGGAGGAAACCCCCAAGAGGAGGCTTGGACTTGCCCTAATTTCAAGCAAGGCGTGGAAGGGAGAAGATCGGGTTGACACTTCACAGCACGAGGAAAATGCATTGTTTACTATCATTTGTATGGCATCGGATATCATAAATAGTTCGAGATATGTAGAACTGCGCTTTAGAGAGCAAATAAATAGAGAAAATAAGATAGAATCCTCTCAATGTACTAGTAGATGAAAACTCCCAGCCCTAATCCTATACAACAAAAACGCTCAATGAGAAACGATCGAAAAAAAACCCCATCAACAAATCAAGCAATCAAGCCTTGGACTTCTTATTCTTAGGCTTCGACTTCGCATCTTTCGACTTGCGAGCCCCAACAGCAGCAAACGCCTCCTCAGATGGTTCATCAGGTGGTCCACGCTTCCTACCATTTGGCTGCGCATACTTCTCCTCAAGATGTGCAAGGAATCCTTGACCCCGTTGTTGTTGTCGCTTGGTAATTAAAGCTAATAAATCATCTTCACCCCCAGTCGAGTTCTTAGACGCACTCGCCGCCTTCTTCTTCTTCTTATCATTCTCCAACTTCTTCGACAGTTTCTCCGCCTCCTTAGCTTCCTTCTTCGCCCGCTTGACTCGTCGCTGACGCTTCTCTTCCGTCTCTTCGCTGTACTGATCATATTTCTCAACTTCGCCGGAAGAAATCGCCTCGTCGATGATGGCTCGGAAACGCTCATCATCATCTAACACGTTGGAGAGCATCACCGACTCGTAAATCCCATCCATATCACCTTCATTCGTCTCATATGCCTCTAAGAGATCTTTCTTCTCTTCATCGGAACCTTGGTATTTCTTTTGAAAGTCGGAGACGGCGCGCGTGTCGAGCATGGCAGAGAGTTGCTCGCGGTAAAAGTCCAACCAGTCAAAGTCCCCATCTTCTCCAAGGATCTCTTCTGTGTTGCCGGTACGATCGTACATGTTCCGACGCCGTTGGTCAGAGAGGACGGCGTAGGCAAGGGCGATTTTTTGGAATTTGGCATTTGCTTCTTCGCGCGCATCTTCGCTAACCTTGTCTATACTTCATGGTTAGTATGTCTATGGCATTCGTTAGGTTTAGCAATTCAAATAAGAGGAACTGACCTGGGTGATTTCTCAAGGCATTCTTCTTGTATGCAGTTTTGATTGCTTCTGGTGTTGCCGTGGACTCGACGCCAAGTATCTGGTAGAGATCTTCCTCGACTGCAGGTGGTTTCTCCTCGGTGATCTTTTCAGACTTGGATCCTTTAGCCATTGTGAATATTGTGTGCTCAATCCAGAGCAAATTCGAGTAAAATTGTATAGATTTGTAAGGTTCGTGCAAAAAGGTAGATTTCTCGGCGCGTTCAATCGCGCTTTTCCGACGCGCCGCCAATTCCGTCATTTGCTGCAGACCGCTTTCAAGCCTGACATCACATCCAAGCTTGTTCTCTTTTTTTTTTCTTTTCTTTTCTTTTGTATTCAAATTGACATTATCCAAAGTGAGAAAATCATCTACTCGGTCTTTTCAAGTGGAAATTTGATCTTCTTCAAAACGACTGGCGCATCGATCTGAAACAAATCAATCAATCTACTTTTCAACCCCTCACCATGACGAATACCTCCCCTCACACTGCCTACATGCAGAAATGCATCTCTCTCGCAGAAAAGTCCCCTCCACGACCGACCAATTTCAGAGTTGGTGCAATTCTTCTCTCAAGAAAAGACAATGACCCGACCTACTCCGATGACCGCATCCTTTCAACAGGTTATACCATGGAACTGGCAGGGAACACACACGCCGAGCAGTGCTGCTTCGCAAACTATGCATCTGTACACGGGGTTGCTGAAGACCAAGTGGCCGAGGTACTACCTATCGAGTCAGGTCGAAAACTCATCATGTATGTGACAATGGAGCCTTGTGGAAAGCGATTATCGGGAAATGCACCCTGCGTGCAGCGGATTACGAGGACCAGAGATGGTGGGCGAGACGGGATTCAAAAGGTTTATTTTGGCGTGAAGGAGCCTGGGACTTTTGTTGGTGAGTCTGAAGGCTGTAAGATGCTTTCGGCGGCGGGGATTGAGTGGGAGCATATTTCCGGTCTTGAAAGGGAGATTTTGAGTGTTGCTGTGGCGGGTCATGAGAATGCGGAGGAGGAAATTAAGTCTGCGTTGGCGCCGAAGGAAACTAATGTCGATGATATTAGTGAAGAGGAGAGGCAGAGACAGGCGCAAATACCTCGCAATCCGAAGAAGAGGATGATGGAGGGGAATACTATTATCTATTAAGATCACCAAATATAAAGAAAATGAGTGAATGAATTGTCCGATGATTCACTCCTGGTATTTCAAGGTGGCGTATGCAGTGAGACTCTTAAAAATACAATTAGGTCCATCGAGATCATTTGTGTATCTTCATGTCCGTCTCTATCTCATGTCTGTCTCTATCATTGTTTAGATCCATCCTAAAACCCATCATGTAGTTACTCGAATAGTATAGCGCACAAGTTATGTACTACCAAAGATTCTTAACTTTACATCCGATTCCAATCCTTCAACACATTATGATATAAAATGAAATGACAATCATAACCTCAAAAACGAGCATCTCATCCAAATTCGATAATGCCATCCAAAACAATTCAGTCATTTCTGCAGTACAAAACAATCGCATTGACGGCACTCCACGTGACCCGCTCCACTTCCCTGCAACATCAACTCCTCAACATATCAAACGACAAACAGCTTGCAGCAACATCAATTTCCCCTCCAACGAGAAAATGACCTTATGGAGAACCCCAATGATGCGGGTCTTATCTTTTACCCCGCATACTGCTTCAAGGCATCACCGACACATTTCGCCTGGGTGAAAATGGCCCTGGTAGATGTACACATGCTTCAGAGACGAAAAGGTTTTGAGGGTGAGTTTTATTTCTTTCATCTTGTAGATGCACGATCTCTTTCAAAACAATATATCATTTTGTTTCCATTTCAGATGACTGAATGGACGATACTTCCCATTCATCCTTTCATCACTATTAGATCAGTCTCAAGACGATATCTCCACTCCATCCAATCCATCAAATTGAAAAGAGAAATAGACAAAATTCAAACACGCAGTGAATTGAAACTAACATAATCTCAGGCCAAAAAATCTTCTTCTACAAAAATCATCCCATCACATTCATAAGCGTGGTAGGCGTGATAGTAGCCAGAACAGAAATCACCCGTCGCACAATCCTCACAATAGACGATGGCAGCGGAGCCACGCTAGATGTGATAGTCTTACAAGCTGAACCCAAAGAGAAAAATCCAACAGATACAACCCTTGCTCCACCCTCAAAATCACTATCAACAGGGCCATCATCAAATGTCACCGATATCTCGACCGAGATACCAGAAACACCATCTCTAAACGAGACAATTCACGTATCTGCAACAGATCGGACCATAATCAACATCTCATCTCTTCAACCAGGAACAACGATAAAAGTTAAAGGAACAGTAAATTCCTTTCGATCAACAATGCAAATGAATCTAGAGCGATTCTCCATAATCCACGACACGAACGCAGAAATGCAATTCATCGATGAAAGATTACGATTTCTCGTGGATATTCTTTCTATACCATGGGTCTTGACGGATGCGGAGGTTGATGCGTTGAGGATTAGGGCTTTGAAGGATGATATTGATCTTGATGAGGAGAGGAAACGGGCTGAGAAGAGGGGGAAGAGGAGGATTGAAATGGAGGAGAGGGATCAGAGGTATATTCAAAGGAAATATGAGAAGGAGGAGAGGAAGAGGGCGAAGGTTGCGGGGGTTTGTAAGGAGGATGGGGTTAAGATTATGCGTGATATTCGGAAGAGGAGGGATCTTTCTTCTGGATTTGTTGGTTGATATCATGATTTGGGTCGAGGAAGTATCATTAATGAATATCGATATTGGAATGTATCTATCTGATGCCAATACACTCTATTTTAGAAAGTGAATATTGGCTTTTGTATGAGACTTCTATGATTTTCGCAAAGGGAGAAGTTATATGAGACGGCTTTTGTTGTATTAAGAAATGTAATCGAAAGAAAGTTTTAACATGGGACATCGTCATTCATTTCATCACAAACCCTAGAAAAAGGGTATCTTCATGACATGCGAAACGCCTAGCTAAAGAAACAAAAGAAAATCACCTCATAACCAAGAAAAAGTGTCAATAGAACCAATTACCAGCCAATTCAAGCGCATTAGTGGTAATACTTGTTATAATCATGTACCGGTCCACCACCATGTCCTCCTAACATTCCACGATAATAATCCTCGCCATTGGTACTACCAGCACCGCTGCGACCACTGCGACTCGGTAAATGATCCTTGAACCGACGACTATCGTCACTATCGGGGAGAATAGAAGTTGGTGACTCCATATAAAGATCTGCAGCAGATATACCCTCATATCTAGGCGCAGCTTCCCGACTATGCAAATCACTCTCCGAGTGTCGATAGTCGCTGGGACGTGAATTCATCCCTCGAGATGAACTACGAGATCCACGTGAGAAGCGTCGAGAAGCAGGTCCAGAACCAGTTCGACCATATCGAGAATCGCGGTCGAACTTTTCTGCAGTTCGATGTTGTGAACTTGTACTCGTGCTATCTGCCGGTCTAGACGTTGAAAATGAACCAGTGGAGGTTCGAGAATGGCTAGCTCCAGTTCCATTATATTGCTTTCCACCTCCGGGTTGAGCTGAATATGGCTTTCTCTCACGCTCGATTGAGACTGACGGGGTGGATTGGTCTTTCTCGTCGTCATCGTCGTCAATTATAGCCGATGATACAGAAGCAGGTGGAGGGCGCCCTCTTTCATATGATCTGGCTCGGCCTGAAGATGAAATCCCCGGCTCTGGAGACCTCTTCGCAGTCGTGGGTCGTGATTCGCGTTCATCTGTGATTCGAGGTAAATCCACACCGCAATGCTTCATTATATACTCCTCCGTCTCCTCTCTCAATTGGATATCAGCAGTTTCCGGGAAAAGTCGGCGCGGGATCTCCTTTGGAAAGCGCTCTTTCTTGTCATCCGGATTGCTGATCGGCATATTAAGTACAGCCTTTTGTAAACGCTCGTATTCGCGATCCGGATGGGCCAAAATCATTACAGTAGCCCATTTCTCGAAACCTTTAGGAGTTAATCCTGGGATATCAGGTCGCTCTTGGAGATCTTCTGGCTGGACGAGATGATGCTGCACTTTGAGATCACGAAAGAGTCTTGAGATTGAGGAGGTGCGGTCATCAAAAATATCTGTTAATACCAGTTAGACTTGCGTCCCGGTCTAATTCGATTCGAAAATAAACAAACCTTTCCAAGGATATTGGTCCAAAGAAACATTAGTATCCGCATAGAATTTCTGCATCTTGTCCGGGGTAATGACCAGCGTATTACCGGGTGGGTAATCTTCAATCTATTCGCCAATGTTAGAATCAGACCTATATTTCTACCAGATAAAGACGTATCAAAACATACCAAGTGCATCGCAATTCCGCGCAAGAACTGACTCAATCTCTTCGTGGGCTTGCCATCCTCAAAGAGCTTCCCCCAAATTCTCTCTAGCGTTGTCATCTCCATCGCTGTGGTATCCCGCTCTGGAGGCCTAGGACGAGCCTCCCCACGCTGGCTTCCCTGGCTCGACATCGACTCACGTCGACGAGAAGATGTCTCAGCAGTCTGGCGCGGCGGAAAGTCACTAGAATAAGCAGAGGGGGGCATATATGGCTGTGTATCATAGCTCTTCGACATGGGATCGACAAACGGCACCGATCCGCTTCTCTGTGAAGCAATCGGTGGAGACTCGGAGTGTGGTCGGGGAGCTACATCTGCGGCTGTGTAGGGAGGTTGGAGGGATTGTGATCGAGCAGGAGGTGGACCTGATGATCCTGGGAGATTGCTGGTATTATCCAAGCCATTTGCTTTGAGCTGCTGGATCACGGTTGCTGTGATCTGCTGCAAAACGTCTGGAGACAAGTAGGACGTGGATTCTGAGCTATTCACAGCCGAACTGACTGCATCGTGGAAATGACCGGAGTGAGTGCTTTCTGGACGAGGAGGTGCTGGATATGGCTCCATGTTTGGGGTAGAGGATGTGGACGGAGGCATCTGTGGTTGGGGCATATTCAGATGATCTGTTTCATGGCGGGAGGGATATGGAGGATTCGGTGGACCGTAGGGATCATTCTGATCAGAAGTCATATTGCCCGTCTGGTAAGGATTGGGGGTCGAGCGATACCCATCGTAAGCCATCACGACCAGGATGCGAGACGAGCTGTGGGGTCTGAGTAATTTCTTTCTTTTTTCTCTATATCGGTACTATGGCTTCTAGCCGTAGATACCAGAGAATCGAGCCAAGCAGACGGCAGAGAACCAAGGAGAAAGGAACCAGAAAGACAAATTTGGAGGGGAAAGTCGCAAAAAGGCAGAGAAATTCGGGGGCGATGGAGGGGCTGTGGGGAACAAACAGTGGCGATCTCAAACATCGCTGCGTCACTGGGTGCAACTGTTGAATTTTACTAATCTACTGTACAATATTTAACTACTTTACATAGTACAGAGTATCCAAGTATCCAAGGCTGGGATCTTTCATGGAGAATCAAATTCGACGTCACAAGCCCTTGATGTGGCGCATTTAATATATTCAGTGCCACCCATGCTGAGGTTGTCATATCGTCTAACTGGCGTAGCGTCATGATCGGCAATATTTAATCTAAATACTCGCGGCTTCCATGCGATGCCTGCGTCGATGAGGAAAATCCTCACCTATCAACGCGACCGGAGGCAAGTTTCATCTTTTGGCACAGATCGCTAGAAGCTGCATTCGGCTGCAAATCCGAGAATTGGCGCTGCGTGTCCGGCTAGTGCGACCATCAAAGGCGAATGACCAGAAGGATTGGAAGACTGGAAGACTGCAAGACTGCAGGTGGTGTCATCTGACATGAGATGGGCGAATGGGGATACAGTCGAATGGGCGTATGCAAGAACCTACTAGTCAGTTACTACTGGTAGAACTAGCAAAGACTTTTGGCCCTTCAATTCATCAAATAATTGTTTGATTTATCGTGTGGGACCTGAACTAGTGTCAGTCATTTTCCTAATTATAGTTCATGGGGGGCGAATTTCGTATACTCACCTTAAGACAGGCGGTTTTGTAAAAATTCATGCTAGACTAAGACATGTCACTAGCGCCCACCCGAATGGAAGAAAAACACAGAATTAGCGGCCGAGCCTGACCTGGTAAAGATGAATAGATCATCAACAGTCTCAATTTGAGTGGATTGGATGTTTTGCTGGAACGTGGGGATCGGAGCCACTGATGTCATGTCCATGGTTCCCCTGGTTCTGACCCAGGGATACAATGTCCAACGCAAATCGATAAAAGAAAATACTGGATTGAGGTCATCTTGTGCACGAAGTAATAATAGGGGAGCACAGGGGAACAAGCAAAATACCAGGACTTGATAAGCAAAAAGCAAAAGGCTGAAGAGAAGTTTTATCTCAATCCATTTTTCTTTCTTTCGGCCAGAGCAGACTAATCCTGTCGAGGCCAGGGACGATGACGATTAGGCTGATTTGCGTAGGAAATTATTAGCAAGTTCAACATGAACAGAAATTCAGTAAGTCTAAGACACTGTCACTCACTCGAACTTTCGACCATCCTGTTCGACTTTTCTCCGCCGGGGGAACGATAGTATCATCATCAGAACCATACTCGTTCAACAGAAACCCATCGGTCGAGATAAGAGTAGAGCTTATTCTGGATTCCTGCAAAAGAACGATAGTCCATTAGCATGGTAAGAGCCAGGGAACATCCTATGGGGGACCACATCTTACAGTCTCATCATCACCCGCCGTCTTTGCCGGTTTAGATGCTGTAGCTGTATTTGTAGCTGTAGCCCGATTGAAAGCACTGTCGTCAGGCGGCTTGGCTGAAGACTGGGAGGATTCAGCCTCTTGATTCTTGCTATCATGATACAGGAGGCGACGTCGGGGGAGTCTCGGCGGAGGGAGAGATGCATTGTCATCGTTATCTTCGTCCACAGCGCCGAGGAGTCGGCGTTGAACCGGAACAGGAGCTCCTTCAAGAGCATGACCTGTCCGTAAATGATCGTCCCATCGCTGCAGACTTTTCTGTTTGCTGCGTGTCTCGAATTCGTGGTCGCTGTTCATTATCCAATCCTGACAAGGAATGCAAGTCTGGCAATGATCATCGATACTTGATTAGTTCCTACCATACCGGTCCGAATGTATCACGATATGATGGGGCAACAACTCACGGGCTCCTGATACTTGCGTTGATTCCGTGCAAAGCAATCGAGCGTTTTGGACTCGCTGCAGATCTTGCAGATTCGCTCTGACTGTAGCGGGTTGCTTGAGCATTCGGTGCAACGGATTGATTTCATATGGACTGCATTCAATGCGCTACTTCCATCTCGATAGATTCTCTGTCGGAGACTGGCAAGTGCATTTGTCGAGAACCATGTCTTTGAACGGCGAGTTCCACACTGAGAACAAGTGATCCTGGTAGGGTGAGCGAGAGTCGCAGCGCATGAGTTTCTTGATAGACTGACCATTCTGGGAGTGATATGCTGTCCACACTGCAAGATGTCAGGAGACCCTTCGAAGTGATAACATGAAGTGTGGAGTGCGCTAACGTTCTTCTGATTTTACTGTTGTAGCCGCCTTCGTAGGCACTCGCTTGGAAATCACGCCCCATAGCAGTCGATCAGGATGGTATTTGAAATGATATTGGAGTGATCAGAGGAGTAACATGATTCAGATACCTTGATAAACAGAAGGATGAAGAGGGTAGAGGATCAGCATGTGATGCTGTCGGAAGAACGACGTGAATGGAAGGCTCCTTCCATATTTGTAGGAGGCACACCATTCACTGCCAAATCAGGAAATATCGTGATTGCACAAAGAAGTCCATTGATTATCCTTTTACCACTCTAAAGAGTACTTACTCTAAGGTTACGTGCTCGATGAATAATAGGTATCATTTGCCGAGTACGCTGGCAGTGTATATGTATTCTGGGAGACTTAGAGCAATGGATTGGCTATTCTCGCTCATGTCACAATATAAATCAAAGTGCCTGTCTAACATGTGACCAACCAAGAGTTATTCCATCAATGTAGAGGGCTCCGGCTCCAAATAATGCTAACATACGGATAAATTCATCACTAAGTTGCAATTTTATCTGCTTCGCTATCTTGCTGGGTTGGTAGACACAATATACGTGAACTTGACTATAATGTTATGGAAGGACACAACTTGAACCCGTCAACACCTCCAGGGCTTCAAATTGGAAGCAGCCAAGGGAAACAACAAATGCAGGAGAGTTAACTATCAATTTTGAATTTTTCAATTGTAGGAACATTTAAGAACCAACACTCGTGAAACCTTGGAGATTGCTCTCTAAACCCTAGTAGGAGAATATTGCACAATGGACATACTATGTCCATGACTCAATAACACTAGCTAGTGTTATAGTATATGGCTATATATAGCGCATTACCTTTAGGAAAGGTGATTGGAATCATCTCTAGATACATCCCCTAAAGTAATTGGAAACAAAGTCTATACAAATCACTTTGAAATCAAGAAAAACCAAACGACAAGATTAAAACCCCCTGAATTAACTCTATCACTCCGAAGCAATCCCCCAATGCCGTCTGTGGCTGGCACCAATTCCAACAATAGCAAACTAGTTTACAAACAAAGGATCATCCAGCGGGTAAAATGTCCGAAGGATCCAAAAAGTGGACTGCCTCGCTACAACCTTCAATCTCTCCTGGGAACCTAAGGGTCAAACACAAAGTGCCGAGGAAAGTAAACGAAGCATTGTTTCCTCGGCGACATCTCCACAGTAGGGGTTAATTAGCTTCGACAGACGGGAGGACATGCTTCTGGAATATTCATTTCTCGAACATCAGGGGTAGTCTACCTAATCCGTATGCGCATACACAATTTGGCTCCATCAACATGCAGCATCAGTAGTAAACTCACGGAGTCGAACAAGTAACAGATAAACTAGCCAAGACCCATCTTTCCATCGCAGGGACCTCACCGGAAATAGTTAGGGGCCGCGTTGTCCTTTCCATGCAGATATATCCTGCTCCGTACTGTACGCTACTCCATGTAGAAGAATGGTAAGGACCTTCCAGAAACGCCAAAGCGTCGAATGGAAGCCCACGTTCCCGTAGTGATTGTGGGACCTGACCCGAAGATGGATGGGTTGCCTCGTGCTGGTTTCCGGGGCACTGGGTAAAGCGTCAAGCCATCATTTGAACATCATACTGTAGACACGGTTGGGTCGATCGATCCTGGCAAAAAGGGGGCATATTGCCTTCCCATACGCTCTTTGATGGATGTCTGTGTTCCCGAGGAAAAGGGATATGCCCTTGAGTGCCAGTGCTCATGTGTGTATTGCTGTATGTTCGGCGTCTGATGTGGGGCTGAATGGATTAGTTTATGTCTATCCGTACGGAGTAGTCTGGACTAAGTTAGTAGAGTGAAGAGTGTTTTGAGTTGGTTGTTGAAAATCTTGTTGTGAGCTTCGCCAATGTAGAGGGTACACGGAGTACACAAGGTGCCCCTGAAAAGGTGGAAAGTGGATGGTGGATGGTGTAGGAGGCGAAGCAGTCTGCCTCGTTGAACTGGAACAAGGTGGCAAAGGCAAAGAAGGGGGCGGGCAAGAGGGGAGTGGAAACCCGGACATTTACAGTAACTGTACTATGTACGGAGTCCAGTATTCGATCATGGATTATATGAAGCTAACGATAAACATCATCATACTGTGGACGGATCCCCGGCAGATGGGGGCAACAACCTTCTCGAAGGTCGAAGGAAGATGACGGCGCTTCCCGGGATTATGGGCAACCGTGCAAATAGTCTCCATTCCTGAACTTTCCGCCCCCGTCCAGCGATCATCTTTGCACAGAAAGATGGTCCTTTCGGGGAAGAGAGGGACGGGCCTGGACGAGGCCCACGTAAGTGGAGTTGTCCGTCGTTCCCCGAGTGCACCGCGTCGCACTAGATCCACAGCTTCGAGTGACTTTTTGGAGTGTAGGGCAAATGAGTGGACTGGAAGAGGATTGATTTTGAGTTGTTGTGTGAATCAGAACCCACTGGGGGGGGGGGGATTCTACACTGGGAGGATTCCAACGAAAAGGAACCTGCTTCTTTCTTCCTTCCAATGGCGTGGTGGGCGCGGACGGAGTCGGCTCCATCGAACTATGATCCTCTGATCCTGGCTATTGGTAAACATCTCCCCACTGGTCTGTGTATGCGGTGTGTACGAGTACCGAGTGTTTATGTAGGTGTTCTCTGCACATAACAAATCAAATATCTCTGCTCTGCAATAAGAAGTACTCGAGTTGAAGTTCAAGTTCAAATTGTAAGGAGTCATTCTTAGGATGCACTTGGCCTTGTACTCGAAGTCATGCACAAATGTACATATGTACACAGTATGCTTCAAGGGTGTTGGTGTAGACCCACTTGTAATTAAAAATTCACCAAATGAGCAAAATGAACCAAGCGACAAATTAACTTGTGGATTTCCATGGATTGACCACCTCCCATACACTGGTACATCTGTCGGTACGGCCCTTAAGGGAACCCACCCTCACCCGCGGAACTCGACCGGACCTTGGACCTTCTACAAGAGAAGTCGCAAAGGATTAGAAATAATTATAGAAAAATCAAAAATACTAAATACCAACCCCTATTCTCATCTGCGAATCTTGCATGGTGGAAAGATGCGACGTAACCTAGGCAGTTGAGGAGTCTAAAAGCGCGTGGACGGAGAACATTGGAGATTGTTACCCCAAATACAGAGACGCGAACGGAGAGTACGGAGAATACAGAGGGGAAAAAAAAGACAAAAAGACAGAAAGACAAGACAAGGATAGATGGAGACAGCCCGTCCGGGCCAAACGGCCGCCCCAGGGTTCGTCTGGTCTGACAGGTGCGTTTCATTTCGTCTGCAGGCAATCGATTACTGTAAGTATCATAGCTCGTATTGATCTCCCCCTGCCTCGTCCTCCCGTTCCGTGACTTGACAGGTAATGCGAGGATCGTTTTAGATCGTCTTACCCATGTCTGTGTCCTCGGGTTCCTGGAGTTTGGGAAGTGGATCTCAGAGGCAAATGACCATTTCATTCATTTCATTTTCCAAATATGTACATATGTACACAACTGTATGTGGTTGTGCGCATGTACTGTGTACACGGGAAAGAAGATCACGCCGTCCACCGGGCGACGTATCCGGGCGAAGTAGAGATTTACACCTCTAACGGTCCGCAGCGAACGATGCAATTTTAATATGCTTGACACGGAATAGGTTAGAGACTAAGCCGGGGAAGTGTGATAGCGTATTTTTTGAACAAAGAAAAAAAATAAACACTAACCAATTATTAAAAAAGAAAAGAAAAAGAGATTTCCCCTCTTTACCCACCCACACGATTCGTGTACATCTTGTTGACAGTGCTCTTGTTGCGCGGTCAACGTGAATCAGAACACGCCACCTGTTTTACTAACTTGACCGAGTCGTTGCATTCGTACAATACTGATCACTGATTACTGAAGGCAGCATCGACGATGGATCCAACCGAACGATCAGATGCAAGATGTACACCGATGCGTCCCATTACCATGGCCCGCGGCTTAAGCTTACTCTCTAGAGACTTGCGTATGCGAACGCCTCCGCGTCTCTCCGTCGCGCCCGAACCTAATTTCCATTTGAACCCGATCAAATCCTGTTGAGATGGACCTGATGACAATTTTACCATCTATGTACATAGTACAGTATGTACCCTGGATACTACAGTACACTCATAAACACCTGCTATGTATACACAGCGTAGTTACGCAGCACCTACTCCGTACATCATGATATCATACTCCTATTCTCCCTGCACACCATCAAAATAAAGGAGGATACTCTCTACAGAAGACTGTACATACAGTAATATGAGGATAGGCAGAGACCCAAAAAAGAGCCGACTAAGACTATAGAATCCACCACTTTTCCCCAGGAACGCTCGGATAGGCGAAGATCAGGTGGCGAAAGAGAAAGAATGCCTGGTCAACCGGATCATCCAGCCGGAGTGAGACAGGAGCTGTCGACGGGATTAACCCAAATCCAGTATCTGTAGAGAGTACAATTTATTTTGATTTTACCAGTTCCTGATTTGCCAATTTACTGTGTACAGAGGACTACTGTAGGATTAATTTCTCATTCTTACCAGGTGTAGTGGTGGTCTCGAACTTGTCTAGGTGGGACATGACATAAGAGACATGGTCACAAGAAGGATTCTCCTTGCGGGCCAGACTGCACTGCGTCTGCGGCTGCGCGTTCTCCTACTGTAGTGAAATGACATGTTCAACGACCAGAAAACTCCCCTGAGACTAGCCGAAAGAACCCGAGGAAGAAAGTGATGGATGGCTGGGATTGAATCTGATGCGTCAACGTCAGATGAATATGAGAAGCGCGAACGCGGTTGATGTCGCGGTGTAAAAAAGTACGGAATATTGTGAGTATCGTGAGTGTATTCTGTGTGTAATATGTACAGTTAGTGTATTGTATGTTTACATTTACAAGGCGGCCCAACTGAGGGGCCGCCCCGGGAAGGCTCCAATTTGAGCTGCGTGGGCGACCGCGACAGGCTCACATTGCAAGTTTATGCCCAACCTCCCACATTCTCATGTTTGAATTTCCTCCAATTGTGCGAACTGCATGTTGGGGGAATGTTAGTTGGCGAAAATCGGTGTGTTGTTTATTCTAGTTATCTGTTGTTATTATTCTGTATACACACGCAGACAGTAAATAGATTGAATAATACAATCATATACCGTATAAATACTTTCCATGATCTGTGCTGCTCACACTCATAATTTCTTTTTCAGCAAATAAAAGCACTCCGTATTGTCTCAATATTCGAGTTGACCACTGATCATAGTGGAATACATAGTCATGTTTCTTTTCTTTTTCTCTTCAACTAACCAAAACAAACCATTCATATCCATCTCCATACATAGTGTTGTATTGAGAGTATCCACTTCATACGGTAAATAACCAGGAACCAATCCAATTTATCCCCCACTGCCTCATTCTTAATTGGCTCAATTCCTAGAGAAACCCGTTATTTCGCCAAACAAGAAGGTCTTTGAGGGTCTTTTTTCTTCATGGACTCGTACTAATTACAGACTAACCGTCTTTAGTACAGTCGTGAGTGTAAATGACTCTGTATGTATAAATACATATTTCATACACACAGAGTGTATGTATCGACTCCATCAATAGTCCCCTGCAAAAATGCCCACTTCTTCCCCTCTCGCGCCCTCGTGCGGATATCCTTTTCTATCCCCATCTCCCGGTTTTTTGACCTTTGTCAAGTTATGATCTTTGAACTCTTCCATTTACCCTCCTCCCATTAAACCACCCAGCTCCGTATACATATAATTCGGAGTACATTCAATCCCAAGCCGATCCTCGTCCTCTCCTCCACCACCACCTCCATCATCACCATCCATTTGGATCCCCGAGTGGGTTGATCTGCGCCGGCCTAACGTGGTTAATTTACCGTCCCCACGGCGCCGTCTTGGAGCTTCAAAGCTGTCAGCGCGTCAGGGGCTTCCCACGGTCTCCCGATCGCTCCAGTTCCCACCCTAAACGGGTCTTCTCCTATTCTGGAGTGGAATTTCCTTTTTATTGCTTCGTGCCCGTTCTTTTGGTCTGGTCATAGATACTCCTCCTCTTTCCCCCCCTCCACTCTCCCACTCTTCGACTCCTCCTCGAAACTTACTACTTACATCTCCCCCCTCCTCCTTTCCAACTGTTCCGTCATTCCTTACATTTGTGTCTTTAATGGGAGCCATTTCCCTCCTTACTCGACATCACACTACTACTCCGTCTCTTCGGATCATGATCATTCGTCTCAATTGATCCTCCCTCCCCCCCCTCTATCTAGACAAACATATTTCCCCGTGGGAAGCGCCTAGCTTACCCCCTCTAATGTGAGCATGTCTCTATCATTGAATTAACCATGGTACGCCTAAAGCTAACTGGTCCACCTTCAAGATATATACACTCTTCATCTGCTGGCAGATTGGGAGACACATAAGACAACATGACAGTCACATACGATTCCCCTTCTCGGGCATCTCATACATCAATGGCTACCCTGGAAGATCGCTTCCAGGTGATGAAGGAAGTTGGTGATGGTAGCTTCGGAAGTGTCGCCGTCGCCCGTGTGCGCACTGCGGGATCTCACATTGCGCGAAGAGGAACAATGGTATGAACCGTCCTCTTGGAACATAGCTTCGAATGAAGACAGAGCTTGGAGACAACTTGGAGGATACTAACACAAGTTTTTTGATAGGTTGCGATTAAAACGATGAAGAAAACATTTGATTCATTAGCGCCATGTCTGGAACTTCGTGAAGTGATCTTCCTTCGCACATTACCCGTGCATCCTCACCTCGTCCCCGCCCTCGACATCTTCCTCGACCCGTTATCTCGAAAATTGCACATCTGTATGGAGTATATGGATGGCAACCTTTACCAGCTCATGAAGTCCCGTGACCACAAGTACTTCGAAGGCAAGCATGTCAAGAGTATTTTATATCAGATCTTATCGGGTCTGGATCACATTCATGCCCACCATTTCTTCCATCGTGATATCAAGCCCGAAAACATCCTTGTGTCAACCTCCTCTTCTACCGAATCTCCCTTCAGCCGCTACTCTACCCTCGTTACTCCCCCATCCACTCCCCCGACTTATACCGTGAAGATTGCCGACTTTGGCCTTGCTCGTGAGACCCACTCTAAACAACCATATACGACCTATGTCTCGACTCGTTGGTACCGCGCACCTGAAGTACTCCTGCGCGCTGGAGAGTACTCTGCCCCCGTTGATATGTGGGCAGTTGGTGCGATGGCAGTTGAAATCGCTACACTCAAGCCACTCTTCCCCGGAGGAAACGAAGTGGACCAAGTATGGCGAGTCTGCGAGATTATGGGAAGCCCCGGTAACTGGTACAGTAAGTCCGGTGCGAAGATCGGCGGAGGTGAATGGCGCGATGGTTCGCGATTGGCTCAGAAGCTGGGCTTCCAGTTCCCTAAGATGGCACCACACTCGATGGATAGTGTCTTGAATCCATCAATTTGGCCCGCTGCTCTCAGTGAGTTTGTTACCTGGTGTCTCATGTGGGATCCCAAGGCTCGACCTACTTCCACTCAGGCTATGAACCATGAGTACTTTGCCGATGCAGTGGATCCCATGCGTCCCAAGTCCTCAACATCGTCGCGCCTGCTTGGTCGTAAGCAATCTGAGAAGAGCTTCAAATCTCCAACCCTCACCCCTAACGATTCCCCCACCCTCTCAACCAAGCCTTCCTGGTTCCGTCGATCACTCATTGGACGTTCTGACAGCCCGGTTCCCGGCGCTGAAGGTGAGAGTCCTGCGAGACCAGCACCTGTTACATACAATACGAATCCGGAGGTGCCAGCCGCGAAGACGCGGCCTGCCAACACTAAGCGAGCTACCTGGACAAATGGTGCCCCTATGCCCATTCTCCCTTCTATTCGCCCGGTGTCTCCTCTTTCGAACTCTGTCACTGCTCAAGCCAATACGACTCACAGCGATGCTCACAAGTCTTCTGAGACCGATGCTACTCAAAGCAAGAAGATTGGCCGCCAATTGTCTGTCAACTCAAACGGCAATCACTACTCCGACGCCCACCGCCAGGAGGCAGAGCGTATGTTGAATGGCTCGGGAAGCACTACGCCAACTACCAAGGAAAGCTTCTTCTCGCACCTCCGTAAACGTGCGCGACGACTTTCTGGTCGCAACCAAGCCAATGCTGGATCCGATGATATCGAAGCTAATGCGGGTTGCATTCCATGGTCCAATCGTTCATCTATGGCTCTCGATGGAGCCAATCCTGGAGAGCCCAAGCCTCACTCTGATCTGAGTGAACTTGACAAGGCCCTGCAGAGTGTCAAATACTCACTGGACTCTTCTACATTAAGCAATATCCCCGTGCATCTCTCTGGTGCCGAGCACAATGTCACTAAGCGGCAATCAATGCCTACCAGCAACCCAAATCCTATCTCCAGCAGGACACGGCGCGCCATGCAAATGACCAGCCACCCGGTTCACCGCTACGAGACACCCGAGGAAGAAGATGAGCTTCTGGATGAAGTGCTCCACTCTGCCAGCAAGGCGGCCCGACGCCTCGCGCAGACGCAGTCGATGGCTGCTCAGTCTCCTAGCTTGATACACCGCCAAACGGATAACTCGCGTGCATTGCCGAGTCCTTATCCCACTCCTTCGCCCACGTCCAAGGCCGATGGATACTTCGATTCCACCCCTGTGAAGCAACATGCTTCAAAGGCGGATCCGAATTCGAACCGTCAATGGCCAACTCCTCCCTACGAGGAAAGTGAGTGGAACCAAAAGACTTCTGCCAATTACTTCTCATCGGGAACAAACTACATTTGAATCAAGGATTGGCTTCGATCTTGATCACCTGAAACAGTCATGCATTCATTCTCAAAATACACAATGAAGAAGCCACCAACACCAAAAAATTGCAAACAGATCGGTATAGGCGTATCATACGGGTTTCGGGATTCTCTTCAGGTCTGGCAGTTTTGATCCTCTTTTCTGTTTTGGATTGATTTTTTTGCTTTCCATCTTTTCTTTTCTTTTCTTTCTTTCATACCCCCATAGGCCCTTTGTTTGGTATAGATGGTTACTGGCCTCGCACATTTGAACCCCCTCGGTTTTATTTCCCTGGTGTACTCTCACTTATCTTTTTGGCGTTGCACATCATTTTCCACCCATCCCATTTTTACCCCCATCTTCATTTGATACCACACGCGCAAGGTCGCATTATATACCATTCCATATCTTTGCATATCTCTCTTTTGCATTCCCCATCTTTGATGAATATGGTGCTCCGTTCCGTTCCGTTCCTTTCCTTTTGTCTACATACTTCATTCCATCCTTCTCTGTACATTTGTCTGGCAATCAGCCAATCCTGTCCATCATTTTCCTTCCTTACTCAGCTCCTGCATCTTTGGAACTTTCCTGTTCACTCTTTCTTGTATTATCTTGATCCGCATCCCCAGACCCGACTGGCTGGCCTCCAGTCTTGCATATTGTAATATATCACATCAGGCAATACTGCCAATCACATACGCATATACATAAACTTGTCATAATATTATCGATTCGAACATACTTCTCTCTATCTATTTGTCAAATTAAAGTTTAGTCCATGCAATGTACCTGAGCTAAAGCACAGTTTACACATCACTTGAGCCTTTTGTACACGCCAACTTTGGGCTTTGTAGGGTTGATCGGGCGGCCACTCGCCGATCTCTCGGAAAAATGATAATCCGCGCATATTCAACTTTCCAAATCGAGCAGCTCCTCACCTTGGAACTTTTTTTTGGTCTTGCGCAATTGATCTCCGCAGCTTCATTAGCGGAATTCACTTGGAATCATATTTCATATAATCGAGTAGTAAGCATCTTCGACTTACATACCTCGGCTTACCGCAGGCCACGACACAAAACTCTGCGATCAGAAATTCGTTATCGAATTATCGACGAGAAAACCTACAGCTTCTGCAGCTGCTTGAACGCCAGCACTCTGCCAGAGACTCGCAATTGAATTCGAAGGCACCCGAGAAAGGGAACCCTCCGACAAGGCGAAAAAGAAGAAGAAGAAAAATCCCACCAAAATGTCTAATCAAAGACAAGCATCTTCAGCATCTCAAACCCCACACCTCTCCCCCGCCGAATTATCCTACCTCTACACCTCGCTCTCACTCCCCAAAGCCCCCATCCGCCCCGATGGCCGCTCACCAACTCAATTCCGCCCCTTGTCCGCAGAAACCAATATTCTCCCTGGTACAAATGGGAGTGCGCGCATCGGATTTGGAGACGGAACACAGGCTATCGTCGGTGTGAAGGCGGAGGTTGAGAAAACTATTCTCTCAACTGATACGCTTGCTTCGGGTATTTCTGAAGCTGATGCTGAGGGGGATGAAAGTTCTTCTGCGGCAGCGACGGGTCATGGATCTTGGGTGCAGATGTCGATTGAGATCCCGGGGTTTAGGGATGATGATGCGTTGCCGGTTTTTTTGTCAGAGATGATGCGTGAGTCGTTGGTTGGTTCTGTTGCGGATGGGGAGGGGGGTGTTGGTGAGATGGTAGGCGGATTGAAGGGGAGATTGGTTATTAATAAACGGTGGCATTGGCGGTTGTATATTGATGTGAGTATTCCTCTTTTCCCCCCTCGCCTTGAAGTGAGGAAGATGAATGGCCTGGTGGAGGGTTCCGACGAAGACTATGGTGAAGAAAATACTAACAATAACAGGTCCTGCTCCTCTCTCAACCATTGTCATATCCGCTTCCATTGCTCTCTCTAACAACACACCTCGCCCTTCTCTCCACAAAGTTACCCAAACTAAAATCCCAAGGCGAAGAAGACCCTTTCTTCGACGACGACTGGGCTGTGGCCGAGTACCTGTATCCACGCACCTCAAGCCCGAAAACAGGCACTCAATCACCCGTCCGTCCACCAGTAACTCTCCTCGTCGTTAGTGTCGGCGAGAATGTGATTTTCGATCCTAGCAGAGAAGAGATTGCCGTTGCAGACGCCGTTCTCGCAATTTCAGTTACCCGTGATACTGAAGCTGGTAATTTGAAATTACTATCTATTCGAACCATCGATCCACCCTCCCGTCTTACTCAACCTGCTGTGCCTAATTCCGAGAATGTCAATATGCTTGGTGCTACGCCTTCGACGGAGGATGTGGCTGTTTTGAATCCTGCTACGGGTGAAGAGGAGGTTCCGGGTGTATGGAGGCCTAGACGGGGTGGTCTTAAGCGCAGTGTTATTGCTCATATGATTAAGACGGTGCTTAAGAAGGGAGGTGTCGGTGAAGAGGTTTTGGAGGGGTTGGAGGGGGTTGAGGTGGAATGATTATTTTTGTATAGAGCTGTTTTAATGGTTGGCGTTTGGATTTGACTTTTATACCATATTTCGCAAATGAGAGGCGATTCATGACCATGGCTATAAGTATAAGCATAGGCTATGTGATGCATATTTCCACAAAATTCTAATATACAAATGGTGTACCACTACCCACTTCTCATGGGACTGAGTTAGTAGTATCCCCATCTACTAATCCACCAAGATCTCCGATCTCCAAGTTCGATTTAGACATCGCATGCAGAACTCTCATCCCCATCCACTGGAAGAAAAAAATTACCAAATACCAAGCCACTTCTTAACAGGCTTCTTTTTCCCCTCCCAATCAACAAATTCCCCCTCACCCTGATCAACCGCAACAGGCGATTGATCGTCAACCTTCGCTTTGTCCTGCTCAGAAGGTTCCTCCAAACCATGCGCAACACGATACTGTCTCCTCTTCTCAGCATCCTCAATACGACGATGACGCTGTTCACGCACACGCATCGAGTTATGCTGTACATCCATACGGTAAACGTGCAGAGCTTGGGAAATCGTATCAAAGGGCGCGGTGAAGAGACCGGACCAGGACGGGAGAAGGTGCGCGTATGGTGAACTTGCTTTGAAGTTTGTCGTGAAGGTGAATGTTGCTAGGGAGGTGAGGATGCCCTGTTATTCAATCCATTAGTACTTGTGTATTGGGATATTAGGCTCAGCCCCGGTGAGAGGGGGGGGGGGGGGGGTGAATACCTTTTCAATCCACCCGTTAATCCCCCGATTCGTAAGGAATCTATGCATGACAGTTCCTTCTGGCGGAAACATATTCGGATATTGTTTTTTATTCTGCGCTTCGCGCTGTTCGGCTGTTAATCGGGGACCATAGTTAATAGGTTGACCGGATGGCGATGTACGCGTTGGATTAACGAGTCGTTGTGGGTGAGATGGAGGTCGGAATTTATCCGGTTGACTAAGTGTTCGACTCTTATCGGTATTCTTAGCCTTGGATACAGGACTCGTGGAGGAGAAGCATTGTCGAGATATGCGACTGGTGATGCTAAGCTGTTGCTGTTGCTGTAAAGTACGCAGAGTCCGCGCGGTAGGAAGACCACGCGGTAAGAGGAAGTGCGGGATCGAAGCGGGAGACATCCTGATTAACCAACAACAAGAAAGATCAATCTGATCTCCTCTGATAGCAGCAGTTCAACCCTCGTGTACTCGTGTACTGAGGCTCGGGGCATCTGCTGATGTTGGCACTGTTTGTCCCGATGGGATTTTCCATGTCACGTGTTTGACCGCCTACCGCAAGCGGTTGGAACAATCTCGGGCCGCAAAAAGTGCGGCTGCAGGGGCATTCCTCGGCAGAAGGAAAAGTTTGCATTTTTGCAGATGCTTTTAGCCGGGGAAGATAGGAGTGTATCCTGGCTATTTCATGCCATGGTCATCTTGGTGTTCCAATAGTGAACATTCCCGATGCCTTTCGTATCCACAATCGTATGATTCTCTAGTATTGCCCATTCTGACTACTCTCTTTATGACTGTATTTGGTCTACCCCGTAATCCGGACAATATCTACACAGTGTTTTTATTGCAGCGGTGTGTACTCCGTAATGACAGGCGCAAACTGTTGAACAAAAGTTGGCTATGTATGGTATCGTCTTGGATCCACTGTTACTGGGTCAATTCGGGACAGCGGATCAAGTTGGGCGAATAAGAGCCTCCTTATTTCGAAGCGCCGGGTGGGCCGAAAAGGTCAGGTCAAGGGGGTTGAAGGGGTGTTTGGTTTGCCCCGTTGAGTTCAAGGGGGCAATGGCAATGGCAATGGCAATGGCAATTCGTCCTTGAATTATGGTCACCTTGGATTATCCGAGGCGGGAAGAGAGTACAGGTGAAACCGGGAAAAGAATAGCTGGTTAACTTGTATAGGCCAAGGCAGGGGCGGATGATGAGCCATGAGATCATCGGCTGTAGAGTCGGAGTCTCTTGCTAGGATAACATTGGCAGACACGATACCGCGTAGTCAATTGCAGAGATGCATCATTGTAGATATTCAGTGGAAGTAGTAGGACTACCTAGATGTAATAGAATAGCCGACTATAACACATGTCCGTCATTATGTTCATGATCATCTATCGTTGTTCTGTCGCTGAGACTCACCGACGGCTCCGGTTGCGCCCGCAATGCTGAATTAGCAACGCTGTGATTGGCTGAGCGGCCCAGATCACGGGGATCGGGGAGGCGCGGTACAAATAATTGCGAAAACTGTTTCTGGGAAAATCTTGCTTTCTGTCATCTCCGTTTTTACCAACTGTACAGTCAATCTTTCTCTTCAATTACCTTTAATCATCCTTCATAATGGGCAAGGACGCTTCTTTCGCTCCCGGTAAGCTTGAATTCTTCACCTTCACCTTTTCTTTGGCTGTTCTCCTGCCTCGCGAGCTTTCGCGCTGGTGTCGATATTGGGGACTGGTCGTCGGTCAATGACTGTGAAGTGATGGATCGTCAAAAGAAGAAAGAGAGGAAGTAGCAGCAACAGTGGGCGTATATGGACGTTACAAAGGCTTAGGCCTCCATTGCTCGTCGCGGCAATTGCCGTGCACGCTTTTTGTTAGGCAGGAGGCTTGGGGGTGCGCATTAAACCTCGCACCTTTCAATCTGATCGCGACACGTCCAACTCCTCTCACTTCGCACTTCCCAACTTTCTCTCCACCACAATCGCTTCATCACTACACTACAATCATCCTTATTGAACCAGATCACCATTCCCATCATCTACCATCTCGAAGTCTTTGGCACTATGACGACCTTCGATGTGTTCTGCACATTGGCCATCATTGACGAGCGCGAAGCCGAGATAGCGGCAGAGGCAGCCAAGAAAGCGAACATCAAAGATACCATAGCGATGACTATGGCAACTACCAGCAGCATTGCTAATCCAAATTCCAATTCAGGTGACTCCGCCAAGGGTGCCAAGCTCTTCCAGGTAAGCTTTTTTCCTTTCTTCTCGCCCTGCGGGTGCTATCTACTAAATCAGAAACTAATTGAAACTTCAGACTCGCTGCGCTCAGTGCCACACTGTCGAAGCTGGTGGTCCCCACAAGGTCGGCCCCAACCTGAGCGGTCTCTTTGGCCGTAAGACTGGCCAGGCCGACGGCTACGCCTACACCGACGCCAACAAGCAGGCTGGTGTCACTTGGGACGAGAACACTCTGGTAAGAAATCGCATCACCAACTAGCGAAAAGACTACTTTTTACTAATATACATTTTCTTCGTATAGTTCAAGTACCTCGAGAACCCCAAGAAGTTCATCCCCGGTACCAAGATGGCCTTCGGTGGTCTTAAGAAGGGCAAGGAGCGCAACGACCTGATTACGTATGTTTATTATTTTTTTTCACCGCTGAGATATTCTGCCAGTCTTATTGCAACTGCTAACATCTTATCTTCTTTTCAACAGCTACCTCAAGGAGTCCACCGCTTAAATGACTTGATGTTTTATTACCTACACGGCTTTTTTCGTTCTCGTTCTCTCTCACCCCGTCCTTAGAACAGATTAGACTCTGGGATTGGTTTCTGGCGCCGTGGGCTGATTTCCGGGCATTCGAGGGAGCGGGCATGTAATTTTACCAAAGGTTGACCCGCAATAGATTTGAATTCTTCTCTCTTCATTTTTTCTGTTCTTTTCTTCATTGCCGTAAATAGCTGCGCATTGCTGCAGGTACGTTTTGGGGAAGTTCGGTCGATCATGGAAGACACCTGGGGAGGCTTGGTGGAGCCTGGGGGGAACTTGGGGGAAACATTTATGGGGAGGCGATTGGACCATCACCAAGTCCGTTGCAGGGGGTGGCGACAAGAGCAAGAAGTCAAGAACATACCAGTGGTCAAGGAGAAGAGGAGGGGATGTTTCAGTGAGATCCAATTCGACACATCGATTGGGCGACAATGGCGGTCAGGCATTGGAATGAGGTACAGTAAATGTCACGAAGAGGTTAATGTGATCGGAGAATTCTAGGAGAATTAACCAATGCAGACACCAGTCAGGTACCAACAAGATACATGCAGAGTACATCGAAGAGGATCTCCGCCCAGAAGCAACTCGAGGGCATCCATGTACACCACCTGACCTGGGCTGATTGGTCCAGCCTCCTCTACGAAGGTGAGGAGGTCCTCGACTTTCCGCATTGCTCGACGAGGCGCACTCTTCTTCGTCTTTGATAAACTCGCTACGACTTCGTTGAACTGGTTTCCTGATCTTGAGGTTTGGTTGGGTTGAATGTCATTCACTGGCATTCTGACTCCATAACCGACATATAAGAACTTCGCGCTGTGAACAACTTCCCCTCCCACCACCACTTCCACCAACAACCGGTCTTTCGCATAATTACTGGTCGCATCGCATTCACTCTGGTCGCGCGGGGTTGATTATTTCCCCAGCCATCTTCTCTCGCCTGCTAGGACTCTCATCGATTCAACCAGCGCACTCCATTTGTCTAGAGCGCTACTCACTAACCGCCTAGCCTTGGGACTGCATGTCTCTCAACCAGCCAACCACCCAGTTACTCGAACCTACGAAACTACCCTGATCGCATGACGCTCTGCGCTGCGTCACTGCGATCTCCCGATCTGAAGCGCCAACATCGGAAAACGCCGTCCACCATGTTGGATGAGCTTGATCACGTATTCGACGACCACCCGTCGTTGGACGCCTCACTCGAGGATTTTGAGAGCAATAGTAATGCGCATCGCTCCCCACTCTTCGGTATGCCTTCCCAGCACTCGGGCTTCCGATCTGAGGGATCAGATAGTGAGATGGAAGATTCAACCCCGATGGATCCCTGGTCACCGCCAGGTTTGCGACAACACGATTATGTCCAGGGTAGTGGATGGTACCGTCATCAACCATATGCACGCAAGAATAGGATGCATGGTCGTCCAGATTTGAAGCCTACCGTAGGGCTTAGTGATTCCCCGTCAGTCTCGCGCGAGGCGAGCCCTCAATATGAAGATGCTCCTGAACCCCCCGCAAAAGGCAGGGCAAAAGAGTATACTGAAAAAGGTGACGTCGCTGTCGCGGCCAATGTCCCTTTGCCAAGGGGATCAGGTACACCACAGATAGGAAGATCCCCCAGTCCCGGACCGCCGCAAAGTCCTGGCGCGACTCGCGAGGGGGCCGACGATGACGGAATGGACTTTGGAGCGGAGAATCTGAGTAACTGTAGGCACTGCCTGATCTGGGTCTAAAAATCCCTTCTCCTGCAGACGCGGAAAAAAACACTAACATTGTCCCTTTTGCGCATGGCGATCAGACATCCGTTTCGCAGTGCGTGCAGAAGTCCAACATCGTGAACCCATCTCTGCCATTTGCGGCTATTTGCGAAATAAGTTCGAGCAAATCACAAGTTCCAAGTCCAATACGACTCTCTCGATATTGGTGCTTCTGATATCGATTGCCTTTATGCGTGCTCTGTTCCTGCCAGGTTTACCGCAGTCCATCCCTGATCTGGTGAAGTTATCGGGATTCGCGCGCTCCTTTGAGCCTTTGATCTATTACTCCGAAAATGGAGTACAACAGATCGGTACCCTGCAAGAGACGGGGGTTGCCGTTTGGGACTTAAGTGAGTCTGTGCGCGGAACAAACATGACCAGCGCACCCATTATAGTACGCCAACTAGATGAACTTTCCGACTCTCTCAAGAGTCTTTCATTGGAATTGACGCGCTTCTTCGCAAACGTGGATTCGGATATCGACTCCATACTCATCGTGATGGACTGGGCAAAGCGTGAGCTTGAAACTTTATCTGCTCAACCTCCCAGTTCATTACCAACCATCGTGTTTGATAATGTGCACAACATGTTATCACGGCTAGGCGCACTTGAACACTCTGCAGAATTAACTGGAGGAGGTGTATCACCCTCGACAACGACACCATTCGGACATGTTGTAATGGCACTCTTCGGACAGACATCTGCACAACGCACCCGTGCAACCCTCACCCGAACCTTCTCCGAATTCCTCTCGGTCCTAGAAGAGTCCATAAACAGCGAACTCACACACTCAACGGCTCTATTCGCACTCTTCGAATCAATAGACCGACAATTCTTGAACCTGCAGCGCACAGTCGTTCGCGAATCAGATGCTCAAGAGCGCGCCGAAGGTGAAATGCTAAGTTCACTATGGACTCGCGTACTAGGGCCCAATGCTGCAGTTGTTCGGAAATACGAGAAAAATAAGAAACTTCTCGCTAATGTTCGCAGTCGCACTGTTGCGAACAAACATCTTCTCGTTGATCACCGTGGTCGTCTTCTTACCCTCAAGGTGAATCTTGAAACTCTTCGTCGGAAGCTGGTCAGCCCGCTCGTGCGGCGCAATGATTCCGTGAGTTTCATGGGGGTGGAAGGTGGTTCTTCAGGGGCTGGTAATGCCAATGCTGGTCGTATGCTTGGTCCCGTTGAAGCTGTTATTGATGGACAAATCCGTGGACTGGAGGGTACATATGATTACCTACGATCCGTCCGAGAACGACAGAAAGCCAAGCTTATGGAGATGGTATACGGAGCTGGACGGAAAGCGCCGTCAATGCTTACAGGGTTGGAGGGACAGGAGGAGACGATTGAAGGATGAAGTTCAGACAACTGTCTTGTTCTCTCGCCTTATCACCTACCCCTATATCAACACCTATTCGCATCTCATTTCAATCCCATCTTCGTTCTATACTTGTTTGGTTTCCTCTGGTTCTCGGCGTTTTTCGAGTGAATTCCATCGGCGGGCTCGGGTGGTGTTCGGCCTTGGTGTATGTCACTGGATGACAATCCAGGTAATTATCGAATCACATAATGGGCCAGGATCAAGAGTCAGGCGCTATCTTCATCTCCCTCCCTCTCATTTAGGGAGGGTTCCGCCCTGACTTGTCATTTATCATTCGAAATCTTTTCCATGGCGCACAGGGTGGAATGTGGGCGCTGAGGTAAAAGGATAGATATTGGCGGCACATATTAGTCTTATTTACTGGATTTCTTTTAAGTTTTAATTGAGCAATTGTTTCAGACTTTTACATTTAGAATGCTATTTCCTGTATATGATATGTTCGTCTTCGAGTTCTCTCGTCAAGTCCGGAATAAACCCATGTGCACATCTCGCTGCTCTATGCTGTAGTCGACGAATTGACGAAATGAGTGGTATTCCAATCAGAGACATACTAAATCAACCAAAGCATCAGAAAAGATAAATCACAAGCAAATAAAAGCTTAACTCACATTCCAAGCATCAATTCTAAGTAAACTGATATCTTTCGTAGTTGGGATATTCGACGTCAAGACTCCAACAGCTATATCACAGTAAAGTCAGCCACAACACTCTATATCTATACAAAGTGCAATACAACCCAAACTCACCAAGAATATTATTCATCCAATAATACTTAGGACTAGCCGTTTCAAAAATAAGTCGAAGATGCAAGTGTCCATCCGGACCCTTTGGACCCGAAGTTCGAATATAGATATCGGCACCATCGTCCGTTCGTAAGTTATACCGCGTATCAGCTGAAAATATATTCGTTCGGGGATCGATAAGGCCCCAATCTGCTCCTACATCGAGAATCTTGCCTAAAAATATGATGGATCGTATTAGTTTCAGACTCGAATGTAAGCACATATGAATACTTGTATAATAGATGTTTGGGGAGAGATATACCGGAAAGACGGGGACCAGTGAAATTCCCACCGACGATGGGAATCGACTTCCTTATACCGTGCGGACCGGCGATTTCAGTCATGAGATTCTCGTTACATTCGACATAAGCAGTGTAGAGAAATTGGAGATTCGGGGGTTTTGGTTCGGTGATGGTGGTGGAGAAGGCAAATTGAGCGCAGAAGATGAAAGTAAATAAATGGGCAATAAACGAAACCCAATTGTTTCGAGACGACATTTTAGTGAGACTTTAGGCTTTTCCCAGAGCTTTTTTGTCTTTCTTGTCAATTTTTAATTCAATTTTCAGGAAATACTCGGAGAAAGGTCTCCCTTTTGAAGAAGTCCGGGTATTCTTCGGGATATCCGATTCATCTGCCGAACCCCGCATTCTTGAATCATGATGCAGAATATAAATGATGATCTGCATTACGATGGTCCTGTAAGGAGGAGAGATGATATAGTAGATCGAGTAAGCTTGAAATTAGCGTGAATCTTTGCATTGGTTGAGGTCATGTTCCGAGGCATCTTTCTCTGTTTGTTTGTTGACTGCCGGGTTGAGTTACCGGTATACACCATTTAAGATATCACTGATGCACCAGTTTGGTTAGCGAATGAATTGAGATGTATATGAGCGAGTCAGGGGGCAAATATACTAATATAAATATCCAACGCTAGCTCTAATTAGTCAATTCTATTATTTTATACGCTTCAACATGGCTGGTTGTCTCTGTCATGTTTCTAGATCAGTCCTAGAAGACTTAAGACAGCGACTTTATTCTATGCAGACAGAATTGGCAGATTTGGAATTGACTCTAGAGTAACTATGCTTTCATATTTGACAAATAAGTAAAAGATCGGCAGATGGAAGTGTTACTCCATTCGATCTGCAGTGAAACTATCTTCGAAATACCCGTCGGAATTTATAGTTGATGCTCGCGCGCTGAAAGTGTTCGAACCTATGAACAAAATTGGAAGTCCCGTGAAAGAATTCTCTGCGTTTTTTGACTTTCATAAGCTTTCCACGAGTGTCGCTACCATTTCCCTTTAGAGTATGATAACACAATTCAAACTGACTAGGATGAATTTGGAGGGCGACATTAAATTGCACGAACCTCGTCTAAGCAGCAAAATCTCTTTTACTATAGTCCAGCAGTATGGCTTGAGTTTCAACATAGTATACGACTGTGATGGAGGGGTGCTCATTGTCGACGAAAACGAGGTAATGTGATATCTACCCAATATCCTGCTTTATACTATTCAAAGCAATTCGAGAAGGGTAAATCCCACGCAGGGGATCCTTGTAGTTCATCAGACCAGAAAAATGTATCAGTAACTCAGGATAGAATGATCTCAGACCATATTGTATACAGCACTTCTACTTGGTAGGCTATTGAATATCCCCGGGTATCCGCGGGTACTCGTTGTAATTGGTTCCCGCCACCAAGAAACCCGATTATCCATTAACCATTAACTCTACTTATTAACCAGGGAAGCAAGCTGACCACGGAATTTTCATTACTTATTTAAAGACTACATCTAAGTAGCTAAGATACGTTAATCCATCAACCATCAAAGAAATCATCAACTCCACAATGAAAGCCGTTCAGATCCTAGGGGATGTTTCCTCCCCAACTATCGCCACAAACTATGAAATGAACAAACCCACCCCCAAAAACGCAGAACTCCTTATCCGAGTCCATGCTGCCGGTATCACTGGAGACGAGATTATCTGGCCCGAGCCATATTCCCGGGCGACCAGGATCCCAGGTCACGACATTTCAGGAGTTGTCTCTGAAATCGGTCCAGACTATAACGGGCCACTCGAGGTCGGCCACGAAGTTTTTGCTTTGATATCAGCAGATCGTGGCGAAGGCCAGGCTGATTATGCTATATGTAAAGCAAATGAGGTAGCCATGAAGCCAAAATCGATATCACACCAAGAGGCGGCTGCGCTGCCGATTCCACTTTTGACTGCGTGGGAGGCACTATCGGACCATGGCGCTATTAAGTCTGACATGAAGGTCTTTATTACGGGGGCTTCTGGGGCTGTGGGAATTTTGGCTGTGCAGATTGCTAAACATCGGTTTCATGCCCATGTGGTTGCCTTAGCCTCGTCTCAAACTCATGAGTCTCTTCGTAATATGGGGGCTGATGAAGTTTTGGATTACAAGGTTGCGGGATGGGCGAGTCAGATCAAGGGTATTGATTTGGTTTTTGATACTGTTGGAGGTGAGGTGTTAGAAAAGTGCTGGGAGGTTGTTGGTGATACTGGGGTCATTGTTACTGTTGGTGATCCTGCACCGGAATGGGCCTTTGGACGGGGTGAAGCTGTAGAATCTGCCGGTCATCCGGGTGTTCGATATAAGCATTTTATCGTTTCTTCCAATTCTGAACGGCTAGGGGAATGTGGTAAAACGATTGATGCTGGATCGGTTAAGCCCTTGATGATCAAGGCGTATCCCTTTGCGGAATCGGCAAAGGCTTGGGCTTCTGCTAGACAGCGAGGCCGAGGACACAAAGTTGTGATAGATTTTGCGAGTGCGTAGCCGAGGCAGGATTTTATCCAAGGGGTGGTATTAGTATCTTTAATATAGCAATGAATGGAAACGCTTCTATCGGCACCTAAAGCCTCTAGGGGATTAATCGTAATGCTAGATCAAGAACAGCAGTAAAATTATGAACCGAGGATTGGCTACAAAAGAGGTGAACTTAAAGCACAAATCGAAAATCCTGAAAGAGAAGAGAAATGTCTTTCTAACGAAAACTTAACAACAGTCAGCTGAACACTATCTCAGCGAAGTTCAAAGGTATATTAATTTTTGGATAAGCCATTCGCCAGCAAACAACAAATCATAATGTATTATGCATGTCCCATGAGAAATCAGTCCCCATATCACCGATGTTATACCATCCACAAAGATCGTCAATAGATCCCAAGAGCGGAAGAATATCAGTGTTGCTGCTTGAGGCCTCTTCTTCCGAGCCCATACTTCCTTGTCCGTTGCCACCGATGAGTGGTGGTAATTCACCGGATCTTGGAGTACTTCCATCCGTCATAGTTCTTGAACCAATTCCTAATACATGGTGTGCAATCTTTTGAATCTCTCGCACATTTCTCGCAGTCCTTGGCCATAGCTCGCCTAAGGCATTGAGACAACCAATAGTCATTCGAATTTGGTCCCTAGCGGTAGCTAGCTTGGGTCCTTTCAGCAGAAAATTGCAGGCAGAGAGAAGCGCCAACGTCCCTTCGCTAACCATACAAGTGGTGAAGGGCGTGTGGCGAAATGGGCGGACGGGTAAGGCTAAGAGGCGAATTTGTGCTTCAACTGATCGCATTACTCGGACAGTATGGACATTGATAAGCTCTGGAGTAGGAGTGTCTGGAGGTGGCTCTCGAGCACAACTTGAAATATCTTCAATAGGATTGAACTTGAGATCTGAAAGTGGTCGATGAATACCGATTGTCGCTCTGTATCGTCTTCATGTTAGCCGGGACAGTTCTCCCTGAAATTCCGATGGTAGGGGTTATCACTTACACATGTATAAGTAGATGTGCTTGAAACATGAGTTCATCAATTTCACCCGCCTTATTCATGACCTGTTTACGATCCTTTGGCAAAAGGAGTAGCCAACCATCAATGGCAGAGTCGGCGGCCTGAATTACATGCATGGAATCCTCCTTGACGGCGTGTTTCGGGACCGTTGATATCGCAAGTCCGGCACAGTTGACGGCGCCAATAAGGTATGCAAACGAAGAGAATATTGTATCTTCAGAGGAAAATTCTCGACATTCAAAATCTTGTACTGTCTTAGGCTCGGGTATCACCTACTATCAAGTCAGCACATTTGGTCATGGTAATCGTAATTGTGACCATTTCAGAGGGTAGGCTGTATTCGACTAAGCAGAGGGGTATGACAACGTACTCCTGACTCGTATTCTTGTTCTTCGCAAGGAAGCCCCACTGTTGCATCGACATCCAGGACTTGAAACTCCATTGTTCCCAAGGTCCCGGCGTAATATGCATCGATTATGTACAACATCCACCAGGTTCGGCGCCAGCTTTCCCTGACTACGGGGTCATCGGCCCCATGTTCCAGAGCGAATTCCTCGTGGTGAACTTGCAGGTCTAGGGCAAGCCTGATTGCGTTATCAATTTCTGCTTTAGACTGCTTCTTATGGTCGTACCAGAACAGGGCAATGGAGTATAACAGCCGAGCCTGGACTATGACTGGATCTGACGGTAGCGCCTGAACCAAGCAGTTTTCCACGTGGTCTTTCAATGGAACTGACCATTCACGGAAATTGTATATATATCCAATCAAGCGCATGGCCGCAATGAGCGGTCTCAGGCTTAGTTGTCGGTTCGGATCTTGATAATGTCTGATCATATGGCGCCTAGGTAGAAGCAAAGGGTGAAAACGATGGAAATCCTTGTAATAAGAATCAATCAAGGAGTCATTTTCAATATTGCTCATCTGTACTTGACAAGGTGTCGTAGATCCCGGCGAGTTGGCATTGGATGTTGAATTGCCAAGAGCGAAACCATCGAGTAAACCACCGTCATTGGCGAAATTCGCCCCCATCAATTGTGACGTGAGATCCAGCTCGCCTTGAGCCCCAATGACTCCTTGTCCTTGGGGGCTAGAGTTACTATTCATAATTGTGACGGACGAAGTATCTTCTACCCCGGCAAGTCGTTTGCGACGCTCTGCCAGCGCTGCTCGATCTAAGCCTCCGCGGCGCGATCGCGCATAGTTACATTCTTGCGCGGATTCAGCGCAACGAGCGCAACATGGTCGCTTTCCGTCGCACTTGAGATGTCGCGACCGACATGGTAGACAGGCTAGTGATGAGCGTGTAGCTCTAGTATTCTGCGCGGGAGATGTCATGTCATGGGAAGATGAGGCTAAGGCAGATAGATCGTCGGGGTAGAAGAAATGCGGATACTCGGGAACTCGTCGGGTATCCACTTTCCTCGCGGCCCAGGCGGATACCCGAGTTAGGGCTATCTCATGCCGTCAACATTTCGTGGAATATTGTTATTTTTTTAAATGAGAAGGCATTTGGATAGCCGAGTGGAATGATTCATTTGTGACCGATTATTATTGAAAAGCGGAATATATAAATTGGGTAGGAAGTTTCGATCAATTACAATTCTGATACGGCATACATACAACCACCACTTGAACTCGATTATAGCTTTTTTCAGCAAAAGAGTAGTACATCAGCCACTCAATTCTCCTGCATAGACTTGGAATATTTTCAACAGATTCCTTCAGCTCTTAGTCAGAGCTACAAAGCCAAATTTGCAGAAATGTCGAAGCAACTTGTAATTATCGGCACCGGGTTCGCCGGTATCTGGAGTGCTCTAGCCGCCAAACGCCTCGCAAAACTCACCAAGAAAGAGGATGAACTCGAGATCGTGGTTATTGCGCCAAAGCCATCTCTCGTCGTTCGCCCACGCCTTTATGAAGCCAATGCATCCAGCATGACCCACTCCGTCGAACCTCTCTTCGAAGAGACTGGTATCCAGTTTGTCCAAGGTTTCGTGAAAGACATCAACGTTGAAAACAACACTGTCCTAGTTCGTGCGTCTGAGACTGAGAAAACCATCAGTTATGACAGTCTGATCATAGCAGCAGGGAGCTCAGTCGTACGACCAAAGGCTATACCCGGCATACACGAGCATGCGTTTGATATCGATTCCCTGGAGTCATCCGAAAAGCTTGAGTCGCATCTTCACAACCTTGCTTCGCTCCCGGAAAGCCCTTCACGTGATACAATCGTCGTTTGTGGTGCCGGATTTACGGGAATTGAGTTAGCAACTGAGCTTCCTAAGCGTTTGACGTATCCAAATACTAGGATCGTGGTTGTCGAGGGCGCAAAGGAGCTGGGCCCTGAGCTTGGACCGGGTCCACGTCCTATCATCACTCAAGCTTTGAAAGAACTCGGTATCGAAGTTAAACTCGGGTCCCTAGTCTCAGATATTGGCCCTGACAGTGTGACCCTTGCGTCTGGAGAGAAGATTGAGACTAAGACAGCGATCTGGACTGCTGGAGTCAGAGCAACACCTTTGACGGCAAAGATTCCCGCCCCCACGGACAGCCTGTCACGTCTCTCGGTTGATCAAAACCTTCGAGTTCCATCATTCAATAAGATTTTTGCCACAGGTGATGCTGCCCATGTTGCAACTGACGACAAGGGTCATTTCGCTTTGATGTCTTGTCAGCATGCTCTTCCTATGGGGCGTGTATCAGGCCATAATGCCGCGGCGACACTTCTTGGCGAGCCACTGATTCAATATGAGCAACCTTCATATAATTGCTGTTTGGATCTTGGTGCATGGGGCACTGTTATCTCCGAGGGATGGAATAGAGAGGTCAAGATGACAGGTGATCTGGCGAAAAAAGTCAAATGCTTTATCAACCAGAAGCTAATTTACCCACCGGACAATGCTGAGGAAGCAATCACAATGGCCAATCCAATTGGTCCTGACTCAGACCAGCTCTTTGCACAAATTCTTGCCGCTGTTGCATAGATAATTATCAGATCTCGCCGCTCTTTGTCTTTACTTCATCGCTATGCTTCTAGTGCAGATAGTACATACCTTAATAATGCAAATTAGAGATAGACAACACCGGATTACGCACAAGAGACACACGAACCTTTTAGACAATATTGTATTAGCATGATAAATTTCAAACTACTGTAGTTTAAATTCTTCCACGATCCGTAGGAAGATCATCTTTTTACACAAAAACCCCGAGCCACTACGACTCTGCCAGTGGCGTACTGCTTGGTGTGACCCTTTTCATCTTCAAAAGCCAACATGATGATCGGCAAGACCTACTCCTTTGACAACAAATTTACCTGTCACTGAACTAATGCACTCCCATGAGTTGGCACCGCGAGTCCAGCCTGATCTACCCTGTTCCGAGCCCTAGATCCTGCAAAAAGCTGCAACTAAGTGGGGAACTACAAGTTGAATACGACTCAATTCCTATTTTCACGATAGCATAATCAGATCAAAACTACCTCATTGGTATCATTGAACATGTAAGAATATGACTTACCCTTGTTCTGATAGTTTCCTTGCACAAGGTAGTATTAGGGGCTTACCAGAGTCTTTCAGGCACTCGGGGGCCCAAGATCAGCCCGGTGGGGCCCCCTGCGGGAAGGACCCAGTCACCGCGGCAGGGCCCCCGGGGGCGGCATGGGGGAGGGTTAAGTTGGCAAGCAAACCCTGGCACCACTACGGTTTAATCACGAAGAATTCGCTTCAGCATCAGCGTGTAAGGTTCCCCACTAGTCCGAAATAAATCAGCGATCATGGTCCGATGCAGGTGCAATCGAATTGCTTATCTAGCTGGGCACCCTCGTGGGGATTGTGCGAGTTTTCTTTCTACCCGGAGGATAATCTATACAGAACCTACATTACATCGCAACCCGTAACTTGGCAGTACATAGAGGCATCTATCGCCATGGTCCAAGTTACCGCCAGAATACTTGCGATAGTAGGGATTCTTACCCTACAAGCATATGCAGTTCCTGCTTCCAAGCACAGCATTGAGAACAGCTCATCCTTATCTTTTGAGGTGCCCACTGTAGCATCTAACTCGTCGATAATTGCAGAAGTTCAGCTTCAGCGGCTAGCTGAGATTGCGCGTGGAATTGCCCTTTCTCGTGTCACACACACTTCACGGCAACACGAGATATGTACTCAGCAAACCATCAGAGTTCGTCGTGATTGGAGAGCTTTCACTCGCAAGGAGAAAAAGGCTTATATCAACTCCGTATTATGTTTGCGAGAGTTACCGTCTATCACTCCCCCCGATTTGGCGCCAGGGGCCAAGTCACGATATGATGACTTTGTGGTTACTCATATCAATCAAACACAAATAATTCACTACACGGTATGTTTAAGCTGCAAAATTTGCTACAGGTTCTGAATCTAGATGGACTATGATTGGTCAGAGTAGTAGAATGGCTTGGATATAACTAGAATTTGCTAATATGAACTTGGATAAAGGGAACATTTTTGGCGTGGCACCGGCATTTTACATGGTCTTTTGAACAGACTTTACGAGACGAATGTGGTTATTCTGGTGATTTTCCGTGAGTTAATGTCTTTCATGAATCTATGCTATCCGTCAAAGCCATATTAAATTTTTTTCTCCGAGTCAGATATTGGAATTGGGGAGCTGACGTTGACGCCTTAGAGGAATCTGAGGTGTTCGACGGCAGTGATACCTCCATGTCAGGCAATGGCGCTTATATAGCGAACCAACCTGAAGTCATATTGACTCTTCCGGGTTATCCTGATGTTTGTCTTCCCGCTGGAAGTGGCGGAGGGTGCGTGACCAGCGGTCCATTTAAGGACTGGAAAGTCAACCTTGGACCGGCGGATTTAGTGATGCCCGGCGCGGACGTGGGCACGAGTGAAAACCCTTTAGAATACAATCCTCGCTGCTTGAAACGGGACCTGACAAGCGCGGTATTGAAGAAATTCAATAAATTCTCCGATATCGTGAACCTAATCGTTCAAAACCACGATGTTTGGAACTTTGAAATGACTATGCAAGGGTTTCCTGAAACGGGACTTATTGGTGTACACGGTGGTGGACACTTTTCGATGGGTGGTGATCCCGGCCGTGATGTTTTTGTGAGTCCTGGAGATCCAGCTTTTTGGCATCATCATAGTATGGTTGATCGAGTTTGGTGGATTTGGCAAAATCTGGATTGGGAGACTCGTCGGGATGATATCTCGGGTACCGGGACATTCTTGAATAAACCTCCGACGCCAAATACTACACTCGATACCTTGATTGATCTTGGTTATGCGAGTGGGGAACCTATTGCCATGAAGGAAATCATGAGTACCACTGCGGGTCCATACTGTTATATCTATGCGTGAATGCTGTACCTCTGGTAGTACACAGCGAGATAAAGGAAGCGAAAGACTGGACTGGCTGTTCACGAGTTTTACTGGAAATTTTTGAATAGATAGAGATATCAAATACAAGTATAATAGAAAGAACGAGCAAGATCTGAAATGCACAGGAGAGGAAGCGTTTATTCTCAAGAATTGATGTTGTACACATTATGCAGCATTGTGATGTGAAATTCCATCATTCACTTCTCACTCGACAAAGAAGACCACTTTGAAGATCGGAATACCATCTGTCACTTCCAATCCCGCTTATCACGTATATGCTCTCACTTGGGTCGTATCTCAATTTGAGGTCCAGTAGTCGATCATAGTTTACACCATAGAAATCATGCTTCCAAGTAGTGGTGAAGGGATTACCTTCATTCATATAAGACCCGGTATTGGGCGCCCAGTCCCTCCAAACAGACTCTTTAGCATGCTCATAGAATTTGGCACCAGTCTCGAGACCAGTCTTTGGGTCACCAGAATCATCAAAGGAAGCACCGTAAGCCATGACATGAGCATATGCCGAGCGCCAAGCAGGAAGTACACTTCCACGTCTTTCTTCAGGGGTACTTGAGGGACCAGATCCTCCCTGTAAACCAAAAAGAAGCATAGCCCCCTGCTTAAAATCCTGCGAGACGGATATTCTCTGGAGATAACGGATCAATTTTTCCCGTGGAATATCAGATAGCTCAGGCTTTCCCAAAAGTCTGCTGGTGAACAAACTGGTAGCTCCCGCTGACTGGCTGGACATGAAATTTGGCTTTGTGGAAGACCAATAAGACTGGGAAGTCGGAGCAGTGATAGAAATGTTGAGGTTTCCCTGTCCAACGCTTGCGGCTTGAGCGACCAGTCGGTGGATAGTTTCGTTCATATTTTTCGTGCTGGAATTGAAACTCGTCAAACTAACAATCACAGCGGGACCAGAGACTGATTCACTCAGTCCAGCATAACTAACGGCCTGCTCCCCAGTCATTGACATGACAGTTCCAGTAATTCCCGCATCCATAAGGTCAGGGATTTTCGAAGCTGTTTCGGCTAGAGCGGCCCATGATGCATTGCCAGAAGCATAGAAGTTGTCTCGTGGGTAAAAGGTCAGACCTCCAGTCACGACGTTCGCTGGGACAGGATGGGTTTTAAGAATGAACTCGGTTATAACGCCAAATTGACCTCCTCCGGCACCACGAACAGCCCAGAAAAGATCTCGGTTCTGCTGGTCATTGGCTATAAGACGACGACCATCGCTAGTCACAACAGTCACTTGGTATACCTGATCCGATGCTAGACCATATGTACTTGAAAGGAGACCATGGCCACCATTCTGGATTAGTCCACCCAGACCGACGGTTGCGTCTTCACCTCCCACCACGGTTCTACCGATGCGATGTACGGCCGTATAGACATTACCCCAGTTATTTCCGCCGCCACAAATGACCACATCGGCAGTTTCGTTGTTTCCAGGTATTTCCCATGCAGATTGGTGTCGTATATGATTGAAGTTGTGAGTCAAGATTGAAAGTGAGTACGCTCCCGTTGATCTAGTTGAATGTTAGAATGCCTCAGGAAAAGCAACCAAATGACAAAAGCACACTCACCGACCATTCAAGTCGTGTCCCGTAGACTTAATTACAACGCGGATGTTGTTGTCGGATGCCCATTTCATAGCAGTGGCGACTTGTTTCTCGGTAGTAGCATTGACAATGTATTGAGGCAATCCCCCAACGCTGCATCCCTTCTCCTTACTGTATCCAGATACACCCGGAGGCAAACAAGAATTGTTGTTCCAAATAGAATAGTCATTGCTCTCGACCCAACGGCTGTGATAAGCCGCATATTCCCAGTGATCTTTCACGTCGCTGCAGTCATGAGATGATCCGAATGGATTCCCGGGGTAGCAAGAGGAAGCCACTGGAATAGTTTTAAGAAGAGTTCCTTGAATAGATTGATTCAGTGAAGCCCATTCTTGTACAGATGGCCAGTTTGCATCGTGAGGTGATGTTTTGCATTTTGCCGACTCTACCGGAGAAGCGGCAAGAAAAGCAAGGCACCAAGAGACCACTGCGAAGGTGAATTGCATGATTGTGGCTGCGAATTATGGTTTGGAATATTCTACAGACATTAGCTGATCTTTATATCTTCCATCAATGCACTTCCGTTAATAGTACGAATACGCTGACCCACTTAAACTAGATCGCGAAAAGTCGATGTAGTTGCAGATCATCCATGGATTGATCTAAAATTTCCCTTTTCGGTAGAAAAACACGAATACGCGCGAATCTACAGTCCATAGATTTTTACCTCAAACTAGGCAGGCACCAATTTATAAAACTAAAAATAATTCGAATAATATACTTGATCTTCTGAAACTTTGGAACTAGGCCTCGGAGTCTTGGTATGATGTACCGTTCATCCTCGTTGCAATATCTTCATAACTAGGTAGTTGCCTGTATGGAAGGCAATGGTGGTTTCTCTGGGGCCATACCAACAGATCAATATACTTATATAACATTAACTTCACAACGTAATAATTACATGTTGACTGAACTATATTATCTGTTTTTCTTTTAATCATAAATAATGTTTGACGAATATCTATGTCCAACTAGGTCTCAATTCATACCTACGTTGAATATAGGCGCTACAATGGCGGCTAAGAATACAGTTTAAAAGAAGAATTTTCTAGGTCACCCCTCGGGTTAGCTATTGCATTAGGAGTTATTCTTATAGGATTTGCTATCAAGAATGGGATCAGTGTGTGTCTCGCACAGAACTGTGGATCCAGGAAATACGCCGAGCCGTCCGAAAATACTTGATACAACACACCGTCCATGAATGTCTTCGCGTTCCAACGACTTCAAGATCCTATGAGAAATCGATATTCCAGAAGATTTTCACACTGTATACTACTCATATTGAGTAAGAATAGGTACCCAGTTAAGTTGTGGCCAATCCGGTGGCTCTGTGGATTCGACCAATCATAATTGGGCCGAGTCAACACAATCGCGACGATAGACTCGGCCCAGATGCCAGTCTGATCATCTCCTTAAGGTGCTAAGAAGGTCCGACGCACTTTGAAGTAGGGAATTATGGTTAAGAATGGAGGTGTTTCACTTATCATAAGTTACTTGGCTATTAGATACTTCAATCCATTTTTGATTTTCACCAAATTAGAAAATATTTTGCTGTACATCGATATGAACCCATCATATCTCTTGTCCAAAAGGCACTTGATACTCTGTTTGCCTTGCACTCGTACATGAACCATGCGATAGCAATCCCCTATTTTTGGTAATGGTGTTAATGATGATGATAGTGATGGTTGTGAAAATGGTGGTGATGCTGAACTTGCTGCAAGAGTCCATCAATGGCAGATAACGCATCATTCGGCATTGATGATGAATTTCGAGTCGATGACAGAAATTGCAGTATGATGGCTTCTTCAATTGATGCTCGCTGGCTTTCCTCTAGCCCTGGCATAGAAATCTGCGGTTCATATTGTGTACCTTGATTTGGAAAAATGGAGGTAAGATTCTCCTGATTCCCATTGGCAGGATCCAATAACCTCCAGAGGGAATCGCAATCCCAAGAATCTCCTTGTTGTGGTAATGTCGTGGACCTGCGCGCCTGCTCAGAGAATGAGATGTTATGGCCAATGTCGTTTTGTAGTTGTGTGGTGTTTGATCTCCCGGAATCGTGGTCGTGAAAGTTTTCATGTTCGTGATTGTGACAGAACGTAGGATTGCTCACCGGGAGTCGTTGTCTTACTGCATTTTCTAGCGCAGAGAAGCTGATATCCCCGATGGGAAATAATGGTGATATTGTAGGGTTCTCTGATAGGCCGGGAGATAGTTGGATAGAAACATTCTCCAGTCGATGCGGCTCACTTGGTGTTTGATTATTCCTGGCTTGTGATGAGAGACCAGCAAACTGTGTTGACGTAGAAGTGAGCGCAGCCGATGATAATGCATCCGGAGAAGAGGTGAGATCGGTAGGAGAGAGACCACTCATTGATGATAGACCTTTAGAAAGTCTCCTCCATCTATTTCGACAGGTCAAGGGAGGCCGATCTGAAAGGCCAGCAGCGATAGTGGCCCAGCTATGCCCAAGCTTGATCACCTTGACTGTCAAGTATTAGTCTTCCTCTGGGCACCAGCCTTTGAGACGATCTTTAGCCAAGGGTTTCAGGATGTCGTTATATCTCTTAGCCCATTGATCGTGTTTCCGGCCTTTGATGAGCAGCGCTGCGGCTAATAAGCATTTCTTCATGTATGTTCATATCTACACATCAGAATAGATCACCAGTTTCATCAGCATTGTGAAACCAATAAATGGGATTGAATGAGATGATACGAACTGTACTCTGCCATAATGATACCAGCCCATAGAAGGAAATAATTCCATCCCAAAGCGAAGCCCCACGCTGGATCAATGAATCTAGCTGAATAATGTGTGAAAGATCCAGAGACAGCGATGAAAGATACCAATTCTCCAAGGGATTGAATGACAAGCCACAGGATAAGGCCAACAATAGCAAAGCAGATGAGAAGACCTGCAGGACCCGCAGTTGAAAGACCAGTTCCCATTCCCATAAAATATCCAGGTCCTATGACACCACCGATGGCCATCATAACTAACAATTGGTAAATGTCAGTTTGCACGCAGATTCTCGTTAATATAGCGTGGTCACTTACAAGATGTCTTTGAGAAAGAGCCCGGTTCAATTGGTCATTTCCCACTTCACGAATCTGAGTTTCCTCGATGGATTTTGCATCGTCTTCGTTGTCGGGAGGGTCGCTAGGACCAGATTTCTTTAGTTCCGCCATAGTAAAAATGCAAATGCCACTCTTGATGAGCGACATAACTATACGAGACGAGACCAAGTTTTCTTTTAAGAGATTTAGAAACTCAATACCTCCAAGTACATATCATCTGACGTGGAGATTGACTCGGCTCATTGACCCGGCTCACCATGGGGTTTTGGAATAAACCCATCATCCTAATCTATCGGCGTGATAACTTACCGTGCAAATGCTAAAAACTATGCTCTTGTGCCGAGAATTCTTATTGGATGAATTAATTCTTATCTTTCCCCGCGTTTTCCTAATCACTGGGGAGAGCCGAGTCATTTCGATCAAGTAGTTAACCTCCCCATATGACTCCGCGTTGTTTTATGATTTGGGCAACTAGACTGGTCAAACATGCTTCTAATCTTCCAGTCTACATAGGACAAATCATCAGCACAGTTAGGGACAGGGCAAGCGTATAGTTCGACAGCCAGAATGTGCCTGCAGCGAACATTTAACGTGGCAGTGTAGAGTTATAGACTAGCTACTGTACTTGACCCCATCTGATATATCTCTTCTTCATCACTATATAGAGCCCCCCTACACAATTAGCAATATAAACTTTTTCCATCCTTTGCATCCTCCTATACTACCCACATGCACTTAAAAAAAACTTCCCAATCTGCAAACCTGTGTTCTCAATATCATTGGCAGATCTCCGAGATCTGGTATACTTGTCCCGTTCCAAGTGCAGTCAACGATGACTCAATCCACCACCAACGAAAATTCGATCAAGCAACGTGTACAATTCAATATGAATATCATAAAGTAGCAGCCGACTCGTTCAAGTATAGCATATTAAATACTCATTTCCATCACATCAGTGCAAACAATCATGGCCCGCAACCCGAAAGAAAGAAAATCCCTTCGAATCCGCCGACGTAAACGTACCCCAAAATCTACTTCTCGCTTCTACCTTATATTCGGCATAATTGTCCTTCTATCACTTATAGTAGTGACAACGGCTACAATCACTCTTTCTACTGGTTTACCTACTATATCATCACACGATAAAATCCCATCGATAGACCCTGTATTGCCGTTTTCCACGCCTTCCATCGTGAGTCAGGGCATGCACCAAAATCCAGGTTTCTTCGATGAAGTTCAGATAGAGAGTATTCTGGGATTTCTCCGGAGAGTTGATCAATTATTGGTTCGTATTATATCTTTTACTGATCGTCCGATGTCGAGGCTTCAGTGTATTCGAGTGATATGAATAGTTGCTAATTTCTTGAAAGGAGGTCGGATGGCGAGTTTATGAATTGCATACGGCTCAGACAGCAGACACGATACCGCGATCTTTTTATCGAGCTTTGATTGAGGATATTCCCGGGACTTGTGAGGGATGATTTGTAAGGGGATTGAAAGATACGAAATGACTGGGAAGAGTCGATGTTCAATTCAGGACTACCATGAGGTAAATCATCAACGCTCATCTATGACATCTATTTTGTTATATTATCGACAAAATTTTGTTTTTCACGCTAGAAGTCTAATCAAATAACACGACTGCACTATCCTTAACAATCTCTGGACCCAAAACAGCGGCAAGCTCACCAACAATCCCTTTGACAGACTGTGGATTATCATACTTCATTTTCTCCCAACCGACAAGGTCCTTCCAGAGTCAGTAATTTTACCATACAAGTGACAAAGCTTCAACTCACATTGAAATGAACAAATGTTCCATGGTATAGAAGATTCCAGTTTCCCAAGTTTAATGCGTTCACTTGATCCAAGGTCAAGACACCTGGCATGTCGATGTTGAATAGAGAAAGGGCCTCTTCATTGGTGCCATCGATGGGTTTTTCGGGTGCTGGTTCTCCGTCCTTCGAGGAGCGATCTCGTGATAGAGAGACGTAGGGTCTGGTATCTAGCTTTTGAGAGAGTTCTCCGTCAAGGGGATCCCATGTGTTTGATTCGGGGTCTATATGCGTCAGTAAATGTTCATTTCATGACAAAAAAAAAGAACTCAAGCTCGGGCGACCTGCTTACCAAGGATGTACTGGGGTTTGAAATTTCCCTTATAGCGCATCTTCTGACAGTTATGAATATAGTAACCTATAAAAGTCAACACGAATTCAAGATTTGGATCAGATGGATACAAACCCATATAGTAATAAGGATATCCATTTTCTTGCGCAAAGGCAATCTCACGCAAAGCGCTCAATTTGCCAAATTCCCATTCTTCATATTCGGGATCGTAACTAGAGTCAATCAGCCTAGCCGTCAATTATATTCCCAGAGGATCTCATTACTCACAAGACATAAACCGAGCTTACTCCGCTCGGAAGCAAGTCCAAGACCGCCACAGCAATCAGCTTTCCGTCCAATCGATAGCATTGATGCCACGAGCCCAATTTTTTCTCGGATTCATTTGATTTAGTAACTGTAGCTGGGGACCGTTTGATACCCGAGCATAGGAAACGTGTGAAGTCCTTGAGCTTCCAGCGAGAAAGGTCCTCCTTGTGAATGGTAGTTTGATACTTAAGGAACAACTCATACTTCGCCTGCGAAGGAGAGTCGGCTTCAATGTTTACTTCAAAGCGATGAGCTGGTTCCAGAGCCCGTTTTGTCGATGGGTCAATGGGACGTTTGACATGGCTGTACTCTGACTCATGAACCGATGAAAGAAGATCAAAGTTGCATTTCCGAAACTTTTTCTCTCTGTAGAGCGTGTTAGAAAAAAATGGTAATAATTTCGATAATTAATTTTCTGTTCAAGTAACACTCACTCTCTTGAACGTGGACAAAGCCGAGCAGCTTTTCGAATGTACTCAGGTCCCAAGACGAACTTGTTCCATCGATTGATGGCTTTGCGCTGATCCCGTCGCGATTGGTAAGCAGTCGCCTCCAATCTTAGCGTATAATGGGGACAACAAGAGCGTCGCAAATTCTGTTTGTAGTACAGAGTGCCCGATCTAGATGAGTATAAGTGATTGGACAAGACGTGCCAAGAGACAAAGCGCGAAGGCGAGAATGGTACATACCTTCTCCAGCCCTGATCGACGAGGATACCATAATGCTCAGGGCGCACGGCCACAGAGCTGGTGTAGTATGATGCGCCTACACCATGACGTGTCAGTTAATCTTTGCCCTGGGGAGAATTGTAGGACTCAAATGAGTTCCGAGTATGACATACTGCCATCGTCTGATTTGCAGTACCCGCACGAGTTGCGTTGGTAGCCTGTACATGCAAGAAATTAAAAATTAGTGGGATGTGAAATGTATCTATTTTTTTTGGTCTTTTTTGTACTGCGTATTGAAGCCGGAACTAGAGATCGACAAGCAAGTTGATAGTTCCCCCACCAACCTGGTCTTGTTTTCCCCCGGGTGCAGCCACCAAAAACCAGTGGACACGCCACGGGGTAGCGATAGAGTCTTTCAGTGGTTCAATGCAAGGAAGTGGGACGGTACCTAGTGGCCGAAAGAGCGACAGCTGTCGCGCGCGTTCGGCGTCAACGGGTTCCATCTGGCAATCAATTCAAAGCCGACGGGGTTAGTTGGCGGTCCCGGCGGGAGCCAGAAATTCACGGGAAATAGCAAAGAGACAGAGACAAAGACAGAGACAGTTGACTGTGGCGATGAAGAGGGGAGAGAAGAATGAAAGGATCAAATGGAGGAGGGGAAGGGGGCCGAAGGGAGATTGATGTGTGGCTGCAGAGGGAAGAAAGGGAAGATCGGGTCGAATGGACGAATTTCTGGCGGGGTTGTAATACATGCGAGTCAGAGTACGATGTGGAAAGTAATAGATAGTAAAAGATAAAAAGTGAAAAAAAAAAAAATTGGATAGAAAAAAGAGAAGGAAAGGGAATGAATGTAATAAGTAAGAATGATTCAAATCTTGAAGATATGGAAAATCATAGTTATGATCTACGTAGTCCAGTATAGTCCTTCATCGTTATCCCCGTGCTCGATTACCAGATGCGTCTGTCTGGTTAGTATATAATAAGTAGATCACACTACACCATTCAATATCATTTTAATCTACCAGTAGTATATAGATAGTAGTATATAGTATCATAAAGTAGTCATTCAATATTATTATTCATATTGAATATAATCTACAATTTAATTGACATACTCATGCTCATGCTCATGCTCATACTCATACTGAGCTGTATGTATGTAATGTATTGTATTCCTTAGTCAGTCATTGCGATGCCCCTCCATTCCACTTCAATCCTCACTTTCATCTTTCTCCCTCTAGACTTCTTTTCCTACCTTTTCTTCTACTTCACCATGTCTTTTACTACTTCTCAATTTCGGATCCCGTCCACTACGGGAATGAATCGAAAGACTTAAATTACCAATCTTTCTCTCGCATCTTTTTTTTTCCCCCTTCATTTTAAACCTCTTCCCGCAAGGAAAAAAAAAAAAATTCCCTTGCCGACCGCCTTCCCAACTCCTCCCCCCGCCCCAAAAAAAGGGCAGAAGAAAGAAAGTGAAGTTCGGCTTGGAAAGGGAAGAAGTAGAAGCTTCTTCTTCTTCTTCTTCAACCGAAAGAGACCTGCAGGCTCCACGGGAGCTTGCCCTGAGACAACCTTTATTACTTTACAACCCCCTTTTGCAATCTTCAAAGATTTCAATCTTCTTTTTTTAATTTCTATTCTCTCACTCTTCTTCTTTCGCTTTATTTTCTGACTTTCCACCCCTCCCCCACCCCATTTTTCCTTCCGGTCCTCCACGTTCTTTTTCCACTTCCTTCCGGTCCGTATTTCGGTACCCTTCCCGATTTCGGCTTCGGTAGCCACTCTCCTCCTATCGCAATGGCTCAAATTCGTTCCATGGAGGCTCGCGTTGGGCGAAAGAATCAACGTAAGTACTTCTACAAATGTAGTACTCTACATCCGCCATTCTTGCTGCATGTGGGGGGCGATCGTGATCGACTCTGCATTTCCCGCTTACACCACACCTCACCTTTCTCTCTGGGGTTTAATCACTAACAGTGACTTATCATAGGCTACGGTTCAAAAGGCGAACGTCTTGTCGCCGGAGTCGTTCCCCTTTCCGCCGATAAAACTAAAGTTCTGATGATTCAATCCGCCGGACCCGGAGGTTGGGTACTTCCCAAGGGTGGATGGGAACTCGATGAAAGCACCGCACAACAGGCTGCTTGCCGAGAGGCATGGGAAGAAGCCGGCGTCGTTTGTACCGTGAGCAAGGATCTGGGTCTGATCCCCGACATGCGCCCTACCGCGTTGGTGACGGTGCAAGCTCCCAAGGCCTCCTATCAATTCTTTGAGGCAACGGTCGATCGAGAAGAAGACGATTGGCCAGAAAAGTACAAGAGGAAACGGCAATGGGTTGGCTATGCTCAGGCGGCCACAGCGCTTGCCAATCGCCCTGAATTGCTCGAAGCGCTTAACCGGAGCTCTTTGAAGAGGTAGCCACCGCCGGCGCAATCACGCTGTGCGGGTTGTATGTCACGGCCTCTTCACAACGTGAACAACCGATATTCAGGAATGATTGCGGCTGCTATGCATCATTTCATGCATGAGCAAGCATTCTTCTCCCGATTGATGACTCGCTACGACCAAAGAAAAAAAAGATCGGTGGCTAAGTTGGCTTTCTGAACTTCTTTTTTTTGCCTTCTTTTATTCTTATTTCTTTTTTCTTGTTTTATTCTTATCTCTGCATCGCATACTTCGCCTCTACGGCCGGGCTGCTGTCTTACCTGGTCGGTTCCTGTTTGGCGCTTCCAAGTTTCAACTTTTTTACTATTTGCTTCCTATTTTGCTTCAACCTTATTCTTATAGACACCCCGCTTGAGTCCCCATTCGGGGACCTCTAGCCGGCTGGAGGGCTCCCCGTGATATCTTCGATCAAATCTTCACTTCCTAACATGCTACTTTGTCAAACGCCGAGCGAGAGAGTGTACGTCCAGCTCATCTGGAAATCCTCACTCAACTGGCTAGGCCTTGCTCACGCTCAATGAAATACGAACCATGCCCTCCACTCCGAGTTCTCAACACTCAAGCTCCATCTAAAAGACCTTTTCAATAGCATAAATGTGTAGTCAAATACGTAGTCAATGTTGTAATCACTAGTTAATACTCCGTCGCCAAAAACGAAGACCGACGATTCAGTGCTGTGTCCCGATTAGGAAAAGCGCCAAGACATCCTCCGAGAAAGCAAATCCGCGCTTTCACTCCCGCGCGGAGCCAGGAACAACTCTCAACCAACCTCACTTTCATCCTCACCACCCCATCACCACGGCGCCTGCTGTCCACGGCCTCGATATACCTTTGCCTACCTTCCATCAATAAGCAAATAAGCTTCTCCAGCCTCGGACACAGGCGGCGACCAGCGCGGCCGCATTGACATCACGATGGATTACGAGATGGACATGGAGCCCACAGGGCCTCAAGTGACCGTCCGCGAGGTTCGTTATCTCCAAGATATCAATATCTCGATCTTCTCAATGAAGGGATTCACTGACAAATACACCAGGCGGAACCCTACCGCGTCGATTTCAGATTGAGCTCTGTCGACCTCGCCTTCGCCAACTCACTACGCCGAACGATCCTGGCCGAAGTCCCCACAATGGCCCTAGATCTAATCGAAATCGAAAGCAACACATCCGTTCTTCCCGATGAAATGCTCGCCCACCGTCTCGGCATGGTACCCTTGAACGCGAAAAACTGTTCGCAGATGGATTATACCCGCGACTGTGACTGCGAGGATCACTGTATGCGGTGTAGTGTGACGCTTTCGCTTCACGCGCGGTGTGGGAGTGGAATTATGCCTGTTTATGCGCGTGATTTGATTGTTCAGGGTGAACGGTTGAATGATACTATTGGTGATCCGGTCATTACGGATCCTGAGGGGAAGGGTCCTTTGATTTGTAAGTTGAGGAAGGGCCAGGAGATTAAGTTGACTTGTTTGGCGAAGAAGGGGACTGCGAAAGAACATGCTAAGTGGGCGCCTACTGCTGCTGTTGGATTTGAGTATGATCCGCATAATAATTTGAAACATGTGGATTACTGGTATGAACAGGATGCTGCGAAGGAATGGTACGTGATTACTTGCAATTCCACGATTCTTGGGATTTTTTTTTTGGTATTCGAAATTACTTACGCATGACTTTTCTAGGCCTATTTCTGAAAATGCTGCTTGGGAACCTGCTGCCAATCCGGATCAGCCTTTCGACTATGATGCTGAGCCTAGTACATACTACTTTGATGTGGAGAGCATCGGTAATCTCGAACCTGATATGATCATTCAGCAGGGTATCTTTGTCCTCCAGGAAAAGCTCGCTACCACAATCTCTGTTCTTCAAGGCGGGGCTGAGGATGGTCACGTCGGTGGTATCGATGATGCCGACATGATGGGTGGCGGTGACCCTGACGCTTACGAGCCTCCAGAGGGAATGGATGGCCACCTCACTGCGTATGGAAATGGTGCCGGGGGTGCCTGGGGTGCCAGTGCACAGACACCATATGGTGCTACGCCGTATGGACAGGGCTCTTACGGTTTCTAAATGTCAGGCGAGCAGGGCATGGAATAGGCTCGAGCATGCGGGTTGGAGTTTTAATTCTTCTTCATCTTTCTTGTTTTCTTCTTTAGCTTATTCTTTTCAGGCGGTCTGGTGGCGCAATATGGAGTTTTCTCTTAAAAGGTGATAATCGGCCGTGACTTGAGACTTACATTGTCCATATACTCTTCACTACTGTTAAAAAAAAGCATTTTCTTGGTTGATAATAGCCCGACGTTCTGTCAATTCAAAAATATATTTTTGTTACTTTGTATACAATGACCGAAAATGCTTATTAGGAGGTAAATAAATGCTCAATCGCTCAGCACCCAAAACCTCCGGTCCAAGAATAATATACCCACCTATAACAAGCTGTCTAAAAAAATGAACCTGTCGTCTCGCAGCATCAAATACATCACAATCATGACGAAATGCCCCTCTTACCTGAATCCAAAAAGCATGTTTGGGCACTTCACCTGGTACATCAACAATAACACATTGACTCTTATTCTGAGTAAGAGTAGTATTGCTCACCGATTCCTCAAGAGAAGATTCAACCGCCAATAAAAAGTCCTCTGGAACACGACACTGATAATAAAATGTCATCGGTATAGCAACCCACATCTCTACTCCGGCACTAAAATCCGTATCGTATACGTTCTCCAGGTGCCAGGTTCGACTAGGGAGGAATGTTCTATGTAAGACTGGCATTAGTGATAGTGGGAGTTGAACATAATTATGCAAGATCACTTGAGGGTGATCATCTTTGTGAACTGCGAAATGGATTAAGGTTTCTGTGTGGTTGGGGAAGGGGTTTGTTGCAAGTATGAGGTTTATCTTCTTGTATTCTTCGTCAAGATAGACTGTTGTTTGTAGTGAGGTTTCTTGTATGAGGATTTGATCGAGTTGGGCTTGTGTGGCTTTTGCACGGTTGGATTCAGGTGTTGTTTGCATTTTTATGGCGGTGGATTCGGATTACTATCTTGATGAGGAGGATCTCAAGAATTATCACGATTACTAGAGTGGAGGCAATAGCGAATATAGCTGCGACGATAGCTGAATTAGTAAATTTCATATCTTGAGGCGGAAAGTTCTAAGATCACGATTGGAGAGAGGGGGAGGGGGCTTAAATTGGTGCAGCTTTATGGTTAGATGATTGAGGCTGAATAGTGCCTGTGTTTCACTTCTATGATTGATTGATTGAGAGAACAATATTTTTGGTGCAGTCTGTAGACAAAGAACGCTATTATTTGGACGAAACCATTATCTTTCATATAACCATGCTCGGCTTTATCCGCTTCCACTAAGAATTTGTATACGAAGACGCTTCATTCATTTGTGTTGGTCTTTGTTACTACGTTCTTCTCAAGTCTAAATGGATGACTTCAAGAGTAGTACCTACTACTCTTAGGTACTGAGACCCCCATGCTATGTCCAAAGGAAGAGCTATATAAAAGCATGAGCATCAATGAATTACTATTCTATTCTTTCCTCTTAAAGAGTGATTGATACCTTCAGTATCATAATAATGTTTTCAACTGCTTGTATATGACAAGTGCCCACTAGACCAGGTGGTCTTCCAAAGTACATCAGTCAATAAAGGTTTATTGACTGATGTACTACAGAGACAGACTATGTACTTTCATATACCTAATACTAGGTAGTATTAGTTCAATCACTCCTTCTTAGCCTCCGAAAAGTCGTAACTCTGAAGTATAAATGACCACTGCCAGCTCTAGTAGAAATGCTATATCTCTAACATTCGAATAACCGTTCCACAACATAGATTGTCTTACTAATTATACTAGGACTACTTTGATATCAACAATATTTAAGCTCACCAATTCATCAGCTCACGTACCAAAGCTTTAAATATGGGAAGTTCCAGCGAAAAACAGCATAGTGGTAAGGAGAGTCAGAAGGGCAAGGGCAAAGGCAAAGAAGCTGAAGGCCTTGGCATCATGAACGTCGAGGTCCCGACACAAACGAAGAAACCCGAAGGAATGGCCAGACTTTGTACATGTGATTTTCTCTGTCAGCATAAGAAGTTTGCTCGAGATGCAGCGAATAAAGGGAAGAAGGTTGAAAGGCCAGATGTCTTTGCTGTTTTGCGAAGTGCGGAGAAGCGAAAGGGTAAGCAGAACCAGCAGAATCAGCAGTAGATTTTTGAGTTAGTGTATATACTATCAGTGTAATCGAATTCATTGTTTGGTTTATTTAGTGAATTGAAAATGTATTGTTTTGGAGGAATATCAGCCTAAACGTATGCTCCCAGGAGCCGTGTTTGTCTAAAAAAATTTTATCCAATTTTAAATAGAATGATAGATATGTATGATCATTTGCTATGACGCTCCGATACTCTCACAAGAAGACGCAAAATTGAATGCAGTATTACTCGTATGATTGCTTTTCCTCGTGCGCTCAAGCTTGCCCGGGTTGCTGTTGTCTCGATTATTTCCTCAGAATATTCTCATTTCATCTTTCCGAACGGGAATCTTAAGAAATCTTAGCCTGACCTTGCAACGATATTGCAGAACATTTCCGAGTCTAACAGTCAGAAGCGAGAGTATTATTATCAATCCGAGTATTATGTCGACTGCGAGTAGTTTTTACGTTTTCAATATTATGCTGGAGAAAGCGGGGTGCAGTGGAGATAGGGCCGAGGGTGATAATTGCGATGAATGTCTCGAGGGGTCAAATATCCTTTCATTCAGTGGGATAAGACAGTAATACTTCCCAGTTTGCTCCTACTTTTTGAAAAGAGCGAAACCTGATGATTCATTTAATCAATGGCATATCTCCGTGCCGTTAGGCACTTTTAATGCCCCCGCCTGGATGATCACCGGCGAAAAGGCAGCGGATGAACTCTCGTATCAAGGTGTTCGCCTGGAAAAGCAATTATAGTGGGGTTCTGATCGACAAGCATCACTCGCCTGAAGATGCAGGGGCCGGGGAAATGGTTCTGTCTAGTGAAACCCCAGGAACTGTTTCAGCAGTCGCCATATGGCTGTGGAGTGCAGATGAACTACAGTACAATAGACCACGACTATAAGAATGAACTCTCAGACCACGACATTCCCACCCAACATTCTTCCTTATCGCCGATGCTCCGATATGCTGCATTCTACGGAGTATAGCCGATTGCCTTTTCTGAGCTCTTGTTCCTTTTAGTCTTTGTGCATATACGGGTACCGAATCGTCCAATGTGGAGGATGATTCCGGCGCTCCCGTTGATCTCATTCCGAGTGTCGACTAGCTTGCATTATGAACGCCTGATAAAGCTCCACCTCCATTGTCTTTCGAGGTATGAGCGCATAGCACATCGGCTCACGCCATGCGGTTCCCCGTGTGGAGATTCGAGCCCTAATGCAGCCGGCGAAAGACCATCGACTGGCTCACCGCAGAAAGTTAACCTTTCTTATCAACCGCGCACCGCATGTACATTATGCAGTCGATGACTCGAGGCTTTTATCATCAGAGTGAAAGGACTCTGCAGTCGTTCAGAGCGGGCTAGCCAAAGCAAAAACAAGGCAAGGCGTTCTTCTGCCAAAACAATCACGTTGTGCTGTGGGTCATATTGGTGGGTCCAGACTGGTTCCAAGTCGAATCCATCACCTTCCCTTCATGGCCTAAGCCCATCCCTTTGTACTTTTGATTCGTCAGACGGAAATGCAAATTGGACTTCTGTGGACTCGAGCTTCGACTTGTGCAGTTAGTTAAATGGTTCGAGTAGCCACGGGGAGTCCCGTCGCCGTCTGTCAACCCCACCCTTTCCACGCCCCCCCCCCTTTCCCAAGTTTTTTTCAACCGTTGTTGATTAGCTGTACAGCTTCATCTGTCCAGCCTTTGAAGAACAACCGCAACAATGACACAAAAGACATCCGAGAAGATGGAGCCTATCGCGGTGGTAAGAAGTTGATGGCGTATGTTTGGGGAAGATGGTTAAGTCTCACACTTTGTCTTAGGACCCCGATTTTTATGAAATGGCCCCCAAGTACAACACGGAGCCACAAGACTTTGCATCGTTAGTATATCTAATCCCTGCAGTTTAGATATATACTCTTATTGACTTACATTTTTGCTTTGTATAGGGAGACCACCTCTCTTGCTTCAACAATCGCAAAGGGACGCCTGGAAAATGGCCGCAGGTTAGCCCACCTCCAGTGTTCCACTCCTCTATGCAAGACTAATTTGAAGTATAGATACCAAGCTATCAAAGAAGATGACTACTGGTAAGCTGCGCCATAAATTGCGACATATCCAGTGTCCTTTTTTGCTTTTTTATGACTTAGAATAACCGTTCTCTAGGGGTCCCTCTGACGAGCAACAATTCGAGGCCTTTGAGATTGGGTAAATCGCGTCTCTTTAAAAATACTGTGATTATAGAGCAAAAAAATTAACCATCACAGACATATGGTATTCCTCGTCTTAGATCACAATGAGCCAAACCCTCTCTTCCGCGCTCCTATCGGCGATTCGCCCAAGGTAAATATTTCCCTAGTCGCTTTCTACATGGGAATGACACTCACCATCGATACAGAACATTCTGGACATTGGAACTGGCCAAGGAAGCTGGGCAATGTAAGTATAAAATCGCAAAGAGACTCTAACTTCTCCCCAACTGAAGCTCTAACAACCCTATAGCGATGTTGCCGACCTCTACCCAAACAGTACGAACCCTGACATGATGGATTGTCTTTTCCCCTTCGATCTGAACTAACGACCAACAGCAACTGTCCGTGGCGTGGATATTTTCCCTCCACCCGTAACATGGATGCCTCCCAACTGCGTCTTTGAAGTTGACGATATCCTCCGAGAATGGACATGGAGAGAACCCTTCGATTTTATCCACTTGCGCTTGATGTACGGTGCATTCGACCCAGCCGGATGGGCAAAGGTATACAAACAAGCCTACGAGTAAGTTGAATTTCTCCCAAATCTGCAATCCACCATTCTCGACGATCCGAATTTCCTAACCCTTCCCCTCCTCTGCTATAGTGCGCTAGAACCAGGAGGCTGGATCGAACAAATGGAACTAGACGTCCGCGTCTACAGTGATGATGGAAGTTTAAAACCCCAACACCAACTTCACGGCTGGGGCAACATGTTCATCAGATGCTCCGAACGAGCAGGAGATCGATCCCTCCGAACCCACGAGACAATGCGCAGCGCAATTGAGAAAGCTGGTTTCGTGGACGTGCATGAGGTCAAGTACAAGGTTCCTCTTGGACCCTGGGCTAAGGATAAGTTGTTAAAGGAGGCGGGTCATCTCCAGTTCGCTCATTGGAATGCTGCGCTTGAGGGATGGGCTATGTGGCTTCTTACTCACCACGGTGAACCGGAGCCTTGGACGAAGGAGGAGGTTCAGGTTTACCTTGCTAAAGTTCGTGCTGAGTTGAAGGATCCTCATATTCACGCTTATGAGCCTGCGTAAGTTGAAAACTTGATTTAGAGTACTTGATGTCTCGGGTTGTTGGTGCTAACCGGTCAATAGGAACCGTGTATGGGCGAGAAAACCTACCTTGGAAGAGCAAAAGGCTAGAGAGGTTAAGATCAAGGCTGAGCCATCACCTTAGGCTTGGACATTTTCAACTCAGGCTGTCTTCTATAATAGTACTAGTATTGGTAAACTGCCTGATGGGATAATCAATTTGGAGGAGAGGGACTTTGATTCTACAAGTACACTACTTAGTGTACTAGGTGGTGTAATACACTTGAAAGCGTCCAGTGTGGTATATACAAAGTCTATTACTGTTTTGGATATACGTGACTATTCTTTTTTTGAATGATATTGCAATTACAGCATGTGTCATGATCCTCTAGTAGAGGTCAGTACTTTAACTTATCAAAACTACTCGTAGGTCATAAGGATATGAATATTAATTGAAGGATCTTCCCAATTCAGAGTATAAATATTAAACTAGAAGCCAAATTTTGACGGCCCGCGAAGGAAAACAAAACAAAAGATAGAATCCAACCCGAGAAAATGCTGCCAAAAATTCGGAATTCCCAAAAACGCCATGATAGAATGCCACTAAATAGTGGATGATCTATGAACAATAAAACCAAAACCCGCTCGCTTGATAATGCACCGGAAATCACGAGCCATTTGAATCATTTACTCCATCATCAGCTCCACGGGTGGTCGGGAAGTCTTTGGTGGCATCTTCTTGACCGACATATCAATGGGACTCAATGCATCATCCATGTCGATATCTTCGTCCACGTCCAGGCTCACATCCTCCACCATGACAGCAGGCAAATTTGGGCTGTTACCGTGATCCTCGGGGTGGAAGATGACGGTACTGCTGCGGCTGCGCTGCTGTGAACCAGCCAGAGGCCAACTACCAGTGCGCTTGTCGGAGGTCATAGAGACTGGGGTTGCGGGGTCGACTCCAGAAGACTCGGTCTCGGTGGACTGATCGGTCTTAAGCATGGCTAGGGCATTTGCAAGATCACTGGCGTGAACTTCCTTATTGGGCGGGTCCTCGTTGCGCATCACCCATCCGGCTGGGGGGCTGGGAGGCGGGGAGATGAAGAAGAGCTTGTCTGCTTGCGGGGCTTGCAGGAGTTTAGGGCCCTCTTCGCTCAGAATTGGTGTTGGTTCGCCGAAGTAAATTCGTGGACGAACATTGCGGTCAGCAAGTTGGTTGCCCTCGAGGAATTTTCGTACTGTGATGGCGTCGTCTTCGCAGTAAAAAGAACAGACGATGCGGCGGAGGGAGGGGAGCGGTGAGAAGGAGTTGAGAGCGGCTAGAGCCAAGATCTGGTTGCGGATTGTATCCAGGGAGGTGGGCTGGAAAAGGACGAGATCGTTGAGATCGGTGATCAATAATGTATTGGAGGGAGGTGTTGGTTGAGAAAGTGGGGGAAGACGGGATAGATCAATTGATAGTGATGGCCGCGATGATGATCGAGAGGTGCGGGTTGTCTTGAAGGAAGATGCAGCCAAAGGGCTGGGAGGCGAGGTTGATAGAGCCATTATTTTCGAATATCAGAGAGTAATACGATTGTAGAGAGAAGAATTTGTTATGTCGAAAAGTTCCAACGATGAGGGGAGGTTGGAGGGTGGAGTTAAGTAAAGAGGCGGTGATAAGGGGAGAAGTGTTCGCCACTGAATAAGCCTGAGAAGTCTAGAATTCTAGAAATTTGGAGGTGGAGGCGACTCAGTTTCACTGTTGTCTTATTGTGGTGTCTGAGAAAGAAGAGAGACTGTGTGTTCAGTTCAAGCCAGATTCATCACTATTTATGATTTCTAACTCATTGCTGTTCCCGTTGGGTGCATGGGGATTCGATTGGGGCGCAGTCGATTGGTGATGCTCATTACTGCCGGTCTGCACAGCCCACCCACTCGCTCAAGGCCGAATATTCCATAGCATGTACACTTTACTCCGTATGTTCCTGGCGATCCACCGCTAAGCCCCTCCTCTTAAAATTGATGCTTGCGCACTCCTTCACTGCGAACGGCAAGTGATTCGACGCAGCAATCCACGCGGAATTTCATGCATGCGCCACATTCTCTAATGCGCCACATTTTGCAACGGAAAGAGCGACACCAGCCACAATGTCTACAGTCGTTCCTTCCCTTTCAACAAAAAAAAAAGAAACAAGGGTCGATCGCGGCTGCCATTTTGGGCAATCCCAAAATGTTATTCTGCACTTTCCCCAAGCCAACTCCGCCTCAAAAATTCCCCTTTTTTTCATTTCAAACTTGAATAATTTTCCTCTTTTCCATCTGATTTGAATGAATCTGCCTATTGCCCAACATTGCGGCTTGGCTTACTACTGATCCTCTCTATGGGCAGTGCTGCCGGCGGAGCCGAACTTCAAATCTGCCAAGCTACTAAACAGATCGAGATGATATACCGACAAAGCCTCAAAACTGGGGTAGCTATGGATGAAACATGGCGTTAGATGCAAGGCAACTCTATTATTTGTTAATCTTCGATCACCAGATTTCTGCTTGCTGCTCTACGTAGTACTGCTACAGTATGTACAGCACAGTCCTATGATGACCCGCATTCGGCACCACAGCCCATCTTGTTGCACTACAGCGAGGCGCAACCCATGTCGTATGCTGTGAACACCGGCAGTGCAGGCTAGTCATTCAAAGATCACGATGTGTCTCTATTTCCTACTACATGTATCTTTTTTACCGCCACACGCTACGTAGATGTTCCAAGGCGCCCGTTTTTTTTTGTTTTCATTTCAAGGGGGTCGGGTTCAGGGCCAGGCAAGGGGCCGTGTATGACAGCATACGCTTCGTGCCATATTTAGCGCCGAATATAGTATAGAAATCTAGTCATGTAAAATATTTATTTTCTACTGTGAACTTTTCACAGCAGGTTGAGACTTCACATGGCCATTGTGCGAATCGGGTATACCAAGAAGCACTTCGCCACTTGGGGGCAAAAGGCCACGACTATGGCCACGGTCACAAATCCAACATTGCCATCCTAGTCTGCGCCATTCTCAGCGAAATATCCTTTTTCCTGCCAAGATTCAGAAGCGACTCAAGGCGATGGCAGATACGCCCTCTTTGTTGGATTGCTGAACCAATGCGGCGGTTTCGTGATTTCGACTGATCTAAGAAAAAGGAAGTGACAAGGCTCTCTCGAAGGAGACACTCTGCGCCTCTGTCTGGAAGTCCCATGATATATTGTTTCTCAAACGAGAACCCTCATTCTCAATACATGATCAAGTCAGGCTTGTCTGACTCCTCCCTCTGAATGGGGTTTGCGCATTGCTAACTTCATTCCTGCTGGATCCGGCCCACCTCTTAGTGCCAACACTTAATGACTCGTTCTCATAGTTTGTCACTAGTCTTGGTACTGGTAATGTACCAATCAACTAGTGGAATAATCGCTCATAATAGCCATGCTCTTGTCATTGTCTGGCTCATTTAGGAGGGGAGCAAGTCACAAAAAGTACTATGTACAGGAATTAACCAATAAAGCTAATCAATAAACAATCCACCCGAGGCAATAAGATGAGCCCCATTGATCCATCGTGCTCTCTCTTCGCATAAGAATCCAACCGCATATGCAATTTCATCCGGCTGTCCCATCCGGGGTCCAACGGGTGTCTGGTCAATAATTGGCTGGAGGACCTTCATTTGTTCCTCGCCTGCAGCAGCGAATCCTTCCGTCTGCGTTGGACCCGGACTTACTGCATTGACTGTGCAGCCATATTTCGGGGGCAATTCTTTCGCCCTTAACAGCTAGTCAGCGATGTCTCTTTTCAGGAAGTTGAGTCAGTTATGAGGTTTAGCCTTACCAACATTTCGTAAATGAGTCAACCATCCCCTTAGTTCCGGCATAAATGGTTTGATTCGGCGGTGGTCCTCGAGCGGAAATACTAGCAATATTCACGATACGTCCGCAGCCTTTTGTGAGATGGGGCAAGGCAGCTTTCGTTAAGAGAAAAGTACCACGGCCATTGACATTGACAAGGCGATCCCAGTCGTCCAATGTCTGTTCTTCTAGAGGTTTGTTGACGGCCAGTGCAACGCTGTTAATGAGGATATCAAGACGGCCCCATTTAGATATAGCCGCATCAACTAACCTCTGCGGGGACTCAACTTGGGACATATCTGCTTCTACGGCGATTGCTGATGCTGGTGAAGGTAGTGATGAAATCACATCTTCGGCCTCTGCTTGTAGGTTGTGGAATGGATAGTTCACCACTATGTTGGCGCCGCGTGAGGATAATTCTCGTGCAATTGCGGCGCCTATTCCAGAGGAAGAGCCACTTATGATAGCTACCTTCCCTGTGAGGGTTTGTTCGGGCATCTTCAGAGTTGCAAAATAAGTAGTTTCAGTAGAACGTAGACGTTGGGTTGGGTCTTGGAGAGATATTTGCTTTGATGAAGTGAGATTTGAATCAAGGTTCTTGTTGCAAGGTTTAAATTATTTTAGGATGGGCATACAAAATGCAGAGTAGGACAACATCGAAGGATTAAGAATACCTCAAACGACAGCATTGATCATTCATGTACTTTTGAGATTGTATACCAACTTCCCCGCGAAACATCCCCACATCCCGATACTACCCCCTCATCCTTCGTCTCAACGCGTGTCTTGTTTCATATTTCAGGGATCTCAAGTGACCATGGGTCACAAAGACAGATATCTCACCGTAATAAGGCCGTTCCGGTGAGTGGACAATCTTCGATGTCTTGAAGGCTCGGGAGAGCCTCTTATCACTGGTAACTTCTCGATTCGGGATCCATGGGAGACCGGGCGGTCCAACTTGTATACTAAGAAATAAGAGCTCGCCAAAAGCAATGGCGTGTGTTTAACAATTTTTTACTCGGTTGTCCCTTATAATTGAGCATCCCCATCTCTTTTCATGTCTTGTGGACTTTCGGCTGACTCTATACCCGCCGGAGATGGCGTGTAAACCGGAGGGTTGTCATTATATGAAAGCTCAGGCCGAACCCGTGCCCTATCCTCATTTCCTTGAGTTTGAGGGATAATTTCGACAGGCATATCAGGGGCTTGAAACTCCAAGACCTTCCCGACACATTCAAACTGGGCTGACACACACAATCTATATGTTCGGCTGATGTTATACGTACCAAAAGATACAGGAGTAGGTCGAAACACCAGAGGTCCAAATTTAGCGGTCAAATCAACCGTCCCGGATACCATTATGTTAAGTGACGAGGTGGATAAGATTATCATTCGCTCATCCACCTCACCGGACATCTTTCCCATTATGGACGGACCGCTTCGTGCAGAGGTTCTGCTCACCAAGGTGATATGTAAGGACTGCAACAAGGTGACAGGAGGTGAGCTCACAGATGAGTCACCCATAAGAGGAATAATATCCAAAAAGCAGGAAAGTGGCATCGATTGACCAACGCGAGCTGGGTAAGAGAAGGACACCTTGAAGCTGAATTGAGGCAAGCGATTGGGAGAAAGCCACGAGGAAAACTTTTCTTGAAGTCCCAGGACTTTTCCACTGTGTTCCTGGTGTAGAAGCATACTCCGAAGGTGGAATGTCTGCTCTTTCTGATGACGGATTATGCGCTCATAATTCTCAGCGTCGAGCATGTCGAATTTGCTCAATGGAGGCCTGAATTGTAGCCATATTGTGTCTGAGAGGAATTCGGAGTTGTTTTTCATAAAGCCAGATGATGGCTTGAACACCTGAGCATGGATTCGGTATCCAATAGAACATTTGAGTTTTCGAGAGGCATCCTCGACTTGAGCAGCAAATGTTGGCGGTAATGGATGCTTCGAATCACTACGAAATGGTGCGGCTACTGGCCATTTCGTTTCTTTGAGTTGCGGCTCAGTGCTTGAAGGAAAGACTAGCTCAAATGGCCAGGAGTAAATCCCGGTATTGAATGGTTGGCCTTCTGTATGAGATAGTATAATATCTTTCTCAAAGAGTATGCATTTACTGCGATAGCTACCAGATGGAGCTGCAGATCCTTTGACCTTCTGGATCTTGGCCTCTGTGAGACCCGTAAAGGTCAATCTCACCTCTTCAACTTCAAGAGGCTTGAAACATTGAAGTGTGACCAATCCGCTAACTGACTCATTGCCCGAGTACTGGGGAAGTCCATTGTGTAGAGATACTTTGAGTGACATCGATTTATCAGATCGATTCGAGTTTTGGGCCTGGTGGGAATGAACGGAATGAAGTTCATTTGTGGTCAAACTCGATATTTGAGTAGGAGAAATCTGAAGAATTGTAAATCCAGGTTTTTACCTACTATTAATAGCCTCCTACGTCCACAGGAGGACCAAGGTTAATACTACTCCGCGAGTAATGTGTGATATATGTACATATTTTAGTAACCTGCCAGTATGGGCGGATTGTGTTTTGATTGGTCCAATGCGATTATAGGATGGACCCATAAGTATGAAGATCTTTCGGATTATCCAATCGTTATGCTTCATTCTATGGCCCTTCAGTCCCTCCAAGTAAACGAATACGCCAGAATTTCCCGATCGAGCAAATATCACAGGTCCACATACGGAGTAAGTGTATTGCGATACAATTGCGTTGGTCGATTATATGAGCGAAGAGCTTTCCGAATTCCCAAATGTCCTTTTCTAACTCTCTTTTGTATAAACAACCATCCACCTCCCACTGCTGCTGACACTCACTCAAATCTGATCGCACTTTATCCCAGACCTTATCGTGAGGATTCGATACCACCACGGGCATCCCATGCGTATACCCTTCTTGGCTTATGTCGTTGGTGAATCTTCCAGTATCCCCAAATTCAAACTTCGCCATGTAAAAGGTTTCCCTTAGACCATATTCCTTACTCATGAATTACAGAACGATCTTCTCTTTCGTCAGTCAACTGAGCAGCTGAGATTTGTAATCCCCCAGTCATACATTGCTGTGCTCGCCAGGGAGTATTTAAAATGCATGTTGCCTCTCAATTTTAGGGTACATGATTGGCGTGAATTACACCAGTATTTACTGTAGTTGTGGTCATTCCGATCAACAGCAGGGGTCATGCATGATAAAGGAGTTAAGCTTTTAGCGGCACACATTGTAAACCTCGGCTCCGTTTGGCCGATAGTAGTCGCATTACATATTTTAAACTTCATTTATGTCATGATTTTCTTAGGGCTGTGGCTAGAACCCATCGCAGAGTCAGAAGAAACGTCTCGACTGGCATCTTTTGGTAGTCTAACTCAAAATGGTATTAAAGGCCCGACATCACGAAAGAGTGAAAAGATTGTACTCTCGTTGAGTTGTCATTCTTCATCTGATGATTCATAACATAGGCTAATTTACACACTACCATGACTCCACAAGTCGTCTATGTGATTCATTGAACATGTTTGGAATTTGCAGCGCTAGAAGCACGGATCGTAACTGTATTGCTTTGATATTATTCACATTCATAGTCATTCCACAACGCGTCCACTAGACAAGGTAGATCACGAAATGTTCCATTAAACGTTATAGTGGCAGCACATCGAAGGAAGCAGTATTTAGTGCGCAGCCTGGTGACGTGCGTGACGACCTGCGTGCTTAATCATACAAGCCTTTGCCGTAGCATTCTGGGCTTGCTCCGTGGCTTCTTGAATACGCTTGGTCATATCAGTGAAGTCGTCGTAGGAAATTTCATTCGTAGCTTTAGTCCAGCCAAGTTCCGTTGGAAGTCGCTCGTTTTCTGCCAATATGATGAAGATTAGCAAAACCCTCACCCACATACGATGCTTCATATTGATTAGATTATGTCTTTGGCTTACCGAAAAGATATTCGACCCAGATTTTCTCCACGGTACCCGCTGCCTTGTCACCCATCACGACGATAGGGAATGCCGATTCGCCGAAACTGGATGTGAGGATAGACTCGGGGATGTCGAAGGTGGGGTTCATTGCCTGCGATGTCTTCACACGAGCCTGACGAGCCTCTGCTGCTGACTTGACATCGATAAGAGAGCCTTTCCAATACGAACGAGTCTCCTCGAAGACCTCTCGGTTGAAGGTGTGGTCATTACCGAAGTAAAAGTCCTGACGGCTATAGTGGCTTCGAGTTAGACTTCCGAGCTGAAACTGCCATTCTTCCCCATCGAAGAAAGATAATTTTATAGCTTTTCATGGACCTCAGCTTACCTCAGGCTGGCATCGTGTTCAACGACATTGTGGCGAGTTAAATCGCTTAATGAGAATGTTGTAGCATTCTTATCTGGGTTCGCAGAGATGCCATTCTGGAAGAGCGCAAGAGCAAACTCCTTATCGATGTTCAAAGCTTTCCCTAAGGCAGTCACAGTATGCTCCTCAGTAATATCTTTGCCATCATGGGGAAGATATCCATGGTTTGCCAAGGCATTCAACATAGGGCATGGGGCCCGCACTGAAGAAGATCAGTTCGTGTTATCCATACCATCAATTAATCAAAGCACCTACCATCATTCGGGCCCGCGGGTCTCCATGGAACAGGGGGGTGATCCGCTGGTGGACTCAGAGCAAATGCCTGGGTCAGAACCGTCGCTGCAAAAAAAAAGCTGAATTTCATTGTGAAGGAGTGACGCTGGTTAGAAAGACAAGAAAATCAAAACTGCAACGAAGGACTGGAATTATGAATTAATTCAAATGCTCGGTTTATAAAAACTACAGAAAATCGATTGTGGGAAAAACCCACTACTATGCAAAGTAATTGTCAGCACCAAATTGCCAATTGCCCACAAAGAGGCCCGGCACTAGCTGGGCGCCGGCCTGCAGATCCCAATATCGGATGGAGTCAAAACAGGGCAGATTTCACCAAATTCACCATTGAGATCTCTTAGTTCCTCTTAGCTTCGATAAACTTGTCTCAAATTTGGGAACTTCATAAACCTTAACCATAAGTAGCAATCACAAATTCACCACGGCGTGCACTATGCAACTATTCTGTCGCAATATTCAGCCCCGTTGCCCCCTTTCAACTTCAACCCCGGAAAACGATGGTCAATTGGTTAGTATCAGAAAGTAGAGAGGAAGATCTAGACCTTAGACTACTACATACTATGTAGTTGTAAAGGGGAAAGAAGCAGGATCAGCACGTATCTTTTAGCGAATCGTTCACCCGGACACGATGTAAATCCCGAGCATAAAATCGGATCTTCGAGCATAGTATGTACAGCAGAGTTTTGAATACCCAAGTGTAATCAGATACAGGTGATTGACTTTTGTAATCTGAGTTTTCCACTCTTCAGAGATTCTATCTACTATAATTGCTAAACATCTAGAAAATGCTGATGTTCCCGTACTTCATTAATACAGCACAATATTGCGGGTCTCAGAGTTGGGATAAAATCCATTATTTACCCCTGAAACCCCGAAATAGATCAAAAAATCTCCATTCCAACACACAAATTGATTTCAAATACTTATATCGAGTGTTGCCACTTAACTGACTATTATCTAGGCAGAGATCATTGAGTATTCTCTTTTAGCCTCTCCATCATGTACTTTTGTTCCATAGATAGCCTAAACAAAAGCTCGCATGTGGGGACGTTGAGAGTGTCCCGCGATCGTGGCTCGTGGGTTCGCTGCGGGCCGCCGGGTTGGTAACCCTGTTTTTCTAATTTTATGGGAATTGATCAGGACAGATGTACATAGTATTCCGTAGTCAGTAATCCACTGACTCTTAAAGGTGAGACATTTCATTTCTTAGAAAAAGATATTATAAAAGAAAAATGGAGAAGGAAAAATGGAGAAAGGATATATCAGAAAGTCCGGAAAACAAGCATAAATAACTGCTGTCGGAAAACCCCCAATACACTATTTTAGCCCTCACAAGTGTTCATCCGATCAAATGGAAGAACAACCGCCTGGCTACACCAGTAGCTTCAGGGTAAAAAAGAGACCATCAATTATCATAGGCAAGAGGAATTCGCAGTTTTTTTTTTAATATTCTTACAATCTGAATATCTAATGGTTTTTAATTGATTGGCTTGGGAACATTATATTTCTTCAAGCTGCTGGGTACATCACATGTACGTACTACGTACATTCTATAAGTGGTATATCACATATACTATATGTGATATACCACTTATAGACAACTCCGATCCCAGGGTTGAGACACGATGGTATAGTACGTACTATGACTAGTCACAATGATTATTCGGAAACTCGACATCATTCAGATTCTCTAATAGGTGTCGTCGAGCCAACATTATCTTGGCGTCACTTAACACCCTGCCCAGAGCTTGACTGCGTAAGCTTTCAAGGTCATGCCAGTATACCGAGGTATAACAGCTACAGCGGGCCGTTGGGCATCGACGAGTTACCCACTTCCCTCGTAGAAATGTGGTCATGATTTTGCTACGGCATCTTTGCCGTTTTTGATAAATCTGTATTGATCGATTCGACGAGGACGATGGGAGTCGTCTCCATCATTCAGCAAATAAAAAATAGTAATTCAAATCTTAAAGCAGGACGTAAGTTCTTCTTTTCTCGACAAAATGAAAGGGTATCTGTATTAAAAGAAAGTATTGGTCAAAAACCTAGCTAAAACAAGAATTGTAAAAATATTTCGCTGACTGTCCCGTTATCCTGACTCTACACGATTTTGCACTCCCTTTATGCCATTCAATTCTACATCAATCAACATCCCGTTTTGGAACTTGATTCGATATAGAGTAGATTAACATTTTTCTCGGATGATATCGCTGTATCGGTGAACTTCAATGCCTTCTTCAAGAGCATGAGAATCGAGGGGTCCTTTTTGAAGACTCGGGTTGGTCGATGTTGTCGTAGTAGTGGTATTGGTATTCAGATGGGACTTTCCAGAGACCTTGCTTCTAGAACGAAGCTGTGACCAGAATCCAGGTCCACCGGTCTTAAAGAGGGGTCTCAGGTTGGGAAGGCATGCTGCCACGATACCAACGGCTGATTCAACGCAGGTCCAGAGGACAACTGGGGCTTGATGGTCTTCGTGGAGGATTAGCTTCGTGTTCAAAAGTCTCTGGCGGAGCTTTAATGTACGTACAAGTAATATCAGGGCCGGCGTTGGACAGTATGATCATGCGCCATAGTCGAATGCAGTCGAATATCAGGGTTCTAGAAAACATTAGATAACCAATTTCCCCCAGTATCTCATTTAATGGAAAACTCACAGGCCACCCACAACAAAAACCCCGGAAAGGAGAAGCTTCTGCTGTTTTGAAATTGGTAAAGACCAGACCATCCCAAGAGGCATAGCCAATATAATGGCATCGGAGACGATGTTAGGGATTTGTTGACCATAAGAGAAACTGGCAAGGTCCATGCAAGCTCCTTCGAGTGATCGGTCCCAGAATTTAGCGACTGGCAGACAATTGATGGTTCCAGCAATCCAGTTCCCAATGGTCCAGATGACAACAATGAATGCCATGGTATTGACTGCGTAGTTCATCTTTTTCGTAGAAAAGATTCGCCTGTACAATGCCAAGATGGATAATTTGATAAAGCCAATGCAACCTGGATAAACGAAATTATTGGCCCAAGCAACCTAAGCAAAAATCAGCCGCTCTGTATCTCTAGATTATGTCTGTAATTAATTCCTACCTTGAGATACCAGGTAAGGTTTTTTGGAGGGATAGTGTCGATGTGCGATCCAAGACCGTTGTACAAAACTAGTTGCAGGATTAGTATGTCTCTTGCAATATCAGGACGGTAGTAGACGAACGTGTAGTGACTCCGATCGAGCATCCATATTTGAAAACCTTTTCGGGAAGTCAAATTAGCTTGGACTCATACGCATAAACAATAGTTGCATGAAACTGTACTCACCAAAGCAACAAGAATCAGCCAGTCGTCCAAGTACAATCTACGTCCAGCCACCCGTCTAGCCATAAACCGGAGTGCCACGGCAACGGTAGGTAACATGAAAGCAAAAACAAGTCCGATCGTAATAGACCATCGTAATTGCTGATTCGGGTGCTCAAAGTCACCGTCAGTCCACGTGTGATCGGAAGACTTTTGTGAATCCATGCCGCACGGTCAATAAGCCCTTCTTTGAAAGAGGTAGAATTTAACGACTGAAAATACCAGTGAAGGATTTCAGTGGCGAAATATTTGGAATCATCTTATTTAAATACATGCATTTGTGAACCGAAGGGAAGGGAGACAGACCCCGGGGGTCGTTTCAACTAGGGATATCATATCCACCAGGCTGTATGTGTGGAGATCCAGCATAATGACAAGAGAATCTCGCCAATGAGAAAGATGGATCTATCTCGGGGATCAAAGCCATTATCTGCCGAGAAGAGTGTTCGATGTCAATAAAAGCCACGGACATAAATAGTTTGTGCCATTTATCCTGCAAATGGTATCAGAAATGGCAATCAAGGATGTCAGATGGTTGAATTTCTCTGGGTTGTGTGTGCTTTGACCGTTAATAAACTGCAGGTTTTGCTCTTAGCTTCCGGACATATCATCCTGTCATGCAGACTTGTCATATTTCGGCAGGGCTGCAATGACGCTGTGCTGCACGCCATGCAATGACATACCCACTTTGATATGATAGATGCATTCATACATTACATTTTGCATCTTACCTGCCTTTACCAACCACACGCATAGTTCTTGGGGATTTTGATCTGAAAGAACAGCTTAATCATTATTTACTGTGTTCAAAGGCATATAATTGCACGGCCCTTAGGTTAAGGTTTGACAGACAAGGAGAAATCAACTACCCCGGAATGGTACCCCAGAGGATGCAAGGGCTCGTTCCGATAAAGCTTCCGATTAGGAAACACAAGGCCAGCAAGGAGAAATTATACCTCAATGTTGTATTAATTTCATCGATAATCAAAATACTTCAAACGTCAACTGGCCTGCAATGATTATGCAATTGAGACCGACTCGAAGAATATTGATATGTCTACTGTACGCTCGATTAGGTGAGTTGATGCAAGTATTTTCTTGGTTCATGGACCTCAAACAGCACCAATTACTGTATGAATGTTTTTTGGGCTATCAAGCCGTCAGAAGATAAATGGAGAATTGGGGTGGAGATCGAACAGCTCATCTGTGCGCATCATTAGACGATCTGTCCGATCCGAATGTTACACGTCTATTTTCAGCCACATGTCCGATTTCAGCCTTGAATTCTTCACCAATACCGAGTCAATGCCTTGATTCACCGGAAGAAGATCCAATCAGTTTGAATCATGTTTATATCATCTGTTCCATGTATCATATTGGGCTTTGAGGCATTTTCTGCGATCCCAATCTGATGCCAAGATTTGACGGTGGCTTTGACATGTTCGAGCGGGATAAAGCCAGACCTTCGAGAACTAAGGATTTCATCATAATACTAATTGTCTGTCAAAAGCAGAAACAAAGATATAGTATTGTTGACCTGACGAAGCTCGCTTTACCAAACTCCGATTTGGTTCACGGGTCATGGATGTCAGGTTCCTGATCCGAGCCAGAAGCAAGTGTCAAACTCTAGAATCTGGGTAATACACCTCCGCATGCAAGAGTTCTATCGATTTCATAAACTATATTCCTCAACCCACATTATTCGGTAGCCAATCTCCAGCATTTCCCCAGATTTAAGTCGCGGGGTGGGCATAACACTGCTCCCTTGGGCGGCCATGAGACATCCTTTTAGACATATCTCAATCAGTAAGGACAAACCCATGTACGAGATTTGACTTCAATATTGTGTCTATCGTCAAAATCTTTGTCCGCCCTTGGCTCGGTAAGACTCAATTGGTTCAATGGACCGGTTTATTTCACTTTGTAGCGTGGGTCTTTATAGGGCTGAGCCGATCTCTTGTCTATGCTGAAGGAATTCCCACCTAGTTGAGCTGTTCTGTTAGTTTTGCTGGTGAGCTTTGCGCATTCACGTTTTTCAGAACCGAAGTACATGCTGCTGGCCCAGCAATTGATCATATAGTAGTTGTTGGGATGACAGCAGCATGGCTCACCCGTTGTTGATTGCATCTCCTTAGCTCAAATTTTGGGCTTCCTGGGGTCAGTATATTATTTCTTCCAAGAACAGATTTGACAATATTCGAGCACCCAATTTCCAGTCTCTCACTAGTTGGCTCCCTAACGATCATTCTTCTGGCAGTATATAATGATAAGCGGAGAGACAAATTGAAGACCAATCAAGCTTCTCAGCTAACATCTTATGACAGGAAGACTCTGAAGTCTGAAAGGTTCAATCGTTCATGAAGCGAGACTGGCTGCCCTCATCTCTCCAAACATACCTAGACCTGAGAATACAGTATAAATGCCAAGTCAAGAGCTGCCTATTCAGGCAGGTCAACAAGTACCAAAAACCCTCGGGAAAACCGCAGACCCGATGCTAAGGCGGTCAGGTGATGATCAAATTTGCCCGTCGATCAGCTATACCCGCAGTCTGTTCGATTCTCTGTTCTTCTTTCCTTCATCACATCCTTAATACCCCCTTCAACTCCCTCCCATAATATCCGAAATGTTCCAACGGACTCTCCTCAGACAATTCCAGGCCGGCCGGTCGGCTCTGAAGACCTCCTCCTTCGCTAATTCCACTCCGCTCGCTCTCCGCCGGACATCGCGGTTGCAAACACAGCTTCCCGCCGTTACTCGGCCATTCGCGCCTCAACCCGCGCGTCGCTGCTACTCTACCGAGGCCGAGAAGAAGGATACTCCCAAGGAAAGCGAGAATGCTGAGGCCGCCGAGGAGGACCCCGTCACCAAGGAGAACGCTGACCTGAAGAAGGAGGTTCTCGAGTTGAAGGTAAATCCAGCCTGCTTTCAACACATTTGTTCTCCATTTGTATAATTAACCCGCAATGCTATAGGACAAATACCTTCGCTCTGTCGCCGACTTCCGTAACCTTCAGGAACGCACTAAGCGCGATATGGATGGTGCTCGCAAGTTCGCTATCCAGGGCTTTGCTAAGGACCTTCTCGAGAGCATTGATAACCTTGACCGCGCGCTGCTGGCCGTGCCCGCGGATCAACTCAATGCTGCCGAGACAGCGGAGAACAAGCCCCTCCTCGAGCTTGTTCAGGGTCTGAAGATGACTGAGAACATTCTCATGAACACACTTCAGAAGCATGGTCTTGAGCGCTTTGACCCCGGCGAGCAGGTTGAGGGCAAGGCCCAAAAGTTCGACCCCAACATGCACGAGGCCACTTTCATGGCCCCTTCTCAGGCCCATGAGGACGGTGATGTTATGTACGTCCAAAGCAAGGGTTTCAAGCTCAACGGACGTGTTGTTCGGGTAAGTTCTTCAATTCCACCTTTTCGCAATATATTTGGAAACTTGTTGCTGATGGTTTTTTTTTCTCTTCTACAGGCTGCTAAGGTCGGCGTTGTTAAGAACGCCTAATCCTCCTCGATCCTCACCTATTTTCTCGACATTAATGCCCGTTTCTTTCTTCCTCTTTACTTTTCCTTCTCTCTGTACCATAAGTCATACGTCATGACACGATAGGGATTTGCACTCGGATGGGATACGGCTGGCTGTTTGTCCCGGAAAATTCGTCTTCCTTGATATTTGCTTGTCTCTTGGATCTGTATGATACACACTTGCTGCATGATTGGAGGCGTCTGGGCTGTGCCGTGTTCGTGTGATTTGATAACTCTCTCCCCACTCTGTATAATATACACATTCAGAGGCGTCAATAAAGCCTCACTCTCACGTTCTTATTCCCTATTGCTTGATCAGTAAAGTAGATACCCAAGTTTATCATCTTCCAGATGCAGCGAATGCCTCTCGGGGTTTAAGACTTCTCCTGGTGAGCTCTAGGTACTTCGTGGCTAAGTCCCTGATGTGCCCTCGTAGCAAAAAAGTCCGGATCGACTACAGACCATGAAGAAAGTCCTTACACTAGGGCAATGAGGGTAACGCAAATATATGAAAAATCATTGAGTGGTCTATGAAAATTTCCCTAGATGACTTGAAGAACGAGTAACAAGTGGGAATTTGCCTGCCACCAGAGGGGAAAATCGTGGTATTGTACATATGTTTATGGCTAGTGAAACAGTATAGAAACAAGATCTATCTTACAAGATGAGATCACTCCAATCATCTCAATTCCACCCCAAAGTCATCAACAAGTTGCTTTCGAACTTGATCATGCATCTCGTTAGCTTCCTCATTCGTCAACGTCCGCTCAAGACTACGATAATTGATACGATAACACATGCTCTTGCGCTGCGTCTTCGGGTGAGTAAACTCATCAATTAAAGAAACATCTTCAACAAGATCACCGCCAATACCACGAACAATCTCCATCACATCGTTCTCGTGGAAGGGCACAGCGCCGCCTGCGGCACTGCTACCGCCGGTAACGGCGGAAGGGGGAAGCCAGAAAGCAACATCCTTATAGCAAGCCGGGTGTTTAGAGAACGGCTCAAATCGGGTGATTTGACCAGCGCGGAACTGAGATAGGAAACGTTCATCGCGGGACCAGAAAAGACGGATGTCGGGGATGTTAAAGAGGAGCATTGCGATACGCTCGATTCCCAGACCAAAGGCCCATCCAACTCGGTGAGGAACGTCAGAGTTATTGAGTAAACTTTGTTGGATTACACCACATCCAAGAATTTCTAGCCATTCGCCCTGCCAAAAGACTTCGAGTTCCCATGAGGGGCTTGTGAAAGGGAAGTACGCCTCTACCCAGCGGACCTTCAAAGGCTCGGGCTCGTAGTCACTTCCAGAGCTTGCCGCGGCAGCCTTGCTACCTTCAGTGAAGACTTTGATGACCATGCGTTCGAGCGAGCGCTTGAGATGCGCTGCGATAGCTTCGACTTCCTCCTCGCTGTGATATTGGTCTTGCAATGGGTTGCGCTGGTGGTGGATTGTCGGGTTTGGATCCTCAACTGGTACGTCGTGGCTTGGGATCAGATTGATATCCGCCTTTATCTTAGCGGCTGTTTCGGAGGATGATGCGAGTGGGTTGTTCTCGGGTCGCTTCCACAGCATCGCACCCTCCATCTGATGGAAGACAGGGTAGTGGCTGCGATCGATAGCGTCACGGCGATATACATCGGCGATTACAGTATATCCGATCTCCTCGGGATGACTTTGTTCGTTTCGATTGAGCCGTTGGAAGTATGCTTGCTGATGGGCACTTGTGTGGGTGCGCAGCACTGTTTTGTCATTGACATAATAGGTGTCAGTCCGGCTACGGCCGGGATGATCCGCTGGGAAGCCGAGGACATCGAAGTTCTGCGCTGTGGTGACCACGGGGTTCTTTTCGATATAATTTCCAAAGATGGGAGCAGGGAATTGGCTCTCGATAAGTTTGCGGGTAATGGCCAGCGGATGATCCTCGTTAAGGTAGAGTCGTCGTCCGACATGTGACAGAATTTGGTCGGTAGTATTGGTCCAATTGTCTGTTTTGTAGGAGTCACCTTCGATCATTAAGCTTGGTGGTTGCTTCGCCGATGCTGTGGACTGAGCAGTCCAGCGAGCTGGCGTTGAGCTCCAGCTCCGGGAAATGGCCGGAGTAGACTCATGCAGCAGACATGTGCGGGGAAAGGAGATTCTGGGCCGGGTTGCAAGAATTGACCAGCGACTGGTGCTAGCACGCAGGGCTCGACCAGTAGCAAACAACCGCATGGCGAGGAATTGCCAGTGGAGATCGAGGTCATTCAAGCATGAAGACTGCGGTCTCCGCGGAGTCTCAAAACATTTCGGCTCGGGAAAACAAGTCGCCGACCTATAGGCCTCGTTTTGAACATCGATATGCCTATATGGGATGCCAGTTGGTCAGCAATTTGATGCTGCCAGTAATTTTATGTATCAGTTTGTGAGAATCTTTTCAAGTTCGAGAGAGCTGTATTGGTATTCGGGCACAATCATGAACGATCTAAACTCAAAAAAAAGGGTGGAGTTGTTGGTAGACTGGAAATATATACAGGCGTGAATATTATACACAATGCGACGAATATCCCCAAATCCCATATCCAAACCTAAGCATTAAAGCCCGATACCTGGGCATAATGTGAAATAGCAAATATTTCTTAATCTGGCTGTTAACAATCTATGATCTCGATCATATCCGAGTCGCCGAAATCGCACGAAATCCATTCAAACTTTGATGTTATCGCGAGGGGTTCGTTCCTCGGTAATCCATCTGAACTCCCGCAATTCCACCGAATATATCCGCCCGTCCACCAGAGGTCCTCTTCAATGACATAGATGCTTACTGCCTGGAGATTAGTACTAACGAGTAGCTAATAGAGTTGGAATCATGAGCTATCGCAATCCTATTAGATACTCGGTAACTAAAAGAATGTCCGACTCTGAAAGACCAGCGGCTAGGAAGGGAGGTGGATAAGGGTCTTTGGTACTCATGGTATGTGCCTTACAGGCTGTATGAATATCGGCCTGAGTGAAACCGAGTATCTGATTGGATAAAAATACGGAATATCCACTTCTAACCGCGAGAATCACTTTCTGATTGGCCATGAGGCGCCCTCGGGCGGAGGAGCCGAGCGGCGCTTCGGCGGCCTGATTTGTGTCCGTCGGTATTGGCGATCCAAAATTACGTCAAATGTCACGCTCAGAAAAAGGCTACCTGAAAAAAGAATCAACTTGCCTTTAAAACATCCACTCTTTTCCACCCCACCTCTCCCCTCCTCCCTCCCCCCACCCCTCTCTTCTTCTAAGGCCCTCGCGATCTTGTTTCTGGGAAACAAGATGGCAGACAGCGGCAAGTTACTCGAGGCTCCTGCCCATGCGCGGGTGGCGCCCGTCTCGAAGCCTGCGCAGGCCAAGCCCCAGAAGGTGCACTACCCATTCTGGTTTGGAGGTTCGGCCTCATGCTTTGCGGCTTGTGTGACGCATCCTCTAGATTTAGGTATGTGAACAAATATGCGACTTATGGTTGTAATTAGGCACTGACTTCTTCCGTTCGCAGTCAAGGTATTTTTTTTTCAAGTCCCGGCATTTCGTCCGAACTATTCACCCCTTCTGCGACCAATACTGATATAATGCCCTGTCGCATTGCAGGTCCGGTTACAAACACGTGCACCGGATGCCCCGAAGACTATGATAGGCACATTTGGACATATTGCGAGACATAATGGTTTCTTTGGACTGTACAGTGGCGTATGTCATAAGCCTGGCCCCAGTTGAATCGACGATTACGACGTTTTGCATGAAAAAAAGGTCAAGGCTAACAAATCTTTGCTCGCGCTGAATTGATAGCTTTCTGCTGCTATGCTCCGTCAAATCACATATTCCACTACTCGATTTGGTATCTACGAAGAAATGAAGAGCCGCCTCTCAAAACCGGATTCGAATTCAGCAGCCTCATCACCGGGACTTTTGACCCTTATCGGCATGGCCTGTACATCTGGCTTCATCGGCGGAATTGCTGGCAACCCGGCCGACGTGCTAAACGTGCGCATGCAATCTGATGCTGCGCTGCCAATGGAGAAGCGTCGTAACTATAAACACGCTTTCGACGGTCTGGTGCAGATGACTAGGACGGAAGGATTCGCTTCTCTTTTCCGTGGTGTCTGGCCGAACTCGACCCGGGCTGTACTGATGACTGCTTCGCAATTGGCCTCCTACGACTCCTTCAAGCGCATTTGTATTGAGAAATTCGGCATGGGCGATAACCTCGGTACTCATTTCTCAGCATCTTTTATGGCTGGTTTCGTCGCAACTACCGTCTGCAGTCCCGTCGATGTGATCAAGACTCGAATCATGTCTGCATCTCACACAGAAAGCCGTGGCCATGGCACGATAGGCTTGCTGCGCGACATTTGCCGCAAGGAAGGTCTGGCCTGGACTTTCCGTGGATGGGTTCCCAGCTTCATTCGACTGGGTCCCCATACCATTGCCACTTTCCTTTTCCTGGAGGAGCACAAGAAGCTCTACCGGAAACTCAAAGGTATCTAAATGATTGACTTAAAAGGCTCGTCCTGTTGGACTTTTACTTTGGCCGCTCGGATTTACAGTTCCTATACTTTGATCCCCTACACATACATCCATTCCATCTATCACCCATGCGAACAACCTTTTGGTTGGAAAAATCGTGAAACTTTGGTGTCATTTGGCTTGTACATATCTTGCATTCTCGTTGGGATGGCTATTTCCAAACCAGGAACTTGAGCAACGGCTGGCCACACCAGCTTCTGTCAATTTCCTTGTACAGGGTGTGTTGGATGGAAGATTTTTTTATTCTGGGAGACTGGACCATATAGACATAGATCACACCCTGAATTGCATCAGACCATTTTCCGCAAGGAAATCTTGGAAACATCCACAAAAAAATAATCCAAAAACTGAAAGACTTTACATTATATTATTATTCTTGTCGTTGACATCCGAAGCCATACAAGACTTCAACGATCTACAATTGTCTACCACACTATTCGTTACTAGTTAAGGTGCTAGATCCTATAGACCAAGAGATGGTCGATCGTGCTTTACAAGGCTAAAAATGGGATTATACCCGAGGGCAATCAGCTAATGGAACACGTTCAGTTTCAAAACAGCGAGTTTATAGACACCCTTTCTTCATCAGAGTGGGAAAATTACATCCAAACAGAAAAGAAATGTATCCCCGCATGACCAGGTAGAGTACATTGGAAAGTTTGTCAATACAGAATCTGCTATAACCCAATTCACTAACACAAAGCAGCCATTGGTTATCTATTTGTTAAGGATAGCAGGGAAGTTACCACCCTCTGGAATAGGACATAGATTAGCATGCAAAGAACAATCATCTCATTAGGGGATAGGAATGCGTACCGCGCTGGGTGTCCCAGCGGTCAGTCCAGGCCTTGGGGCAGAGGGAGCGGAAAGCGTGGTAGAACTATTATTCAGCCTGTCAGAGTAGTCTTGGAATAATTCGAGGTGGGAAGTAAATGTACCTGCTTGCAGGGGCGGAAGTCATCACCCTTGGCCTCGACACACTTGTAGTAGTCGACGTAGTTTTGCCAGCAGTGCTTGGTCCTGGGGAGATGAGTTAGAGAAGAAAGACGAAGAGTTATTTGAGGAGCGAAGGTATCGCGTACTGGTTCTGCTGGGGGAAACGAGCGTCGTAACCTATAATTGCGCCGAAAATTGTCAATCGCAAGTACCGCAGTCGGTCGGGTCGAACCTGGTCCGAAGGTACCCCAAAACCCCATCAATGTAGACACATATCGGATATATACGTACCAGCTATACATCAATTAGCCGTTGAACTCTTTTGAGAAGCGATTGGTGCCCGTTTTCGGGGGAGGGGAGAGTGGGTGCACTTACCAGTCACGAACTTGAAGGGCTTGGTCTCGAGGGGCTCCTCGGGGTCATATTCCGGAATGGCACCCATTTTTGCGAAGTGTAGCTTCTCGAGAAGAACACGGACGAAGAATTGAGAATGGCGGGGTGGGTTAGAGGTGAGAGCGAGGTGGGAAGAGAGCAAAGACGAGAGGTGGTGATCGAATGTGAAGTGACCCAGCCGTATGACCCCGGGCGGTGTAAGCGAGAGCCACTCAGCGTCGAGCCGTTCCCAAAACACCCGAGCCACTCACAGGACGTTCTTAGCTACCACCTCAAGTCTTCCTTCCCACTCCCAGATCTCTCTTCTCAACTCCACACCCTCGGTCCATCTCTCACCATGTATCCCACCCGTGTGTTCCGTATGCAGCCCTCGCGCGCATTCTACAGCCCCGCTCCCGTGAGTACTCAGGATCCCGATACCCTTGGATGATCATACGATCCGCTTCGGTTAATGCTAACTCCTGTCTGCAGAAGGAGCCTCACAGCGGTACGCGGAATTCCTAGTCGACTACCGGCCCTTTGAAAGTCAATGCGCAACGTGCTTTCATTGAGATGGGCCTACTAGAGAAATATTGAGCTAACTGGTCATGCCCTAAGCCCACACTATCTCCCAGCGTCTTCGCCAGATCAAGAAGTGTCCTCCCGAGCTGATCCCTCTCGGTATGTTACTCTAAGTCGCAACTTTACAGAAAGAAATGATATCTAATTGTTATTTCGCTTATAGGTGTTGTCCTTGGGTATGCATCTATCTACTTCTGCCCACCCGTTCCATCCAGCCATGCATCAAAACCGAATTTTCCTCCATGAATCCCTTCGGCCAGATTTGAAACATTTGATAATATCTCCTTGCTAACCGCTTTCCCGCAGTGTTGCCGTCGGTGCCGCCATTTACGCTAGCACCAAGAAGCTTCTGACCGACAAGACTCTCCGTCTCTACCGCAACAGCCCCGAGAGCCACGATCACTAAATGTATTATCAAGTTCCTCTGAGCTCCAAGAATGCGACCCCAAATTGTTTCTGAATTCTCTCGATTTGTATTCTTCCAGTCGATCGAAAGCCCGGTAAAAATATTGGAGAAAATCATATCCTGCTTGGAATTGCAGATTGTGTAAATAGTCGGGCTTCGCGGAGGTGAATTCCAGATGGTGTTTCTTTCTTCCCCCAGAAGACCCCAGTTCCATGACTGTTCATTATCTTCGTAGCTATCATTATAATATGCTTCATTCGGGCTTTGGACCAGCGACATCAAGTTGCTCTAGACCCTGCATTGGGTCCTGAGGCCGGTCACTTGCGGCTTGTGCCTCCTCAGCAGCGAGACGATCCTCTTCACTGACGGCATGCTTCGCAAGATAACCCTCCTGTAAACATTTGTCAGAATATATGTTGCAAGTTTTAAAGAGATAGTTCAAAAAGAAGCTCTACATACCTGTTCCCAGATAGCAGTCTTGCTACCCAAACCCTCGTTGGCGTCCTTTTGAGGCTTCGCAGCTGCGACCTTGATCGTACGACCATAGAGCTCACTACCATCCATATTGTCGATAGCTTCTTTCGCATCCTGCGGCAAGTCGAATTCCACATACCCGAACCCGCGGTGCTTGTCAGAGGAGTTGGGTTGGTCCGGCTTGGGGAGGGAGATATCGACTACCTCTCCAAAAGGAACAAATGCTTCTGCCAGTGTATGCGCCGTGACACCTTGATCAAGGCCACCGACGTATACTGTGCTCTTAAGACGGGTGGTATCACTCATGGTGGGGAATGCGATTTGAGATGCCGGCTTAGCCTTCGAGGTAATGGCTTGATGAATTTGTGTTGGTGCAATATAGAAGAGCTATTTTAAATCTGGCTTCCGGGCTAGACGCAGGATTTTTCGTTTGGGTATGGGTGTTGCTTGTCTTTGCTCTTTTGTCCCCCGCAGAGCTTCGACCGAGAAAATGATATCACGTGCCAGCCGTCCTCGGGGGTGTTTTGGCGAGTCCCCAAAACGGACTAGCGTTGATTCCCCCGGTCCCGCGCAGCCCAGGAGGCCACTTGGTTGAACTACAGCATCGCACCCCCCGTTGCCAATTCTTTTTTGTACAGGGGTGGGATCTGGCTTATTTGAAACGTCGCTCTCCTTTCGAACTCCTACCACATACAATCCTTCCTTCCCCTTCGTCACCATGGTCCGTCTGAGGGAAATCCCAAGGACGGCCACGTTTGCCTGGTCCCCTGGCGCTTCATCACCATTGATCGCCACCGGAACCCGTGCTGGAGCTGTTGATGCCGACTTTTCTAATAAGACATGCCTCGAGCTGTGGGATCTGAGCTTGGATCGACAGGATGCGAGTGAGGAGCTACAGCCGGTTGCCAAGATTGACACCGACTCTGGGTATGCAATGATGCAATTGTTGAATCCGCACAAATTAGTGGTAGGACTAACGCAGATGCTTTCATAGGTTCAATGATCTGGCCTGGACCGAATTTGAGGATACGAAACGGGGTGTTATTGCTGGTGGTCTGGAAAATGGCTCGTTGGATCTATGGAACGCCGATAAGCTGCTTGCAGGAGCCAGGTGAGTTCAAGAGGCAGCAATAAAAGTCCCTGAGCAGCGAAGTTAACTATTTGAAGTGATGCCTTAATTTCACGAACCCAGAAACACAGTGGTGCTATCAAGGCCCTCCAGTTCAATCCTAAACACTCGAACCTCTTGGCTACTGGTGGAGCCAACGGCGAGCTATTCATCTCAGACCTGAACAACATCGAGAATCCTTTCCGATTGGGAACTACAGCGGCCCGTACCGATGATATTCAGTGCTTGGATTGGAATAAGAAGGTTGCCCACATCCTGGTCACCGGTAGCAGTGCTGGTTTCGTCACAGTGTGGGACGTCAAGACGAAGAAGGAAAGCCTGACCCTCAACAACATGGGCCGGAAAGCTGTCAGCGCTGTTGCATGGGATCCTGAGAAGGTAGAAGACCAAAATTCGAGTTGCCATTCTAAACTCTCCGCTAACAATGCCTTTGTCTAGCCCACGAAGCTTGTCACTGCCACCCCCCTCGAGTCGGATCCTATGATCTACGTCTGGGACCTTCGTAACTCCCACGCTCCTGAACGGGTAAGCATCTCGCTCTATCAAACGACAATGAGACCGGAATCACTAAACATTTGGAATAGACTCTCAAGGGCCATGAGTCGGGCGTACTTTCGTTGGCTTGGTGCAACCAGGATCCTGATCTGCTTCTCTCTTCTGGCAAAGACAACCGCAACATTTGCTGGAACCCCCAAATCGGCCAGCCTTATGGCGAATTTCCAGTCGTGACAAACTGGACTTTCCAGACACGTTGGAACCCCCACAACCCCAATTTTTTTGCTACCGCATCATTTGACGGCAAAATCTCAATCCAAACCTTGCAAAACACCAAGACCGACGATGCCCAAGCTATTGCGGATCACAACCAGGCATTGGATGGCGAAGACTTTTTTGCCAAGGCACAAACACAGCCGCAAGTTTCCAAGTTCTCCCTCCCTAAGCCTCCTCGCTGGCTCGAGCGACCCTCTGGTGTTTCATTTGGATTTGGCGGCCGTGTTGTCTCTGTTGGTCTTGCTGAGAAGGGTGGCCGTGCTTCCAAGATCAGAATCACGCCTTTCGAGGTTGACGAGACCGTTGGAAACGCCACCGAAAGCTTTGAGAGCGCCTTGAAGGAGGGTGACTTGCGCAACCTTTGCGAGACTCGGGCGGCTGGTGCTGCCAGCGACGAAGAGAAGGCTGACTGGAAGGTCATGCAAGCCTTGCTGTCCGAAAACCCTCGTAAGGGCTTGGTTGAGTACCTGGGTTTCCAGGACCAGGCCGACGAGGCCGCCGACAGCTTGGCGAAGCTTGGCCTGGACAAGAAGGAAGAGGATGATTCCAATGAGGAAGCTGAGAAGCCGAAGTCATCGGCTAAGAAGCACAAGCGACTTCAATCTATGTTCGATGCCACTCCGGATAGCGACAACTTCCTGTCTGAGTTAGCTGCCTCCAAGGGTGCACAGACAAACAACCCCTTCCAAATCTTCAACGGCTCGGAAAGTGAAGCAGAGCAAAAGATCACCCGCTCCCTACTCCTGGGAGAGTTTGATAAGGCTCTTGATGTTGCCATCCAGGAGGATCGTATGTCGGACGCTTTTATGATCGCCATCTGCGGTGGCCCGAAGTGCATCGAGAAGGCCCAGGAGTATTACTTCTCTAAGCAAGCCGGCGGACCTAACTACATGCGTCTGCTTGCGTCTATTGTTGGCAAGAACCTGTGGGATGTGGTGCACAACGCCGATCTCTCTAACTGGAAGGAAGTTATGGCTGCTCTGTGCACCTTCGCCGACGAGAAGGAATTCCCTGACCTGTGCGATGCTCTCGGTGACCGCCTTGAAGAGCAAGTCAAGAAAAGCGAGGACAAGACTGCTCGCAAGGATGCTTCGTTCTGCTTCCTCGCTGGCTCCAAGCTGGAGAAGGTCGTGGCTATCTGGGCCCAGGAACTGCGTGAGAATGAGCAGAAGGGAATTGAGAACGATTCCGATAACTCAACGTTCTCCATTCACGTTCGTGCACTGCAAGGTCTAATCGAGAAGGTCACTATCTTCCGTCAGGTCACGAAGTTCCAGGATACCGAGCGGACCAAGGAGTCTGACTGGAGTCTCAGCACCTTATATGACAAGTACATTGAGTATGCGGACGTCGTTGCTACTCACGGACGCCTTCAAATCGCTCAGAAGTATCTTGACCTGGTTCCTGAGAAACATCCTGAGGCCGAGATTGCTCGCAACCGCATCAAGTTTGCTACGCGCCAAGCACCTACAAAGGCTCAGCCAGCTACTACAGCCCGAGCTGGCGCCAAACCACTGCCTCAACAACCATCTGCCTATGCCCCGCAGCAGACGTTCTCGCCGATGACTGTCCCCGGATCCGGTGTGCACAACCCGTATGCACCTCAGGCCCCTGCGGTTTCTGCTCCAGTCCAGCCGCAACAGCCTACCAACCCTAACCCGTATGCTGCGGTTGGTGGAGCTTACAAGCCAGCAGGTTACCAGCCGACCCAGGGCATGGGACCAACAGCATATACCCCGCCGACACCGTTCGTTGGAGCACCGGCTCCTGCTGGTGTGCCTCCCCCTCCGCGCGCTTCCAACCAGTCGCCGGCCAACACCATCACCACCTATACTACGGCTACTGGTCTCCCTGCATGGAACGATCTGCCTGAGGGCTTTGCTAAGGCTCCTACACCTCGTCGCGGAACACCGGCCGCATCTGCAGCGATCAGCTCTCCATTCCCTAACCAGTCTCCCCCTCTCGCCCAAGGCCCTCCTCCTACCGGGCCCCCTATGGGCTCGCAGAGAGCTCCATCCGTTCCTCCTCCCCCCAAGGCTGGAGCTCCTCCTCGTGTGACATCGCCTCTGGCATCGAACGCTCCCCCTGGGCCGTCCCCTCCACCACCAGTCAACCCATATGCCTCTCTTCCCCAATCCCCGCCTGCTGGAACTATGGCGCCTCCGGCATCCATTCCTCGAGGACCATCGCCTTATAATGCTCCCCCAAGCATCCCGCCGCCGACCAACAGGTACACACCGAACCCAACTGCTCAGGCTGCAAGCCCGCAGCTTCAGGCCCGGGCCCCCGTTGCCCCTCCACCACAGGCTGCTGCGTCACCATATGCCCCCCAGGCCCCGCCGCCTTCAGGACCAAGTCCCTATGCGCCCAGCGGCCCTGCTGCTGTCCCGCCGCCCCCAATGGCTGGCCAAGTACCTCCCCCTCCCATGGCATCGCAGGTCCCTCCTCCCCCCATGGCATCCCAGGCCCCGCCGCCACCCCAGGGCTCCCGTCCCGGTACAGCCCAGTCCCAAAAACAGGCCCCTCCTTCGACTCCCAAATATCGTGAGTATATCCCCCGCAAAATACTACTACATACTATGGTATTAACATTTCCTAGCACCTGGTGATCGCTCCCACATCTCCCCCAGCGCCATGCCAGTCTTCGAGATTCTCTCCGCAGACATGCAGCGCGTCAAGGCTCGGGCACCCACATCCTTCAAAGCACAGGTCGATGATGCTGAGCGTCGCCTGAACATTCTGTTCGACCACTTGAACAATGAGGATCTGCTTAAGCCTAACACCGTGGAGGACATGGCGAACTTGGCTCGCGCCATCCAGGCCCGTGACTACGAGACTGCTCGTGCAGTTCACGTCGATATCATGACCAACCGAACCGACGAGTGCGGTAATTGGATGGTAAGTTCCTTCATAATACCAACTGTGATGGAATCCATCATGGCTAATTATAATCACAGGTCGGTGTCAAGCGTCTCATTAGCATGAGCAAGGCTACACCTTGAAGCTTGAATTAGCATTATAGAAGTGATAAGTAGCGACAGTGTCATTTTGTTGACCTGGGATATCCTCGGCCGAAACGATGAGGGTTTTGAAATTCTGGGACAGCATGGTGCGCGCGCTCTCTTTTGGGGCTGTCTTTCATGTCCATTTTACTATTAATGCCTGCGTATTTTCATTTCCGCGTTGTTCCCTTTTAGGGGAGATTTAGTCTCTTTGATTTATTGTTACGAGAAAAAGATTTTTTTTTCTGGCTTTATCAATGGTCTCTGGTGCCAGTACTGAGTATCGTTAGTTGGGTTAGATTGATGAATAGACGAGGCATAAACGTATAAGTAGATTAATCCATGCAATATTCACTATTCCTGTTATATTGTGGGGAAGTTCTGCTTTAGGATATCTTCTCGACTTATATATATACATAGTACATGCCGTGAAACAAAAGAGTAGCCATGCTCAGGACCAAAATATCTAACATCAAACTTCGACGACTCTCCCTTCACCTTCCAGCCGATGCCATACCCCCAAGTCTACCCCCGCGACTAGTAGGGAAGTTCCTCGCACTAAGAAGTGCACCCTTAACGCCGCGGATTTCTGCCTTGAAGCTAGCAATTGCTTCATCTTCGGATTTCTTCACACCCATCGAACTGCTATCCACTCCATTCGAAGTCGTGCTGTAAAGACCATAGGAAGGAGTAGAGGCGGAGTAACTTGGAGCCGCATAAATCAACCCATCTAGATAATGATGAAGATCCGAGAGACGGCTCCGCATATCATCGTCCAATGTATTTGAATCCTTATCCATATCGTTGATTTCCTTGAGCTGCGACTGGATAGATTCCAAACGACTCATATGATTATTGACTGCCTGAGTTGGAGCATCAGGTGCCTGGTTATTCTTTTCAGCAGCGGCGAGAGAGGTCTGAGAGTTCTCTAGACTCGTTTGAGTACCGATGTCTCGATGAAAGAGTTCTGTTGGGTCCGAGGTAACTGAATCGGTATCATTGCTCTCATCTTCGTCGTTCGAAATAGTCTTTCGTGCAGTAAGATGAGCCGGAATAACGCTGACATTTCGTTCTAGCTTCTCGTTTAATTTCTGGAGGTTCTCCTGAGCGGTACTTGCGAGTTCGTGGCGGGCGCTTGTCAGAGTTGCCAGCATTGGTTTCACGAGATACTCGCTAGCACCATAGATACTTGCGCCGAGACCGGCGGCGCCGTAGATAGTGTAAAGGACACGCTGCATGGTTACTAGTGGGGGAGGCTTGTTTGCCTCGAAGAGAAACTCGGGATATGTAATGATTGGGGGCACATCGCGCGATGTGGAGGCGGGGGAGGTCATGGTCGTGTTGGTGGAGCGAGGCTGAGGCATGGTGGTGGATGAAGATTGTCCAGTGGTAGAAGGAGATGAAGTGTCTTCGGGTTGATCATTAGATAGTGTTGATGGTGTTTCCTCGCTTTTGCTCTCAGCTGCGGTTGCGCTGGTGCTGCTCGCCTCGGCGTTTCGAGTGATACCGAGGAGGCTGTCGATCTCATCGGAGTTTAGACCTTTAGACTCGAGGAAAGATACCTTGCGATCAGTTGGAGAGTCACGGATAGAGTCATCCTCGAGGAATCTGGCGGCCTGGGTTAGGAGGTCCTGCCTGTTGGTGGAAGCGGGCGCATCGTCGGAGCTTGGCGATGGCGAGGTCGGTGACGGGGAGGACTGATCAGTTGGCTGGTTGCCTGATTGACGTTGCCATGAGGGAATGGAAGGGGATTTTGAAGAGGAGTCTGACATGATGATGTTGTATTCACAAAAGTCAGAAATGGAGGGAGAGAAAGAAGGTCGAGGAGGAACTTCCCCGGACTTCCCATGTGAGCCGACCTCGGCTGTTGCACTCTTCGGATCTCCCCGACTGCAACTTTACTGACCGCGGACTACAACAACTAATTACCCTGCGCCGGGTTAATCCACAATTTATATATTGGTGAAATATTTGTATTATGTTATTGACCTGACGGGACATCATAGTAATGCATATACTAGTAGTAAGTTTTGGATACTCATAATCTGTCACTAGTTACAACGGGTTAACTGTAGTAACCCTGCCTTGAGCTGTAATATAGTCACAGCATGCTCTACTAATGGCCCAATGATCTGCTTGTAAAATTGATAATATGTCATTGTATTCATTTGAAATACAGTTCTCAATGTGTGCTGGTGTAATATTTTCTCGAGTATTTCTGACCTATCCTTGAATACTTACTGTCTACATAGCACACAATATGTACACTAGAACTATCGAGGCTCGTTTTGCCACAATATATATACTCCAAAATAGTCACTACTAGTGACAATGCCATATCTCGGCTCGATTCTCTCTCGGCTAGATATACCTTTCACAATCCATAAAAGCCATCACAAATCAAATCTGGAGGTTATCTCCATAGTTATAAAGGAAGACTTAATCTATCATGACACCTACACACCGCGGAGGAACTGATAACATCTGACCGCCCGGCAGAATGGCGCGTTGGTCACTTCATTCGTTCATCCAGCGTCAGCGACAGCAATCATAGACATTTGGAAACTTTTTTTTGGACAAAGTACCTGTAAGTAGGCCTATTTGGCCCCAATTTATTCTGTGTGCCCCTTATCATTATCCGCAACAATATGTACTTGGATCCCATCAACCATCGCCTTAAGGACCAACTTGCCTCAAACCCTCAAACACATCTGGGGGAACACTGCAGTCAGAAGAGCAACAGCCAACTTCCCCCTGCAACGGCGCTTTGTCCGCACGGCGAGTCGTCCAAACGTGGCGTCCGAGACAGATTGGCCCTGTGCCTTCCCAGTCTGCTTCCGTGGTGATTGGACAACTGCCCTTCTCTTTCAATCCATCTCCCCTGCTCCTTGGGATGCCATCTCGTAACTGCCACATCCACTTTGCGAATGATCTCTCCTCCCCCTCCCCACATCTCTCATTTCCCCCCAATCCTCTCACCCTTTGTGTTTCAAATTTCGTCTCCAGCTACGGCACTTTTCTATTCCCAATGGCGCCAGCTCTTCGTCGCTCTCGCCGATCGCGAGAAGCTCAGGAACAATCTCCAGAATCAGATGCTAACTTCGGCTCCAGACCTCAGAGACAAACTCGCTCAGCTACTACTGCGGCGACTGTGACTGTCTCTCGATCTTCTCGATCATCTTCGGATCCCTCAAGAGAACCAGCGAGAACTCTTCGGGTGACGGTGAAAATGCCCGCTGGTAAATTGCGGGAAGCTACAGGTGGCCGCTCTGGTCGCCGTTCAGTCAATGTCTTCCAAGAGAATCCCATTGTCTCAGGACCTCGTTCCAGTCGGAACAAGAAGAAGGTTGTCGAAGTTACTCCGTCCGACGATGATGACATCGATGATCAAGAGGAAGACGAGGTCGATGATGAGGACGCACCAGGTGAAGATGAGGATGAGGATGCTGACGCTGACGGTGATTTGGACATAGATGATGCCCCACCACAACCACCCTCAAGGCGGAACGTTAAGGTTACTGCACCAGCCCGCGGTAAGGCTAAAAGCGTGGAAGCCAAAGAAATGGAGCTAGAAGACGAAGATGGGGAGGAAGAGGACGAAGAATTGGACGAAGAAGTAGATGTCACTGATTCCGACGCGGAGGGTGAGCTGGAAGATCAGGATGAGAGTGCTGTTCCAGAAGCCAATGCCGAAGAACTAGATGAAGAAGATGAAGAAGATGACCTTGACGAAGAGATGGACAGCGATGCCCTTGCCCTTAATAGCGGCAAGACAACTAAGCGCCAACGGGGGAATCTGGGTGATGATTTCCTACAGCTCCCAATGGGTGAGTGATTTGACCTGGCTATAATATAGCAAGAAAATGATTCTAACAATCCCACAGAACCCCAAGTCAAGAAACATTTGACAGCTGAAGAGCGTGCTATGAGACGGGCTGAAATGGCTCGTCGAAGGAAGAACCTCAGCGAGAAGCGAAACGAGGAAGAAAAGGTACGCGATTTATATTCAAGATAGCCGTTGTGTGATACCACCCAGCTAATGCCAAGTAGATGGATACAATCAATCGATTGCTGAGGAAGCAGCCTCCTAAGCGCCGAGGTCGTGGCGCAGTTGCTGATACCGACACAACTCCTGCCGAACAAGAAGCTCAAGAGCCTGAGAAGGCCGATCCTACAATGGTCCGCTGGATCAGCAGTGCCAATGGTTGCAAAGTTAATGTGCCCGAAGAATGGCTCGGTACACCAGCAGGCCGGGTCTTTGGTGCTCCCACCGCCGTCACTAGCACAAGCAAAATGGTCGAGGAGGTTTGATTTCGCATTTGAAACGTTTGTCATTGGAAGAGGCGCATAAGGGATCATCCTTGGGATACTTAAGGAAAGGCTGGAAATGTATCAAGTCATGGCGAATAGTCATGGTCGGTGTCTGTATCAAAGGAATGGCGTTCATATTTTCAATTTATCTAACGTTCATGATATTTAATCCACGAACACTAGCCGGTAGTCGTCCTACGTCATATTTCCATCCCGTTTAAAACTTTGCACAGGATAGTACTAGGTAGTAGTATATTAAACCGTATTCCAACTATACAAGTCTACTGGTACATTCCTACCGCTGGAAGCTGCACTACCTTAGTTGCCAGGCGGGGTGCCGGGTGAAGTTATATTATTTGCACGTATGGCGAAGAGACGTCGACAAGCAGTTGAGCTGAATCTTCGCATATATATTACAAAAGAGGATCTATGTTCGTTGAGGTCGAGATATCTGACTGACATGGCTGTCAATTGACCTTGTCACTGGTTCCTCCAACCCATTGGGACCGACCAGCGTGACCCATGATTGTCCAGGATCTCAGAGATCGCGCTTCTCTCAAAGCCGTTATCTGTGATCACCTCAAAATTCAATTTCTTATGTCTTAGCAACACCCTGCATGGCATAAGAGACTATTGATCCTTGTCGCTTCCGGCTGACCCAGGCGCTGGTTTGGAGCTCTGGGAATTGACATCGGCAGAAGACCCGTTGATACTAGATGGAGCTCCCGCATTCGATTGAGGACCAGCAGGTCCGTTTCCGTGTGCCTTTTCAATTGCGAGTTGTTGAAATGTGGGTTGGAAGGTGTAGTAGCCTGCGGAGAAAAATTGACGTCAGAACTCGGTCTAGCTTTTCGACAGTGCGTTGTCCAAGGAGTCTATATACCCGTAAAGACGCCAACGCCAATAGCCAGGGCAACTGGCAAGAAATTGCGACTCATTGTGAAGTGTGTGAGATTGTAGCTTTTGTTACCAAAAGTTGGGACGTCGAGACTGGACGATGTGGTAGTGTCGATTGCCAGGGCGGAGACCCCGTTATCGCCGGCACTTATCAGCCGTCGCGGCGCGTCTTCAATCTTGCTTAATTCTATCGACGCGTCTTTTCTTGTTCAACGAACCAATTATTCGAGGTACACGAGCTATACGGCTTGTACTGATCCTCCGGATATACCATAGGCGACTCAATGACCCGCTAAAGAAATGGGCGAAGCCCGCCAAGGATGTCAGTCGAACCATGGCGGAAACGAGGGTTTGTCCCGGACTCGGACGACGAAGACGAGTTCGAGTCTCTCGATTCAAATAAGGAGAACGTTGGAAATTTGAATGAGGATGATCAGGACGACATTGACTTGGATTATATTCCGCTGCCGTCATCAACATCGAATCCTGGACCCCAGGACGCCTCCGAACAAGAACACCAGGACGGTGGAGCAGATAAGTTGAAAACGCCTTTGAACAAGAAAAACGGCAGAAATCAGAAGACGAATACCGAAAGTCCTGTGGCCCGACAAACTACTTCCAGCATACCGGATCAAGAGACTTCTGCAGCCGCCAATGGAGCAACGAGCGCGGAAACCCCTTTATTTAAACAGACAGCGGTGCCTCGTCGATCGGCCACGAAATATGGCAAAACACCGTCGACAACGAAGAAGGATACCGAAACCGATATATGGAATATTCCATCATCACCCGTTCGGATGACTAGGTCGTCAAGGAAATCACGAAGTCAAAATACCACACCCAAAAATCAGACTGCGAAATCATCTGATACTCCAGATATTGACGAGAATAATACGCCTCAGACCGTCATTCGACAGAGTTACAACACTGTATCACGAGACTCATCCCCGGACGAGTTGATGGTGCTTGTACCCTCACCAAAAAAGCCGCTTGAGAGCAAAGAGAAGAATTTTCGTGGGGAATCACCAAAACGAGCAGGCTCAGATGATGAATCTTCTTTATCATCAGCTAAATCAGACGTCTCTGCTCCGTCTCCAGCCCATTCCCAGGCCAGACCGGACCATTCCAATGAAGGAGGCGAGCAGGATATTCTGGCGCGGATTCTGCCGGATCTTGAGATCCCTGACGAATTTCAACAGCAATCTTCCCAGCAAGAGCTGCCGCAGGAGGAGGCTCCCGAGCAGCCTATTCAAGAGGAGGTTGAGCCTTCGGAGCCTCAGCAAGAACCTGTCCAACGACCTATGCGATCACTTCGAACCCACAGACCGGAACAGATGAATCCTTACACATACGAGTCCTTGAAATATATGAAATTGATGAGGGATGCCGGTGTGCGTCCAGTCAAACTGCGCGTCGAGGCAGAATCACCCAGGCATCGACCAAACGAAACAACAAACGAAAGCCAAGGACAAGATACTTTTGATCCGAATGCCATCAGATCGAGTCCTCCTGCAGAGGAGTATCTTCCAGCGCCACGGCCGGAACGAAAAAACGATAAAGAAACGAATACACCGCGTGCCCAAAATAATGACCGAAATTCTTTGACTATCCGACGAAAGCAATCCACGAAACGACGAAAGAGATCTCGTTCTGGTACTTGGCATGACGGGACACATTTCGTCAGTAATGACAAAAGGGCCCAAGTATCTATTAATTCTCCTCCTGCTAGTCGTTTGGACTCTTCAATCTTTGATTTCCCGTCCAGTCCGCCGAATTCAGGAGGTCTACATTCAGGATCAAATACTCCGCGCGCTTCAGAAGGCTTTCGTTACCCCCCGGGCTTGACTCCTCCGCCTACCACCACCACGGCAATCGACTCAAGCAAGATCACCTCAGACGTTGATATGCTGGCCATAGCCAATGACGCGGAATCAATTGCTTCCTCCTCCGAGGAAGCAAGCTCGGAATCATCTGGCGAAGATTTAGAGACTGCAGAAGAACGTGAGATACGAAGGCTTCAGCGACAGACTCGAGGTGTTCTGCCTGCGTCATGGTCTCGCATTGAAGCGGAGCAGCGCTTGCAAAAAGAAAAAGCCTCTCAAGCAAACCGTCTCGCCTCTCAACGAGCAGACGCCAAGGGTGTTGCCAAGAAGATCATACGTAAACGTGATAAATCTACGCGACCCAGTCTCATGGATCTTGGAGATGACGATGAGAGCGATGGGGATAGTCAAGGCGTCAGACCACCTCAGCCAGATGAGGAAAATGCAGACGACGAGGTGCACAGGATCGTTGGGTTTGAAAACCCCTTTGGGGAAGCCGAAGAAGATAATATTATCGAAGACAACCAGGTTGATTATATGTTCCCACCAGCCTCTCGCAACCGTGACAAAGGGGGAGCTCTGAAACGATCTCGTCCCAAGGAAAGCGCCCACGCGAAAGAAAGAAGATTGAAAAGGGCTCGACTGCAGAAACAAACCAGGATAACTGATTCCTCATTTGGCGCCCGTCAAAATAAAAAGTCATCCACACACTCGGCACCCCGGCTGAGCATATTGGATGCTCCTGATGTTGCCAATCGGGCCCATACAGAACAACCGCAGTTTCTAAGGGTTGCAGCAAGGAGAGCTCGCTCGCGTCGAGATGGAGGGCGGCAAAGTCCAACACAGAAGTTCTTGCAGCTTGGCTCAAGAGTTGATACGGCAGATGCGAATGAGTCTCTCAGGGCATGGAAAAGAGGAGCAATTCCACAAACTAAGCTCCAGCGACCTCGAACAAAACCTCAGAAATCTCATTCAGCCAAGAGGCACCAAAGCAATCGCCAACCAAACACGGCATCTTCTCGCACCTCTCGTTTGACTAGTCATTTTCCTATTGTTGACGCTGGTAACAATTTCGATGATGACAATCAGTCTAGGCGTGAACAATTACCAAACGAGGCCAATGCTCTTCCCGTGGAATCGTCCACTACGGAATCCACAACAGCAAGATCTAGACATGCTGAACGAAGGGGCCATCAGTGGATGGTTCAACGCAACACTGCTATATCATCCTTGACACGAAATGACCCTCGCCCTGCGATTGGAAGTCTGACAGAGCGCAGTGCAGGCCAACCAGCTTCTAAAGCGATGTTCCGCCAGACACTCACTCTTCTGAATCGAGACTTCCGGCATAGAAATTCGTCCCGAACATTCAAACCCAGTCTGACACTTGATAGGTTCATCTCAGGTGCTGGGCCAGTAGAGACATCGGGCAGGGCTCCGGTCCAACGATCTCAAGATTCCGGGACGGAGAGAAGAACAAAACCAGAGGCCCCGGCCTCGCAACCAGCCGTCTCAAACAGAAACACTGGCCGTCGATTGAAAAAGCATCCGCCTAACCGTGTCAATCCGACTTTGGATGAATATCTACAAGACCCGGGGAATGCGATGCCGATCCCCGATGAGCAAGATATCTTTGCATCGACCGCACCTCAATCTACACGCCCTTCCGCTTTTAATGTCGGTGGTGGGCTGTGTAACTGGCATCGCTCATACCCGCTCGATTTTGCGGTCCATCCTTTGTATGACGGGACTTTCTTTCATGAGTCTACTTTCCTAGGAAGTGGGGAATTCGCAAGATCAGTACGAATTCTCAATCGAGATTTGGATCGAGATACGGGATTTTCTTCCGTGCCCTTTAGAGACCAGGTATTGCAATGGGGAGCCTGGAACGACAGAGTATCCTCGGAGATAGGCACTGTTTTTGAGATGATTATTGAATCTGTCGAGTCTTTCAGTGTTCCGGCCTCTGAAAAAATCGAATCACCACTAGCGTTGGCATCAATCACTTTCCGATCTTTGATAAATTATACCACTGAGAAGCTGGCATTCACCGATCCTATTGACCGGACTGGATTCATAAGTCGGTCTTTAACGCTATCTCTGAAATTGAGAGATCCCATTGTTGCCTCTCTCGCAGATAACAGCGGCAATAATAAGGATTTGGCTAGAATTGCATGTTACAACATGGTCTTTGCCAACCAAATACGCCAGATTGCGATGCATAGTCTCGTCGGTCCTTCGCTCGGTGAAGAAGCAACAGATCTGGTCAAATTTTGTGTCAAGGATGTCATCGGGTCAATTCTGAGCTCGTCTGGGAGAACTGAAATTCAGCGTCTGCTTCGCGAAAATGAAGAAGGCCAGCGTCGTGACATGGGCATTCGTGATGACTTTCCGACGGTAGAAGCGTATGTGGTTACGGAACAGCTTTTGCATACCTCGGAGGTATTCAATGGAGTGTTTAAAGATTTCGAAAACGAGGCTTATGCCAGAAGCATCGCTCGCAATCCAAAGGATATCAGCAATCTGGAGACTGCGTGGCGTAGCCTGTTCATGCACTTGCCTTTCCACGAGATTGATAATCGAGGAATTGCTCGCCGCGAACTTCGCTTTGCATCCAAACACGACAATTGGAACGTAGTGAAGCAACTTCTCACCCCGGCATTTGAAAGCTACGACATTCACTCAAAGACCCATACCTTGTCATATAATACTTATTGCCGAACTCTTTTCCAAAGATGTCACCGTCTGATCAATTCTTGGGGTTGGAGAGATTGCAAATCTATTCTTGACATTCTATATGATTTCTTCGCTCAGAGAACCCTATATAATTTGAAACTCGAGGCAAGTAATGGATCGCCTGCCTTTCTCGACGAGCTTGACCAAAACCCTTCTTTGGAAATTCGGCCCGGCGAACCGGCATTTCACACCTTCCTTAAAATCATTGCAAGTGGGCTACGGTATTTGTCTAAGCGCTATGAAAATAGAAAGATCCGCAACTTCGCATGGCGCCTTTTACCAAATCATGGACGGATGTATCCGAAAGAAGAATCTCTGCTTCGCGACGATTTGGATGCATTGAGGAACCATCATGACCTTCTCTGCACATTGTACTGGGTTGTTCCCAATGGTTATCGACCTCGACTAGAAACCATCAAAGATCTAGTCAATCCAGCAACCTCCCATCGCAAAACCTGCAGCATCAATTTACAATGCTGGGCAAGACTCGTTCGATTCAAGTTATCTACAGATGAGGAAATCCCGGGACTGGAACCATTTGCAGACTGGCATGCATACTTCGTGACCGAGCTCCGTAAACAACATCTCCTTGCCCGAAACGAGGCAGAAGCACAACGCAAAGACAGCACTTCATTTCTTCAGAACGATATTGAAAGCATCGTTATTTCGAATCAAAAGCAAATTGAAGATTTGTTGGGTGAAGCACTTGACGGCATGCTTTCTGCCATTGAGCGGGCACCTTCGCTAGAGCATGCCCATCGATTGATCTACAAAACCCCCTTCGAATCACTTCTCTCATTGTTCAATCCGAATGTCCACAAAAAGGCAAACAGTGTCGTATCGAAGGCACTGGCTGTTATTGCAGCCTATACCCGAAAAGATGGTGCTGCCTCCCTAGCGCCTGTTGGAGATACCTCGACATCCACGACTTTACCAGCTGCAGAGGATGATAGCCAAGAATACGGGGATTGGGCTGATATCGATGCTGTAGTGACCCAAAATGCAATTCTCAGTGAAGGTATCGAGCACGTCCAGTACGCCCTTCACCCGGTCGTCTCTCGTCTGGTTTCCAACTGCTTTGGAGAAGACAAATGCCCCGAAGACCCAATTCTTCTAAGTACCATTGATACATGGACTTCAGTTGCACAGGTATTAGTACGGCATGGTCTCAAACGCTGGGATGACTATCTAAATCCATTCGGTGATGAATCCTGGACGAGACTTCGGGAAACGATTCAAACTCGAAAGTTCTCACCCCAATTCCTAGCCGCGTGCATCGAAAAGGATACACAAATACTCTCCGATTGTCGAATGCTTGTCATGGGGATGTGGCTATCATCTTTAGTGGAGCGAGCTTCTTTGCTTAAATTCCAACACCGTCTCACAGAAGCCCTACTCAATGGCCTCCCGGGGGATCCCTTGCTTCAAAATCTTCCCTTCTCAAAGGACAAGAAATCCGATCGATACAAGCTTACGATCGAAGAATTGACCCAGCGCCGCATTTCACTCATATCAAGCGTTTTGTCCAATATGCGAGAACACGTACTACGATTGGAAATCGAAGGCAGTCGCGATTTATCCATTGTCAAGCAAGAGTATTCAGAATCACTCGAGTCACTGATGACAGCCATGAAGAAAAATTATCGAGAACTCGGTAATGGAACTATTGAAGCTGTCCAAGGTGCATATGTCGACTTCGTCCACCGAATCATCCGATTCCTACAAGAACTCACAAGTGACATCAGACCCGTTGATCCATTCTTCACGGACTCAGCTCTATTCCCGCTCCCATCTACAGATCCTCGATACATAGTCGCGAAACTCAAACGCTATGAACCGAAACTTTCTTCTAAAAAGGAACTTCAGACGCTGATCATGTTCGTTCAAAGTATCGTTGAACGCGCCGTTTTGGAGGGTCAAATGGATCATCTTACTGAGCAATTTCATACGGCTATGAAGGGTACTTTTGAAACTGGTGATCTTGAAAGGCCTACCCTTAGAACTGTTCTGCTACGATGTATCTTTCCCGGATACATTGAACTTGCATTCAGTATACCTGCTGCTTGGCTTTTATGTCGACCGATTATTCGGGGTATTAGTTTTGTATTCAAGGACTTGCTCTTCGATCTGGATGCGACGGATCCGAAATGTGTTTCATCTGTAATTGAGATTTTCAATGCGGTTTTCCACTCTTCGTTTCGAGCTTTGCGTCAACTTTTCAATCGTCCCGTTAATTTTCGAAATCCTTCCATTTTAACGATGCTGGCTACTTTCATTGAAATGGTCTCTTCGACTCTTGTTGTGGTGGATTATCTTGATCGTTTGACTGATCATGCTGATGAAATCGTCTCATTCATTGCCTGGTTCCGTGATCTTGCCATTGCTGTCCTATCACGTTTGAACGACACAGACCCAAATTGCGTCCTGGATGTACTTCCCTCAGCAGCAAATTCTGATCTTGAAAGACACTCGAGAAATGCATCTTCGGGTCTACCGGCTCATTTAGTCGCAACTCGCAGCATTGCATTCGAGGAACATCAATCTTGTCTGAAGAATTGGTCTTCGCATGGAAGGAAATTCTACTATATTCGCCCTGGACATGAATCAAAGGAAGTCTTGATAGAACCCCAGCTTGCTTTCCAGCTTGAGGATGAGGTCGAGCCAAAGAATGTTTTCATTGATGCTGTGAAGGATTTCACAGATCGAATTTCTCGGTTGGATTTACTTCCAGAGAAAGTGTAACGCGTTGATATAACATTTCTCTCTTCTCTTGTCTGCCAAATTTCCTTTCTACGACTCTTTTTTTTTTCTTATACTGTTAATTATGAGGTAGATGCTGCATACTTAGCATTGGCGTCTGGTGATTTCTTCACACTTATGACATTGGGAAATCATGGTATCAGCGGGGAGTTCAAGTTGGATTTGATAGTACTCGTACGTGTATCACGTTAAAAGAATAAAATGTAAGATGAAAAAAATGTCATGAAAACAATCAAGACCTGCTTGTGTTTGTAAAATCCTGTGCATAGTAAGTAGTTACTATTTGCACGCTCTTTGTATACGAAGTCACTGCCAGGCGAACAATCAAAGAAAACCAACAAGAAAAACAACGAAAACAGCACATACACTCGTAACTACATCCTTCATCCTTTTCACATTCTCATCGTATGTCTTGGGGAGCGTCATTAGATAACAAAGAGTACGAAACAAAAACCAAAGGGGAAAAAAGAACGCCAGATGCATCACGCACAAGAGCGTAACATGACTCAAGATTTGATGACAATGCTAGAACCATCCCCCCATAACGCCATTCATATCTTTGCGATACTACTATCTTCAAAAAGCTCCAATTCAGGCACCATTGCCAACACCAGCATCGTGACTAGAACCACGGCGATGAAATGGATTATGAAATACTTTGCGCATAGCGTTTGTGATACTATTTTTTCGTCGTGATGACGGTGCATCATTGCCTGCATCTCCGGTTTTAGGAACGGACGCGTCGTCTGCAAGGACAATTGAAGTAACGGCTGGTTTGGGCGGCCATTGACCATCTGCTTTCCAACCTTGGACCATTGCCTTGGTGAGGTCTGCCAGATTCACGGGTACGGTAGGGGTCATTCCTTGCACGACAACCTTTGTATAGATTGAAGGGTAGATTGTTGGATTGATTGTTGCGCGGATGGGGTTTGAAGGGGAAATCAATGGAGGTGCGACTGGGATGAGGAGTTCTTCGAGTTCCTCTTCGTCTTCATCTTCTTCGCTATCGCCGTCGTCAATGGCTGCGTAGTTACTCGAGTTTTTGCTGGAGACTTGTTGATCTGGCTCGGTAATGCTTGTCTCGGTTGAGCCCTTGCGCTTGGCTTCTTCATCTGGAGCTGTCGAGTGCTCTTCTTCCTGATCCTGTCGACGTTGCTGTTCTTCAATCTTCTCGCGCTCGGCGAGAGAAAGTGTCACCTCGGCTTGACTTGACATGACCGATGCCTCGCCAGTCTCAACAGCTTCACCGACAGCCTGGGTATCCGTAGACGGGGAAGCTCCCGTGCCGCTTTCCTCTACCGAAGCACTCGTAGTGGTGGTGGCAGTATTAATAGTAATAGGATTCGCATTCTCAGCAGATTGGTCCTTTGCTGTAATTTGTGTACCAGCAATCTTGCGCTTATGTTCTTTGGCACGGATTTGCCTCCGTGTCCGAGCCCCAGACCAAGCATTTCGTTGCGCGATCCATCTCCGCAACCCCTCATTCCAATCCATCTCCTCCTGCATCTGTCGACGACGCCGCCGTCGTTGCTCAACGACCGGATCACCTGGCATCCTAACTACACCAGGCGAAGACGCTTCATCCTCAGATTGGTCCGAGGATTGTGGTTCAAGCTCAGAGCCAGAGCTATCGAATTCGCGACAGCGCCATTCGGTAATTTCACGATTCTGCGAAAGGGTGCCGACGGAGGAAGACGAAGACGAAGAGGAGGGACGAGTCCCATCAGGATTTGAAGAGGGGTTGAATTCCCAATCATTCCGTACAACCTGACGGATAAAAATCTTTGCCTCGCGAACGGCCGCGTCGCGACTTTCGGTCGACATGATTTTAAATAATGTGGGGTCGATGCGGATCCGAAGATTGTGTGTGCAGAGAAGTAGAGTGTTAGGATTGGGGAGGAATGGAAAAACTGGGTTGAGAAGAGGGGGTTGCCTAATGGAACCAAGCTCCGAAGCTTCTCAAGTGCGCCCGGACCCTGCAATGGTATGCGCTCCCACTCTGTGAATTTGAGAGAAAAGAAGAAAAGAAGAAGAAGAGGAAGAAGAAGAGTAGACGAAGCTTGAGTGGCGGGCGGAGAGCGATGACATCGCAGGCACGTGCCCCGAAAGGAACAGAGTGTAGTACTACATTCTTATATTTATATATATATATACTTCAGGAGATGATATTAAATAAAAGGGAGATGATTGCAGAAGGAATTGTTTGTGAGATCTTTACCTTGTACTATCTATTCAAGTCATGTCGTGGTGCTAATAGACGTTACACAGCGGGGGCTCTCTTTTTCATATAGATCAGCCCTATCTAGGGGGGAAAATACCAAGCTGATCGTTCCTTTTTGATACTGTCAAATTTGATATTATTACACGAGGAATTCGAGGAACTGAATATGCGAGATGGCATCTCTCGTCTTGCCTCTCAATGGTTTTCTAGGTGGATGATCAATGCCAACTCCACAGTGTAGCCGCTCGGCAAAGTTTATAGTTGCGGGTCGTGCTACATCAAGCGAGCTTTGCATCACCACTGGCACCCGTCAATGTTTCAGGTTAGATTTATTCTTGGATGATTCGGATAGACTCATGATCAAGCTGTCATGAGTGCTTAGGTGTCATGTTCAAGATTAACCGCTGATATAGACATACTACACTAGTGTATTACTGGTGGTTGTAATTGTTGAAGCCATATTAATACTAGTACACAGGTATATTTTCGCTTGTTTATTGGTACATGTCTATCATATCGCTTATAGTGTATAATGTTACAATCCAAAAAGAAAAAGAAAAAAAAAAAAAAGAATCCCCACAAACTAACCTCTAGAAGAAGATCATGTCCGAACACGCGCAGACTCTTCCCGACTCTCCTCGCCAACGGCTGGAATAAATCCCCATCCGGAATTCTTCTTTCTTTGAGCTTTACGATCACCGTATTGTTCGTCGAACTTGCGAATGGCAGATAAAGAGGCCATATCTTCACTGATAGACGCGCTGATTTCCTGCATTCCGAGTTCGAAATGAGATGATGTGAGTATGCGACGTTCCGGATATTGATAAGGCCCGTCTCCCTTATGTTCTGCTGCCGCCTTATTTTCCTCACGTACACATGCTAATGCCGCAGCCACAGACAGATTTTTCAGATCAGATCCAGAGTATAGAGGGGTGCGATGGGCCAGGTCCGCTAGGTCGACGGAGGAATCGAGTTGTTCGTCTTTGAGATGAATCTTAAGGATGGCATGGCGGTCTTCTTCCGTTGGAAGATCGACCAGTAGTCTTCGAGGGAGACGGCGTAGAACCGCATCGTCTAGGTCGAATGGTCGATTGGTGGCAACCATAATGAATGCTGACATGTCATTCATACCATCCCATTCACGCAAGAACTGGTTGATGAGTTCCCGATGGGAGGTACGACTGCTGGCTCCAGTGCGTGAACAAAAGATAGCATCCGCCTCATCGATGAATACCACACATGGGCTGAGTTTCTTTGCCAGGGTGAAAATAGCTTTGACATTCTTCTCACCTTCTCCAACATACATGTCGTAGACATCAGATCCACTCACTTCGAGGACAGTGGCCCCACTTTCGCGAGCGACAGCCTTGGCGAGGAGTGTTTTTCCGGTACCAGGAGGTCCGTATAGAAGGAGGCCGGGGATTTTGTCAGTTGCTAATACACCATAAGTGAAAGCCTCTGGGCGAATGAGAGACAGTGAAGTCAGTGTCTTGAGAGCTTCCACGGTCTCGGGGAGAACATGGACATCCGAGAAAGTAGTTCTGATGCTGTTTGCATCAACAACACCGTTTAGAAGCTTCTTCTCGTGAGTTGAACATGTCTGGCGCAAGGATTTTAAGAGTTGCTCCCGGCTTCGGCCACTGGGTTCGGAATTCTGAACGGTTTTTCCTTGCAGCCAATCGCTAGTAACCCGATCGCCTCCATCCATGAGCTCAATGCCCCGTTGGATATGCCTGAAGCCGAACGGCTCGTCTGACTCTGCACTTCCAAGTGCAAGGGTTGAGAGCCAGTGCACTTGGTTATAAGACCAGAAACGGTCTTTAATACCAGACTGCTTGATCGTCGACTCCTCAAGTGGCCAATCGCGAGTGCCAAGAACATCATCTTTCACGGCCGATGAAGTTTCACTTAATCGATATCGTAACATTGATTGAAGATGACGGATGTTAATGTCCATTGTCCGCTTTTGATGATCTTCGGCAAACGTTTTCTCTACTGTCTTAGCATCCATGGAGGGGGTAATCACCAAAGTCTTAGAGAACTGGTCGTCAAAGACATTCTGCAAGATCTTTGGGCCATCTCGAGAGTTGGCATGCTGAAGATCTTGAGACGTGCTTCCAACCAGTATGATTCTCGACCCTGCTCGCCTGCGCTCTTGAATAACTTTCTGTAGAAGACTGATGACCCGTGATCCCTCTCTGGAGCTTTGAATCTCACGATAATCCTGAATGTGAATAATGGTGTCCCGTGGTAGAGGTTTGTCGGCAATAGGCTCGAGCGCTTGTTCAGCCTCTTCAGTTTCAGATTCGGCCTTTTTGAGGCTAGATTGGGCGCCTCCGTTGGCAGAGTAAAGAAGCTCATTCAATAGGCCAACCCAACGCTGTTCCATGCGTTGCCCAGACCCCCTTGAAGAGCTTGGCTCTTGATCTGGCTGACCATTGATCGACGCCACAAGTGACTTCAACCCAAGCCAGTTTGGAAGCGGCACATCACCGGGATCTTTACTAGCTTCAATGGTGATGAAACGAGGAGTACTCAGTTCAGCGTGAATACCAGGGTGAGCACCCGCTATCTCAGGGATGTCTTCATCGGCTTCGCCACCCTCTCCAGGCTCAGCGAAAGCAGCCATTATCTTAGGGCGGTAGACTTCGTAGCCGAGCGAGCGAATGGCTGAGGTTGCACCCGACTCCGCAAGGTCATGCTCGCTGAACAACTGGGCAATATCTTGTGCATTCAGCGTGATCAAATCGGTATTCAACTCATGAGATAACCGCTTAACGACAGCATCCAAGAACATAATTCCATCGTTACCGGGATATTGTAATACCAGGTGTGATTTCTTCGCAGGAGGTTCTTTTGCATATTGCGAGGGCGGTAAACGCAAGCCTGCTTTAACTGATGCGCGCAATTCCTCCCATAAGGGTTCGGCAAGGGCATAGCGATTCTCGTTCGACTCTGGCGGGGTTGATGCAGCCGAGGGATCTTCTCCATTCCCACCAGAGGCCCGTTTCTCCACTGCCTCGTTATCGGGAGCATTTCCAGATCTCGGTTTCGATTTTGTGATATCGACTTGGTGCTGAGATTGTACCATATCAGCGCCCGCGCTATGAGAGACTACATTCTCCCGTAACCAGGTTGGTATGTTCGCTGCTAATGCATATTTTTGATGTTGTTGCTGCTCCGACTGTCTATTTCTCATGGCCCTGCGAACAGCAGATCCATATGGCCGGGAGGCGGATTTTGTTGCCTTTTCAGTGGTTGAGGTGGATACTGTATCATTTGCGTTGCTTTCCACGCCGGCGTGGCGATTATTTATGACATTGTTCGTATCTGTGGGCGGTGTTGAGCCGTCGGGGGATGGTGATGACAGCCACTGCCGTGACAAGTGGAACCGTCGCGAAGGTACGGGGAATCGGCGATGAGCGATGAGTCGACACGGGCGCACTATTGAAGGCAGTCGCCGGGACTGATGCATTGAACGATACATCCAGGGCACTGTACGGCAAGATTGTCGCGAAGAACGAAGTGCAATGGACGTTAAGGCCAAGCTGCGCAGGATCCAAGTCTCCGCGGGAGTGATATCAATCACGTGATCAGATAAATGGTTTTTTAAGAGGCGAAAAGATCCATTGAGTGATAAAGCCTCAGAGGCAGCTAATTGAGCAAAAATAATTACATCCAATACAAATTCTATTCACTAAGAATATGTATGAAGAGCTTGATAGTTGGCTTGCAGTGAATGCATCTTAGTGAAATGGTCTGGTAATTATGTACATTTATACTCCAATGGATTGATAGATGTGTTGAATCATCTTGAAGCTGGATTAGCCCATGCATCGTCCACGATGATACTAAGCTTCATATTAAGTGTCGAGAAACAGAATGAAGTGGGTCTTAGGATTCAATGATGACCCCGTCTAATTACGCTTGAAGAATGATCATCGACCAGGATTATAATAGAGTTCACGTTGGATTACGAAAGATACAGTACAAACTTTCTAAGGCAGAGTTCCAAGAGGATGTATGAAAATAAATGTATTCTTCATCACGGACAAAGTGCCCTAATGGCATGATGTTCCGATGGTATGATCTCGCGGAGTCTGCTCGTGACCTAATGAAGAGCTGGATTAGCTGATGATCCTACTCAATGGCATGTTGTATGCAAAATGTAAATGGTAGATGTTTCTCAGACAAGATATACTGGCAAGTAGCAGACCAACCGGGAAAGGAAGGTCCGAATTTCCTCGTCATGGTCGATTTGGTAGATAAAGAAGAAAATAAAGGTTTGTCATCCTCGAAGGGGAGGGGGAGGGGAGGGAGAGAGAATGTGAAGCAAAAAATATCAACTTACCATCATCTAAGGGAAACCTGCAGCGATGAGCTGATCGAGGTTAGTGGGCGGGAGTGTAATTCGTGAAACTACTGGTCAGACATCATAACCAGTTGCTTTTCCACTTTGATTCTCGTGGTAAAAGAGAAAACAGTTTGGAGTGGTGAGCAGTACGAAGGAAGACAAAGGAAGGAAAACTTTTTGTAGCGGAAAAAAAAGAAAAATCGCTGAAATACACAACAGTCACGTGATTATCATATGAGGCTAGCGCGGCATGATTGAAATGGCTGCAAAAATGAGAAAAGCAAAGGATTGATTGAGATGAAATGAATCAGTTGCGGCAGTTGAGATGAAGGAGTGAATCTTTTATTCTTATTATACTCTATTCGACTACCCTCGCACCCTCCACATTGATAGATCATCATAACGGTGTACTTTTCGAACATATAAAATATCGTGTTGTCTTCGGTTACATCCACTTCGGAGCCGGTTCCTCCGTCCCCAGTTCTCTCTTTCGCTCCCACCGGGCGATCATTCTCAATCTCAACGTATGGGCGATCGCGATTCCCTTCTCCCCGACTTCCACCATTTGGCCTCCATTCTCCTTGTAAGTGGTGCCCTCTTCTCTTTCTCATCGACAACCATCTTTTTTTTTTTTTTATTATCAATCTTCCCTCCCAAAATAGGCCCTGCAGCCCAGCCCCTCCACACGCCTCCCTATTACCGGCCCCGTCTTTATTTTCCCGTCTCTTCCACCCACTCTAACCCCCCCCCCCAACCCAACTTTCTCCTTCTATTAACCTCCCTTCCCTCTTCC
>Ga0102593_1000148_pt1 | contig 183285 bp, 161 predicted proteins | sample AraplaCol_mMS_r2_2_FD_76862 | JGI IMG/M metagenome (GOLD analysis project Ga0102593, IMG submission 76862) | Arabidopsis root microbial communities from North Carolina, USA - plate scrape MF_Col_mMS_r2 (SPADES assembly) (version 2) | ecosystem: Host-associated > Plants > Roots > Endosphere...
GCTGATCGTGGCCGGCTCGCTGGTGGGCTCGTCGGGCGCGATCCTGAGCTACATCATGTGCAAGGCCATGAACCGCTCGTTCTTCAACGTGATCCTGGGCGGCTTCGGCGGCGAGGCGGTCGCTGCCTCCGGCGGCGCCAAGGAACAGCGCCCGGTCAAGAGCGGCAGCGCCGACGATGCGGCCTTCGTGCTGGGCAATGCCGAGACGGTGGTCATCGTGCCGGGCTACGGCCTGGCGGTGGCGCGCGCCCAGCATGCGGTGAAGGAACTCGCCGAGAAGCTCACGCACAAGGGCATCACCGTGAAGTACGCGATCCACCCGGTGGCGGGCCGCATGCCGGGCCACATGAACGTGCTGCTGGCCGAGGCCGAGGTGCCCTACGACCAGGTGTTCGAGATGGAAGACATCAACGGCGAGTTCGGCCAGGCCGACGTGGCGATCATTCTGGGCGCCAACGACGTGGTGAACCCGGCCGCGCTCACCAAGGGCAGCCCGATCTACGGCATGCCGATCCTGGAGGCCTACAAGGCCAAGACGGTGATCGTGAACAAGCGCTCCATGGCGGCGGGCTATGCGGGCCTGGACAACGAGCTGTTCTACATGGACAAGACGATGATGGTCTTTGGCGATGCGAAAAAAGTAGTGGAAGATATGGGCAAGGCCATCGAATAGGCAGAAGGTCCGTGCCCGCCAAGGCGGGCCAGATCATCGCGGCGCCATCACGTGCGCCGTTTTCGTTTTCAGATAACTCGATTTGGAGGAGACACATCCATGACCGATCGTCCCTGGCTCGGCAGCTACCCGCAAGGCGTGCCCGCCGATATCGATCCTTCCCAATACCCGTCGCTGGTGGCGCTCATGGAAGAGAGCTTCACGAAGTACGCCGATCGCACGGCCTACAGCTTCATGGGCAAGGACGTGAGCTACAGGGAGACCGACAGGCTCAGCAAGGCCTTCGCAGCGTACCTGCAGGGGCTCGGCCTGTCCAAGGGCGACCGCGTGGCGGTGATGATGCCCAACTGCCCGCAGTACCCCATCGCGGTCGCGGCCATCCTGCGGGCCGGCCTGATTCTGGTGAACGTGAATCCGCTGTACACGCCGCGCGAGCTCGAACACCAGCTCAAGGATTCGGGCGCGAAGACCATCGTGATCATGGAGAATTTCGGCACCACGCTGCAGCAGTGCATAGCGTCCACGCCGATCAGGCACATCGTGCTCGCGGCCATGGGCGACCGACTCGGCTTCCTGAAGGGCGCGCTGGTCAACTACGTGGTGCGCAGCGTGAAGAAGCTGGTGCCCCACTACAGCTTGCCCGGTGCGGTGCGCTTCAACGACGCGCTCGACCAGGGCAAGAGCCGCACGCTGCAGATACCGGTCATCGGCCCGGACGACGTGGCCGTGCTGCAGTACACCGGCGGCACCACCGGCGTGTCGAAGGGTGCGGTGCTGCTGCACCGCAACGTGATCGCCAACGTGCTCCAGTCCGAAGCCTGGAACGAGCCCGTGATGGCGAAGGTGCCGGCCGGCGAACAGCCGACGAGCGTCTGCGCACTGCCGCTCTATCACATCTTCGCATTCACGGTCGGCATGATGCTGAACATGCGCACGGGCGGCAAGCTGATCCTGATCCCGAATCCGCGCGACTTGGCGGGTGTGCTCAAGGAGCTTTCCAGGCACACGATCCATAGCTTTCCCGCGGTCAACACGCTGTTCAACGGCTTGGCGAACCATCCTGATTTCAACACCGTCAACTGGAAGAACCTCAAGGTGTCGGTGGGCGGAGGCATGGCCGTGCAGGCCGCGGTCGCCAAGCTCTGGCTCGAGAAAACCGGCTGCCCGATCTGCGAAGGCTACGGCCTTTCCGAGACCTCGCCCTCGGCCACCTGCAACCCGACCGACAGCAAGGCCTACACCGGAACCATCGGCCTGCCGCTGCCCAGCACCTGGCTCAAGCTGCTCGACGACGAGGGCCGCGAAGTACCACCGGGGCAGGCCGGCGAAATCGCGATCAAGGGCCCGCAGGTGATGGCCGGCTACTGGCAGCGCCCCGACGAGACCGCCAAGGTCATGACGCCCGACGGCTACTTCAAGAGCGGCGACATCGGCGTGGTCGACGAGCGCGGCTACTTCAAGGTGGTCGACCGCAAGAAGGACATGATCCTCGTGTCGGGCTTCAACGTGTACCCGAACGAAGTCGAAGACGTGGTGGCGCAGGTTCCGGGCGTGCTCGAATGCGCGGCCGTGGGCGTGAGCGACGAAAAAACGGGCGAGGCCGTCAAGCTCGTGATCGTCAAAAAGGACGAGTCGCTCACCGAAGCGCAGGTGCGCGAATACTGCAGAGCAAACCTTACGGGTTACAAGCAGCCGCGAACCATCGAGTTCCGTACCGATCTGCCGAAGACCCCGGTGGGCAAGATCCTGCGGCGCGAACTGCGGGAAGCCAAGAAGTAAGGGTTCGGCCCGGGTAGGGCTGCGGCACCGATCTTGCATATTGCGGATCGATGCTTCGCTTCCTACTCACCCGGGTGAGCCTGCTGGTGCCGACATTCATCGGCATGACGCTGCTTGCCTTCTTTCTCATCCGGCTGGTTCCGGGTGACCCGATCGAGACCATGGCCGGCGAGCGCGGGATCGACCCCGCGCGCCATGCGCAGCTGCGCACGGCCTATGGCTTCGACAAGCCGGTGATCGTGCAATACGGCATCTACATCGGCCGCGTGCTGCACGGCGACCTGGGCAAGTCGATCATCACGCAGGAATCCGTGGCCAATGAATTCCTGGCGCTGTTTCCCGCCACCGTCGAGCTTGGCGTGTGCGCAATCCTCTTTGCACTGCTGCTGGGCCTTCCGGCGGGCATCCTGGCGGCAGTGCGCCGCAATTCCATCTTCGACCATGGCGTGATGGCCACGTCGCTCACCGGCTATTCGATGCCGATCTTCTGGTGGGGACTGCTGCTGATTCTGTTCTTCTCGGTGCAACTGGGCTGGACGCCAGTGTCGGGCCGCATCGCGGTGCAGTATTTCGTGGAGCCCCAGACGGGCTTCCTGCTGATCGACGCATTGCGCGCCGGCGATGTCGATGCATTCTGGTCGGCATTGCACCACCTGATTCTTCCGGCCATCGTCCTCGGCACCGTGCCGCTCGCGGTCATTGCGCGCATGACGCGCTCGGCCATGCTCGAAGTGCTGGGCGAAGACTACATCCGCACCGCGCGTGCCAAGGGCCTTTCGCGCTCTCGCGTGGTGGGCCTGCATGCGCTGCGCAATGCGTTGATCCCGGTCGTCACGGTGATCGGCCTGCAAGTGGGGGTGCTCTTCACGGGTGCCATCCTCACCGAAACCATCTTTTCGTGGCCGGGCGTCGGCAAGTGGCTCATCGAAGCCATCGGCCGGCGCGACTACCCCGTGCTGCAGGGCGGCATGCTGTTGCTGGGCGGCATCGTGATGCTGGTCAACCTGCTGGTCGATGTGACGTACGGCATCATCAACCCGCGGATCAGGCGCTGAGCATGGCCTCCACCGACATCATTGCCCCTGCCGTTGCGAGCAAGTCGCCGCCCGGACCGTGGCGCGAGTTCTGGACTGCGTTCTCAGCCAACCGCGGAGCGGTTATCGGCCTTGCCACGATCGCGGCGCTGCTGCTCGTGGCGCTGTTCGCGCCGTGGATCGCGCCGCATGCGCCGAACGAAACCAACAGCGCCGCCTTCCTGCGCCCACCCGTATGGCAGGAGGGCGGCTCGGCCAGCTACCTGCTGGGCACCGACGCCATCGGGCGCGACATTCTTTCGCGCCTCATGTTCGGCGCGCGTCTCTCGCTCTCGATCGGTGTGGCCGTGGTGGCGCTGTCGGTCGTGTCGGGCATCGTCCTCGGCCTCATTGCCGGATTCTTCCGCGGCGTGCTCGAGATCGCGATCATGCGGCTGATGGACATCGTGCTCACGCTGCCGAGCCTGCTGCTTGCCATCGTCATCGTGGCCATTCTGGGACCGGGGCTGGTCAATGCGATGCTCGCGGTGGCAATCGTGGTGCTGCCGCACTATGTGCGCATCACGCGCGCGGCGGTCATTGCCGAGGTGTCGCGCGACTATGTCACGGCGGCGCGCGTGAGCGGCGCCGGCACGCTGCGCCTGATGTTCAGCGAGGTGCTGCCCAACTGCGCGGCGCCGCTCATCGTGCAGGCCTCGCTCGGCATCTCCACGGCCATTCTCGACGCGGCCGCGCTCGGCTTCCTCGGCCTCGGCGCGCAGCCCCCATCGCCCGAATGGGGAACGATGCTGGCCGATGCGCGCGAGTTCGTGCTGCGCGCCTGGTGGGTCGTCACCTTCCCCGGCCTCGCCATCCTCGCCGCCGTGCTGGCCTTCAACCTGCTCGGCGACGGTCTGCGCGACGCGCTCGATCCGAAACTCAAGAGATGAGCATGCTGCTGGACATCAAGGACCTGCACGTGGAGTTCCCCACGCAAGGCGGCGTGCTGCATGCAGTCGATGGCGTGAGCCTCACGCTCGAGGAGGGCGAGGTGCTCGGTATCGTCGGCGAGTCGGGCTCCGGCAAGAGCGTGACCATGATGGCGCTGATGGGGCTCATCGGTTTTCCGGGCCGGGTGCGCGCGCAGCACATGCGCTTCGCCGGCAAGGAGTTGCTCGGCATTTCCGACAAGGCCCGCCGTACGCTGGTCGGCAAGGAAGTCGCGATGATCTTCCAGGAGCCGACCACCAGCCTCAACCCCTGCTTCACCATCGGTTTCCAGCTCATGGAAACGCTGCGGCTGCACCTGCATCTCGATAAACGCACGGCAAGAAAGCGCGCGACCGAACTGCTCGAACAGGTCGGCATACCCGCCGCGTCGTCGCGCCTTGGCAGCTATCCGCACCAGCTTTCCGGCGGCATGAACCAGCGCGTGATGATCGCGATGGCGATTGCCTGCAACCCGCGCCTCCTGATTGCCGACGAGCCCACCACCGCGCTCGACGTGACGATCCAGGCGCAGATCCTCGACCTGCTGCGCAATCTGCAGAAAGAGCGCGGCATGGCACTGGTGCTCATCACGCACAACATGGGCGTGGTGAGCGAAATGGCGCAGCGCATCGCCGTGATGTATGCGGGCCAAGTGATGGAGCAGCAGCGCGTCGACAGGCTGTTCGCGAATCCGCAGCATCCTTATACCGAGGCGCTGCTGGCCGCCTTGCCCGAGCGCGCGGCGCCCGAGGGGCGGCTGGCCACCATCGCCGGCGTGGTGCCCGGCGTGCACGACCGGCCGGCGGGCTGCCTCTTTGCGCCGCGCTGCGCCTACGTGACGGACAAGGCCTGCAACGTGCGGCCGGTGCTGCGTGCGGTGGCGTCGCAGCCCGGCGCCGAAGTGCGCTGCCATTTTCCGCTCGGCGAGCCGGGGCGGCTCACGGCCATCGAGGCGGACCGGCCGCGTGCCGTGGAGGCGCTATCATGAGCGCAGTGCCCGGCGATGTCGTGGTCGATGCGCGCAACCTGCAGCGCACCTATGCCGTGCGGCGCGGCATGTTCCGCTCGCCGGCGCAGTTGCGCGCGGTTGGCGATATTTCATTTCGCATCGAGCGTGGCCGCACGCTGGCGGTGGTCGGCGAATCGGGCTGCGGCAAGTCCACGCTCGCGCGCATGGTCGCACTGATCGAGAAGCCGACGGCCGGGCAGCTCACGCTGGTCGGCCACGATGCGGTTAACCCTCCCTCGGAGCACCGGCGCGAGCTGCGCCAGGCCGTGCAGCTGGTGTTCCAGAACCCCTATGGATCGCTCAACCCGCGCAAGAAGATCTCCACTGTGCTCGAGGATCCGCTGGCCATCAACACCACGCTGACCAAGGCCGATCGGGCTGCCAAGGCGCGTGAGATGCTGGCGCGCGTGGGCTTGCGGCCCGAATACGCGAGCCGCTATCCGCACATGTTCTCCGGCGGCCAGCGCCAGCGCATCGCCATTGCGCGCGCGCTCATGCTGGAGCCGCGCCTTCTGGTGGCCGACGAGCCGGTGTCCGCGCTCGACGTGTCGATCCAGGCGCAGGTGCTGAACCTGCTCGCCGACCTGCAGGCCGAACTCGGCCTGGCCTATCTTTTCATTTCGCACGACCTGGGCGTGGTGCGGCACATTGCGCACGACGTACTGGTGATGTACCTCGGCCATGCGGTGGAGCAGGGCCCGAAGACACGGATCTTCGCGCGACCGCTGCATCCGTACACGCAGGCGCTGCTGGCATCCACGCCCGGGCTCAGCAGCCAGCGCATCGTGCTCACGGGCGAGCTGCCGTCGCCGCTCGATCCGCCGTGCGGCTGCGTCTTCAGCACGCGCTGTCCGCACGTGACGCCGCGCTGCCGCGAAGAGCGGCCGTTGCTGCGCGCGCTCGACGAGCGGCTGGTGGCCTGCCACTACGCCGAAAAGTTTCTCGATGACGCGGCGCCGGTGCGCGCCGACCTGCCCTTGTCTCCGCCGTTCGTCGCGCCCCTGGCGATGAACCCCTGATTCACTTCAACCCGTGTTCCAAGGAGTTGCCATGAAGATCCAGCCATCCGTTTCGCGCCCCTCGCGAAAGCTCGTTGCATTCGTAGCGCCGGCGGCGCTTGCCGCGCTCGCACTGGCGTCCGGCGTCGCGTCCGCCAAGACGCTGGTCTATTGCTCGGAGGGCAGCCCCGAGAACTTCTATCCGGGCGTGAACACCACCGGCACCTCGTTCGACGTGACCACGCAGGTCTACAACACCATCGTGGAGTTCGAGCGCGGCGGTACCAAGGTCGTGCCGGGCCTGGCGGAAAAGTGGGACATCTCGGCTGACGGCACGCAGTACACCTTCCACCTGCGCAAGGGCGTCAAGTGGCACAGCACCAGCAAGAGCTTCAAGCCCACGCGCGACTTCAACGCCGACGACTTCATCTTCATGCTCGAGCGGCAATGGAAGGAAAGCGACCCCTTCTTCAAGGTGACGAGCCAGAACCACTCCTACTTCAACGACATGGGCATGCCCAAGCTCCTGAAGTCGGTCGATCGCGTCGACGAGTACACCGTCAAGATCACGCTCAACCAGGCCGAGGCGCCGTTCCTCGCCAACCTCGCCATGCAGTACGCGGGCATCCAGTCGAAGGAATACGCCATCGCCATGCTCAAGGCCGGCACGCCCGAGAAGGTCGACCAGGACCCGATCGGCACCGGCCCGTTCTATCTCGTGCAATACCAGAAGGACGCGGTCATCCGCTTCAAGGCCTTTCCGCAGTACTGGGGCGGCAAGGCGAAGATCGACGACCTCGTGTTCGCGATCACGCCCGATGCCTCGGTGCGCTGGGCCAAGCTGCAGAAGGGCGAATGCCACGTGATGCCGTATCCGAACCCGGCCGACCTGGACGCGATCCGCAAGGACCCGAACGTGCAGGTGCTCGAGCAGCCCGGCCTCAACGTGGGCTACCTCTCGTACAACACCACCAAGAAGCCCTTCGACGACGTGCGCGTGCGCAAGGCCATCAACATGGCAATCAACAAGAAGGCGATCATCGACGGCGTGTACCTGTCGACCGGCGTGGCCGCGAAGAATCCCATTCCGCCGACCATGTGGTCCTACAACGACGCGGTGAAGGACGACCCCTACGATCCCGAAGCCGCCAAGAAGCTGCTGGCGCAGGCCGGTTTCCCCGATGGCTTCTCCACCGACCTGTGGGCGATGCCGGTGCAGCGGCCCTACAACCCGAACGCCAAGCGCATCGCCGAGCTGATGCAGGCCGACCTTGCCAAGATCAACGTCAAGGCCGAAATCAAGAGCTTCGAGTGGGGCGAATACCGCAAGCGCCTGCAGGCCGGCGAGCACCAGATGGGCATGCTGGGCTGGACCGGCGACAATGGCGATCCCGACAACTTCCTCTACACGCTGCTGGGCTGCGCCTCGGCCAAGTCGGCCAGCGGCAGCAACATTTCGAAGTTCTGCTATCAGCCGTACGAAGACCTGGTGCTGAAGGCCAAGAGCACCACCAAGCAGGCCGACCGAGATGCGCTCTACAAGAAGGCGCAAGTGATCTTCAAGGAGCAGGCGCCGTGGTTCACCATCGCACACGCGGTGCAGCTGAAGCCGGTGCGCAAGGAAGTCGTCGATTTCAAGCTCAGCCCCTTCGGCCGCCACACCTTCTATGGCGTGGACATCAAGTAGCCGATGAGCGCACCCGTTGCCATCGTCGCGGCCATGCATGAGGAGCTCAGTGCGCTCCTCGCGCAGATGCCCGACGAGCAGCGCGTGCGTGCCGCGGGACGCGACTTCTGGGTCGGCCATCTGCACGGCCAGCCGGTCGTCGCGGTGCTGTCGCGCATCGGAAAGGTCGCTGCCGCGGTCACGGCCGCGGTGCTGCTCGAGCGCTTCGGCGTGCGGGCGATCGTGTTCACGGGCGTTGCCGGCGGACTCGCACCGGGCGTGAACGTGGGCGACGTGGTGGTCGCATCGGACCTGCTGCAGCACGACCTCGATGCCTCGCCGATATTTCCGAAGTACGAGGTGCCGCTCATGGGCATTGCGCGCTTCGCGGCCGATGCGGCCATTGCCGATGCGCTGGCCTCGGTTGCGACCCATGTGCTGCGAGATCCCGTGGCTTTGATCGGCCAGCAGGCCGTGGACGAGTTCGGCATTCAAGCACCCAAGGTGCATCGCGGCCTGCTGGTGAGCGGCGACCGTTTCGTGTCGACCAGCGCCGAGAGCGCGGCGCTCAGGAGCGACCTGCCCGATGCGCTCGCGGTCGAAATGGAAGGCGCCGCCATGGCGCAGGTGTGCCACGACTATGGCGTGCCGTTCGCGGCGATACGGACGATTTCGGACCGCGCCGACGATGCTGCGCTCGGCGACTTCGCGCGCTTCGTCGCCGAGGTGGCGAGCCGCTACAGCCTTGCGCTGGTCGATGCGTGGCTGGCCACGCTGCCTTCCTTGCCTGAAACGCCGGCGGCTACTTGAGCCAGCCGCGCCGGCGGAAGTACCACATCGGCACCAGCGCGCTGGCCGCCATCAGCGCCAGCGCATACGGATAGCCCAGCGACCAGTCGAGCTCGGGCATGAGCTTGAAGTTCATGCCGTAGATGCTCGCGATCAGTGTGGGCGGCAGGAGCGCCACGCTGGCCACCGAGAAGATCTTGATGGTCTTGTTCTGGTTGATGTTGATGAAACCGACGGTCGCATCCATCAGGAAGTTGATCTTGTCGAACAGGAAGGCCGTGTGGTTGTCCAGGGATTCGATGTCGCGCAGGATCTGCCGCGCCTCCTCGAACTGCTCGGCGTTGAGCATGCGGCTGCGCATCATGAAGCTCACCGCGCGGCGCGTGTCCATCACGTTGCGGCGGATGCGGCCGTTCAAGTCTTCCTGGCGCGCAATGGCGGCCAGCACCTCGCCGGCCAGCTCATCGCTGACATTGCCTTCGAGAACCTTCTTGCCGGCCACTTCTAGTTCGTCGTAGATGTTCTCCAGCGTGTCGGCCGAGTATTCGGCGTCGGCATCGAACAGCTTGAGCAGCACTTCCTTCGCGTCTTCAATGAGCCCCGGCGCGCGGCGCGCGCGCATGCGCAGCAGGCGGAATACCGGAACGTCCTCGTCGTGGATCGAGAACAGCACGCCGCGGCTGCGCAGTTCGGCGTTGTGCTGGTTCAGGATGAACGCCACGCGAACCGAGCGCGGGTCTTCGTCGTCGTCGATCAGGAAGTCGGAACGGATGTGCAGCTCGCCGTTGTCCTCTTCATAGAAGCGGGCCGACTCCTCGATGTCCTCGTCCATCGCGTCTTCGGGAATCGAGAGGCCGTAGTACTGCTTGATCCAGCGCTTCTCTTCGAGCGTGGGCGATTCGAGGTCGACCCAGATGGGTTGGAACTTGGAAAGCTCCTCGAGGGCTTCGATCTCCTCCTGGACGAGGCGGCCGTTGGCGAGCGTAAAGATGTTGAGCATGGGCTCACTCCCGTGAAATGCTGAGGCGATGGGGCGAGGGAAGGGGCGCTTTCAATTCCCGGGCCCCGGCGCAGGCAAGCGTCAGAGGGGAGTTGAAAGCTGCCGAGACGGGGCGGTTTCCAAGGTGCGGTCTCCAGTTGCAGCGAGGCGCGATTATGTCATCGGCCATGTGACGGGCGGCTGCCGATCTGGATGGACATACAGTAAAGTTGTGGCCATGCAGACCGCTGCGCTCCCCGTCTTTTCCGCCGCCGGTGCCACCCAGGCCGAGCGCTTGGCCGCTGCGCTCTCCGCGCTCAACGACGAGCAGCGTGCCGCTGTCGAGCACGGCGTCGGCTCGGTCACGGGGCGCGACGAGCGGCCGCTGCTGGTGATTGCCGGCGCGGGCTCCGGCAAGACCAGCACGCTGGCGCATCGGGTGGCGCACCTGATTGCCGGCGGCGTCGACCCGCAGCGCCTGCTGCTCCTGACCTTCTCGCGCCGCGCAGCGCTTGAAATGGAGCGCCGCGCGGGCCAGGTGCTGGCGCGCGTGCTCGGGCTCAAGTCGGACAAGCCGCCCGCGCTGCCGTGGGCCGGCACCTTCCACGGCATCGGCGCGCGCCTGCTGCGCGAATACGCTGCGCACATCGGCCTGAAGGACAACTTCACCATCCACGACCGCGGCGACGCCGAGGACCTGATGGGGCTGGTGCGGCACGAGCTCGGCTTGTCGTCCAGCGTGAACCGTTTTCCGCGCAAGGGGACCTGCCTGTCCATCTACTCTCGCTGCGTCAACACGCGCGCGCCGCTGGCCGATGTGCTTGCAGAGGCTTTTCCGTGGTGCGCTGAGTGGGAGGCCGACCTCAAGCGCCTGTTCGGCGCCTATGTGGAAGCCAAGCAGCAGCAGAACGTGCTCGACTACGACGACTTGCTGCTCTATTGGGCCGGCATGGTGGCCGAGCCCGTGCTGGCCGAACTGGTGGGCTCGCGCTTCGATCATGTGCTGGTCGATGAATACCAGGACACCAACCTGCTGCAGGCCTCCATTCTTCTGGCGCTCAAGCCCGATGGCCGCGGCGTGACCGTGGTGGGCGACGATGCCCAGTCGATTTACTCGTTCCGTGGCGCAACGGTGCGTAACATTCTCGACTTTCCGTTGCAGTTTTCGCAGGCCGCGCGGGTCGTCACGCTGGAGCGCAACTACCGCTCCACGCAGCCGATTCTGGACGTTTCCAACCGCGTCATCGCGCAGGCCGCCGAGCGGCATGCCAAGACCCTCTGGACCGACAAGCCATCGGCGGGCAGGCCGCAGTTGGTGCTGGTGCCCGACGAGGCGCAGCAGGCGGTGTGGGTGGCCGACAAGGTGCTGGCGCATCGCGAGGGCGGGCTCGCGCTCAAGTCTCAGGCGGTGCTGTTTCGCGCGTCCACGCACAGCGCGCCGCTCGAGCTCGAGCTGGCCCGCCGCAACATCCCGTTCGTGAAATACGGCGGCCTCAAATTCCTGGAGGCTTCGCACGTGAAGGACCTGCTCGCGGTGCTGCGCTTCGCAGAAAACCCGCGCGGCCGCATGGCGGGGTTTCGCGTCACGCAGCTCATCCCCGGCATCGGCCCTGCCACGGGGGCGCGGCTGCTCGATGCGATGGACCAGGCCGCCGATCCGGTCGCGGCCGTGCTCGGCTTCGTGCCGCCCCCGGCCGCGCGCGCGGAATGGTCGGTGTTCGCCGAAGCCTATGCGGCACTGTGCGCGCCCGGGCTCGCGTGGCCCGCCGACGTGGAACTGGCCGTGCGCTGGTACCTGCCGCACCTCGACCGGCTATACGACGACCCTTCCGGCGTGCGGCGCGGCGACGTCGAGCAATTGGCGCGGCTGGCATCGGGCTACGCGTCGCGCGAGCGCTTCCTCACCGAACTCACGCTCGACCCTCCGGAAGCCACAAGCGATCGGCCGGGACCGCCCCTGCTCGACGAGGACTACCTCATCCTCTCCACCATCCACTCGGCCAAGGGGCAGGAATGGAACTCGGTGCACGTGCTGAACGTGGTGGACGGCTGCCTGCCGGCCGACGTGGCGCAGGGCGCGCTCGAGCTCGAAGAGGAGCGGCGCCTGCTCTACGTGGCGATGACCCGCGCGCGAGACCACCTGCACCTGCTGGTGCCGCAGCGCTTCTACGTTACCCAGCAGGCCGCGCGCGGCGACCGGCACCTGTATGCCAACCGTACGCGCTTCATCACCGAAGCGGATCTGGCGGGCTTCGAGCAGCAGACGTGGCCGCCGCCGCCCACGCGTCCACCAGCCGTGCCGCCGCCGGCCGCGGTGATCGACCTGCGCAACCGCATGCGCGCTGCCTGGAACTGACCCGCAGCCCCTTCGACGGGCAGGGTCACCGCTCGGAGCGCACGCAAACGCGCGTGCGGCTCGCGCGCCTCCGGGCGGCGGGCCGGCGTGCGCCGGCAGCTATGGAAGCTGTAGCGAAGTGGCCCTGGGGCCACACACACGCGCCATCCCCTGAATACCCGACTATTGCAATACCGTGACAGCTTGGGCATAGTGAATCGACCTTCCCTCATTTCCCCTCTTTTCTCTTCTCCCTCCGACCCACATCTGATTTCGCCGGCCACGCTTCATTCCGGAGCGGGGCCATTTTCCCAACCGTCAATTCTCAGGAGGTCATTCATGAATTTGACGATCAGCGGTCATCACCTCGACGTCACACCTGCCTTGCGGACTTACGTCACGAGCAAGCTGGACCGGATCACACGGCACTTCGACCAGGTGGTCGATGTGAAGGTGCTCCTCACGGTGGAAAAGCAGAAGGAAAAGGAACGCCGCCAAAGGGCGGAGTGCAACATTCACGTCAAGGGCAATGACATGTTCGCGGAGTCGAGCCACGCTGATCTCTACGCTGCGGTCGATGAACTGGTCGACAAGCTCGACCGCCAGGTGGTGCGCCACAAGGACCGCCTGCAGGACCACCATCACGCCGCTCCCAAGCGCGTGATGTAGTAGCCAAGGAGCAGGGGCTGCGGCCCTGCAAAAACGCCGCCTGCGGGCGGCTTTTTTCAGCCCGGCTTCTGTTCTTTCGCGGCTCGGGCCGCGAGGCCTTCGGGCAACATGTAGCCAAAAAGTAAGTAACAGGATTGGGGTTTTTACCGAGCAGGTGCATAATCGCCCCCGCACTCTCCCACCATGAATCGCCTCGCGTCCATCCTGCCGCCCGCTCAAGTGCTTGTGAGCGTTGACGCTACAAGCAAGAAGCGTGCTTTCGAAGAAGCAGGGCTGCTGTTCGAAAGCCTTCATGGCCTAGGCCGCGCCCTGATCACCGACAGCCTGTTTGCGCGTGAGCGCCTGGGTTCCACCGGGCTCGGACACGGGGTTGCCATTCCGCACGGACGCATCAAGGGCCTGAAGGCTCCGATGGCCGCGGTCTTCCAGCTGGCCAACCCCATCGGGTTCGACGCGCCGGACGAGCAACCGGTCGGGCTGCTGATCTTCCTGCTGGTGCCCGAAGCGGCCACGCAGAAACACCTCGAAATCCTCTCTGAAATTGCCGAATTGCTGAGCGACGCGGGCCTGCGCGAGCAGATCAAGTCGAGCAACGATGCGGCTGCGCTGCACGGACTCATTGCCAACTGGCAATCGACGCAGGTCGCGTAGAGGTGGTCGCCCCGGCAGAGCCGCTTCGCGGTATTCTGGGCTGCTCCAAAACCGGGCGCTGAGCGCCGTCTCCCCTACGCATGAAGCCGACCGTCATCAGTGCCGACGCCATGTTCGAGGAATTCCGCGGGTCGCTCCGCTGGGAATGGCTCGCCGGCCTCGGCGCCTCCGAACGCCAATTCGACCCTGAGGTCATCAGCCGCGCCCAGTCGGCGGCCGATCTGGTCGGTTACCTCAATTACATCCACCCCTATCGGGTGCAGATCCTGGGTGCCCGCGAGGTGTCCTACCTGACGCGCGGCAGCCCGGAAGACTGCGCCCGGCGCATCGCCCGCATCGTCACGCTCGAGCCGCCCATGCTTGTGCTGGCCGACGGCCAGGCCGCGCCAGACGAGCTGCTATCAATTTGCGAGCGCGCGCAACTGCCGCTGTTTGCCACACGCGAATCCTCGGCCTTCGTGATCGACCTGCTGCGGGCCTACCTCTCCAAGCATTTCGCGGAACGCACCTCGATGCACGGGGTGTTCATGGACATCTTGGGCATGGGGGTCATGATCACGGGCGAATCGGGGCTCGGGAAGAGTGAACTCGGGCTGGAGCTGATTTCGCGCGGCAATGGCCTGGTGGCCGACGATGCCGTCGACCTCTACCGCATCAACCAGAACACCATCGAAGGGCGCTGCCCCGACCTGCTGCTCAACCTTCTCGAAGTGCGCGGCATCGGCCTGCTCGACATCCGCGCCATCTTCGGCGAGACGGCCGTGCGCCGGAAGATGCGGCTCAAGCTCATCGTGCACCTGGTGCGGCGCGACAGCTTCGAGCGCGACTACGAGCGCATGCCCTCGGCGCCGCTCACGCAGGACGTGCTGGGCATCCCGGTGCGCAAGGTCATCATCCAGGTGGTAGCCGGGCGCAACATCGCCGTGCTGGTGGAAGCGGCGGTGCGCAATTCGATCCTGCAGCTGCGGGGCATCGACACCTATGCCGATTTCGTGGCGCGCCACCACAAAGCGATGGAAAACGGCCGCGACGGGGACTGACGAGCGACGCTGCCCTACCGCCCCGGGGCGGGCAGCGCCTACCTCTTGCTGACGCAGTCGCCGCAGAGCCCGTACAGCGACATGGCGTGGTCCTGCAGGATCCATCCCTTGTCCTTCGAGATCATCTGCTGGCGCCGCTCGATCTCGGCGTCGTAGAACTCCTCGACCTTGCCGCATGACGTGCAGATCAGGTGGTCGTGGTGCGTGCCCTCGTTGAGCTCGTACACCGCCTTGCCGCTTTCGAAATGGCTGCGCTCGAGGATGCCTGCCTGCTCGAACTGCGTCAGCACGCGGTAGACCGTGGCCAGGCCGATGTCGGAGTGTTCGTTCAAAAGCACGCGGAACACGTCTTCGGCCGTCATGTGGCGCTGGCTGCCGGTCTGGAAGATCTCGAGGATCTTCAGGCGCGGCAAAGTGGCCTTGAGGCCGGTATTCTTGAGTTCGTCGATGTTGGCCATGATGGTTCCTGCGCCCTGGGCTGCGGGTGGGCCCCGAAGGGCCAGCCGCTACAATGGCCGATCATATCGCTACCCCCTTTTTCTCCCATGCCTGCCATTCTCCAACGCCGTCCCTGGCTGCTGGCTGCGGCCGTCGCCGTGACGTTCTGCCTCGGCGCCTGCAGCGGTTTCAGCGATCGCACGCGTGGTGCGCTGTCGGCCATCACGCCCTACAAGGTCGAAGTGGTCCAGGGTAATTTCGTGTCCAAGGAACAGGTCGAGGCGCTCAAGCCCGGCATGTCGCGCCAGCAGGTGCGTGAAATCCTCGGCACCTCGCTACTGACCGACGTCTTCCACAAGGACCGCTGGGATTACGTCTTCACGATCAAGCGCCAGGGCGTAGACCCGCAGGAACGACGCCTGACCGTGTTCTTCAAGGGCGAGCTGCTCGACCGCTACGAAGGCGATCCGATGCCCAGCGAAGAAGAGTTCGTCGCCACGCTCGACACCCGCAAGAAGAGCGGCAAGGTTCCCCAGCTCGAGGCGTCGGAAGAAGAGCTCAAGAAATTCACGCCCAAGGCAGACGGCAAGAAGGCCGACGACACTACGGCCGCCACCAACCTGCCGCCGCTGCCCGCGGCCTATCCCCCGCTCGAATCGGCGCGCTGAGCGCGCGCTCCGCGGCAAACGGGCGAGAGGGCTGCGCACTCTGCAGTCCGGCGGGCGCGTCGGGTCTCCATGACCAACTTTGAAGGCTGAATCCGCGTGACTGAAATCACTTCTTCTTCCTCCCTCCCGGGGTCTTCCACGCCAGCCCTCCGGCGCGTTGCCATCGCTGGTGCTTCGGGCCGCATGGGCCGCATGCTGATCGAGGCGGTGCGCGAGGCGCCCGATTGCCGCCTTGCCGGCGCGCTCGACGTGGCGGGCAGCAACGCCATCGGCGCCGATGCGGCCGCGTTCCTCGGCTTCACGAGCGGCGTACCCATCGTGGCCGACCTTCGCACCGGCTTGCAAGATGCGCAGGTGCTCATCGACTTCACGCGCCCCGAGGGCACGCTCGCGCACCTCGCGATCTGCCGCGAACTGGGCGTGCAGGCCGTCATTGGCACCACCGGTTTCAGCGACGCGCAAAAGGCCGAAATCGCCGAGATCTCGAAGGACATCGCGATCATGGTCTCGCCCAACATGAGCGTGGGCGTCAACGTCACCTTCAAGCTGCTCGAGATGGCCGCCAAGGCCATGTCGACGGGCTTCGACATCGAGATCATCGAGGCGCACCATCGCCACAAGGTCGATGCGCCCTCCGGCACCGCGCTCAAGATGGGCGAAGTCATCGCCGAGGCACTGGGCCGCGACCTGAAGGAATGCGCCGTCTACGCACGCGAAGGCATCACAGGTGCGCGCGACCCGTCCACCATCGGCTTCTCGGCCATCCGCGGCGGCGACATCGTGGGCGACCACACCGTGCTGTTCGCCGGTACCGGCGAGCGCATCGAAATCACCCACAAGTCCGCCAGCCGCGTCACCTACGCCGACGGCGCACTGCGCGCGGTGCGCTTCCTGGCCGGACAAAAAGCCGACCTCTTCGACATGTTCGACGTACTCGGTCTGCGCTGAAAAACACGATGAGCGTGCTCGAACTGCTGACCCAGGGCGACGGCGTCAGCCGCTCGGTGGCGGCGCTGCTGCTGGCGATGTCGATATCGAGCTGGGTCGTCATTCTCTGGAAAGCCTGGCTGCTGCGCGGCGGCACGCGCGACGTGCTGCGCAGCATCGCCGCGTTCTGGCAATCGGCCACGCTCACCGACGCGGAGCAGCGCCTGAAGGCCTTCGACCGCGCAATGCTCGTGGGACCGGCGGTGAATGCCATCAGAAGTGCGGCCACGGCGGACGCGGGCGGCGCAACCTTGGGCGCCACCACCGGCGACCGCAACCAGCGGCTCACGCGGGCCCTGCGCGGCGCGCTGCACGGCGCGCTGCGGCGCCTGCAGTCAGGCCAGATCCTGCTGGCCACCGTCGGCGCCACCGCGCCCTTCGTGGGCCTGCTCGGCACCGTGTGGGGCATCTACGGTGCGCTGTCGGGCATTGCCGGCCAGACGGGCGGCTTCACCATCGACAAGGTCGCCGGCCCCGTGGGCGAGGCCCTGGTGATGACGGCCTTCGGCCTGGCCGTGGCCATTCCGGCCGTGCTGGCCTACAACGTGTTCGGCCGGGTCATCGGACGCATCGAAGCCGAGCTCGAGGGCTTTGCGCACGACCTGCTCGGCAGTTTTGGGAGCGCGCCGGCGCCTGCCGCGCCGCCGCCCGCGCGTCCCATGCCGGTCTCGGCCTAGCCGGCGAACGGAGCACAGGCGCCATGGCTTTCGGTCGCACATCGCTCGGCAGCAGCGCCGCCGGCGGCGGACGCGCCACCGGAGCCGGCGGACAACGCCCGCTGTCCGACATCAACGTGACGCCGCTGGTCGACGTGATGCTGGTGCTGCTGGTGATCTTCATCATCACCGCGCCCCTGATGGCGAGTTCGATCAAGCTCGACCTCCCGCAGACCGACGCCGGCCAGCCCAACGACACGCCCAAGTTCGTGAGCGTGTCGATCGACGCCTCGGGCAAGATCTTCTTCAACGACCAGGCGGTGAGCGACGAAGAGCTGGCCACCCGCCTGCAGAAAGCCGCCACCGACAGCAAGGACACTGAAGTGCAGCTGCGCGCGGACCAGACCGTGCCCTACGGCAAGGTGGCGGCGCTGATGAGCATCGCCAACAAGGCGGGCCTGAGCCGGATCGGATTCGTGACCGAGGCCAAGGCGGCACCCGAAACGCCGCGCTGAAATCTTGTCTTGCTCCTTCCCCTCCGGGGGAAGGCTGGGATGGGGGCTGGCTCCGCATCCGATGCTGCAGAGAGGTCGAAGCCGGTGCCCCCCACCCCAGCCACTCCCCCGGGAGGGGAGGGAGAGAGGGCAAAGTCTCAGCCCAGCACCACCGGCTTGGTGTGCCAGATCTCGTGCGCGTACTGCGCAATCGTGCGGTCCGACGAAAACGCGCCCATGCCCGCCACGTTCAGGATGGCCATGCGCGTCCAGGCATCCGCATCGCGGTAGAGCGCATCGACTTCGGCCTGCTTTGCGACGTAGCTCGCATAGTCGGCCAGCAGCAGGTAGTGGTCGCCCCAGTTCACAAGCGCGTCGTAGATACCCTGGTAGCGCGAGGGCTCGCCGGCCGAAAACGCCCCGTCGCGGATCGCGTCGAGCACGCGCTTGAGCTCGGCGTTCTCTTCGTAGATGTCGCGCGGCTGGTAGCCGTGCGCGCGGATGTCAGCCACCTCGGGCGTGGTGTTGCCGAAGATGAAGATGTTCTCGGCGCCCACGTTGTAGCGCATCTCCACGTTGGCGCCGTCGAGCGTGCCGATGGTGAGCGCGCCGTTGAGCGCGAACTTCATGTTGCCGGTGCCCGAGGCCTCGGTGCCCGCCGTCGAGATCTGCTCCGACAGGTCGGCCGCCGGCATGATGATCTCTGCCAGGCTCACGCTGTAGTTGGGCAAAAACACCACCTTCAGCAGCTTGCCCACGCGCGCGTCGTTGTTGATGGTTTTCGCGACGTCGTTGATCAGCCGGATGACGAGCTTGGCCATCTGGTAGGCCGATGCCGCCTTGCCCGCAAACACCACCACGCGCGGCACGATGTCGATCGGCGCGCCCGCAGCCTGGGCATCGAGGATGCGGTGGTAGCGCGTGATCACGTGCAGCACATTGAGCAGCTGCCGCTTGTATTCGTGGATGCGCTTCACCTGAACGTCGAACATCGCGTCGGTGTCCAGCACGATGTCCATGTGCTGCTCCACCCAGTTGGCCAGCCGCAGCTTGTTTTCGCGCTTGGCGTGCCTGAAGGCGCGCGCGAAGGCCGGCTGCGCCGCCATGGGCCGCAGCGCTTCCAGTTGCGAAAGGTCGCGCCGCCAGCCCTTGCCCATGCGCTGGTCGAGCAGGCCTGCGAGCGGCGGGTTGGCCTGCGCGAGCCAGCGCCGCGGCGTGACGCCGTTGGTCTTATTGTTGAAGCGCTCCGGAAAGATCTTCGCGAAGTCCGCAAAGATCGATTGCTTCATGAGCTCCGAGTGCAAGCCCGAGACGCCGTTGATCGAGTGGCTTGCGAGCACCGCCACGTACGCCATGCGCACGCGGCGCTCGCCCGCTTCGTCCACCAGCGACAGCCGGCGCAGCAGCTCGACGTCGTTCCCCGCCTTCTGGGTCACGGCCGCGAGGAACTTCGCGTTCATGTCGTAGATGATCTGCAGGTGCCGCGGCAGGATGCGCCCGAGCATCTCCACCGGCCAGGTTTCCAGTGCCTCGTGCATCAGCGTGTGGTTGGTGTAGCTGAACACCTTCTGCGTGTGGGCCCAGGCCACGTCCCACGCCAGGCCGTGCTCGTCGAGCAGAAGGCGCATGAGCTCGGGCACCGCGAGCACCGGGTGCGTGTCGTTCAGGTGGATGCTGACCTTGTCGGCCAGCTGGTCGAAGGTCTTGTGGTTGCGCAGGTACCGCCGCAGCAGGTCTTGCACGCTTGCGCTGCAGAAAAAATACTCCTGATGCAGCCGCAGCTCGCGGCCCGAAGGCGTGGAGTCATCGGGATAGAGCACGCGCGAGACGTTCTCGGAGTGGTTCTTGCTCTCCACCGCCGCCATGTAGTTGCCGCGGTTGAAGGCGGAGAGGTCTATCTCCTCTGTGGCGCGCGCCGACCACAGCCGCAGCGTGTTGGTGGCCTGCGTGCCGTAGCCCGGAATGATGGTGTCGTAGGCCACGGCCAGCACGTCGTGAGTGTCGACCCAGTCGGCAGCGCCATAGGGCGCGTTCTTTCCCTCGCGCCTTTGCACGTGGCCGCCGAAGCGCACGCGGTAGTTCACCTCGGGCCGCTGGAACTCCCACGGGTTGCCGCGCGTGAGCCAGTAGTCGGGCGTTTCCACCTGCTGGCCGTCGACGATGCGCTGGCGGAACATGCCGTATTCGTAGCGGATGCCGTAGCCCATGCCCGGCACGCCCAGCGTGGCCATCGAATCGAGAAAACAGGCTGCGAGCCGGCCCAGGCCGCCGTTGCCCAGCGCCGCGTCGGGCTCGCGCTCGGCCAGCGCCGCCATGTCGACACCGAAGTCGGCCAGCGCATCGCGCACGGTGTCGTACAGGTCGACCGCCAGCATCGCATTGGTGAAGGTGCGCCCGATCAGGAACTCCATCGAGAGGTAGTAGACGCGCTTCAGGTCCTGCGCATAGTTGGCGCGCGTGGTCGCCATCCAGCGCTCGACCAGCTGGTCGCGCACGGCCAGCGCGGTGGCGTTCAGCCAGTCGTCCTGGCTGGCCGCCACCGGGTCCTTGCCGACGGCATAGATGAGCTTGTTGGCAACAGCGCGCTTGAACGCGGCCACGTCGCGGTCGGGATGGTCGTAGGCGAAGTCTTTGATAGTCATGGGCTTCGGTGAAAGGTTGTGGGTTGTGCGCCTTGGCGCAAATCAGGTGTCGGCCGGCGCCAGCGCCTGCCGGTAGACCTCGATGTACCGGTCGGCAGCCGTGGCCCAGTCGGCCGGCCGCCTCATCGCGTTGCCGCGCACGCGGCGCCAGTCGGGCGCATGCTGGTAAAGCGCGAAGGCGCGGCGCAGCGCGCGGCCGTAGTCCGCATCGTCGAAACGGTCGAAGACAAAGCCGGTGGCGTCGCCGCTGGCCATGTCTTCGAGCGTGCAGTCGACCACGGTGTCTGCCAGTCCGCCGACGCGTCGCACCAGCGGCAGGCTGCCGTACTTGAGCCCGTACATCTGCGTGAGGCCGCAAGGTTCGAAGAGCGACGGCACCAGTGTCACGTCGCCGCCGCCGAAGAGCTGGTGCGCCAGCGTCTCGTCGTAGCCGATGGTCACGCTGACCGACTGCGGCGCCGCCGCCGCGCGCTCGCGGAAGGCGTCCTCGAGCCAGGCCTCGCCGCTGCCCAGCAGGGCCAGCTGGCCGCCCTGGGAAGTCAGCGCATCGAGGCCGCCGAGCACCAGGTGCAATCCCTTCTGCTCGGTGAGCCGGCTCACCAGGATGAAGAGCGGCGCATCGGGGCGCTCGGCCAGGCCCAGCTGATGCTGCAGTACCGCCTTGCAGCGCGCCTTGCCGGCCATGTGGCGGCCTTCGGGCGTGTGGAACCCCTGCATCAGCGCCGCGTCGGTGGCCGGATTCCAGACCTTGTCGTCGACCGCATTGAGGATGCCCGTGAGCACGTGGCCGCGCAGGCGCAGCAAGCCGTCGAGCCCGAAGCCCTGCTCGGGCGTCTGGATCTCGCGCGCATAGGTCGGACTCACGGTGGTCAGGCGGTCCGCATAGTAGAGGCCCCCCTTCATGAACGACAGCTGGCCGTGGTATTCGAGCCCGTCCATGTGGAACGCGGGGGTGGGCAGGCCGAGGTCGACGAAGTTCCAGGGCGCGGAGATGCCCTGGTAAGCCAGGTTGTGCACGGTGAACACGCTGCCCACGCGGGGCGCACCGGCCTCGCACGCAAAGTGCAGGTAGGCCGGCGCGAGCCCCGCATGCCAGTCGTGCGCATGCACGACCTCCGGCCGCCACGACGGATCGAGGCCCCGTGCCAGCTGCGCCGCGGCCCAGCCCAGCAGCGCGAAGCGCCGATGATTGTCGCCGTAGGGCTGGCGCGTGGCGTCTTCGTAGGGGTTGCCGGGCCGGTCGTACAGCGCCGGCGCATCGATCACGTAGGCCGGGATCGGCGGGTTGCCGTCGATCGCGATGCGGCCCGCGCGCAGCGCGAAGCGCTCGCCCCAGGGTGCGGCGAACTCCGCCACCAGCGCCAGGCCGTGCACGCCGGCCAGGATGGCCGGAAAGCCGGGCAGCAGCACCCGCGCATCCTGTCCCGCCGCCATGAGCGCGATCGGCAATGCGCCTGCCACGTCGGCAAGGCCGCCGGTCTTGAGGAGGGGAAAGAGTTCGGCGCTGACCTGGAGTATTCGCATCGTGGGGCGGTGCGGCTTCAGGCAGCCAGTCGCTTGAGCATCTCGCGCGTGACCAGCACCACGCCGGCCTCGGTGCGCTCGAAGCGCGCGGCATCGGCGGCGGCGTCCTCGCCGATCACCATTTCGTCCGGGATGACGCAGCCTCGGTCGATCACCACGCGGTTCAGCTTGCAGGCGCGGCCGACTTCCACGTCGGGCAGCAGTACGGCCTCGTTGATCTCGCAGAACGAATGGATGCGCACGCCCGAGAACAGCACCGAGCTGCTGACCTTGGAGCCCGAGACGATGCAGCCGCCCGAGACGATGGTGTTGACCGTCATGCCGTGCTTGCCGTCGCGGTCGAGCACGAACTTGGCCGGCGGCAGCTGCCGCTGGTAGGTCCAGATGGGCCAGTCTGTGTCATAGATGTCGAGTTCGGGAGTGATCGAGGCCAGATCGAGGTTGGCTGCCCAGAATGCATCAATCGTGCCCACGTCGCGCCAGTAGGCCTTCGCGTCCGGCCCGCGCGAGGCCCGCGTGACGCAAGACATGCCGAAGGGATGCGCCAGCGCGCGGCCCTGCGCCACGGCGCGCGGAATGATGTCCTTGCCGAAATCGTGGCTCGAATCGGGGTTGATGGCGTCTTCCTCGAGCAGCTGGTAGAGGTACTCGGAATCGAACACGTAGATGCCCATGCTGGCCAGCGCCACGTCGGGATGGCCCGGCATGGCGGGCGGATCGGCCGGCTTTTCGAGGAAGGCGGTGATCTGGCGGTCGCCGTCGATGGCCATCACGCCGAAGGCCGTCGCCTCCATGCGCGGCACCTCGATGCAGCCGACCGTGCAGCCCAGGCCCCGTTCGGCATGGTCCTTGACCATGATCGAATAGTCCATCTTGTAGATGTGGTCGCCGGCCAGCACCACCACGTAGTCGTGCTTGGTGGAGCGGGTCTGGATGATGTCCAGGTTCTGGAACACCGCATCGGCCGTGCCGCGGTACCAGTGCTCGTCGCCGGTGCGCTGCTGCGCGGGCAGCACATCGACCATTTCGTTGAGCTCGGCGCGCAGGAAGCTCCAGCCGCGCTGCAGGTGGCGCATGAGCGAGTGCGACTTGTACTGCGTGACCACGGCCATGCGCCGGATGCCCGAGTTCAGGCAGTTCGAGAGCGCGAAGTCGATGATGCGGAACTTGCCGCCGAAGTAGACGGCCGGCTTGGCGCGCCGGTCGGTCAGCTGCTTGAGCCGGGAGCCGCGCCCGCCGGCCAGCACCAGGGCGATGGTGCGGCGAACCAGTTGATGCGCCTGCAGGGTTGCCTGCGGCGCGTTGCTGCTGCTGTCGTTGTCCATCTTTGTCTCCGTTCGTTCTTCGTTTCGTTCGGTTCGTCGTCGGGTTTCGCGATCAGCCTAGCACCGCACCGCGCGGCTGGCTCCTACCTTCTTGCAATCCAGAGGCTCGAGCGAGGTACTTCTGCCGTGCCGGCGCGAGGCGCCTCACAGGCGTCGCCGGAGTCCAGCGCCGGATCCGTCGCAAGCCGGCAGTGCCAGCCGCCCGCGGGCAGCGCGAAGGAAATGGCGCGCGGCCCCGCGTTGACAAGTACCAGCCAATCGCCCTCGTCCTTTTCAGCGGACTCGTAAAGGATTGCAAGTGCCGTGCCGCTGTTCCAGTCGCCCTGCTGCATCGGCTCGCCGTCCGGGCGCAGCCAGCGGATGCCGGGCGCGCCGCCGCGCGACTCCGCGGGCCACCAGCGCGTGCTGCGCAGGACGGGCGCTTCCCGGCGCAGCGCGATGAGCCGGGCCACGAACGCGCTCAGGCGCGCGGCTTCGCAGCCGGGGTCGTGGGTGCCGATCCACGCGAGCCAGGTGGTCTCGTTGTCCTGGCAATAGGCGTTGTTGTTGCCCTGCTGGCTGTGGCCGAGCTCGTCGCCCGCCAGCAGCATGGGCGTGCCCTGCGAAAGCAGCAGCACGGCAAGCAGCGCGCGCTGCAGCCGGGTGCGCTCGGCTTGCACGGCCGGATCGTCGCTCGGCCCTTCGACGCCGCAGTTATTGCCGAGGTTGTGGGCGTGGCCGTCGCGGTTGTTCTCGCCGTTGGCGAGGTTGTGCCGCTCTTCGTAGCAGAGGAGGTCACGCAGCGTGAAGCCGTCATGCGCGGTGATGAAATTGACGCTTGCCGTGGGCGCGCGGCCGTGGTGGGCAAATTGCGCGCTCGACGCCGTGAAGCGGTGCGCGAAGTCGCCCACATCGGTGGCACCGTCGCGCCCCTGCCGCAGCCAGAAGCCGCGCTGCGTATCGCGGTAGCGGTCGTTCCATTCGAGCCAGCCCGGCGGGAATTCGCCGAGCCGGTAGCCGCCCGGCCCGATGTCCCAGGGCTCGGCGATCAGCAGCGTGCGCGACAGCACCGGGTCTTGCGCAATGGCCGCGAAGAAGGGCGCGCGCGGATCGAAGTCGCCGCTCGCGCCGCGCCCAAGCACCGGTGCAAGATCGAAGCGGAAGCCGTCCACGCCGAGCTCGGAGGTCCAGTGGCGCAGGCTGTCCATCACCAGCTGCAGCACGCGCGGCTCGGCCAGGTTGAGGCAATTGCCGCAGCCGGTCCAGTTGGCGTAGAGCGCCCGGTCATCCGGACGCAGGTGGTAGTACAGCGAGTTGTCGATGCCGCGCAGCGAGAGCGTCGGGCCGAACTCGTCGGTTTCCGCGCTGTGGTTGTAGACCACGTCGATCACCAGCTCCATGCCGCGCGCATGCACCGCATCGGCCATGGCGCGGAACTCGCTCGCCGGCGTGGTGCCGGGGCGGCCGCTCCAGTAGCGGGCCTCGGGTGCGAACCAGCCGATGGTGTTGTAGCCCCAGTAGTTGCTGAGGCCCATGGCGAGCAGCCGCTGTTCGTCGGCTCGGTGCTGCACCGGCATCAGGCTGAGCGTGGTGACGCCAAGGCGCTGCAGGTGGTCGAGCACCGCGGGCTCGGCCAGGCCCGCGTAGGTGCCGCGCAAGGCGGCGGGCACGCCGGGGTGCAGGCGTGTCTGCCCGCGCACGTGCAGTTCGTAGAGCACGCGGTCTCCGGCCGCGATGCGGGCACGGCCCGGCACGGCCGCACCGGCGCCGGCCGCCGCTACGCGGGCCTTGAGCGCCACGGCGCCGTTGTCGCGCGTGTTCCGCTGCGCCGGATCGGCGGGGTCATGCCCGAGGAACAGGTCGCTGCCGTCGTAGCGGCCCACGATTTCGCGCGCATACGGGTCCAGCAGCACGCGAGCCGCATTGAAGCGCTGCCCCGCGTGCGGCGCCCAGGGGCCGTGCACGCGATAGCCATAGACAAGCCCGGAGCGCCCGCTCGGCAGCAGGCCGTGCCAGACGCCGTCGGTGAAGGCGGGCAGCCGTAGCCGTTGCTGCTCGTGCTGGCCGGTGCTGTCGAAAAGGCAAAGCTCGACGGCGTCGGCATTCGGCGCGGCCAGCGCGAAGTTCACGCCGTTCGGTGCCGGCGTCGCGCCAAGGGGGAGGGGAGATCCTGCGCTCAGCATCGTGTCAGGCCACCACCCACATCACGGTGGCCAGCGGCGGCACGCTGACGGAGATCGAATGGTCCTTGCCATGCCACGGAACCGGCGAGCTCTGCACCACGCCGTTGCCCACGCCGCTGCCGCCGTACACCGCGGCATCGGTGTTGATCGCTTCGCGGTAGGCGCCCGCGGCGGGCACCCCGAGCTGGTAGCCGTGCCGCGGCAGCGGCGTGAAATTGCACACCGCCAGCACGAAGGAGCCGTCGCGTGCCTTGCGCAGGAAGGCGAACACCGACTGCTCCCAATCGTCGTGCACGATCCATTCGAAGCCGGCCCTCTCCGTGTCGAGCTCGTGGAGCGCAGGGAAGTGCCGGTACACGTTGTTCAGGTCCCGCACCAGCCGGCGGACGCCCTGGTGCGACGCAAGCTCCAGCAGATGCCAGTCGAGGCTGCGGTCGGCGTTCCATTCGGCTCCCTGCGCGAACTCGCCGCCCATGAACAGCAGCTTCTTTCCGGGGTAGGCCCAGAGATAGCCATACAGGTTTCGCAGCCCCGCGAACTTCTGCCACTCGTCACCGGGCATGCGCGCCAGCATCGAGCCCTTGCCATGCACCACTTCATCGTGCGACAGGGGCAGCACGAAGTTCTCGCTGTGCGAGTACATCAGCCCGAAGGTGATCTGCTGGTGATGGTGTTTGCGGTGCACGGGGTCGGTGCCGGCATAGGCCAGGGTGTCGTTCATCCAGCCCATGTTCCACTTGTAGTGGAAGCCCAGCCCTCCGTCTTCGGGCGGCCGCGTCACGCCGGGGAAACTCGTCGACTCCTCGGCCAGCGTGATCGCACCCGGGCGCTCCACGCCCACCACGTGGTTCATGCGCCGCAGGAAATCGATGGCCTCGAGATTCTCGCGGCCGCCATAGGCGTTGGGGACCCACTCGCCGGGCTTGCGGCTGTAGTCGCGGTAGAGCATGGAAGCGACGGCGTCGACGCGCAGGCCGTCCACGCCGTAGCGCTCGAGCCAGTAAAGCGCATTGCCCGCCAGGTAGTTGCGCACCTCCGTGCGGCCGTAGTTGAAGATGAGCGTCTTCCAGTCGTTGTGGAAGCCTTCGCGCGGGTCCGCGTATTCATACAGCGCCGTGCCGTCGAAGCGGCCGAGCCCGTGCGCGTCGGTGGGAAAGTGCGCGGGCACCCAGTCGAGGATCACGCCCAGGTCCGCCGCGTGCGCGGCCTCGACAAAATACCGGAAGTCGCCCGGCGTTCCGAAGCGCGACGTGGGCGCATACAGGCCGATGGGCTGGTAGCCCCAGGAGCCGTCGAAAGGATGCTCGCTGACCGGCAGCAACTCGATGTGCGTGAAGCCCATGTCGCGCACATAGGGCACCAGGAGGTCGGCCAGCTCGCGGTAGTCGAGCCATTCCTGCCCGTTCTTGCGCCGCCACGAGCCCGGGTGCACTTCATAGATGCTGATGGGTGCGTGGCGCCCGTTGGCAATGGCCCGTTCGGGCGCCATGGGCACCGGCGCGGGCAGCGGCGCCACCACGCACGCCGTATCCGGCCGCAGGCGCGCGGAGAAGGCGAAGGGGTCGGCCTTGCGCAGCACCTCTCCATCCGCCGAGAGGATCTCGAACTCGTAGCTGTCGCCCGTCGCCACGTGCGGTGCAAAGATTTCCCAGACGCCGCACTCGCGGCGCAGCCGCATCATGTGGCGCCGGCCGTCCCAGTTGTTGAAGTCGCCGACCACCGAAACCCGCCGCGCATTGGGCGCCCACACCGCGAAGGCCACGCCCTTCACGCCGCCCGTCCCGCGCAGGTGCGCGCCCAGGCGCTCCCATGGCCGCAAGTGCGTGCCCTCGGCCAGCAGCCACACGTCGGTCTCGCCGAGCACGAAAGGAAAGCGGTAGGGGTCTTCGAGCCGCGACGTGTGCGTGCCCCAGTCGACCTGGAACGAATAGCCCAGGAGCGCCTCGGCTGCCGGCACCAGGCCCGCAAAGATGTCGGAGCCCTCCTGCCGCGACAGCATGGCCAGCGGCCAGCCCGTGCGCGTGTGCATCACGGCCACGCTCTGCGCCCCCGGCAAGAGCGCGCGCACCAGCAGGCCGTCGCGGGTCTCGTGAGGGCCGAGCACCGCGAAGGGATCGCCATGCTCCGCGCGCATCAGCGCATGGACTTCGCGTTCGGGCAGCAGCAGCGGGGGCATGTTCTTCACGTCCGTTCTTCTTCGCCAGTGGGGCGGCCGAAAAAGACGCCGTAGGGCGCCAGCCTCAGCATGCGCCTTTTTTCATCGTCGGGGTGCACGCGCGCGTCGGCGGAGGGCGCGTGCGGATGTCCCGGCAGCGCGTCGAGCGGCTCGCGAAGCGCAACCGAGACCGACTCGCCTGCAAGGTTGAAGATGGCCTGCAGCGACTCGTTTCCGTCGCGCCGCTCGAACCACAGCACCGGCTCGGGCGCATCGAAGAAGGTGATGGCGCCCGTGCGCAGCAGCGGCTGGCTCCGACGCCAGCGCAGCAGCGCGCGGCTGAACACGAGCATCGAATCGGGATCGCTGGCCTGGCGATCGACGGCCAGCGGCAGGTGCCGGCCATGGACCGGCAGCCACGGCCCACCGGTGGTGAAGCCGGCGTGCAGCTCGTCCGCCTTCCAGGGCATGGGCGTGCGGCAGCCGTCGCGGCCCTTGAACTCGGGCCAGAACGCGCGGCCATAGGGGTCTTGCAGCAGTTCGAACGGCACCTCGGCCTCTGGGAGGCCGAGTTCCTCGCCCTGGTAGATGCTCGCGCTGCCGCGCAACGTGAGCAGCAGCGTGAGCCAGAGCCGGTCGCGCCGGGTGTCCTCGGGGGCGCCGCCGCTCCAGCGGGTGGCCACGCGCGGCACGTCGTGGTTGGACACGGCCCAGCAGCCCCAGCCGCCCGTGGGCGCGAGCGCCTGGTCGAGCGTCTCGACCTGGTGGCGCAGGTGCCGGGCGCTGTGCTCGGCCGTCAGCAGGCTGAAGCTGTAGGCCAGGTGCAGGCGCTTGCCCAGTTCGGTGTACTGCGCCATGACGGGCGGTGCGTTCTCGTCGCCCACTTCGCCGAGCGCGACCGCGCCGTAGCTATCGAGGAGCCGGCGCAGGCTTTCCAGGAAGGCCAGGTTCTCCATCTGGCTCTTGTCGTACAGGTGCTGCTGCATGGCGTAGGGGTTGTCGGCCCGAACGGTGCTCACTTCATCGACCAGCGCGGCGCTGGCCGGCGGGTTGTCGCGCAGGAGCGCGTCGTGGAACTGGTGGTTGCAGGCGTCGAAGCGAAAGCCGTCCACGCCGCGCTCGCACCAGAAGCGCACCTCGCCCAGCAGCGCTTCCTGCACCTCGGCGCAATGGAAATTCAGGTCGGGCTGCTCCTTGAGGAAGCTGTGCAGATAGTACTGCCGGCGTCGCGAATCCCATTGCCAGGCCGAGCCGCCGAACACCGAAAGCCAGTTGGTGGGCGGCGTGCCGTCGGGCCGCGGATCGGCCCACACGTACCAGTCGGCCTTCGGGTTGCCGCGGCTCGAGCGGCTTTCGGTGAACCAGGCGTGCTGGTCGGAAGTGTGCGAGAGCACCTGGTCGATGATGATTTTCAGCCCGAGCGCATGGGCGCGCGCCAGCATCTCGTCGAAGTCGGCCAGCGTGCCGAAGATCGGATCGACGTCGCGGTAGTCGGCCACGTCGTAGCCGAAGTCCTTCATCGGCGAGCGGAAGAAGGGCGACACCCAGATCGCATCGACCCCCAGGGCCGCGACGTGCTCGAGCCGAGAGGTGATGCCGGGAAGGTCGCCGATGCCGTCGCCGTTGCTGTCCATGAAGCTGCGCGGGTAGATCTGGTAGATCACCGCGCCGCGCCACCATTCGCTGTTGCTGCCGTGATTGCTGCGCATGCTGTCCCTGTGGTCTGAAAATCATTGTGGCATGCGAGATCCGGGCCCGATCCATGCAAGGCCCGGCCGGCATCGCTCCAAAAGCTTTCTACACTGGTCACGGGTTTCCAGAATGTGAACCCTGGCTTTCAGTTTCCGATCCCGCAAGATGACAACCGACTCCGCTTCCTTCGCACTTTCTCCATCGACAGAAGGCCTGGCCGCGCTCGAACAGCGGCTTGCCAAGGACCTGGAGTGCCTCGGCTGGCCCGCGCGCACCTGGATGCCCGTTCGCGCGCATGCGGGCGAGCCGGTGCTGGACGTGGCCATCATCGGTGGCGGGCAGGCCGGCCTGGCGGCCGCCGCGGCCCTGGCGCAGCAAGGCATCCGCGCCGTGGTGTTCGACCGCGCGCCGGCCGGTAACGAAGGCCCCTGGGCCACCACGGCGCGCATGGAAACCCTGCGTTCGCCCAAGGAGCTGACCGGCCCGGCGCTGGGCCTGCCCGCGCTAACCTTCCGTGCATGGTTCGAGGCCCAGTTCGGCGCCGAGGCCTGGGCCGCGTTGGACAAGATCCCGCGTCTCCAGTGGATGGACTACCTGGCCTGGTACCGCCGCGTGATGAACGTGGACGTGCGCAACGACACGGCCGTCACCGGAATTCTTCCGTTGCCCGATGCGCCGCTGGTGCGCCTGGCGCTGCGCACGCCGGCAGGGGCGCAGCGCGTGCTGGCGCGCCGCGTCGTTCTTGCCACCGGCCGCGACGGCCTTGGCGGCCCGGCCATTCCCGCCTTCGTCAACGCGCTGCCGCGCTCGCAGTGGGCGCACTCGTCCGACGCCATGGACTACGGCAAGCTGGCCGGGCTGCGCGTGGGCGTGATCGGCGCGGGCTCGTCGGCCATGGACAGCGCGGCCACGGCACTCGAATGCGGCGCGCACAGCGTCGAACTGCTGATCCGCCGGCCCGACCTGCCGCGCGTCAACAAGGGCAAGGGCGCCGGTGTGCCGGGCCTGACGCAGGGCCACTACGACCTGCCCGATGAACTCAAATGGCGCATCCGCCACTACATCAACGTGGCCAACGTGCCGCCGCCGCATGGCAGCACGCTGCGCGTCTCGCGGTTTCCCAACGCGTTCTTCAACTTCGGCAGCCCGGTGCTATCGATCGAGCCGAAAGGTACGTCCTCGATGCGGGTGGCAACGCCCAAGGGCGAGTTCGTGTTCGACTTCCTCATTGTCTCGACTGGTTTCAAGGTCGACTGGAGCAGCCGTCCCGAATACGACGCCATCGCACCGCACGTGCGCGCATGGAAGGACCGCTTCGTGCCCGCGCCCGGCGACGAAGACCAGGAACTGGCCGATTCGCCCGATCTCGGGCCGGTGTTCGAATTTCAGCAGCGCGTGGCCGGCGAATGCCCGGGGCTTGAACGCATCCACTGCTTCTGCTACCCCGCGGCGTTGTCGCACGGCACGGTGTCGGGCGACATTCCGGCGATCAGCGACGGCGCCAGGCGCCTTGCGAGCGGCATGGCCAGCCTTTTCTACCGCGAAGACTTCGAGTACCACTTTGCCAATCTGGAGGCCTACAGCGAGCCCGAACTGTTCGGCGACGAATGGGTGCCCGCGCCGCCGCCCGCCGAACGCACCTGAACGGCATCCGATATTCTTTGAACGCATGACAACCACTCCCTACGACACATCTACTCGGCTCGACGTGATCGACGCCGCGGTGCCCCTGGCACCGAGCCACGCCATCCGCACGCTGCGGCTGCAGCGCGAGAAGGTCGTGGCCGCCACCCAGGGCAGCTACGACGCGATGTTCTCGCCTTCGGTCGAGGGCCTTTCGGTGGCCGAGCGCCTGCTGGTCGCGCTGCATGCCTGCAGCGTCTCCAAAGCCGCGACGCTGGCGGCGCACTACCGCGAGCGTTTGCTGGCCGAAGGCGCCGACCGCGAACTGGTCGCGGCCGTGGGAAGCGGCGCGCCGGTGGCGGATGCGCGCCTGCGCACGGTGCTGGCGTTCACCGCCAGCCTGATCGAGCGTCCCATCGAGGGCGACAAGGCCTCGGTCGACGCGCTGGCCGAGGCGGGGCTTTCGACGCCCGCCATCGTCGCGCTGGGCCAGCTGATCGCTTTTCTCTCCTACCAGATTCGTGTAGTCGCCGGCCTCCAGGCGCTGGCCGCCGCGGAGGTATCGCCATGACCACACCGATCCGCATCAAGGGCTTCACCAACGAAGTGCTGAGCTGGAAGCCCTGGCTCGACCCGGTCGACGTGGGGACCGCCACACCGGCCCAGCTGGCCGCGCTCGACGAGATGAGCCCGCAGGCGCGCACGTCGCCGTACTTCCTGGTGCTGGCGCATCAGCCCGAGATGCTGCTGCAGCGCTCCATTGCCTTCAACGCGATCATGTTCGCGCCGGGCGGCATGCCGCGGGCCGAACGCGAGCTGGGCGCCACGGTGGAGTCGCGCGTCAATGGCTGCGTGTACTGCGCCTCGGTGCATGCGCAGCGCTTCGAACAGCTTGCCAAGCGCAGCGACGTGATCTCGCAGGTGTTCGAGGAGCCGGCCTCCGCGGGCACCACGGCCCGCGAGAAGGCGATCGTGGCGTTCTCGGCCCGGCTCGGCGCCGAGTCCGACAAAGTGTCGGCCGAGGATGTGCGGGCGCTGAAAGAAGTGGGGCTCGCCGATCTCGAGATCCTCGACCTGATCCACTCGGTGGCACTCTTCGCCTGGGCCAACCGGCTGATGCTCAACCTGGGCGAGCCGGTCTTTCCCGCGGCCGCGTGAGCGGCGGCCTCACAGGCGGGCGAGCAGCCCCGCGACCGTTTCGCTGGCCAGGCCGAGCGGCGCCAGCAGGTCGTTCTGCTGCCGGTAGTCGATGCCGTTGACCAGCGAAGCGGCATCGACGATGGTGCGCGTCGCGGGCGTGGGCACGCCGGCCATCCGCCCCAGCGCCTCCACGAAGGCCAGGCCATAGGGCATGTCCTCGGACACATAGCGGGTGTCGGTGCGCACCGGGCCGGGCGGGCCGCCGCGCTTGGCATGCAGTTCGGCCGCAATGTCCTCGAGCCGCGCCGACGTGGTGCCGAAGGAGCGCGCAAAGTGCGCCTCGATGGGTCCGAGCTCGATGCCGAAGGCCCGGGCCACGGCGCGCCGTTCCAGGTCCAGCGCCTCGATCGCGCGGGACACCCCGGGCGTCATGCAGTGGTATTGAGGCCAGTTTTCCGCGCGTTCGATGCGGGTCCAGTTGAAGACGGCCAGCGGCCCGTGCGACTGCGGATTGACGTTGGCCAGGGCGCTGGCGAGCGTGTTGTCCTGCGCAAAAAAGCTGCCGCCGAACAGCGCGGTGCACAGGTCGAGCACCTCCGCAATATCGGCCCTCGGCAGGGCGGACACGCCGACCGCCTCGCGCCGTGTCATCACCCGCACCTGTGTGCCCGACTCGCGCCGCGCCGTCAGCACCGTCGTGCCGAAGCTCGCGACCGTGATCCGCTTGCCCGCTTGCCGGGCGCCTTCGTACAGGTAGAGCGACGACAGAGAGGCCATCGAGCTGACGATCACCGTCTGTCCATCGCGCAGGAAGGGCAGGAGCGCATCCATCACGCGCCGGTGGCCGTTGACCGGCAGGGCGAGCAGCAGCACGTCCGCGGCCTGGCAAAGCTGTGCGGCGTCGTCGGCCACCTCGACCGAGACGCTGCAAGCCAGCACGCCGCCGGCTTCCAGCGGCCGGGTGCGCAAGGCCTCGGCGCCCTGGCCGCCCGGCGACCAGAGCGTGACGAAGTGGCCTGCCTGCCGCAGCCATGCCGCACTGGCGAAGGCGATTGCACCGGCGCCCGCGATGCCGACGCGGTGCCGCTGGCCCGCCGGCTCAGTCAACCTTGATCCCGCCTTGCTTGATCACCTTGGCCCAGCGCTGGCTGTCCTCGGCGATGACCTTGCCGAGCGCTGCGCCGCCGCCGCAGGTGTTCACCGCCCCAAGCTGCGCAAAGCGCTGTTTGGTCTCAGGCAGGTTGCACACCTCGACCAGCGCCGCGGAAAGCTTCTCGACAGTGGCCGCCGGCATGCGCGCGGGCGCCATCACGCCCACCCACACCGGCACGTCCATGCCCGCGAGCCCGGCCGCATCGGCCACCGTGGGCGGCGTTCCAAGGCTGGGCAGGGCGGCGCGCGAGAAGGTGCCGAGCACGCGGGCCTTGCCGCTCGCGACCATCGGCTCGATCGAGGCGGCGCTGGTGACGATCAGGGCCACTTGGCCGCCCAGCAGGTCGGTCAGCGCCGGCGCGGCGCCGCGGTAGGGCACATGCAGCAGATTCACGCCGCTCGCCTGGGCCAGCAGCGCGCCCGTGAGGTGCGACACGGTGCCGTTGCCCGTGGAGGCATAGGTGACCTGTCCCGGCTTGGCCTTGGCATCGCGCAGCACGTCGGCCAGGGTCTTGTAGGGGCTTTCGGTACGCACGGCGATGGTCATGGGCGTGTCGCCGACCAGGGCCACCGGCGCCAGGTCATGCGCGGGATCGTAGGGCAGCTTGGCCTGAAGATGGGGCGCGATGGTGATGGCGCCACCCGTGGCCAGCAGCACGGTGGCACCGTCGGTGGCCTTGGCCACCGCATCGGCCGCCACGATGCCGCCCGCGCCCGCCTTGTTGTCCACGACCACGGTGCCGCCGAGTTTCTCCGTGAGCTTGGCGCCCAGGTAGCGGGCGATCACGTCCTGCGCCCCGCCGGCGGCAAAGGGCACGACGATGCGCAGCGGCTTGTCGTTGGCCTGCTGCGCCCACAGGGGCGTAGCGGTGGCAAGGCAGGCCGCGAGGCCTAGGGCAAGGGGTTTCCAGAGCAGTTTCATGGTTTTTCCGTCTGCGTCAGGTGGCAGGAAGTCATGCATTTTTCGCGAAACACCGCGGAACCGGCTTCGCCGGGCCGCTGGTGTTGCCCCCGGTAGGGGGTTGGCGAAGCGACACGAAGTGCGCGAAGACTGGGGGCGAGTCTAAGACCGGCGCGATAATCCGCCTTCCCCGGCCGCTCCGAGCCGGGCTCTGCCGAACCGTCATGAACCCCAGCTACAAACCCAGCGACGTCGAGTCCGCTGCCCAGGCGCAATGGAGCGCCGCCGATGCCTACCGCGTCACCGAGGACGCGAGCCGCAAGAAGTACTACGCCTGCTCGATGCTGCCGTACCCCAGCGGCAAGCTGCACATGGGGCATGTGCGCAACTACACCATCAACGACATGCTCACGCGCTACCTGCGCATGAGCGGCTACAACGTGCTCATGCCCATGGGCTGGGACGCCTTCGGCCTGCCGGCCGAGAACGCGGCGCTCAAGAACGGCGTTCCTCCGGCCAAGTGGACCTACGAGAACATCGACTACATGCGCGGCCAGCTCCAGGCCATGGGCCTGGCCATCGACTGGAGCCGCGAGATCGCCACCTGCGACCCGAGCTACTACAAGTGGAACCAGTGGCTGTTCCTGAAGATGCTCGAAAAGGGCATTGCCTACCGCAAGACCCAGGTCGTCAACTGGGACCCGGTCGACCAGACCGTGCTTGCCAACGAGCAGGTGATCGACGGCAAGGGCTGGCGCACCGGCGCCACCGTGGAGCGGCGCGAGATCCCGGGCTACTACCTGAAGATCAGCGACTACGCCGAAGAGCTGCTCGAGCACACCCAGCACAAGCTGCCGGGCTGGCCCGAGCGCGTCAAGCTGATGCAGGAAAACTGGATCGGCAAGAGCGAGGGCGTGCGCTTCGCTTTCACGCACGACATCAAGGACGCGAGCGGCAAGCTGATCCAGGACGGCCGCATGTACGTGTTCACCACGCGCGCCGACACCATCATGGGCGTCACCTTCTGCGCCGTGGCGCCCGAGCATCCGCTGGCCGCGCACGCCGCCTCGCTCGATCCCAAGGTCGCGGCCTTCATCGACGAATGCAAGGCCGGCGGCACCACCGAGGCCGAGCTCGCCACGCAGGAAAAGAAGGGCGTGCCCACGGGCCTGACCGTGACGCACCCGATCACCGACGAGCAGGTGCCGGTGTGGGTGGGCAACTATGTGCTCATCAACTACGGCGACGGCGCCGTGATGGGTGTGCCTGCGCACGACGAGCGCGACTTCGCCTTTGCCAACAAGTACGGCATCGAGATCATCCAGGTGGTGCTGGTCGACGACGAGCCGCATTTCGACTATCACAAGTGGCAGGACTGGTACGGCGACAAGCAGCGCGGCGTGACCATCAACTCCGACAACTTCAGCGGCATGACCCACAAGGAGGCCGTGGCCGCCGTGGCGCACGCGCTCGCCCAGAAGGGCCTGGGCGAGATGCAGACCACCTGGCGCCTGCGCGACTGGGGCGTGAGCCGCCAGCGCTACTGGGGCACGCCGATCCCGATCATCCATTGCGACGAGCACGGCGCGGTGCCGGTCCCCGAGAAGGACCTGCCCGTGGTGCTGCCGACCGACTGCGTGCCCGACGGCTCGGGCAACCCGCTGAACAAGCACGAAGGCTTCCACGCAGGCGTGGTCTGCCCCGTGTGCGGCAAGGCTGCGCGGCGCGAGACCGACACGATGGACACCTTCGTCGATTCGTCGTGGTACTTCATGCGCTACTGCGACCCGAAGAACGACCAGGCGATGGTGTCCGGGGGCGCCGACTACTGGATGCCGATGGATCAGTACATCGGCGGCATCGAGCATGCGATTCTTCACCTGCTGTATGCGCGCTTCTGGACCAAGGTGATGCGCGACCTCGGCCTCGTGAAGGCCGATGAGCCCTTCAGCAAGCTGCTCACGCAGGGCATGGTGCTCAATCACATCTTCTACAAGCGCAACGAGAAGGGCGGCAAGGACTACTTCCCGCCCTCGGAAGTGACGCCCGTGCTCGATGCACAGGGCCGCATCGTGGGCGGCACCACCGCCGACGGCACCAAGGTCGAGTACGGCGGCGTCGGCAAGATGGGCAAGAGCGAACGCAACGGCGTCGACCCGCAGGACCTGATCGAAAAATACGGCGCCGACACCGCGCGCCTGTACACCATGTTCACCGCGCCGCCCGAAGCCACACTCGAGTGGAACGACGCAGCCGTCGAAGGCAGCTACCGGTTCCTGCGCCGGGTCTGGAACTTCGGCGTGGCGCAGGCCGACGTGCAGCCAGCGGCAGTCAAGGGCCAGACCTTCGGCAAGGCCGCCCAGGCGCTGCGCCGCGAAGTGCACACCGTGCTGCGCCAGGTCGACTACGACTACCAGCGCATGCAATACAACACGGTGGTGTCGGGCGCGATGAAGCTGCTCAACGCACTGGAGGGCTTCAAGCCTGACGGCAGTTCTTCCGATGCCGCCGCGCTGCGCGAAGGCTTCGGCATCCTGCTGCGTTGCCTCTACCCCGCCACGCCGCACATCGCCTTCCAGCTCTGGCAGCAGCTCGGCTACGACAAGGAACTGGGCGGGCTGCTCGACGCCCCCTGGCCGGTTGTCGACGTCGGCGCGCTCGAGCAGGACGAGATCGAACTCATGCTCCAAGTCAACGGCAAGCTGCGCGGCGCGCTGCGCGTGCCGGCCGGCGCCTCCAAGGCCGAGATCGAAGAGATCGCGCTGTCGTGCGACGACTTCGTCAAGTTCGCAGAAGGCGCGCCGCCCAAGCGCGTCATCGTGGTGCCGGGGCGCCTGGTCAACGTGGTCATTTGAGTAACGATAGAAGCATGAACAATCGCAACGCCTCGTTGCCGCGCCGCGGCTTTCTTCTCGGACTCGCGGGGGCCGGCGCCAGCCTCGGCCTCGCCGGCTGCGGCTTCGAACTGCGCAAGGCGCCCGTGTTTGCGTTCAAGACGCTGTCGGTGTCGGGCAATTCGGAGCTGATCAACCGGCTGCGGCGCGAAATGCGTGCCGCGGGCACCGTCACACTGCTGCCGGCCGACCAGGCGCAGAGCGCCGACGCGGTCCTCGAGATCCTGGGTGAGAACCGCGACCGCTTCGTGATCTCGACCAATTCGGCGGGCCTGCTGCGCGAGTTGCAGCTGCAATTGCGCGTTCGCTTCAGCCTGCGCACGCCGGGCGGCAAAGTGCTGCTGGCACCTACCGAAGTCTCGCAGACGCGCGACCTGAGCTTCAACGAAACCAACGCGCTGGCCAAGGAAGGCGAAGCCGAGCTGCTGTACCGCGACATGCAGGCCGACATCGCGCAGCAGCTGATGCGCCGCCTGGCCGCCGTCAAGGAACTCTAGGCCGAGGCCTTCGCCCCGCGATGCAACTTGCCAGCGCCCAACTGGGCCCCCATCTGCAGAAGGGACTGAAGTCCCTCTACACGATCCATGGCGACGAGCCGCTGCTCGCACAGGAGGCGGCCGACGCCATCCGTGCCGCGGCGCGCACGCAGGGCTATACCGAGCGCAGCTCGTACACCGTGGCCGGCGCGCATTTCGACTGGAGCGCGGTGCTCGCGGCCGGCGGCTCGCTCTCGCTCTTTGCCGACAAGCAGATCGTGGAGATCCGCATTCCCTCGGGCAAGCCGGGCAAGGACGGCAGCACGGCGCTGCAGCAATTGGCCGAGGCGGCACAGGGCAACGACAGCACGCTCACGTTGGTGATGCTTCCGCGGCTGGACAAGGCCACGCGCACCGGCGCCTGGTTTTCGGCGCTCGAGAACAACGGCGTCACGCTGCAGGTCGATCCCATTGAACGCGCCGCGCTGCCGCAATGGATCGCGCAGCGCCTGGGCATGCAGGGCCAGCGGGTCATGCCTGGCGACGAAGGGCAGCGCACGCTGCAGTTCTTTGCGGACCGCGTCGAAGGCAACCTGCTGGCCGCGCACCAGGAAATCCAGAAACTCGCACTGCTGCACCCTGCGGGCGAACTGAGCTGGGAGCAGGTCGAAGGCGCGGTCAACAACGTGGCCCGCTACGACGTGTTCAAGCTCTCGGAGGCCGTGCTGGCCGGCAACCCGCAGCGCGTGGCGCGCATGCTCGACGGCCTGCAGGCCGAGGGCGAGGCCGAGGTGCTGGTGCACTACACGATTGCCGAGGACATCCGCGCGCTCAAGCGCGTGAAGGACGCCATGGCCTCGGGCCGGCCGCTTCCCATGGCGCTGCGCGAGAACCGCATCTGGGGCCCGCGCGAGCGCGCCTTCGAGCGCGTGCTGCCAAGGCTGGACGACCGCATGCTGGCGCGGCTGCTGCGCGCCGCCCATGTGGTTGACGGGATCTGCAAGGGGCTGAAGCAGCCCGATTGGCCTGTGAGCGGCTGGCAGGCTTTGCAGCGATTGGCCTTGATGCTGTGCCGCGCCTGCAGCAGCGGTCCAGCCCCCTCTCCCTCTGGGAGAGGGTTGGGGTGAGGGCCGGCGGCCTTCATCACATCGCGCGTTTTCGAGTGCCGCGGCCCTCACCCTAGCCCTCTCCCGGAGGGAAAGGGGACAACACGGCAAGAGCCCAAAGCGCGGGGGTTGCTCCAAATGCACGAAAATGCCGCCATGAACGCGTTCAACGTCAGCGAGCACATGCAGGCCCTCGGCCTGCAGGCAAAAGCCGCTGCATTCCTCATGGCCCGTGCGGATGCAGCTACCAAAAACAGAGCACTGAAGGCGCTGGCCAAGCGCCTGCGCGAAGCCGGCCCCGCCTTGGCCGAGGCCAACGAGAAGGACCTGGCGCGCGCCACGGCCGCAGGCCTCTCGGCGCCGATGGTCGATCGCCTCAAGCTCACGCCCAAGGTCATCGAGACCGTGGCACAGGGCTGCGAGCAGCTGGCCGGCATGGCCGACGTGATCGGCGAGATCATCGGCATGAAGCAGCAGCCCAGCGGCATCCGCGTCGGCCAGATGCGCGTGCCGATCGGTGTCTTCGGCATGATCTACGAGAGCCGTCCCAACGTGACCATCGAGGCCGCGAGCCTCGCCATCAAGAGCGGCAACGCCGCCATCCTGCGCGGCGGGTCCGAAGCCATCGAATCGAACAAAGCGCTCGCGCTGCTGGTGTCGGGGGCGCTGGAAGAAGCCGGCCTGCCGGTCGATGCGGTTCAGCTGGTGCAAACCACCGACCGAGAAGCCGTGGGCCGGCTGATCGCCATGCCCGAGTTCGTGGACGTGATCATTCCGCGCGGCGGCAAGGGCCTGATCGAGCGCATCAGCCGCGATGCCAAGGTGCCGGTCATCAAGCACCTCGACGGCAACTGCCATGTCTACGTGGACGACACGGCGGAATTCGAGATGGCGTTGCGCATCGTCGACAACGCCAAGACGCAGAAATACAGCCCCTGCAATGCGGCCGAAAGCCTCCTGGTCTCGGCCGTGGTGGCGGAAGACTTCCTGCCCCGCATCGCGGCCATTTTCGCGGCCAAGGGCGTCGAGATGCGCTGCGATCCCGTGGCAGCGCGCATTTTGCGCGCTGACGATTCCCTCGGTTCAGCCGCAAGAATCGTCGATGCGGTCGAGTCCGACTGGTCCGAGGAATACCTTGCCGCGGTGATCAGCATCAAGGTGGTCGAAGGGGTGGACGAGGCCATTGCGCACATCAACCGCTACTCGAGCCACCACACCGACGCCATCGTCACGCGCGACCACGTGCATGCGCAGCGTTTTCTTCGCGAGGTCGATTCGGCGAGCGTCATGGTCAATGCGAGCACCCGCTTCGCGGACGGTTTCGAGTTCGGCCTGGGGGCCGAGATCGGCATCAGCACCGACAAATTCCATGCGCGCGGACCGGTCGGCATCGAAGGCCTGACCTCGCTCAAGTACGTGGTGCTGGGGCAGGGCGAAGTGCGCAGCTGATGCGCCGCGGGCGGGCGGATTGAACCAAGACTGCCGTACGTAGTCTTGTCATTGGGGCGGCCACCCCCAAATCCTACAATTCCGCTCTACCTTCAAGTACAAAACCAACAAGGCCGCCGCATGGTTCCGCATCTCGTCACCGCCCTGACCGGCCCGATCAACGAACTGGAGCAGCGGGTACTCGACTCCACCCCCGCCATCGAGCGCTGGTTCCGGCTCGAATGGATGGAGCACACGCCGCCGTTCTACAGCGCGGTCGACATCCGCAATGCGGGCTTCAAGCTGGCGCCGGTAGACACCAATCTGTTTCCGGGCGGCTGGAACAATCTCACCAAGGAGATGCTGCCGCTGGCGGTGCAAGCCGCGCAGGCCGCCATCGAGAAGATCTGTCCGGAAGCGCGCAACCTGCTCGTCATTCCCGAGAATCACTCGAAGAACACCTTCTATCTCGCCAACGTCGCACAGCTGGTGCGCATCTTCCACATGGCGGGACTCAACGTGCGGGTGGGTTCCATCGATCCGGCCATCAAGTCGCCCAAGAAGATCGAACTGCCCAACGGCGACACGGTGTGCCTGGAGCCCGTGGTGCGCAGCAAGCGCCGGCTCGGGCTCAAGAATTTCGATCCCTGCACCATCCTGCTCAACAACGAGCTGACGGCCGGCACGCCGGGCATCCTCGAAGACTTGCATGAGCAATACCTGCTGCCGCCGCTGCACGCGGGCTGGTCGGTGCGGCGCAAGAGCAACCACCTGCACAGCTACGAAGAACTGTCCAAGCGCTTCGGCAAGCTGCTGGGCATCGATCCGTGGCTGATCAATCCGATCTATGCACGGGGCGAGAGCGTCGATTTCGCCGATGGCCGCGGCATCGACGTGCTGACCAGCCACGTGGATGCGGTGCTCACCAAGGTGCGCCGCAAGTACAAGGAATACGGCATCAACGAAAAGCCCTTCGTGGTCGTGAAGGGTGATACCGGCGCCGAAGGCCCGGGCGTGATCACGATCCGCGACGCCAAGGAGGTCGAAGCCCTGGTTGGCAAGCCGCGCGGCGCCTCGTCGGCCAAGGCAGCCAGTGCGGCCAGGGAACTGCGCGATCCCGGCGAGGTGATCGTGCAGGAGGGCGTGCTGACCAACGAGCGGGTGCACAACGGCGTGGCCGAACCCGTGGTCTACATGATGGACCGCTACGTGGTGGGCGGCTTCTACCGCGTGCACGCCGAGCGCAACCCCGACGAGAACCTGAAGTCGCCGGGTGCGAGCTTCGTGCCCCTGGCTTTTTCCGAAAGCGCGCACTTGCCGCAGCCCGGCGCCAAGCCCGGTGCGAGCGCGCCGAACCGCTTCTACATGTATGGCGTGGTGGGCCGCCTGGCCATGGTGGCGGCAAGCTACGAGATGGAAGCCACCGATCCGGACGCCGAAATCTACGAATGATTTTCGGGGTCGGCTTGCGGCGGCTGCGGTCGGCGGCAAAATAGCGGCCCCACAGCAAAGGAAACAAAAGGGCGGAAGGGACGTGCGCGGCGACTGGAAATCGATTCCAACGCTGCTGCGTCTTGGTGCGTGTGACTTCCGGTTACGCGCTTGCAGCCTGCCCTTTTTCCCATCGACTTCGTGTCACCTCCCAAATCCACTTCCGCGGCCGCCTTGATCATCGGCGCCATCGGTGTCGTCTACGGCGACATCGGCACCAGCGTGCTGTATGCAGTCAAGGAGGTGTTCGGCCACGGCCACCTGCCTTTCACCATCGAGAACGTCTACGGCATCCTTTCGATGTTCTTCTGGACGCTCACCGTCATCGTGTCCATCAAGTACGTGGTGCTGGTGCTGCGTGCCGACAACGAAGGCGAGGGCGGCCTCGTCGCCATGCTGGCGCTGGCCTCGCGTGCGGTGTCCGACAAACCCAGGCTGCGCCACGTGCTGCTGCTGGTGGGCATCTTCGGTACGTCGCTCTTCTATGGCGACGGCGTCATCACGCCGGCGATCTCGGTGCTTTCCGCGGTCGAAGGCCTCGAAGTGATATCGCCCCAGTTCACGCACTACGTGCTGCCGGTCACCCTGGTGGTGCTGTTCGGCCTCTTCGTGGTGCAAAAGCGCGGCACGGCGGGCATCGGCAAGTTCTTCGGCCCGATCACTTTGGCATGGTTCCTGGCCATTGCGGTGCTCGGCGTGTCGCAGATCCTGCATCACCCCGAAATCCTCAAGGCGCTCAACCCCTGGTTCGCGCTGAAATTCATGTGGGACAACCCGGGCACGGCCTTCATCCTCCTGGGCGCCACGGTGCTGTGCGTGACGGGGGCCGAGGCGCTCTATGCGGACCTGGGCCACTTCGGCAAGCGGCCGATCCGCGTGGCGTGGTTCACGGTCGTGATGCCCGCGCTCACGCTCAATTACTTCGGCCAGGGCGCGCTGCTGCTCGAGAACCCCGAGGCCGTGAAGAACCCCTTCTTCATGATGGCGCCCGAGTGGGCGCTCATTCCGTTGGTGCTGCTGGCCACCGCCGCCACCGTCATCGCGTCGCAGGCGCTCATCACCGGCGCCTTCAGCGTCACGCGCCAGGTCATCCAGCTGGGCTACCTGCCGCGCCTGAACATCGAGCACACCAGCGTGCGCACGGCGGGGCAGATCTACATTCCGCTGGTCAACTGGGGCCTGTTCGTGGCCATCGTGCTCGCGGTCGTCATGTTCCGTTCGTCGAGCAGCCTTGCCGCCGCTTACGGCATTGCGGTGACCACCGACATGCTCATTACCACGGTGCTGACTTTCTTCGTGATTCGCTATGCATGGAAGCTGCCGCTCGCGCTGTGCATCGCATCGACCGCGGCCTTCTTCGTGGTCGACTTCCTGTTCTTCGCATCGAACCTGCTCAAGCTGTTCGAGGGCGGCTGGTTCCCGCTGGTGATCGGCGGCGCGGTGTTCACCCTCATGATCACCTGGAAGGAGGGCCGCCGCCTCATGGGCGAGGTGCAGCGCGCCGATGCCATCGAGCTGCAGGCCTTTCTTGATTCGGTGTTCGAGAACCCGCCCGCGCGCGTGGACGGCACCGCGGTGTTCCTCACCGCCGAGCCCGGCGTGGTGCCCAACGCGCTGCTGCACAACCTGAAGCACAACAAGGTGCTGCACGAGCAGAACATGTTCGTCACGGTGCGCAACCACGAAGTGCCCTGGATCCCGATGGACAAGCGCATCGAGATCGATGCCCTCGGCCACCATTGCTGGCAGGTCATCGTGCACTACGGCTTCAAGAACGACGTCGACCTGCCGCGCGCGCTCGACAACGCCCGGATGCGCGGCTGCCAACTGGAGCCGATGACGACGAGCTACTTCCTCTCGCGCGACGTCGTCATTCCCACGCTGGGCAGCGGCATGGCGCCGTGGCGCGAAAAGCTGTTCGCGCAGATGCACCACAACGCGAGCGGCGCCGCGGCCTTTCTCGGGCTGCCGAATAACGCGGTGGTGGAGCTGGGCTCCAAGATCGAGATCTGAGGGCCGCGAGGCGTTCGCTCATGCGAAGTCCGCGGGCCGCTCCGCCGCAAGCTGCTGCATGTGCGACGCGATCGCGCCCGGCGTCGTGACCCAGATCTCGCCCCGGTCGCGGGCGCGCGCGATGTGCGCGAGCGCCGTCCGCAGGTGGCGCAGCCGGTAGGGCTGGCCCACGATGTAGGGGTGCAGCGCAAGCCCCATCACCAGCGGCTGTGCGCGCGACTGCTCCCGCATCTCGTCGAAGTTGTCGACCACCATTGCGCTGAAATCCTTGGCGTCCATCAGCCGGCCCACGATCATCGGGATGTCGTTGAGCTCCTGCGGATACGGCACCGACCATATCGAGCCGCCGCCACGCGTGTGCATGCGCACTGGCTGGTCGTCATGGCACCAGTTGAGCGTGTAGCCGTAGCCGGTCTCGGCCAGCAGGTCGGGCGTGACCGTGCTTTCCGATATCCACGGCGACAGCCATCCGGCGGGCGCCTGGCCGCTCTCGCGCTGGATGCGCTCGCGGCAGCGCAGCAGCAGCGCGCGTTCCTGCGTCTCGTCCAGCGTGCCCTGGCGTTCGGCGTTGCTGTGCCCGTGGCCGATCAGCTCGTCGCCGCGGGCCACGCAGGCTTGCACCAGCTCCGGACAATGGTCGTACAACGCGGTATTGACGAGCGCGCCGGTCGGCAGTGCCAGCGCATCGAACAGCTCGAGGCAGCGCCACGCACCGACGCGGTTGCCGTATTCGCGCCAGGTGTGGTTCAGCACGTCGGGCTCCGGCGAGGCCGGACCGATGCGGGCACCCAGCCCGTCGCCGAATGCGAAATGCTCGACGTTGAAGCCCAGGTACACGGCCAGCCGGGCGCCATTGGGCCATGCGTAGTCAGGCCGCTGCGTGATGGCGCTGTAGCCGAAGCGGCCGTGCGCGGGAAGCAGGCCGGGCCAGCATTCCGTCATGTGCCGCGCCTCACAGCACCGCGAGTCCGGCGCGCACCAGCAGCCATTCGCCGCTGTCGTTCCACACGTCCATCTGCACGATCAGTCCATGCCTCACGACGTAGCGGTCCACGTAGCGGTTGCCCTCGAACGCCGCGCCGTCGGGCCACGCGCCGTACAGTGTGCCAAGGCTGTAGACCACCGTTTCATCGGGCGTGCCGCCCGCGACCACCTCGGTGCGTTCGATCTTCTTCTTCACCCAGGCGTAGCGCTTTGCATTGAAGGCCGAGGTGTCGCCCGGCGCGTGCATCTCGCGGTTGCCCGTGAAGCGGATGCGGATGCCGGGCGCGGTGAAGCGCGAGGCCGATTGCGGGTCCGGGATCATCACCAGGCGAAGGAATTCGTCCACCACCTCGGCGGGCGTGGCGGGGAGGGGCGAAGCGGGCGTGTCCATGGGTTCTCCTGAGGCGGCCACCACGCAGCGCATGGCAAAGGCACGAGGGTAGGAAAGCAAATCTTGCGCCGAATCTCGTCGGCGGTGCGTCCCGGCACAATGGCCGGTGGCGCACAAAGGCCTCCGCCGGCAAGGACATCGCCGCTTCCGGCAACATCGCGCCAGACAGCAGCAACATGGCGGCCACACCCGGCGCCGGAAAGACTCCCAGATGAAAAACATCCTCTTCGTCGCCGATCCGCTCGACCATTTCAAGATCTACAAGGACACCACCTTCTCGATGATGCGCGAGGCGCAGCGCCGCGGCCACCGCATCGCGGCCTGCCTGCCGGAAGACCTGCAGTGGGTGTCGGGTGGCGTGGTCACGGCCAACGTGCAGCAGATCACGCTCACCGGAGACAGCAAGGCCTGGTATCGCGAAGACATCCGCGAGTCGAAGGCGCTGAAGGACTTCGACGCGGTGCTGATGCGCAAGGATCCGCCCTTCGACGCCGAGTACATCTACGCCACCCACCTGCTCGAGCAGGCCGAGCGCGAAGGCGCGCAGGTGGTCAACAAGCCGCGCGCGCTGCGCGACCATCCCGAGAAGCTCGCGATCATGGAGTTTCCGCAGTTCACCACGCCCACGCTGGTCACGCGCAGCGCCCAGGCCGTGCGCGACTTCCATGCCGAGCATGGCGACATCATCCTGAAGCCGCTCGACGGCATGGGCGGCATGGGCATCTTCCGCGTCCGGCAGGACGCGCTGAACCTCGGCTCCATCGTCGAGACGCTCAACAAGAACGGCGCCGAGACCATCATGGTGCAGCGCTTCGTGCCGGACATCGTGCAGGGCGACAAGCGCATCCTGATCATCGCGGGCGAGCCCGCGCCTTTCGTGCTGGCGCGCATTCCGCAGGGCTCCGAGGTGCGCGGCAACCTGGCGGCCGGCGGCAAGGGCGTGGCGCAGCCGCTCACGCCGCGCAACCGCGAGATCGCCGAAACCGTGGGCCGGGCCCTCGCACCGCGCGGCCTGCTCCTCATCGGGCTCGACGTGATCGGCGACTCCGTGACCGAGATCAACGTGACCAGCCCGACCTGCTTCCAGGAGATCACCGAGCAGACCGGCTTCGACGTGCCGGCGATGTTCATCGATGCGCTGGAGGCGCAGCTGGCCGGCGCCTGAAGCCGGCGCCTCAGAACGGCGCCAGCTGTCCGTCCACGAACACGTGCAGTTCGCCGGGGGCGAACGCGGTCCAGTGCTCGTTGGTGGTGAGCGGCGCGGTCACCACCACCGCCACGCGGTCGTCGGGCGTGGTGTGCTTGGCAAAATCGATCTCCAGGTCTTCGTCCGACAGCTGCGCCGTGACGAAGGGGTGGCGGCGCTCCACGTACCAGAGGTTCGTCGACGCATGGGCCCAGAGCGCTTGGCCGTTGGACAGCATGAAGTTGAAGGTGCCGTGGCCCGCAAGCTGCGGCGCCAGTTCGCGCAGCGTGAGCGTGAGCTCCTCGATGCTCGGCACGCCCGCGTGCGACTTGGCCAGCTCCTGCATCAGCCAGCAGAAGGCGTGCTCGCTGTCGGTGTTGCCCACCGGGTGGAAGTTGCCGTGCAGCCGCGGGCGGAAGTCCTTCAGGTCGCCGTTGTGGGCAAACACCCAGTAGCGGCCCCACAGCTCGCGCACGAAGGGATGGCAGTTCTGCAGGTTGACGGCGCCCTGCGTCGCCTTGCGGATGTGCGCAATGACGTTGCGGCTCTGGATCGGGTAGCGCCGGATCAGCTCGGCCACGGGCGATTCGCTTGCGGGCAGGTGGTCCACGAAGTGGCGCAGCCCGCGGTCCTCGAAGAACGCGATGCCCCAGCCGTCGGCATGGTGGTCGGTGCGGCCCCCGCGCTGGGCGAAGCCCGTAAAGCTGAAGGTCACGTCCGTGGGCGTGTTGCAGTTCATTCCGAGCAGTTGGCACATGGCGCTATTAAAGCGCGTGTGCCGGCCGCCCGGCGAAACCGCCCGCCCGTTCAGCGCACGAAGCGGCCTTCGGGCGTGACGCGCACCATTTCGATGAAGCGCGAACCAGTGGTGGCGCCGGTCGAGAAGTCGATGTCCATGCCCGCCAGGCGCAGCTTGAGCGCGCGCAGCGTCGCATGCAGGCGCGCGCGCGTCAGGTCGCGTCCGGTGCGCTTGAGCGCCTCGATCATCACGAGGCCGTTCAGGTAGCCCTCGAAGCTGCCGTAGCCCACCGGCACCTGCGCGCGTTCCGCCAGGCGGCGGTAGTCGCGGGTCACCACTTCGACCTCGCCCCAGGGATAGGGCATGACCTGCGAGATGGCCAGCCCGCTGGCCTGCAGTTGCACCACCTTGGCCGTGACCTCGCCAGGCACGACCGACATGCCATAGAACATCGGCTTGCTGCCGGCTTCGTAGGTGGCCTTGATCACCTCGCCGGCCACCGTGCCGGCCAGGTACATCAGCACGGCCTGCGGACGGCCGTCAGCCAGTGCCTTGCCTGCGGCGGCGGAGGTCGAGCCGTCGCCCTTGACCGACACCGTGGCAATGGGCGCGAGCTTGTGGGTGGACATGGCCGCCTCGATCAGCTTCACCGCCTCGACGCCGCCGGGGTTGTCCAGGTGGGCGATCGCAATCTTGTTCACGCCGATGGTGACCAGGTGCTCCACCAGCGCCTGCGCTTCACGTGCATTGCTTGCGCGCACGAAGTAGGCCGAGCCGTTCACGCTGGCGCGTGCGCTGTCGCCCACGCCGTAGCCGCCCACGCTGGGCGCGCCGCTTTGCTGCAGCAGCTTGGATGCGGCGATCGTGGTGCCCGAGCCCACGCAGCCGAAGAACGCGAACACCTTGTGGTCGTTCAGCAGCCTGCCGTAGTTCTCCAGCGCTTTTTCGGGCTTCAGTTCGTCGTCCAGCGCGACCAGCTTGATCTTGCGTCCTCCCACGCCGCCTTGTTCGTTGGCCGCGTCGAAAGCCAGTGCGGCGCCGTTGTGCACCACCCTGATCTGCGAGCCGAGCGGACCGCTCAGGACGGCCGAGCTGCCAAGCAGGATCTCGCTGTCGGTCACGCCCGCTTCGGCGGCGTGCGCGGACGAGAGCCGGGCCAAGCCAGCTGCGAAAACCGCCGTCGAGGCGACAAAACTTCTGCGCTGCATAAATCGGCCCATTTCATCATTAGCTAACAATACTAACAATTAGAAACGATGGATGCTTAGGTATTACATTGGGGCAAACCCTAGCTGTTTCGCCGGCGCAACTGCCACGCCGCGCAAATGGCCAGCGCGCACAGCGCGGCCAGCATCAGGAACACCTCGTCGAAGGCGGCCAGCCGCGCCGGACTGCTGGCGGCATTCGCGAGGGAGTCGCCGTGCGCCGCCAGGCGCCACTCGAGCACGATGGCACACAGGCTCACGCCGGCCGCGCCGCCCAGCATGCGCAGGAAGTTGATCGCGCTGGCGCCCTGCGGGATCAGCGGCTTGGCCAGCGGCCGCATCGAGCCGAGGTTGAGCGACGGCAGGATGAAGCCCAGCCCGATGCGCCCGACGATGGCGAAAGCCACCAGCAGCCACAGTGCGCTGTCGAGCCGGAGCAGCACCATGAGCGCGAAGGAGGCCGCCAGCAGCGCCAGGCCGGTGCTCACCAGCAGCCACGTCGGCTGCCGGTCGGCCAGCCGGCCCACGCCCGCGATGGTCACGGCCAGCACGATGCCCGCCGGCAGCAGGATGGTGCCCACATGGGAGGCCGACAGCTGCAGTCCGACCTGCATGTACACGGGCAAGAGGTAGGTCGAGCCGAACAGCGCCGTGCCGTAGATGAAGGCCACCACGCTGCCCATGGCGAATTGGCGGTACTGGAAGAGTCCCAGGTTCATCAGCGGTTCGCCGCCGGCGGCCGCGAGCCGGCGCTGCCACCACACAAAGCCCGCAAAGGCCAGCACGGCGCCGGCCAGCAGCAAGGCGGCCTGCAGCGGCGAATCGCCGCGCAGCTCGACCAGTCCGTTCAGCAGGCAGAGCGTGCCCGCGGTGCCGAGCGCAAGGCCGCGCCAGTCGAGCCCGTTGCCGCGCGTTGCGGCCACCCCGCCGGGCGCCGTGGTGGGCACGAACTTGTAGGCCAGCCAGAGCGAGGCCAGGCAGAAAGGCACCACCATGAAGAAGATGGAGCGCCAGCCGAACAGATCGACCAGCACGCCTCCGATGCTCGGTCCGATGGCCGGCGCCAGCACCACGCCCATGCCGAAGATGCCGCTGGCGCGCCCCTGCTCATGCGGCTCGAAGGCGCGCAGGATGATGATGGCCGGAATCGGCTGCACCACGCCCGCCGCCAGGCCCTCGGCCACGCGTGCGAGCAGCACGAGAGAGAAGTCGTTGGCCACGCCGCCCGCAATGCCGCCCGCGAGCAGCAGCCCCATGGTGCCCGCATAGGTGCGCCGGTAGCCGTAGCGCGACAGCAGCCACGGCGTGGTCAGCATCGAGACGGTCATGGCCACCATGAAGCCCGAACTCACCCATTGCGCCCGCTCCTGGCCTAGCGAGAAGTGATGGCTCATGCCCGGGATCGCCACGTTGACGATGGTCGAGGACATGATCGACGCCATCACGCCCACCATGACCGAGAGCAGCAGGTACCAGCGGTAGCGCGGACCATAGCGCTCGCGCATCGTTCCAAGGGAGGGCGGGGCCGGCGGCGCGGCTTCTGGCGGGGGAATGGAGGTCATGAAGCGGCGGCCCGGCCTGGATGCGGGTCCGTCGTCCTACAAGCATATCGGTCTTTGCTGGGCGAGGCCCGCGCCCGGCCGCTTCACAATGCATGCGCTGTCCCGCCTTGCTCCCCAAAAGAACGACATGAACCTTCCATCCGGCGCCCCGGCCGAGGCCCCCGATCCAGGCGCGCCGCCCAACCTCGCGTCTGAACTCGCGGCGCCGACCGTCAGCCGCGCCTACCGTTGCCAGTGCGGCCGCCCGGTGTTCCTGCGCAACAGCCAATGCCTGGCCTGCGGCACGCCGCTCGGCTATGTGATCGACCGGCTCGGCGTGGTGCCGCTGGCGCCGGTACCGCGCGAGCCTGATGGCAATGCCGGAGCTGAAGCCAACGCCGAAGCCGAAACCGCAGGCGAAGACGCCGAGCCCGACACCTTCACCGTTTTCGGCAACCCCGACGGCAAAAGGTATCGCCGGTGTGCCAACCTCCTGACCGCCGCGAGCTGCAACTGGATGGTGCCCGCGCCGCGCGAGAGCGACGACCCCTCGTTCAACACCGACGGCCTCGCGCCCGGCTACTGCCTTTCCTGCAGCGTCACGCGCACCATTCCCGACCTTTCGGTGGAAAGAAACGGCGAACTCTGGCGCAAGCTCGAGCATGCCAAGCGCAGGCTCATCTCCCAGCTGCTGGCGCTCGGCCTGCCGGTGGTCAGCCGCCATGCCGATCCGGTGCATGGCCTGGCTTTCGACTTTCTCGGCAACATGCCGGGCAGCCCGCACGTCATGACGGGGCATGAACACGGCGTCATCACCCTCAACGCCGAGGAGGCCGAGGACGCGGTGCGCGAACGCATCCGGGCCGAAATGCGCGAGCCCTACCGCACGCTGCTCGGGCATTTCCGCCACGAGGTCGGCCATTACTACTGGGACCTGCTGGTGCAGCCCACGTCCTGGCTTGAGGAGTTTCGCGCGCTCTTCGGCGACGAGCGCGCCGACTACACGGAGGCGCTTCAGAGGCACTACGAACAAGGCCCTCCGCCCGACTGGGCCAACCGGTACGTGAGCAGCTACGCAAGCATGCATCCATGGGAAGACTGGGCCGAGACCTGGGCCCACTACCTGCACATGGCCGACACCACCGACACGGCCATGAGCTTCGGCGTGGACGCCACCAACGTGGAGCTTGCGAGCGACCTGTTCACCGCCGAGGACCTGTGGCAACCCGAGCACCCGGGCGCGTCCAAGTTCCTGGACTTTCTCAACGGCTGGGTGCTGCTCACCAACGTGCTCAACGAACTCTCGCGCAGCATGGGGCAGCCCGACTATTACCCGTTCGTGCTGCCGCGCGCGGCGGTGGGCAAGCTCCAGTTCATCCACTGCGTGGTGACTCAGCAGCGCGACAGCACGGCATCCACGGCGGCCGCGCCTGGGGTGCCGCTGCCCGCGGAGGCCGGGCCTTCCGCTCTCGCGCCGGCCGCGGCGCCGAGGCCGGCGCCCGCGCAGTCACAGGCGCAGTGCCAGCAGCAGAGCGGTCCTCAATCCTGAGGCGCAGCGGCTGCTGCAGGCGTTCCCGCGGCGCAGCGGTTGCAGATGCAGGCCTTGCCGCGCACCGCTTGCGGCAGCGACGCGAGCGGCGCATTGCGGAAGTCCGTCGCCATGCACCAGCACGGCGGTTGCGGCTCGCCCGTTTCGCGCGCCACTTCCATGGCGCAGCGGTTCTCTTCGCCGCACAGCGGACAGCGCGTGGCGTCGATAGTCTCGGGAGCGGACGCGGTGCTCATCAGGCGAGCTCGAAAGCCGGCAGCTTCTTTGCCACCGCAACGTTCCGCAACGTGGCGTACACCGGCAGGCCATTGCGGTAGGCCGGGTAGTCCTCACCCTCGATCAGGGGCAACAGGTAGAGCCTGCACTTGTCGGTGATGCCCCAGCCGTCGTCCGAGATGAAGTCGCGCGGCATCGGCTTTTCGACGTTCGCCACCGCGTCGAGCGGCGCACTGCCGATGCGGTAGGCGTAGGGCGCATCGGAGGTGCGTTCGATGGTCGGCATCACCGCGTTGCGGCCTTCCAGCGCGAGCTCGACCGCGCGCTGGCCCAGCTCGTAGGCCTGCTTCACATCGGTGGCCGAGGCGATGTGCCGGGCCGCACGCTGCAGGTAGTCGGCCACGGCCCAGTGGAACTTGTGGCCCAGCGCGTCCTTGACCATCTGCGCCACAACCGGCGCCGCGCCGCCGAGCTGCGCATGGCCGAAGGCGTCGCGCGTGCCCTGTTCGGCCAGGAAGCTGCCGTCGGGGTAGTGGCAGCCTTCGGACACCACCACCGAGCAGTAACCGTGCTGCTTCACCAGCTCATCCACGCGCCCGAGAAAGCGCGTCTTGTCGAATTCGATTTCCGGGAACAGCACCACCACCGGAATGCCGTGGTCCGTCGCCAGACCGCCCGCCGCGGCAATCCATCCCGCATGCCGCCCCATCACCTCGAGCACGAACACCTTGGTCGAGGTGGCCGCCATCGAGCGCACGTCGAAAGAGGCTTCGAGCGTCGACACCGCCACATACTTGGCCACCGAGCCGAAGCCCGGGCAGCAGTCGGTCAGCGGCAGGTCGTTGTCAATGGTCTTGGGCACGTGGATGGCCTGCAGCGGATAGCCGAGCGACTGCGACAACTGGCTCACCTTGAAGCAGGTGTCGGCCGAATCCCCACCGCCGTTGTAGAAGAAGTAGCCGATGCCGTGCGCCTTGAACACCTCGATGAGCCGCTCGTATTCGCGCCGGTTCTTTTCGAGCGACTTGAGCTTGTAGCGGCACGAGCCGAAGGCGCCCGCGGGCGTGGTGCGCAGCGCTGCGATGGCCTCGGCCGGTTCGGCGCCGGTGTCGATGAGGTCTTCGGTCAGCGCGCCGATGATGCCGTTGCGCCCCGCGTAGAGCTGGCCGATGCGGTCCGGGTGTTTTCGTGCCGTCTCGATCACGCCGCAGGCCGACGCATTGATGACCGAGGTGACGCCGCCCGACTGGGCGTAGAAGGCGTTGAGGATGGGCATGCGGCCATTCTCCCGCAGCCTCAAGTCAGACGCCAGTGGTGCTGTTTCAGCGCCCGCCGAGACCCATTGCCCGCGTGATCACTTCCTTCATGATCTCGTTGGTGCCGCCGTAGATGCGCTGCACCCGCGCGTCCGCATATGCCCGCGTGATGGGGTACTCCCACATGAAGCCGTAGCCGCCGTGCAGCTGCACGCAGTCGTCCATCACCTTGCACTGCAGGTCGGTGGTCCAGTACTTGGCCATGCTGGCGGTGGCGGTATCGAGCTTCTCGGCCATCAGCAGCTCGATGCACTTGTCGACGAACACCTGCGCCACCTGCACCTCGGTCTGCAGCTCGGCGAGCGTGTAGCGGGTGTTCTGGTAGTTGCCCACGGGCTGGCCGAACACCTTGCGGTCTTTCACATAGGCCACGGTCTGGTCGATGGCGGCCTGCGATGCGGCCACCGCGCTGATTGCGATCTGCAGCCGCTCCCAGGGCAGCTGCTCCATCAGGCAGACGAAGCCGCGGTTCAGCTGCGCGGCGTCGCCGAGCAGCGCATCGGCGGGCAGATGCACGTCGTTGAAGAACAGCTCGGAAGTGTCCTGCGCCTTCAGACCCAGTTTCTTGAGCCGCTTGCCCTTTTCGAAGCCCGGCGTGCCGCGCTCCACCAGGAACAGGCTGGTGCCTTTCGCGCCCGCGGCGGGGTCGGTCTTGGCCACCACGATCACCAGGTCGGCATGCCAGCCGTTGGTGATGAAGGTCTTGCTGCCGTTGAGCAGGTAGCTGCCGTCTGCCTGCCGGATGGCGCTGGTCTTGACCGCCTGCAGGTCGCTGCCCGCGCCGGGCTCGCTCATTGCGATGGCGCCTACCATCTCTCCGCTCGCAAGCTTGGGCAGGTAGCGCTGCTTTTGCGCTTCAGTGCCATAACGCAGGATATACGGCGCCACGATCTCGCTGTGCAGGCCGAAACCGATGCCCGTGAAGCCGCGCGCCCAAAGCTCCTCGAACTGGATCACCGAATAAAGCAGGCCGGCGCCCGCACCGCCATATTCCTCCGGCAGTGCCATGCAGAGAAACCCGTTCTCGCCGGCCTTGGACCACACCGCGCGATCCACGTAGCCTTGCTCTTCCCACGCCTCGTGGAAAGGCGCGATCTCCTTGTCCATGAAGCGGCGGAAGCTGTCGCGGAAGGCTTCGTGGTCGGCGTCGAAAAGCGTGCGTTCGATCATGGCCTCAGCGCCCCGGGAACGTTGGCGGGCGCTTTTGCAGGAAGGCGCTCACGCCTTCGCGGAAGGTGGGGCGGTCGATCAGCTCGCGCTGGCGTTCGCTTTCGTAGTGCAGCTGTTCCTTGAGGGTGTGGCGCTCGGAAGCCTCGAAGGCTGCGCGCGCTTCCGCCACGGCATGCGCGGGCAGGCGGGCGAGCCGCTGTGCAATCGCGCGCGCCTCTTCGAGCAGTTGTTCGTCGTCGGCGTAGGCCCAGATGAGGCCCCACTGCACCGCTTGCGCAGCACTCACGCGCTCGTCGAGCAGCGCCATGCCCATCGCACGCGCCCTGCCGGCGCGGCGCGGAATTTCCCAGGTGCAGCCCAGGTCCGGCACGATGCCGAGCTTGGGCAGGAAGGGCAGGTAGAAATACGCGCTGCGTGCGGCAATCGTCACGTCGGCGGCCAGCGCCAATCCCACGCCAGCACCCGCTGCGGCGCCATTGACCGCGGCAACAACGGGTACAGGCAGCGTGCGCAGCGTCTCGATCAGCGGATTGCTGAGCGACTGCATCCATTCGGCTGTCTGGTCCCCGAGCGACTTGCCCTCTTGGCCGGGTGCCATCGCGCTCAGGTCCGCCCCCACGCAAAAGGCCTTGCCGGCGCCGGTCAGGACCACGGCGCGCACGGCCCGGTCATCGCGGATGCGCTCCAGCGTGTCGCGCAGTTCAATCTGCAGTTCGCGCGCAATCGGGTTCAGCTTGGCCGGCAGGTTCAGCGTGAGCGTGGCGATGTCGTCGGCCAACTCGTAGAGCACGTAAGGCTGCTGTGCGTTCATCAGAGTCTTTCCACGATGGTGACGTTGGCCATGCCGCCGCCTTCGCACATCGTCTGCAGGCCGTAGCGCTTGCCGCGCTTTCCCAGTGCGTGGATCAGCGTGGTCATGAGCTTGGTGCCCGAGGCGCCCAGCGGATGGCCGAGCGCAATCGCGCCGCCGTTCACGTTCAGGCGCGCCGGGTCGGCCTCCAGTGCCTCCAGCCACGCGATCGGAATGGGCGCGAAGGCTTCGTTCACTTCATAGAGGTCAATGTCCTGGATGCGCATGCCGGCTTTTTTCAGCGCATGCAGCGTGGCGGGCAGCGGTGCCTCCAGCATGATCACCGGGTCGTGCCCCAGCACGCTCATGTGGTGGATGCGCGCGAGCGGCTTCACGCCCAGCGTCTTCAGGCCGCGCTCGTTCACCACCAGCACGCCGCTCGCGCCGTCGCAGATCTGGCTCGCGGTGGCCGCGGTGCAGCGCCCGCCCTCGGCAATCAGCTTGACGCCCCCGATGCCTTCGAGCGTGGCGTCGAAGCGGATGCCTTCATCCACCGCATGCCGTTCGCCGGTGCCCCTGCCGTCGGCCGAGAGAATCTCGATCGGCACGATCTCGTCGTCGAAGGCACCCTCGCGGGTCGCGGCCATCGCGCGGCGGTGGCTCTCGAGCGCATAGCGGTCGAGCGCCTCCTTCTCGATGCCGTAGTTCCTGGCGATCATTTCGGCGCCCGTGAACTGGCTGAACTCCACACCGGGGTAGCGCTTCTTCATGGCCGGGCTCATGTAGGTGCCCAGGCCCGCCTTGGCAGGCAGCGCGTTGGGGGTGAACATCGGCACGCGCGTCATGCTTTCGACCCCGCCCGCAATCACCGCGTCCATGCTGCCCGACATCACGGCCTGCGCCGCGAAGTGCAGCGCCTGCTGCGAGGAGCCGCACTGCCGGTCCACCGACGTGCCCGGCACCGATTCGGGCAGCCCGGATGCCAGCACCGCGTTGCGCGCGATGTTGGTGGCCTGCTCGCCTACCTGGCTCACGCAGCCGAGGATCACATCCTCCACCGCTGCTGGGTCGATGCCGCTCTTGGCCACCAGCGCGTCGATCACCTGCGCCGCCAGGTCGGCCGGATGCCAGCCCGCGAGCTTGCCGCCGCGCCGGCCGCCGGCGGTGCGCGCCGCGGCCACGATGTATGCCTCTGCCATGGTCATGTCCTTCTCGAAAAGAAAACAGCGGGAGACGGACGGCCAACGCAAAAAAGCCGCCCCTCCGGAGGGCGGCGTTCGGTGTTTGGAGAGTCCATGGCTTCGAGGTTCGATGCCGTGGACCCGGAGGTCAAGCCGGGGACAACCCGAGAGGCGGCAGTCGCCAAGGCGACGCGCGGCGCCGTGTGGCGGACAGCGGCATGGCCGCGGGCTGCGCATCCGAGACGGTGATGCACGAAGCCTCGAGCGCCGAGACCAGCACGCGCCGGTGCTCGGTGGCCTCGAAGCGCTCGCCGGGCGCCAGCACGATGTCGCGCGGGTCGTGGTCGAGCGTGACCCAGACCGAGCCGCTGCGGCATTCGATGCCCACGCCGGCGCCGTCGGGCACGGCAAAGATGGAACGGGTCGGCAGGCTGACGTGGAAACGGGAAGAAGGATTCGGGCGGGTGCTCATGGCAAGCTCCATTGCATTCGTGATACGAATGAATATAGTGAGTTGATCCTTCTCTTACACGCGGTCATTCGGAACTCGTTGCATGCACCCAGAGAATGCGAAAGCCCTTGGCACGGTGGGTGGCGAACTTCCCCCGCTCGAATTGCTGCGCAGTTTCGAGGCCGCGGCGCGCCGGCTCAGCTTCACCTTGGCGGCCGGCGAGCTGCACCTCACGCAATCGGCCGTGAGCCGCCAGATCCAGCAGCTGGAAGCCAGCCTGGGCGTGCTGCTGTTCGAGCGCCGCCACCGCGCGTTGGCGCTCACCGAGGCGGGCGGCGTCATGCAGCGGGCCGTGACCGACAGCCTGGAGCGCCTGCGCGATGCCACGGCGCGGCTGCGCGCCAACTCCGCGCCGCGCCAGGTGGCGATCACCAGCACGCCCGGCTTCGCATCGTTCTGGCTCATTCCGAGGCTGGCGCGCTTCACCGGCAGCCATCCGCAGGTCGACGTGCGCGTGTCGGCCACGCTGGATGTGCTCGACCTGGAGAGCAGCCGCATCGACCTGGCGGTGCGTTTCGTGCCAATTGGCCGCGGCATCGGCCCGGCGCTGTTCGAGGAATCGGTGATCCCGCTGTGCTCGCCGCAACTCGCCGCCTCGCTGCGCGAGCCGTCCGATTTTTCGAAGCTCACCTTGCTTACCGTGGAATACCCCGACCACGGCGAGGCCCCCACCATCGATTGGGAGCCTTGGCTTCGCGTGATGGGGCTCGAAGACCTGCGCATGAAGAACACGCTGCGCTTCACCCAGTACACCGATGCGGTGGCCGCCGCGGTCGCGGGGCAGGGCGTGGTGATCGGAAGGCTGCCGCTGCTGCGCGAACTGGTGCAGGAGGGCCGGCTGGTGGCGCCGCTCGGCGAAGGCGTGGCCTCGCACCGCGGCTATTTCATCGAAACCTCCAGGCGCGCCGCGGGCAACCGCGACGCGCAGGAGTTCGCGCAATGGCTGCGCGATGAAGCCGAGGCCGCGCGGCGAAGCTGACGGGCGCGCCGCCGGAAGTGGTCAGCCCGGCAACAGCACCTTGTCAACCACGTGGATCACGCCGTTCGACTGGTAGACGTTGGCAATGGTCACCGTCGCCACGCCACCCGTGGCATCGCTCACCATCACGTTGCTGCCGTTCATCGTCGCGGTGAGCGTGCCGCCGCTCGCGGTCTTCAGCACGGCCTTGCCGCCGCCTGCCTTGATGGCGCTCATGAGGGCCGTGCCGTCCATCTTGCCGGGCACCACGTGGTAGGTCAGCACCTTGGAGAGTGTCGGCTTGTTCTCGGGCTTGAGCAGGGTGTCGACCGTGCCGGCCGGCAGGGCCGAGAAGGCCGCATTCGTCGGCGCGAAGACGGTGAAGGGTCCGGGGCTCTTGAGCGTGCCGACGAGGTCCGCGGCTTTCACTGCGGCGACCAGTGTCGTGTGGTCCTTCGAATTCACGGCGTTGTCTACGATGTCCTTTGTCGGGTACATCGCGGCGCCGCCAACCATCGGGTTGGATGCGGTGGCGCCGCTGCCGCTCATGCCCATGCCGCCCGCGCAAGCGCCGAGCAAGACCGAAACGCCGATGGCAATCACGAGTTTCTTCATTTGAAAGTCTCCTGGTAGGAATGGTTCTCGAAACACAGCTGCGGCAATTGCCGGCAGTTCGCAAGCGCGACGCGCTCCTGACCAATACGGGGTGAAGGCGCAATTGGATTCGTCCCGCGGCTGCGTAGGCTGCGCGCCACAGGGCTTCATGCAGTGCTTGCGCATCCCGCGCGTGCTCGCCAGAATCCGCCCTTCGTTTTTCAGCAACAGTTTTTTCATCCGCGCCTGGCGACGATCGACCTCCCGGGCGGCAACTCCATCCAATGAACCGTTACCTGAACACCTGACCCGCACACCGACCGCCCCGGCCGGATGTGCATCCATGCATCCGCCGAGGCCCATCGACAAAGGCCCCGCGCAGCCATTCGCCGGGGCTTTTTTGTTTTTGGAGTGTGCGCACATGAGTGCTCAACGAAAGGCCCGCGACGACGACAAGCGTCTGGGCCGGTTCTACTTTTCGGTGCCGAATGCGGCGCCGCGCAATCCCGTGGTGGCCGCAATGGCGCGCCGCGAATCCAGCCAGGGCGCGGGCCGCCATCTGCGCACGCACCGCGCGGAGCGGCGCGCGCAGAAAGTCGCGTTACAGAAGGCTGCGCGCAGCCTGCAGGGGAGGGGCGGCGATGCGTGAAGACATGGACAAGGTCATCGTCGAGCGGCCACGCCGCGGCGGCGGTGTGCAGGGCGACGGGCGCAAGTGGCGCAACAGCAGGGAGCGTGGTTCGCACCTGGGCATGACGCAGGGCTACAGCCATCCGAAGGGCTTCAACGAGAACCTTGCGCCGCTGAAACGCTGGCTGCACAAGCAGGTGCACCGGCCGTGGGACAAGGTGTATGCGGAACTGTGCAGCGGCATCGATCGCCGCAGCACGGTGCAGGCGCACATCTTCCAGCACATCGACGACTTCGTCGAACGCCAGGCTGTGCTGCGGGACCGCGAAGTGTGGGTGAGCAAATCCTGGTGGAGGCGTGGCGCAGGACGCGTGCCGTTGCGCGAGGCCGCGCATGTCGAACTGTTCGTGCATCCGGCAACCGGCATCCTGCTGCCCAACCGGCTGCGGCGCAAGGCTGGACATCGAGAGGCTGCGAAGCGCAAGGAGGCTGTGGCGGATCGCCTGGTGATCGACGCATTCACCGAATGGCACCGGGTCGATGGCTGCTGGTTCGAGGTGCGGCTGGCGCCCTTCCCCGAAGCCCAGGACGAAGTCGCGAAACAGGAGAAGCGCTTCGACGTGATGCGCGGCTGTCTCGTGACGCGCAGCGGTGCCTGCCACGTCAGGGCAGGGATGTCGCGCCGCCAGGTGACGTATTCGCAGGACTTCGTCTACGCCGTCGCCAAGCGCCAGCTGAGCCGCCGCGAAGTGCGCGCGCGGCTCGGCGATAGCTAACGGTTGTCGACGGCCGGAGGCGAGCCCGCATCCGACGCGCGCGGCAGCGCCAGGAACGCGAGCGTTCCGGCGGCCAGCATGCCGGTGATCGTGAGGAACACCACGCGGTAGGTCTCGACGCCGTTCGCCACCGCCCACGACGCGGCCACGCCGGTTGTCCACTGCATCAGAGAGACGCCGAGGAACATCGCCATGTTGAGCAGCGCCATGGCGCGTCCGGTCATGGCCGCCGGGTAGGCGCTCCTGGCGTACGCATACTGCAGCACGCCATAGCCGGAAAGAAGGCCATAGAGGATGGGCAGGCCGATGTCCACCGCGCGCGAATGCGTGAGCGCCATCGCGCCGAACATCAGCGCGCCAATGGACGCGCAGGCCATCATCCAGCGGGCGCGCCGCGCGGCGCCCGGGTCCATGCGGCCGAAGAGCGCGGGGCTGATCATGCCGGTGATGGTCATCACCAGCGCCACGTTGCCGCTGGCGACGAGCGACAGGCCGTGGCGCTCATGCAGCACCGGCCCGAGCCACAGGCCGCGCAGCGTGATGAAGGCGGCATACGACACGCAGGCGAAGCACAGCAGTCCCAGCGTGTGCGGCATCGCGAACAGCGGCAGCAGTTCGCGCACCGCCTTGCGGAGCGACTGGCGTTCGGCCGGAGGAGTCTCCGGGTCCGAGGGTTCCGCCGCGCGCGCCGGTTCGCGTACGCGCCAGAAGATGGTGAGCCATGAGAGCACGGCAAACGCGGCCAGCACCGCGTAGCCGGCGCGCCACGAAGCGGCTTCGATCAGCAGCGCCAGCGGCGTGCCGGTGAACAGGATGCCCAGGCCGGCCAGGCTCAACACCAGCCCCGACATGGCCGTGAACCGCGAGGCATCGAAATGCCGCGCGATGAACACGGTGCACGCGAGGAAAGCGGGTGCGCAGCCGACGCCGATCAGCGCCTGCCCCAGCAGCAAGGCGCCGAAGCTCGGCGCCGCCGCGCACAAGGCGGCACCCGCAACAGCCAGGGGAAAAGCGGTGAGCACCGTTCGACGCACGCCGAACAAGTCGATCGACACGCCCATCGCGAGCTGCATGATGCCGAACACGAAGTGGAACGTGCCCGCCCAGGTTCCGATCTGCTGGGGCGTCAGGCCGAACTGGCCGCTGAGCGGCGTGGCCATCATCGCGCCGACGGTGCGGAAGGCCTGGCTCAGCGCGAAGGCTGAAGCCAGTGCCACGAGCATCGCGGCCGCCGAAACCGGCCCGTACAGCGGAGTGGCGGCGGTGCGGGTCAGGCTTCGCCCTTGACCTTCAAACGCCATGCATGCAGCAGCGGCTCGGTGTAGCCGCTCGGCTGCTCGATGCCCTTGAACACCAGGTCTTGCGCCGCCTTGTACGCAGCCGAGGTATCGAAGCGGCCGGCCATCGGCTGGTAGACCGGATCGCCCGCGTTCTGCTCGTCGACCACCTTGGCCATGCGCTGGAAGGTCTCGTCGACCTGTGCCTTGGTCACCACGCCGTGCAGCAACCAGTTGGCGATGTGCTGGCTCGAGATGCGCAGCGTGGCGCGGTCTTCCATCAGGCCCACGTTGTGGATGTCGGGCACCTTGGAGCAGCCTACGCCCTGGTCGATCCAGCGCACCACGTAGCCGAGGATGCCTTGCACGTTGTTGTCGATCTCCTGCTGCTTCTCGGCATCGGTCCAATTGGCTTGCGCGGCGATCGGCACTTGCAGCAGCGCGTTCAGGATGTTGTCGCGTTCGGCATCGGCATCGATCTTCTCGAGCTCCTGCTGCACGGCCGTGACGCTCACCTGGTGGTAGTGCAGCGCATGCAGCGTGGCGGCCGTGGGCGAGGGCACCCAGGCGGTGTTGGCGCCGGCCTTGGGGTGGGCGATCTTCTGCTCCAGCATGGCGGCCATGAGGTCGGGCATGGCCCACATGCCCTTGCCGATCTGCGCCTTGCCGCGCAGGCCGCACGAGAGGCCGACCAGCACGTTGTTCTTTTCATAGGCGCCGATCCAGGCACTGGACTTCATGTCGCCCTTGCGGATCATCGGACCGCCATGCATGGCGGTGTGCATCTCGTCGCCGGTGCGGTCCAGGAAGCCGGTGTTGATGAAGGCCACGCGCGCGGCGGCCTCGGCAATGCAGGCCTTCAGGTTGACGCTGGTGCGGCGCTCCTCGTCCATGATGCCGAGCTTCACGGTGTTGGCGGGCAGGCCGAGCAGTTGCTCGACGCGGCCGAACAGCTCGCTCGCAAAGGCCACTTCGGCCGGGCCATGCATCTTGGGCTTGACGATGTAGATGCTGCCGGTGCGCGAGTTGCCTTTGCGCTTCAGGTCGATCATCGCGATGGTGGTGGTCACCACGGCATCGAGGATGCCTTCGGGAATTTCCTTGCCGTCCGCATACAGCACGGCCGGGTTGCTCATCAGGTGGCCCACGTTGCGCAGGAACATGAGCGAGCGGCCGTGCAGCTTCACAGGCTGGCCGTTGGCGCCGGTGTATTCGCGGTCGGGGTTGAGGCCGCGCGTGAAGGTCTTGCCGCCCTTGGCGACTTCTTCGGTGAGCGTGCCCTGCACGATGCCGAGCCAGTTCGCATAGGCGAGCACTTTGTCGGCCGCATCGACCACGGCCACCGAGTCTTCCAGGTCGAGAATGGTCGAGAGCGCGGATTCGAGCACGACGTCGCTCACGCCGGCCGCATCGCCCTTGCCGATGGGCGTGCTGCGGTCGATGCGGATGTCCAGGTGAATGCCGTTGTGCTTGAGCAGCACCGACGACGGCGATGCCGCATCGCCCTGGTAGCCCACGAAGGCGGAAGGATCGCGCAACGTGGTGCCGCTGCTTTGCAGTGCGATGTGCAGCTGGCCGTCCTTCACGCTGTAGCCGGTCGCCATCTTGTGCGAGCCGTTTTCGAGCGGCGCGGCCTGGTCGAGCACGTTGCGCGCAAACTCGATCACCTTGGCGCCGCGCACGGGGTTGTAGCCCTTGCCCTTTTCGGCGCCATCGGTCTCGGGAATGGCGTCGGTGCCGTAGAGCGCGTCATACAGCGAGCCCCAGCGCGCGTTGGCGGCGTTGAGCGCGTAGCGGGCATTCAAGATGGGCACCACCAGTTGCGGGCCGGCCTGGAGGGCGAGTTCGGAATCGACGTTGGCCGTGGTGGCCTTCGCGCCCTTGGGCTGCGGCAGCAGGTAGCCGATCTTCTCGAGGAACGCGCGGTAGGCCGGCATATCACTGATCGGGCCGGGGTTCTTCTTGTGCCAGGCGTCGATCTCGGTCTGCAGGCGGTCGCGCTCGGCGAGTAGCGCGATGTTCTTCGGCGCGAGGTCGTGCACGATCGCGTCGAAGCCCTTCCAGAAAACGTCACTGGCCACGCCGCTGGCGGGAAGGACCTTGTCTTCGATGAAGCGGTGGAGCTCGGTCGCAACCTGGAGTCGGTGGGCGGTGGTGCGGTCGGTCATGTTTTTTCTCCTGGGGAAACGGTGCGATGCGGATGCTGGATGAAGGGTGAGACGGTGTCTGTCAGAAGAACCCGAGCACGTCGCGCAGGCTGCTGCCGGTGCGCTCGGGCCCTGTGCCGAGTTCTTCGAAGGGGAGCTGGTAGCGGTTGACCCAGAGCGTGCGAAATCCGAACCAGGTGGCGCCGAGCGCGTCCCAGCCGTTGCAGCTCACGAAGGCGATCTGGCTCGGCTGCAGGCCAGTGGCGGTGACGCCGAGCTGGTAGGCCTCGGGGTGCGTCTTGTATTTGCGGATGCCATCCACGCTCAGCACGTGGTCGAGCAGGCCCTCCAGGCCGGCGCTGCGCACGGCGGCGTCGAGCATGCCGGGGTCCCCGTTCGAGAGGATGCCGGTGACGACGCCGCGGCGCTTGAGTGCTTGGAGCACATCGCGGCACTCGGGGAAAGCCGTGAGCGTGCAGTACTGGTCCATCAGCTGCTGCTCTGCGGCTTGCGTCAGGTCGAGGCCCAGCCGCTTGCAGGTGTAGCGCAGGGCGGCGCGCGTGAGTTCGCCAAAGGGCTGGTAGTGCGCGCCGTCGTCGCTGGTGGTCACGAGGCGGGTGTATTCGATCTGCTTGTCGCGCCAGCCCGCGGCCAGCGCCTGGCCCTGGCCCGCGAACAGCCGCTCGGCCGTCTGTCCGACGCTGTACACGTCGAACAAGGTGCCGTATGCGTCGAAGAGAACTGCCCCGGGATGGTCCATGCGTTGACTTTATTCGATACTTTGTCGGTGAGTAAGAGCCGAAACCGGGATTTATCAGTGACAAAAATGAAGGTAATCGCGGGAGCCTGCATGCATCCCGGTGTCAGATCATTGCGCTGAGTTCGCGCGCCGCGGCACGCACCGGTTCTATATGAGCTTCGTCGTAGCGGTGCGTGGGCATGGTCAGCGTGAGCGCCGCAGCCAGGCGGCCATCGGCATGGAACACCGGCGCCGAGATGCCCGCCAGCTCGGCCGTGCGGTCGCCCACCAGCGCGCAGTAGCCCTGCTTGCGGATGGTGTCGTGGAGCTTCCGCTCGCTGGCGCCGCGCGGCCGGTCGGCCTCGGGGCCGAAGGCGATCAGCACGCGCGCGCCGGCACCCCGGTCGTTGGGCAGCAGGTCGCCCGCGCGCACGTGGTCGCGCACCACGTGCGATGAATCGACGCGGAACTGGCACAGCCGCACCCAGCTTTCGCCCTGCGCCTGCCGCACGTGGTACGCCGCGCTTTCGCCGGTGGCGGCGGCCAGCGCGCGCAGCACCGGCAGCACGGCGCGGTCGAGAGAGAGCGACGCCGCATACAAGCCGTGCAGCCGCGCGATCTCCACGCCCAGCACGTAGCGCCCGTCGTCCTGCCGGCGGATCAGCCGCGCATGTTCGAGCGAGGCCAGGAGGCGCAGCACCGTGCTCTTGTAGAGCTGCGTGCGCTCCGCGAATTGCGCGAGCGACAGCGCTTCGTCGCCAGGCTGGAAGGCCGAGAGCAAGCTCAGCGCGCGGTCGACCGCGGCGGCGCCGCCGGGGGCGGCATGGCGGTCGGCAACCGATTCGGTCTGGGCTTTGCGGGGCATGGCGGCAACTTGACAGTGAAAGTCGATCGAGTTCTAATTCTGTTTTACAGAATGTAGTTCTGTAAGATAGAACTGTCAAGCGGTCGACGCCAGATCGCACCAAGGAACCATCCGATGACTTCTCCCGATGTCCTCATCAGCGAGGTCGGCCCGCGCGACGGCTTGCAGTCGGTCAAGGCCACCATGCCCACGGCGCACAAGCTGCGCTGGATCGACGCGCTTCATGCCGCTGGCGTGCGCGAGATCGAGGTGGCCTCGTTCGTGCCCGCCCGGCTGCTGCCGCAGATGGCCGATGCGGCCGAGGTGGTTCGCCATGCCGTCACGTTGCCCGGCCTCACGGTAATGGCGCTGGTGCCCAACCGCAAGGGCGCGGAGGCCGCGCTCGCTGCCGGCGTGCACAAGCTCACCATGCCGGTCTCGGCCAGCGTCGCGCACTCGCTCGCCAACGTGCGCAAGACACCGACCGAGATGGTGGAGGAGGTGCGCGCCATCTCGGAGCTTCGCCGCGCCCTCGCGCCGCATGTGAAGCTCGAAGCCGGTATCTCCACCGCCTTCGGTTGCACATTGCAGGGGCTGGTGCCCGAAGACGACGTGATCCGGCTCGCGGTGCAGTGCGCCGAGGCCGGCGCCGAAGAGGTCGGCCTGTCGGACACGGTGGGCTACGCCAATCCCGCGCAGGTGCGCCGGCTCTTCAAGCGGCTACGGGCCGAGATCGGCCGCCACGCGGGCGCCGCCCACATGCACAACACGCGCGGGCTCGGTATCGCCAACTGCCTTGCCGCCTGGGACGAAGGCGTACGCACTTTCGACGCTTCGCTCGGCGGGCTCGGAGGCTGTCCCTATGCGCCCGGCGCCTCGGGCAATGCCGTGACCGAAGACCTGGTCTTCATGTTCGAGGCCATGGGCGTTCGCACCGGCATCGACATCACAAAGCTCATCGCGGCGCGCGCGCCGCTCATGGCCGGCCTGCCCGGCGAACCGGTCTACGGCATGACGCCCGAAGCTGGCCTGCCCAAGGGCTTCGTCCAACAGGAAACCACCGCACATGGCTGAAACCAATCCACTTCCCTACGCCGGCATCCGCGTCGTCGAGTTCACCCACATGGTGATGGGCCCGACCTGCGGCCTGCTGCTGGCCGACCTCGGCGCCGAAGTGATCAAGGTCGAGCCGATCGAAGGCGACAGCACGCGCCGCCTGCTCGGCTCGGGCTCGGGTTTCTTTCCCACCTTCAACCGCAACAAGAAGAGCATCGCGCTCGATCTCAAGACACCCGAGGGTGTGGAGGCCGCGCTGCGGCTCGTGGCCACGGCCGACATCGTGAGCGAGAACTTCAAGCCCGGCACCATGAAGAAGCTGGGGCTCGACTACGAAACGCTGCGCGAACGCCACCCGAGCCTCATCTACGTGAGCCACAAGGGTTTTTTGCCCGGCCCCTACGACCATCGCACCGCCCTCGACGAGGTGGTGCAGATGATGGGCGGCCTCGCCTACATGACGGGCCGCGCCGGCGACCCGCTGCGCGCGGGCACCAGCGTGAACGACATCATGGGCGGCATGTTCGGCGCCATCGGCGCGATGGCCGCGCTGCGCCAGCGCGAGCTCAACGGCAAGGGCTGCGAGGTGCAGTCGGCACTGTTCGAGAACAACGTGTTCCTGGTCGCGCAGCACATGATGCAGTTCGCCGCGACCGGCAAGGCGGCCGATCCGATGCCCAGCCGCATCTCGGCCTGGGCCGTGTACGACGTGTTCACCGTGAAGGACGGCGAGCAGGTCTTCCTCGCCGTGGTGAGCGACAAGCAGTGGGCCATCTTCTGCAAGGCCTTCGGGCTGGAGGAAATGCTGGCCGACCCGCGCCTGCAAAGCAACAACGACCGCGTGCTCGCGCGTGACTGGATGATGCCGATCCTGCGCTCGCACCTCGCCCACCACAGCGCAGCCGAACTCAGTGCCGTGTTCGAGCAGAACGAGCTGCCCTTCGCGCCCATCACCAAACCGCAGGAGCTGTTCGACGATCCGCACCTCAATGCGACTGGCGGACTCGCGCCCGTGCGCATGAACGACGGCCACATGGCCAAGGTGCCGCTGATGCCGTTCACGATCGGTGGCGAGCGCCCGGGCATCCGCCTGCAGCCGCCGCGCATCGGCGAGCACACCGGCGAGCTGCTGCGCGAAGTGGGCTACAGCGACGAGGAGATCGCCGCCTTCGAGGCGCGCCGGACCGGCATGGCTTCCTGAACGCGGGCGATATAGTTCGGGCGCCATGGACCGCCTGAAGCAACTCGAATCCTTCGTCTCGGTGGCGACCCGCGGCGGCCTCACGGCCGCGGCCAAGGCCGAAGGCGTGGCACCCGCGATCATGGGGCGGCGGCTGGACGCGCTGGAGGCTCGGCTGGGCGTGAAGCTGCTGGTGCGCACCACGCGGCGCATCACGCTCACGCACGAAGGCAGCGCCTTCTTGGAAGACTGCCAGCGCCTGCTGACCGAGTTCGCCAACGCCGAGGCCAGCGTGAGCGCCGGCGGCGTCAAGGCAAGCGGCCACCTGCGCGTGACGGCGCCGGCCGGCTTTGGCCGCCGCCACGTAGCGCCGCTGGTGCCGCGCTTCCATGCGCTGCATCCCGAGGTGACGATCTCGCTCAACCTGAGCGACCGCGTGGTCGACGTGCGGGGCGAAAGCTTCGACTGCGCGGTGCGCGTAGGCGACATGCCCGACTCTTCCCTGGTCAGCGTTCGGCTGGCCGACAATCGCCGCCGCTGCGTCGCCACGCCGGAGTTCTTGCGCCGCTTCGGTATGCCGCGGCATCCGAGCGAGCTCTCCCGCTTCGCCTGCCTCACGCTCTCCAGCGACGCCTCGCAAACGCGCGGCTGGGCATTTCGGTTGCCGACCGAAGACGGCGGCGAGGAGCTGATCTACCTGCGGCCCGAAGGCCCGCTCGACTGTTCCGACGGCCAGGTGCTGCACGACTGGTGCCTGGCGGGCCACGGCATCGCGTGGCGCAGCACCTGGGAGGTCGAGGCCGAGATCGACGCCGGCCTGCTGGTGCCGCTGCTCGACGAGTTCGCGGCGCCGCCCAACGGCATCTATGCGGTGTTCACCGGCACCAAGCACCTGCCGCTGCGCGTCCGGCTGTGGCTGGATTTCCTCAAGGCGCATTACGGACGACCGGAATTCTGGGGCGGAAGGAGTTGAAGCCCTGGAGCGGCGGCACAATGCGCAGGCAGTTGCAACCCCTTTGAAAAGACGAGAAAGCCGATGACCCTCGAAGCCATCCTTGCCTACCTGCATTTGCTCGCCATCCTCACGATGGTCGTATTCATTTCCAGCGAGGCGGCGCTATGCCGCGTGCAGTGGCTCAACGCCGCCGTGGTCGAGCGGCTCGCCAAGGTCGACATGGTCTATGGCATTGCCGCCGTGTCCGTGCTGGCTACCGGCATCGCGCGCACCGTGTGGGGCGTGAAGGGCACCGCCTGGTACTGGACCAATCCGCTGCTGCACGTGAAGCTCGGCCTGTTCATCTTGGTCGGCGTGCTCTCGATCTTCCCCACGCTGACCTACTTCCGCTGGCGCAAGGCGCTGCGCGCCAATGGCACGCTGCCGGCCGAGAACGATGTGAAGAAGACGCGCAAGCTGGTGATGGTGCAGGCGCACCTGATCGCGCTGATTCCGCTGGTGGCCGTGTTCCTTGCACGAGGCTTCGGCAAGTAAGGCGCCGACGGCCGGATCCGTTCCGGTTCCGTCCGCCCACGGCGCGAGCCGATAAAAAAAGCCCCGCCGCGCGAGACGCGGGCGGGGCTCATTCGGGAGCGATCAGGCGCTCAGGCATTCCTTCATGAAGGCCTTGCGGGCGTCTCCCTTCAGGGTCTTGGCCTTCTGGTCGGCATTGCAGGTCTTCATCTTTTGCTGCTGGGTCTGCTTGGCGGTCATGGCGGGCTTGGCGCTCAGGCAGCTCTTCATGAAGGCCTTGCGCTCGTCGCCCTTCTTGTCGCCGGCCTCCTGATTGCAGGTCGTCATCTTGCTTTGCTGGGCGGTCGGAGCCTTGGCCGCGGGCATGGCCGGGGTGGCAGGCGTTGCTGGAGCCTTGGCCGCCGGCATGGCGGGCGTGGCAGCCGGGGCGACCGCAGGCGCGGGGGCCTTGTCTTGTGCCTGTGCGGCGCCGAACGAAAGGCAGGCGCCCAGGGCGACGAGGGAAAGGAGCTTCTTCATGGTGATATGTCCTTGCAGGGTGGTTTGTGACAGGTGCCCCGCCCCGGGGCTGCCCACACTAACGGTCCACATCGGTCGCCGGATGACCATCGTCGCCGGCGCGCGGGTTTGCCCCCGGTAAAATCCGCAGATGCTATTGGTCAAACAGGAGCTGCTCGCGGCGCTCGCGAACACGCTCGAATCCCTCTCGCCCGGCGCTGGCTCCAAAGCCGCGTTCGAGTCGCCCAAGGTGGCCGCCCACGGCGATTTCGCCAGCACGGCCGCCATGCAACTCGCCAAGCCGCTCGGGCGCAAGCCCCGCGAACTGGCCGAAGAGCTCAGCGCCGCGCTGCTCGCCACCCCCGTTTTCGGCCAATGGGTCGAAGCCATCGAGATCGCCGGCCCCGGCTTTCTCAACATCCGCCTCAAGACCTCTGCCAAGCAGCAGATCGTGCGCGAGGTGCTGAACGCGGCCGACAGCTTCGGCCAGCAACCCTCCACCGGCGAAAAGGTGCTGGTCGAGTTCGTCTCCGCCAACCCGACGGGCCCGCTGCACGTCGGCCACGGCCGCCAGGCCGCCCTCGGCGATGCCATCTGCAATCTGCGCGCTTCCCAGGGCGACACCGTATGGCGCGAGTTCTATTACAACGACGCCGGCGTGCAGATCCAGACGCTGGCCAACAGCACGCAGCTACGCGCCCGCGGCTTCAAGCCCGGTGATCCCGAATGGCCGAGCGGCGAAAAGGCTCCGGCCTACAACGGCGACTACATCGCCGACATCGCCGAAGACTTCAAGGCGAAGAAGACCGTCAAGTCGGACGACCGCGAATACACCGCCAGCGGCAACATCGACGACCTCGATTCGATCCGCGAATTTGCCGTGGCCTACCTGCGCCGCGAGCAAGACCTGGACCTCCAGGCCTTCCGCGTGCGCTTCGACAACTATTACCTCGAGTCCAGCCTCTACACCAGCGGCCGCGTCGAGGCAGCGGTGCAAAAGCTCGTGGCCGCCGGCAAGACCTACGAGCACGACGGCGCGTTGTGGCTCAAGTCGACCGACTACGGCGACGACAAGGACCGCGTGATGAAGAAGCAGGACGGTACGTACACGTACTTCGTGCCCGACGTCGCCTATCACATCGCCAAGTGGGAGCGCGGCTTCCACAAGGTGGTCAACATCCAGGGTACCGACCACCACGGCACCATCGCGCGCGTGCGCGCCGGCCTGCAGGCCGCGGATGTCGGCATTCCCGAGGGCTACCCCGACTACGTGCTGCACACCATGGTGCGGGTGATGAAGGGCGGTGAAGAGGTCAAGATCAGCAAGCGCGCGGGCAGCTACGTCACCTTGCGCGACCTGATCGAGTGGACCAGCACCGACGCCGTGCGCTTCTTCCTCCTGAGCCGCAAGCCCGACACCGAATACACCTTCGACGTCGACCTGGCCGTGACCAAGAACAACGACAACCCGGTGTACTACGTGCAGTACGCCCATGCGCGCATCTGCTCGGTGCTGGCCGGCTGGGGCGGCGACGCCGCCACGCTGAAGAACGTGGACCTGGCGCCGCTCGAAAGCCCGGCCGCGCAGGCGCTCATGCTGCTGCTCGCCAAGTACCCCGCCATGCTCACGGCCGCCGCCAAGGATTTTGCGCCCCACGACGTGACTTTTTACCTGCGCGAGCTCGCGGCCAGCTATCACAGCTACTACGATGCCGAGCGCATCCTGGTCGACGAAGAGCCGGTGAAGCTGGCGCGGCTCGCACTCGTCGCGGCCACCGCGCAGGTGCTGCACAATGGCCTCGCGATTCTCGGCGTCAGTGCGCCGAGCAAGATGTGAAACCACCATGAAGAAGACAACCAGACAACGCGGCAACATCGTCATCGGGCTCATCGTCGGCCTGGTGCTGGGGTTGGGTGTCGCGCTGGGCATCGCGGTCTACGTGACCAAGGTGCCTATTCCTTTTGTGACAAAGACGCAGCGCGGCGGTGCCGAGCAGGACGAGGCCGAAGCCCGCAAGAACCGCGACTGGGACCCCAATGCGCCCCTGGCCGGCAAGGCCGGCGCGCCCAAGCCGGCCGCAACCGGGCCGGTCGCGCCAGCCCCAGGCGACAACACGGCCGTGGCACCCGGTACGCCGCCGCCGCCCGCTCCGCCGGTCCCGGTGGTCGTGGCGCCTGCCGCCAAACCGACGCGTCCGGCGCCGGTGCCGGCCGAGGCCAACGCGTTGCCGCCGTCCAACGACCCGCTCGGCGACCTGGCCCGCGCGCGCGCCGGCGGCAGCAGCGGCAGCACCACCACGGCCTCCGCCGCGCCGAGCAGCGGCAGCAACAACGCCGCGCCGGGCGCCGATCCGTTCATGTATTTCGTGCAGGCCGGCGCCTTCCGCACCACTGAGGACGCCGAGGCCCAACGGGCCAAGCTGTCCCTGATGGGCGTCGAGGCCCGGGTCACCGAGCGCGAGCAGGCCGGCCGCACGGTCTACCGGGTCCGCGCAGGTCCATTCAACAAGAAGGACGAAGCGGACCGCCTCAAGGAGCGGCTGGACAGCGGCGGCCTGGAATCGGCGCTGGTGCGCGTCCAGCGCTGACATCCGGTCAACCCGCCGCGCGCGCCATGCGCGAGCGGCGGCCACGAATATTCTTTAAGCTTCGCCGCGCGGCAAGGGCCGCAGCCGACCAGGATGGGCGCAGGCCCGCCGCATGCGGGAACTCCGCGCGGCGCACCGGCTCAGTACTGCCGTACCCAACAGGAGAACTCTTTCAATGAAACGTCGTGACTTTTCGCTGGCCGCCACCTCGCTCGGGCTGCTTTCCCTGGCTGGCAATACCGCGCATGCCCAGGCGCGAATGCCCAAGGCCGGCACCGAGTACCTGGTGCTCGACAAGCGCGTGCAGGTCGATGCGCCAGCCGGCAAGGTCGAAGTGATCGAGTTCTTCTCGTACAACTGCCCGCACTGCAACGATTTCGAGCCGCAGCTCGAAGCCTGGCTCAAGACGGCGCCCAAGGAAGTGGCGTTCCGCCGCGTCCCGGTGCCTTTCGTGGGCAACGACGTCGAAGCCAAGCAGCGCCTTTACTACGCGCTCGAGGCGCTGGGCAAGGTCGATGAGTTCCAGCCGAAGGTGTTCGACGCGATCCACAAGCAGCGCCAGAACGTGAACGGCGACGCCAACATCATTGCCTGGGCCTCGGCCAACGGCCTCGACGGCGCCAAGTTCAAGGAAGTGTTTACCTCCTTTGGCGTGGCCAGCAAGGCAAAGCGCGCTTCGCAGATGACCGAGGCCTACAAGGTGGCCGGCGTTCCGGCGCTGGCGGTTGCCGGCCGCTGGTATGTGGACGGCGAAACGGCCGGCAACATGACCAAGGCGCTCCAGGTCACCAATTACCTGATCGGCGAAGCCAAGAAGGGCTGATCCCCATTGCGGGGAGGTGACGCCCGGGCTCGGGCAGAGCCGGTTCCGAGGTGTTTCCGGACGCGATGTCAAGCCCGCTTTGGCGGGCTTTTTCGTTCCGTCCGTGCGGGGCTGGCGCCGTCAGCCGCATACAATGCAGAGCAAGTTTCGTGCCTCTATGACATTGCACTCCTACTCCCACACCCCCTCTCTTCTTCGTCGCATCGGCCGCCTGGCCCGGCTGAACATCGGCGTGCTGTTGCTGGCCGGCGCCGCCTCGGGCGCCCTGGCCGAGACCGCCGATCGCACCAAGCCGATGAACATCGAATCGGATGCGATGCGCTATGACGACCTCAAGCAGACCAGCGTGTTCACCGGGAACGTGCTGGTCACCAAGGGCACGATCATCATCCGGGGCGCGCGCATCGATGTGCGCCAGGACGCCGAGGGCTACCAGTACGGCGTGGTCACGGCGGCGCCAGGCAAGCGCGCCTACTACAAGCAGAAGCGCAATGCGCCCGACGAATGGATCGAGGGCGAGTCGGAAGTCATCGAATACGACAGCCGCGCCGACAACGTCAAGTTCATCCGCAACGCGGTCATGCGCCGCCTGCTCGGCGCCACGCCGAACGACGAAAGCAGCGGCGCGCTCATCGTCTACGACCAGAGCAACGACACCTACACCGTCAACGGTTCCACCGTGCCGCCGAACACTGCGGTGAATGCACCGGCAGGTGGCGGGCGGGTCAGGACCATCCTCACGCCCAAGAGCGCCACGGCGCCGGCGCCCGGTGCCCCGGCGCCCGCCGGTGGACGGACCGCGCCACCCGCGCCGCAGCCCGCGCCCGGCGCCGGCCTGCGCCCCAGCACCACGCTCGGCGGCAGCGAAGGGGAAGGGCGCAAGTGATCGAAACTGCTGGAAGCCACAACGCCGATGGGACGCCGGGCAGCCGCCTGGTGGTGCGCGGCCTGCAAAAAAGCTATGGCAGCCGCAAGGTCGTCAAGGATGTGTCGCTCGATGTTCAAAAGGGCGAGGTCGTCGGATTGCTCGGCCCCAACGGCGCCGGCAAGACCACTTCGTTCTACATGATCGTGGGCCTGGTGCGGGCCGACGCCGGCGACATCACCATCGACGGCGAACCCATTGCGCACATGCCGATCCACCGGCGCGCCCGCATGGGCCTGAGCTACCTGCCGCAAGAAGCCTCGATCTTCCGCAAGCTCACGGTCGAGGAAAACGTGCGCGCCGTGCTCGAGCTCCAGCGCGAGCCCGACGCCAGCGGCAAGCCCGCGCCGCTCACCAAGCAGCGCATCGAGGAACGCCTGTCGGGGCTCCTGGCCGACCTGCGTGTGGACCACCTGCGCGATTCCCCCGCGCTCGCGCTCTCGGGCGGCGAGCGGCGCCGGGTCGAGATCGCCCGCGCGCTGGCCACGCAACCGCGTTTCATCCTGCTGGACGAGCCCTTTGCCGGCATCGACCCGATCGCGGTGATCGAGATCCAGCGGATCATCAGCTTCCTGAAGGAGCGCGGCATCGGCGTGCTCATCACCGACCACAACGTGCGTGAAACGCTGGGCATCTGCGATCACGCGTTCATCATCAGCGACGGGCATGTGCTGGCACAAGGCACGCCCTCGGAGATCGTCGACAACGCCGAAGTACGCAGGGTGTACCTCGGCGAGCACTTCCGGATGTAAGGGAGGAGCCGGTCTCCATGAAGCAAGGGCTGTCCCTTCGCGTCTCGCAGCATCTGGCGCTCACGCCCCAGCTGCAGCAGTCGATCCGGCTGCTGCAGCTCTCCACGCTCGAACTGAGCCAGGAGGTCGAGCAGATGCTCGACGAGAACCCGTTCCTCGAACGCACCGCGGAAGAAGCGGCGCGCGAGGAATTCGGACTCGATGCCATCGACACCCCCGTACCACGCGATGATTCGGGCGAGGCCGGCGAGAGCGACTTCGCCTCGGTCCCGACCAGCAGCGCGGCCACCACTTCCAGCGAAACCACGGCTGCGGCCGAAACCGACATTCCGGCCGCCGACGCCACCGAGCGCGAGCCCGACTGGGAAGGCGACGGCACCGTCGACATGGCGCCGGACGACAGCGAGTGGGGCAGCGACGCCCCGGCGCGCCAGAACAACCTCGGCGATGACGAGCGCGCCGACGCCACCGAACTCGCGCGCAGCCAGGAGTCGCTGCAGTCCTTTCTGCATCGCCAGGCGCTCAGCCTCCGGCTCAACGAGAACGACAGCGCCGCGCTGCGCTTCCTGATCGAATCGCTCAACGACGACGGCTACCTGGAGGATTCGCTGCCGGCGCTGGCCTCCGGCCTTGCGGGCGACGACAACGACCAGTTCGACGAGCTGGTGCATCACTTCCAGGTGGCGCTCGGCCTGCTGCAGAGCCTGGAGCCGGCCGGCGTCGGCGCGCGTGACCTGGGCGAATGCCTCGGCATCCAGCTGCGCGCGCTCGCCAGCGAAGACGAAACCGAAGAACAGGCCCTGGTCCGCAAGACCGCCATCGCCATCTGCAAGCAGCCGATGGAGCTGCTGGCCCGGCGCGATTTCAAGCGGCTGGCCACGCTCACGCGCACCAACGAAGACCTGGTGCGCTCGGCGCTGCAGGTCATCTCGCGCCTGGAGCCCAAGCCAGGCCGCCGCTTCGTCGACGTCGAGCGCAACATCGTCATTCCCGACGTCATCGTCACCAAGATCGGCCGCGGCACCAACGTCAAGTTCCGCGTCATGCTCAATCCCGAGGTGATGCCGCGGCTGCGCGTGCACGACATCTACGCCGGCGCCCTCAAATCGCACAAGGGCGAGGGCAGCCAGGCGCTGTCGCAGCGGCTGCAAGAGGCGCGCTGGTTCATCAAGAACATCCAGCAGCGCTTCGACACCATCCTGCGCGTCTCCAACGCCATCGTCGAGCGGCAGAAGAGCTACTTCGTGCACGGCGAGCTCGCCATGCGGCCGCTGGTGCTGCGCGAGATCGCCGACGAGCTCGGCCTGCACGAATCGACCATCTCGCGCGTGACCACTGCCAAGTACATGGCCACGCCCTTTGGCACCGTCGAGCTCAAGTATTTCTTCGGCTCGGCGCTCGGCACGGAGACCGGCGGCAACGCGTCGAGCACCGCGGTGCGCGCGCTGATCAAGCAGTTCGTGAGTTCCGAGAGCATCAAGAAGCCGCTGTCCGACAGCCAGATTTCCGAGATGCTCAAGGAGCAGGGCATCGAGTGCGCGCGGCGCACCGTGGCCAAGTACCGCGAAGCGCTGCGCATCGCGCCGGCCAACCTTCGCAAGGCGCTGTAGAAAGCCGCCGATGGCCTGCCGCCGCCTGCTGTCGCGCTGTGGGCACTGGATTTTCGCCATGGCGGCGGCGCTGCTTTTTGCCGGCTGCGCCACGCTGCCCGACGAAGCACCGCACCCGCCCACCCGCGCCATGGCCGTGTCGGCCGACACCGCGCTCGGCAAGATCGCGCTGGCGGCTCAGCCCGACCCGGACCTCAGCGGTTTCCGGCTGATGCCAGGCGGCGACTTCGCCTTCGACACGCGCATCCAGCTCGCGCGCCGCGCCCAGCGCACGCTCGACGTGCAGTACTACCAGATCGAGAACGACGAGACCGGCCGCTACCTGCTGCGCACGCTGCGCGATGCGGCCGTGCGCGGCGTGCGCGTGCGGCTGCTGATGGACGACCTCTATACATCGGGCGAGGACGAGCTGCTGCTCGGCCTGGCCGCCACGCCGAACGTCGAGTTGCGCCTGTTCAATCCGTTTCCCGCCGGGCGCGGCAGCATTCTCAGGCGCTTCACGGCATCGCTCTTCGACTTCAGCCGCGTCAACCGGCGTATGCACAACAAGCTCTTCATCGCCGACGGGGCCATGGCGGTGGCGGGTGGGCGCAACATCGGCAACCAGTATTTCAGGCGCACGGCGGGCGAGAATTTTCTCGACCTCGACACCTTCGTGACCGGCGCACTGGTGCCGCGCCTCGGCGCCCTGTTCGACCAGTACTGGAACAGCGCTTACGTGCGGCCCGTCCAGTCCGTGGTGGCCACCGGGCTTTCACGCGAAGAACTGCAAGCGCACTTCGAAGCCGCCACCGGCCCAGGCACCACGCCTCCGCCGCCGCCGCCCGCGCCCAATGACCTGCTCGGCTACAGCCCGATGGCCGAGGACCTTGCCAGCGGCAAGCTCGGCTTGATCTGGGCCCTCGCCGAAGCCTACGCCGATGCGCCCGACCGCGTGATCGGCAAGACGGCATCCTATGGCGGCGTGCCCCTGCTCGATGTCGACAGCGTGCGCTACAACGTGGTCGAGCAGATGCGCCGCGCGCGCTCCGAAGTGACCATCGTCTCGCCCTACCTGATCCCGGGCGAAGCCGGCCTGGAGGTCATGCGCGAGATCCGCCGGCGCAACGTGAAGATCAGCGTGGTCACCAATTCGCTGGCCGCCACCGACGAGCCGCTGGTGCACACGGCCTACCGCCGCTACCGGCCCGACATGCTGAAGCTCGGCGCCGACCTGTACGAGCTCAGCACCACGCGCACCCGGCGCAGCGTGCGGCTCGGGCTCTTCGGTACCTCCGTCGGACGGCTGCATGCCAAGTCGGCGGTGATCGACCGGCAGGTGCTCTTCGTCGGCTCGATGAATTTCGACCCGCGCTCCGAAACGCACAACACCGAGATCGGCCTTTTCATCCGCAGCCCAGAGATGGCGCAGCAGGCCCTCAAGCTCATTGACGTGCTCAAGCAGCAGGGCGCCTACCGCCTGCGCTTTGCCGAGGACGGCGGCAAGTCGCGCATCGAGTGGATCAGCGAGGAAGCCGGCAAGACCACTGTGCTGAACGAGGAGCCCGACTCCGATTTCTGGGGCCGCGCCATGCTCGAACTGCTGGCGCCGCTGACTCCGGAGAGTTTGCTGTAGGCCGGCTCACCGTGCTTTTTATTGCTGCACGTTGACCGCTTCGACCTGCACCAGCAGCTTCACCTTGTTCTCGAAGCCGAAGTTCAGGCCCCAGGTGATGCCCCAGTCACTTCGCTGCACCGTGGTCTCGAAGTCGCCGCCGCAGACCTGGCGGTTGATGAGAGGGTTCAGGTAGCAGTTGAAGCGCACTGCCTTGAGCGTGACCGGCTTGGTCTGGCCCATCAACGTGAGGGTGCCCGGCACGTCGGCCACCTTGTCGCCGTTGAAATCGATGCGGTCCGCCACGAAGCGGCCGGTCGGAAACTCGGCCACGTTGAAGAAGTCCTTGCTTTGCACGTGGCGGTTGAGCAGGTCGACGCCGGTGTTGATGGAACTGATGTCCATCGTGATGTCGACCTTGCCGCTGGTGCCGCCGGCGTCGATCTGCACCGTGCCGTCCTTGGTGCTGAAGCGGCCGCGGTTGGTGGTGGTGCCGTAGTGCCCCATCTCGTACATCACGAAGGTGTGGGTCGGGTCGATCACGTAGCTGGCATTCTTGACCGGGCCGCCCGCGGGCTTGGCGGCGACCGGCGGCGCGGTGTATTCCTGCGCCAGGGCGGGAACGGCAAGGGCCGCGGCGGACAGTGCGGCGGCAAGGAAGAGCTTCTTCATGGCAATGGGCGTGCTCGTGAAAACAGAGGGAATCGGAGAGAAGGAAAAGCGGCAGCTCAAAGGGGCCCGAGGCCGGCGAGCGTGAACTTGAAGCGAACCTGCACGTCGTTGCCGATCACCGAGGTGTCGGTCCATTCGCCGTCGCCCACCTTGTAGTCGAGCCGCTGGATCGTAAAGCTTCCGGTCGCCACCGCGAAGCCGCCGGCCGGCGCAATGGTGACCGGCACCGTGACCTGCCGCGCAATGTTCTTAATGGTGAGCTTGCCGGTCATTTCGAATTTGCCGTCGCCAAGCGCCTTGATGGCGCTCGACTGGAAGCTCGCCTGCGGAAAATGCCCGGCGTCGAACCACGCGGGCTTGGGCAGTTCGGCGTCGCTCATCGGCACGCCGAGCGACGCGCTCGCGGTGTCGATCTGCAGCGCGACGGTGCCGCCTTCGGGCTTGCGCGGATCGAAGGCCACCTGCGCGTCGAACTTCTTGAACGTGCCTTCGACCGGCACGCCCATCTGCTTGCTGACGAAGGCGATCTGGCTCTTGTCGGCCACCAGCCGGGTCGCGCTTGCGGGCTCGGCGCCCGCGGGCGCCAGCGCGGCGAACGCCGCGGCCGCAAGGAACGAACGAAAGATGCGGTTCATCGGATGGGTTCCTTGCGTGGCGAAGGCCACATGCGTTTCAGGATGCCGTCGCGGTCGATCCAGTGGTGCTTGAGCACCGCGGCCACGTGCAGCAGTGCCACCGCAGCCAGCGTGAACGCGCTGCCCTTGTGCAGCGGCTTCAGCACGGCCTCGGCCAGTTCCTTGTCGACCGGCATGAGGTCGGGCAGCGGCAGCACGCCGAACCACACGACCGGAAAACCCAGCGCCGAGCTGTAGGCCCAGCCGAACAGCGGCACCGCAAGGAACAGCAGGTACATCAGCGCGTGGCTCGCCAGGTAGCCGGTGCGCTGCCAGCGCGGCATGGCCGCAGCGGCGGTTGCCGGCAGCGGTGGCGGCGCATGGCGCAGGCGCCACAAGAGCCGCAGGGCCGACAAGAGCAGGATCGTCACCCCGGCCCACTTGTGCCAGTTGTAGAGCTTGATGCGCGCGGGCGACAGCGGCAGCCCCGTCATGTAGAGGCCGACGCCCAGCGAGCCGACGATCATGGCCGCGAGCAGCCAGTGCAGTGCCATGGCCACAGCGCCGTAGCGCAGCTCTGGCGGATCGGCCCGGCTGGGCGCGTCGGCGGAGGCAGCGGCGGCGGAGGGTAGGGGTGTGTCGGCGGGCATGAAGCAGGACCAGCGGCCTGTGCGCGGAGCATATATCGGAAGAGGCGAAGGCACCGCACGAGCCGTGCCAGGCGCCGTGCCCCGTTCAGCGCACCACCGGCTGCTGCTGCGCCTGCAACAGCACCGCATGCAGTTCGGCCGGCTGCACCGGCTTGCGCAGCGCGTGCCAGCCGCGTTCCGCCGCGAGCCGCTGGGTGGCCTCGCCGATGTCGGCCGAGATCAGCGCGATGGTGAGGGAGGGCTTCTGCCGATGCAGCCGTTCCGCCAGCGCGATGCCGTCGAGCCCGCCCGGCAGGCGGATGTCGCAAAGCGCCGCGTCCAGCGCGTGCAGGTCGGCCAGCGCCAGCGCCTCGGCCGCGCTGCCGTAGATGCGCGGCGCCACGTGCCATTGCTGCAGCAGCGCGCCGAGGCTGTCGGCCACCACGGCGTTGTCTTCCACCACCAGCACGGCGAGCCCGGGCTGTAACGTGCGCGCCGCCGGCCCGGACCGCGGTTGCGCGGAGGGCGAGGGCGCCGGCGCCGCCGCGTCGGCAGGCGCCGCCGGCAGCTCGAAGCCGAACACCGAGCCGCGGCCCGGCGCCGAGCGCAGTGACACCTCGATTCCGAGTTGCGCCGCCAGCCGCCGCACGATCGCCAGCCCGAGTCCGTGGCCGCGCTGCAGGTTGCGCTCGGCATTGCCGATCTGCTCGAAGTCGCCGAAAACCCGCTTCTGCGCATCCGCGGCAATGCCGATGCCGCTGTCGCGCACCTCGACGCGCCAGGCGCGCTCTCCATTGCGCCGGCGTGCGCGCACCGCCAGCAGCACCCGTCCGCGCGGCGTGAACTTGACGGCGTTGTCGACCAGGTTGGCCAGCATGCGGCGCAGCGAGACGGCATCGGCCCAGGCCATCGCATCGGCGGGGCAACGCACCCGCACGCGGCCCTCGCCGGCCTGGCGCGCGAGTTCGTGCAAGAGCGGCGCAAGCGGCACCGCCACCGGGTGCAGCGGATCCACCGCGGCTTCGATACGTCCGATCTCGAGCAGCTGGTTGGTCAGGCCCTCGAGCGCCTGCTGCGCGCGCGCCAGCGATGCCACCGTGCGCTGCACCGTCGGCGCTTCGGCGCCGCCTTGCAGCTGCTGACGCAGCACCTCGGCCTGCAGGCCGATGGCCATCACCGGCTGGCGCAGGTCGTGGTTGGCCGCGGAGAAGAAGCGCAGCCGCTCGGCCTGGGCGTGTTCGGAGGCGCGCAGGCCGGCCAGCGCCTGCTCGCGCAACCCGCGCTCGTTCAGGCGCAGGCCGATGTTTTCCTCGAGCTGGCGCGAGCGCTCGGCCACCAGCTTCCACATCATTGCGGTGAGGCCGATGCCGATGACCGACACGGCCATCATGGTCGGCGCGCCCAGCCACAGCCCGGTGACGATCACCGGCGCGAGCAGCAGCGTGATCGCCAGCTGCGTGGCCGGCGTGTAGAACGAGACCGAGAACGCCGACGAGAGCGTCATTCCCATCAGCATCAGGCCGAGCAGCAGCTGCTGGTCCGCATGGCCGGTGTTGAACAGCAGCACGCCCGCCATGCCGTGTGCCAGCTCCCAGATGCCGGTGCGCACCGTGTGCGCGCGCTGCGCCTCGCGCAAATTTTCGGGGGTGAAGGGATCGGGCAGGCGCTGCGGAAAGAAGCCGCGCATGACCGTGACCAGCGTGATCAGCGCGATCCACGCCAGCGAATGAGGCAGCGAGTATTGCCAGGCGAAGAGGGCCGCCACGCCGCAGTTCAGCAGGTATTGCACCAGCAGCACCGGGCCGATGGGCCGGACCGAGAGCCGCAGCACCTCGCACTCGATGGCAAAGCGGTCGTTCCCGGCAACGGCCGGAGCAACCATGGGCGCAGTGGTGGAATTCATCGGCCGGGCCACTATATAGAGAAGCGGCCCGGCGCGGCGACAATGGCGCTTCCCCAGCCGGCCGATGATGATGGCGAACCCCCTGTGAACGATCTTTCCCTCTTTTTGCCTTGCGCCGCCGGCGTCGAGGAATTCCTTGCGCAGGAAGTCCATGCGCTCACGGGCCGCGTCGGGCAAGACTTGCTCACGCTGCGCGGCGGCGTGCGGGTGCGCGCCGAATGGCGCGACGCGCTCAAGCTCAACCTGCACAGCCGCCTCGCCCAGCGCGTGCTGGTCGAACTGGCCCACGCGCCCTACCGCAGCGAGAACGACCTGTACGCCATCGCGAGCGGCGTGGCCTGGGAGATCTGGTTCACGCCCAAGCAGACCTTCAAGATCGAAACCACGGCGCAGCACAGCCCGTTGCAGAGCCTGAACTTCGCCACGCTGCGCATCAAGGATGCGATTGCCGACCGCTTTCGCGCCAAGGCCGGCGGCGTGCGCCCCAGCATCGAGACGCAGTGGCCCGACTGCCGCGTGTTCGCCCACCTCACCACCGACCACTGCACGCTCTACATCGACACCTCGGGCGAGCCGCTCTTCAAGCGCGGCTGGCGGCAGGACAAGGGCGATGCGCCGCTGAAGGAAACCCTGGCCGCTGCCATGCTGGCCGCCAGCGGCTGGTGGAACCCCGAGACGGGCGCAGTGGCCGCCGAGCCGCTGTACGACCCCTGCTGCGGCAGCGGCACCATCGCCATCGAGGCGGCGCAGATTGCGCGCGGCATTCCGGCCGGATCGCTGCGGCGCTTCGGCTTCGAGAAGCTGCTGCCGTTCCAGGCCCATGTGTGGGATGCGATCAGGAAGGGGGCCGAATCGTCGGCCACCCCGCGCGAGGTTGCAATCTTCGGCTCCGACGTTTCGCACCGCATGGTCGACTTTGCCGAGCGCAACGCGGAGCGCGCCGGCGTGGCCGAGGCCATCGAGTTCCGCGGCGGCGACGCGCTGCAGCGCATGCCGCCGGCCGAAGGCGGCGTGATCATGCTCAACCCGCCGTACGGCGAGCGGATCGAGGTCGGCGGCGTGGCGCGCTTCGGCGCCCGCGAGGCCGCGCAGACGGGCGGCAGCGCCGAAGGCGCCGGCAACGGCGACGAGGGCGGCGAATTCTTTCCTCAGCTCGCCACGCACTGGAAGAAGAACTATCCCGGCTGGACCGCGTGGGTGCTCACGCCCGACCTGAAGCTGCCCAAGCGCATGCGGCTCAAGGAATCGCGCCGGGTGCCGATGTGGAACGGGCCCATCGAATGCCGCCTGTTCCGCTTCGACATGGTGGCCGGCTCGGCCCGAAGCAAGTAGCCGGCAGCAGGGCGCGGGGCTACTTCGCGCCCACGCCGCAGGCCGCGTTCACCGTCCGGGCCGCCAGGTCGCCCGGCAAGCCCTCGAATTTCATCGGCCGGACGTCGCTTTCATCGAACTCCCGCACCGCGACCGGTTCGCCGACGAAATTCGGCTGCGCGAAGTAGGTGGCGCCCACGTAGCGGGCCTTGCGGGTTTCGCAGTCCACGCTCGCCTTGGCGGCAACGGACCGGAACTTGAGGCCGTCCTGGCCGGTGCTGCGCGGCTCGGCCAGGCTGATCCGCACCGCCACGAGGCGCTTGCTTCCGTCCACCACCACGCTCGTCGGGTCGACCTGCACATAGCTGCTGGCCGCTTCTCCCGGCGAACCCGTGAGGGTGAGCCACTCCGCATGGGTCATCGGTGCGGCAAGAAAGGCGAGCAGCAGCAAGAAAGGTCGTTTCATCATCGGAGGTTTCGAAAGGCGCCGCGCACGGCCCGGTGCGGCCGATTGTGAGGGGGCGATGCCGCTTGCGCCTTGCGCTGGCGCATGGTGCAACATCGGGGGTATTCCAAACGCAGAATTTTCCATTTCTCCAGAAGAAGCAAACGCCGCGCCCGGCGCCTTCGTGGTCATCGACACCAACATCGCGCTCGATCTGCTGGTGTTCGACAACCCCGAGTGCCTGCCGCTGGCCGCCGCGCTTGCGGCCGGCGAGTTGCGCTGGCTGGCCACGGCCGCCATGCGCGGCGAATTCGCGCGGGTGCTCGGCTATCCGCTCATCGCCGCCCGCATGGCGCGCGGCAACCTGGCGGCCGAGGCCGTGCTTGCGGCCTTCGACGAGCGCGTGCAGCTGGTCGCACAGGCGCCGCCGCGCGCCCCCTGCGTCTGCAAGGACCCGGACGACCAGGTCTTCATCGACCTGGCGGTGTCCGTGCGTGCGCGGCTGCTCAGCAAGGACCAGGCCGTGCTGACGATGCGCAAGCGCCTGGCGGCGCAGGGTGTGGTGGTGCAGGCGCTGCTGGCGCGCTAGCCGCCGGAAGCGCCGGCTGGCGGCGTTCGGTGCCAGCGCCCCAGGAGCCGCGCCACCGCACGCACGCGCTGCGTGTCGCGGCCCCAGCGGCGGCTGGCCGGCAGGCGTTGGGCCCATTTCATGCGCCGTGCCGCCTCGGCGATGCGCTGGCGCACCTCGTCGTCCACTTCTGCGAGGGCGGCGTGCCAATGCTGGCCGGCGGCTTCGGGCGCGGCGGCCTCCAGCATCATGGCCGTGGAATGCAGGTAGCTGAGCCAATCGCGCGCCTGGCATTCGGCCAGCGTCATGACCTCGGCGGGGTCATCCTCGAAGTCGATGTAGCCGATGACTCCGTCGGGGCACTGCACCAGGTTGCGGTCGAAGGCCTGGCTCAGGTGCTGGCCGTGCACGTGCACCTGCGCGATGGCGGCCAGGCCCTCGCGCCAGACGGCGAGCAGCGCGGCCGGTCCGGCCGCCGCGGCCTGGTCGAGCTTCTCCTGCAGCACGACGGTGCCGCGGCCGCTTTCGCCCAGGTCGGAAATCAGCAGGCCGTCGGGCTGCTGCGCCAGTACCGCGGGCACGCGCAGGCCCGCGGCCGCCAGCTGCCGCAGGCGCCGGGCCTCAGTGGCGATGGCCGCCTCTCCGCCCGGGTTGGGCACGGGCTTGATGATGTCCAGCCGCGCCATGCGCGCAACGGCCGCCATCACGCGGTAGCCCCACTTGCCGTGGCGCGGCCCGGCCTTCTTGAGCCAGACGCGCTCGCTGCCCAGGCGGTGGCTGGCCACGTTCTTCTGTTGCCGGGGCAGCATGAGGCGCAGGAACTCGGCGTAGTCGCCCGGCGCCGGCGGGCCGGGCAGCGCATCGAGGGGCGCCGGCGCCGAGGCCGCGCCCTTGGCGCCCTGGAGCCGCGCCGAAGCACCGCGTCGCAAAGGGTTCATGCGGCCAGCGGGAGGTTCGACACCAGGCCGTGCGGCCCCTGCGTCGCAGGCTGGAAACTCTCGGCGCTGGCCAGCGGCCAGTAAGTGCGGAACACGTTGTGCTGCTTGTCGAGCGGGCCCAGCAGCGCGCCCGGCTGCACCTGCATCACCAGGTTGCTGAGCAGCCGCACCTCGGTATCGGATATGCGCCGCACGATGTGGTGCGCGGTGATCTGCTGCGGATGGTCGAGGCCCGCGGCCTGCACCAGCTCCTGCAGCGCATGCAGCGTGCTGCGATGGAAGTTGCGCACGCGGTCGGCCTTGGTCGGCACCACCAGCGCCTGTTGGCGCACCGGGTCCTGCGTGGTCACGCCGGTGGGGCAATGGCCCGTGTGGCAGCTTTGCGCCTGGATGCAGCCCAGCGCCATCATGAAACCGCGCGCCGCGTTGCACCAGTCGGCGCCCAGCGCCATCATGCGCGCCACGTCGAAGGCCGTGATCACCTTGCCTGCGCAGCCCAGCTTGATGCGGTGGCGCAGGTTCACGCCGATGAGCGTGTTGTGCACCAGCAGCAACCCCTCCTGCAGAGGCGCGCCGACGTGGTCGCTGAACTCGACCGGCGCCGCGCCGGTGCCGCCCTCGGCCCCGTCCACCACGATGAAGTCGGGCGTGATGCCGGTCGCCTGCATGGCCTTGACGATCGCGAACCACTCCCACGGGTGGCCCAGGCAGAACTTGAAGCCGGTCGGCTTGCCGCCCGACAGCTCGCGCAGCCTGGCGATGAAATGCATCATTTCGATGGGGGTGGAGAACGCACTGTGCGACGCGGGCGAGATGCAGTCCACGCCCACCCGCACGCCCCGGGCCGCCGCGATCTCGGGCGTGACCTTGGGCGCCGGCAGCACGCCGCCGTGCCCCGGCTTGGCGCCCTGGCTCAGCTTGAGTTCGATCATCTTCACCTGCGGGTCGCGCGCATTGGCGCTGAACCGCTCGGCGTTGAAGCTGCCGTCCTCGTTGCGGCAGCCGAAATAGCCCGAGCCGATTTCCCAGATCAGGTCGCCGCCATGCACGCGGTGGTGCTGCGAAATGGAGCCTTCGCCCGTGTCGTGCGCAAAGCCGCCCATCTTCGCGCCCTGGTTGAGCGCAAGGATCGCGTTGGCCGACAGCGCGCCGAAGCTCATGGCCGAGATGTTGAAAACGCTGGCGCTGTACGGCTGGGTGCAAACCTGGGCGGGATTGGCCTCCGCCGGCTGCGGCGTGCCGCCGATCACGATGCGGAAATCATGGTTCTCGAGCCGGGTCGGCTGCATCGAATGGTTGATCCACTCGTAGCCGGCGATCGTCACGTCCAGCTGCGTGCCGAAGGGGCGGTTGTCGGGGTCGCCCTTGGCGCGCTGGTACACCAGGGAGCGCTGCGCGCGCGAGAACGGCGCCGCCTCGGAATCGCTCTCGATGAAGTACTGCCGCATTTCCGGCCGGATGAATTCCAGCAGGAAGCGCAGGTGGCCGATCACCGGGTAGTTGCGCAGGATGGCATGCCGCGTCTGCCGCAGGTCGTGCACGCCGGTGCCGCTGAGCGCCGCAAAAACCACCAGCGCCACCCAGGCGGCCCACAGGTGCGGGGACACCAGCACGGCGGCCAAACTGGCGGCCAGGCCCGCGACGCACAGGGCAAAGGCGCTGTAGCGCGCCGGAAACGGAATAATCGTGGGCATGGATAGGAGTGGACTGCCGGAGCCTGCTGCATCATAGAGGGCTGCCCCGAACTTGCCATGATGACCATCAACGACACCCCCCAGGCCGCCGAGCCCGCCAACACCCCCCTCGGCCCCGAAGATTTCGACGCACTCGACCAGGCGCTCGACGCCATGCGCGAGCACGACGAGGAAATTCCCCAGTGGGAGTTCTGCGAAGGCTTCATGGCCGCGCTGATCTGCACCCGCCGCGCCATCGAGCCGGCCGAATACTGGCCCGTGTTGCTGGGCGAGGGCTTCGTGCCGGCCCAGCACATGGAATTCGTCTGGAACTGGAAGCGCCGCTGGCGCGAAATCGAAGAAGGCCTGGACGCCGACGTGCAGACGCTCGAAGACGAGCGCAGCTGGCAGCCCGAGGTGCTCGACACCCGCGGCGCCATCGCCTCCCTGCCCGAGGAAGAGCGCGCCGCCGTCGAAGGCGAGGAGATTCCCTCCTTCGCCCAGATCTGGGCGCTGGGCTTCATGTACGCGGTCGAGAACTGGCCCGAAGACTGGGCCGCCCCGCGCGACAAGGAAGCCGCGCAGATGCTGGACGACGCGCTCGACAACATCGTCGCGCTGACCGAGGACGACAAGGCCAAGCCCACGCTCTCGATGTTCAGCGACGACGGCCCGCCCAGCGTGAGCCAGCAGCGGCTGGACGATTTCGGCGCCGCCATCTGGGCGGTGTACGACCTGCGGCAGCTCTGGAAGAGCCTGGGCCCGAAGGTCGAGACGGTCCGCAAGGAAGCGACCCCGGGCCGCAACGATCCCTGCCCCTGCGGCAGCGGCAAGAAATACAAGAAGTGCCACGGTGCCTGACACCGGCCCGGCCACCGCAGCGCTGACGCCGCGCGCGGCGTGGGCCATGGTGCTGGCGCTCTGCGCCGGGGTGGCGCTGAGCCAGGCCTTCCGCACGGTGGGTGCCATCATGGCGAGCCCGCTGCAGGCCGATTTCCGGCTCTCGGCCCAGGCGCTAGGCATCTTCTCGGGCGCTTTCCATTTCGCATTCGGTGCGATGCAGCTCTTCATGGGCATTGGCATCGACCTGCACGGCGTGCGGCGCACGGTGCTCGTGGCCTTTCCGATCGCCATTGCGGGCGCGCTGCTGTCGGCGGTGGCGCCCAGCTACCTGGTACTCGTGGCGGGGCAGGCGCTGATCGGCATCGGCTGCGCGCCGGCCTTCCTGGTGTGCACGGTGTTCATCGCCCGGCACTTTCCGGCGGCGCGCTTTGCCACCGTCTCGGGGCTGGTGCTCGCCATCGGCGGCGTGGGCATGCTGGCCACCGGCACGCCGCTCGCGTGGCTGGTGCAGGCCTATTCGTGGCGCGCGGGGTTCCTGGTGCTGGCCGCGGCCTCGGCGCTTGCGTGGCTCGCCATCTGGCACTGGGTGCACGAGCCCGCGTCGGCCGTGCCCAAGGTGAACGAGTCCGTTCCCGAGGCGATCCGCCAGTTCGGCGCGCTGCTCGCCATGCCGCACACGCTGGGGATCGTGCTGCTAGGCGCGGTGACCTATGCCGCGTTCATCTCGCTGCGGGGCCTCTGGCTCGGGCCGCTCATGATGGAGCGTCACGGCTATTCGCTGGTGCAAAGCGGCAACGTCGCGCTCGCGGTGTCGGTGATCTCGCTGATCGGCGCACCGCTGTTCGGACGCCTGGACCGCGATGGCGCCACGCGCCGCCGCTGGATCGTGGCCTGCGCGCTCGGCTATGCGGGCCTGTTCGCGCTCCTCGCCTTCGTGCATTCGGCCTGGCTCGACATTGCCGGCATGGTGCTCATCGGCGTGCTCTCGGGCTTCATCGTCTGGCAATACGCCGACGTGCGCGTCGCCTATCCGGTCACGCTCACCGGCCGCGCGATGGCGGTGTTCACCATGGCGATGTTCCTCGGCGTGGCGCTCATGCAGTGGGGTACCGGCGTGGCGGCCTCGGTGGCCGCGGCGCATGGCGGCGATCCGCTCACGGCCGTGCTGGCCACCATCGCTCTGCTGCTGGTGCTGGGCATCCCGGGTTTTGCGTGGCTGCCCGAGCCCGAGGCCCAAGCCGTCAGATCTTGAAGGCGCGCTGGATGTCGGGCCGCACGAGGTCCGCGTATTCGCGGTGCTTGCGGATGTAGCCCGCAATGAACTGGCACACCGGAATGACGTGCAGGCCCTTGGCGCGCGCCTCGTCGAGCACATGGCGCGCGATGCCCGATCCCACGCCCTTGCCTTCGTGTTCGGGCAGCACCTCGGTGTGCGTGAACATGATGGCGTCGGTCAGCAGGTTGTATTCGGCGTAGGCCGCGAGCTGGCCCTCGAGCGCGGCTTCGTAGCGGTGCTGGGCTTCGTTGTTGGCGATGGCGAGGTTGCTGTTGCTCATGGTTGGCGTGCGAGATAGGTGGCGAGATTGGCGGCCGCGGTGGCGCGTACCTTGTTGCGCAGCATCGGCGTCCAGCCGAGCAGGAGGCCCGGCGCGCCCAGGGCCTGGCGCGACCAGGTCCAGAAGGCAAAACTGTCCTGCTGCGTGGCGATCAGCCCTTCGGGCGTGAAGCTGAAGCGCGAATCGACGCTGTTGTCGACGAGCCGGCCCGTGGCGCTGAAGCGGTAGTGCGCGTCCCAGTGGGCCCGGCCGCCGGTGTCGTCGGCGTGCACGTCGCGCCACGTCAGCCGCCACACATCGGCGCCCTTGGCCCGCGTGGCGTCGCAGAGCATGCGCCACATGCCGCCCACCTGGCGCCGGCCGCGCAGCGAAAAGGCTTCGTCGTCGAACGCCGCGTCGCTCGCATAGCAGGCCGCCATGGCGGGGCCGTCGAGCCTTGAAAAGGCTTCATAGAAGCGCTCGATGGTCTGGGCGTTGGCTGCTGCTGTCATGTCGTGGGGCCTTCTTTTGTTGTGTCGGTGCGGGGGCCGAGAAGGCCCACCAGTGTCTGGAGCGCATAGTGCACCGTGGCCGCGCGCACCGCGGCGCGGTCGCCCTCGAAGCGGCGGCGCTCGGTGCGGACCTGCCCGCCGACCGACCAGCCGAACCACACGGTGCCGACCGGCTTCTCGGGGCTGCCGCCGGTCGGGCCGGCCACGCCGGTCACGGCCACTGCCGCCTGGGCTGCCGATCGCGCAACGGCGCCTTCTGCCATGGCGCGCGCCACGGCTTCGCTGACCGCGCCGTGGGCGTCGATCAACGCCGCGTCCACGCCCAGCAGCTCGGTCTTGGCCGCATTCGAATAGGTGACGAAGCCGCGCTCGAACCAGGCGCTGGAGCCTGCCAGATCGGTGCAGGCTCCCGCGATGAGGCCGCCGGTGCAGCTCTCGGCCGTGGCCAGCATCCAACCCTTCTTCAGCAGCAGTTCGGCCGTGGCCGCCACGAGCGCGGGGGTCGCCTCATCGGCAAGAAAATTTGTCGGCGTCGAAGCTTCCATTCGCTTCACCATGCGCGCCAGAACGCAATGACGAGCAGCGTGCAGAACGCCGCCACCAGGTCGTCCAGGATGATGCCGAAGCCGGCGCGCCACCAGCGCATCTCCGAGGCGTCGCGCTGCTTGAACAGGCCGTCGGCCCAGGCCACCGGCCCTGGCTTGGCCGCGTCGAAGAAGCGGAACAGGCCGAACGCGATGGCCTGCGCCAGCAGGCCGGCCGGCGTGACCAGCCACAACACGATCCAGAACGCGACCACCTCATCCCACACGATGCTGCCCGGGTCCGCCACGCCCATGTCGCGCGCCGTGGTGCTGCAGGCCCACCAGCCGATCGGCAGAGAGGCCAGGATGATCCAGCCGATGGTCGCGGGCGTGAACCACAGCTGCATCACGGTGAAGGCCGCCCAGGCCCAGAGCGTGCCCACGGTGCCGGGCGCGACGCGGGGCAGCCCGGAGCCGAAGCCCAGCGCGATGAAATGCGCCGGGTTGGAAAGTAGAAAGCCGATGGTCGGGCGGCGGAGCGTGGCTTGCGGCATGGCGCCTGGAAACGAGGAAGAAGGAGCAGCTTGCATCAAGGCTAGAGTGTCGCGCATTCGGGCATTGCCGGGCGCTGCGGCCGTCGTATGCTCGGCGGCTCATTCTCAGAGAAGGTATGGTCATCATGAAAAGAACCCTGGTCCGTTTCAACACCCTCTGGATGTGCCTCGCGTTCAGCGTGCTGCTCGCGGCCTGCGGCAACAAGGAGGCGGAGCAACGCACCGCCTTCATCGGCTTCCTGCAGTCCCGCGTGCTCGACAAGCCGGGCCTGCGCGTGCCCACGCTCACACCCGACGAGAAAGCCTCCTTCGGCGACTATGCGCAGCACTACGCGGTGATCGCCGATTTCAACGAAGGCATGAACAAGTCGGTCAGCCAGCCGATGACCCAGGTGATGGCCAAGGGTGCGCTGCGCTCGATTGCCGACCTGTCCTCGCGCCGCGACGACCTCAAGGCCGCGAAGGACGGCCTGGGCGGGCTGCGCACCGCACTCGACCAGGAGCTCGCCAAGGCAGATGCCGCACACGCGAAGCTCAAGCAGCCCGACGACCTGAAGCCGGTCTACGACAAGGCCTACGACAAGACCGTTTCGACGCCGGCCGCCACCTTCAAGGAGGTGTTCCCCGCGCTCGACGCGGTGTTCGACGGCGCGCTCGCGGTGGGCGACTACCTCGAAAAGAACAAGTCGAAGATCCAGGTGTCTGGCGCCTCTGTGACCGTGACCGATCCCGCCGTGCAGGCGGAGCTCAACAAGATGCTGCAGGACCTCAACGGCCATTCGAAGGCCATCAACGCCGCGCAAACGAAAATGCAGGCAATGGTCCGCGGATCCTGATCAGCCGAAATGGTCGAAGGAGCCGAAGCGCTGGGCAACCGGCGAGCCGCCGGCATCCACGATGCGCAGCCCGGGTTCGGCCTCGATGCGGCCGATGCGCGTGACGCGCGTGGCGCTGTCGCGGCCGGCCTGTTCGACCGCGGCGCGCGCGGAGGGCGCCGCAGTGAAGACCAGCTCGTAGTCGTCGCCGCCCGACATGGCGCAGGTGCGCAGCACGTCGGCGCCAAGGCTTGAGGACGCCGCGGCCGCCACCAGGGACACGGCTGCGTCGGCATCGAGCGTGGCGCCCACCCGGCTCGACGCCAGGATGTGTCCCAGGTCGCCGACGAGGCCGTCGCTCACGTCCACTGCCGAGGAAGCCGTGCCACGCAAAGCCTGGCCCAGCGCCATGCGCGGCGTGGGCTGCTCCATGCGTTGCCGCGCCATGGAGAACACATCGGCTGGCAAAGTGAGCGTGCCGCGAAACACCTCGAGCGCGAGCCGCGCATCACCGAGCGTGCCGCTGACCCAGACGTCGTCGCCAGCGCGCGCGCCCGAACGCAGCAGCGCCGCGCCGGCCGGCACTTCGCCGAACACCGTGATGCAGATGTTGAGCGGCCCGCGCGTGGTGTCGCCGCCCACGAGCTCGCAGCCGTGTTCGTCGGCCAGCGCAAAAAGCCCGCGAGAAAAGCCTTCGAGCCAGGGTTCGTCGATACCGGGCAGCGCGAGGGCGAGCGTGAAGGCCAGGGGCCTCGCGCCGCAGGCTGCAAGGTCGCTGAGATTCACCGCCAGCGACTTGTGGCCGAGCCGCGCCGGATCGACAGTCGAAAGAAAGTGCCGCCCTTCGACCAGCATGTCGGACGACACGGCCAGCTGCATGCCGGGCGCCGGCGCGAGCAGTGCGCAGTCGTCGCCCACGCCAAGCGGGGAGCGCTTGGCGGGACGCTTGAAGTAGCGTGCGATCAGGTCGAATTCACCCATGGGGCGAGCATAAGCGCTCCAGTGCTCAGCCCCGTGCACGCCGGTTCGACATCACCACGTTGTCCTTCTCGATCGGCTGGCCGGCCTGCATGGCGGCGATCCAGGCCTCGGTGCTCGTCACGGCCGCGAAGTTGCTGTGGAAGACGACGCTGAACACGCGGTGGATTTCTTCCGCGCTGACCTTGCCGGCGGCATTCGAGTACGGCAGCGCGCCGGTGGCGTCCGACAGGAATTCCACGTTCAGCCCGCGGTGCATGGCCTCGAACACGGTCGATGCGTCGCAGTTCTGGGTCATGTAGCCCGCCACGCTCAGCGTGTCGATCTCGTGGCGCGCGAGCCAGTCGCCGAAGTCGGTGCCGGCGAAGACGCTCGGCAGGGCCTTGGTCACGAGGTGGTCGTGCGGCCGGCGGGCAATTTCCGGATGCAGCTGGCCGTTGTGGGCGTCGGCCTGGAACACCGGGGCGCCCTTGGGTGCATGGTGGCGAACCACCACCACGGGCGTGCCCGCCGCATGGGCCGCGTCCATGGCCCGGGCAATGTTGGGCAACGACTGCTCGACGGGCGGGTATTCGATCGGCAGTCCGCCGCCTTCGAAATATTCGTTCTGGACGTCGATCACGACGAGGGCGCGGCGCGGTGCGGTGGTGTTGCTCATGGTCTGTCTGCTCCGTTGGATGTGTTGTGGAATGAGGTGATTGTTCTCGCTCGGGTGCGTGCGAGAAAGTGGCCCGGAAGCCATTCATCGATAAAATCGGGCCATGAAGAGCAAGCCTACCGAAACCATCGCCGTCGTGGCTTTCGACGGCATCAGTCCTTTTCACCTGTCCGTGCCGTGCATGGTCTTCGGCGAAGACCGCACTGAAGCGGGCGAGCCCCGATTCCGCCTGCGGGTGTGCGGCACCGAGCCGGGGCCGCTGCAGACCAACGCGGGCTTCACGCTCGTGGTGCCGCATGGGCTCGAAGCCATCCGCAACGCCCAGATCGTGATCGTGCCTTCATGGCGCGACGACGCCCGGCCCGCGCCGCCAGCGCTCATCCGTTCGCTGCAGGCGGCGCACCGGCGTGGCGCAGTCGTGGTCGGGCTGTGCCTGGGCGCCTTCGTGCTGGCCGAGGCGGGCCTGCTCGACGGGCGCCCGGCCACGACGCACTGGAACCTGGCCGAGGCCTTTGCCAGGCAATACCCGAAGGTCACGCTGCAGCCGGAGGTGCTGTATGTGGACGACGGCGACGTGCTCACCTCGGCGGGCACGGCCGCCGGCATCGACTGCTGTCTTCACCTGCTGCGCGTGCGCTACGGCGCAGAGGCGGCGAACCGCGCCGCGCGCCGCATGGTGGTGGCACCGCATCGCGAAGGAGGGCAGGCGCAGTACATCGCGCGGCCGGTGCCTGCTGCCGCCGAGAGCGACCGGCTCGCGCCGTTGCTCGAATGGCTGGGCCGCCATCTCCACAGTCCGCATGAGCTGGACGACCTTGCGAAGCGCGCGTTGATGAGCCGGCGTACCTTCACGCGGCGCTTCCGCCAAGCCACGGGCACCACGGTCGGCCAATGGCTGCAGAACCAGCGCCTGGCGCTCGCGCAGCGGCTGCTGGAGACCACCGGCCATCCGGTCGAGCGGGTGGCCACGGATGCGGGTTTCGGTTCGGCGGTGTCGCTGCGCAAGCACTTCGTCGCAGCGTTCAAGACCTCGCCCACGGCCTACCGCAGGCAGTTCTCGCAGGAGGCCGCGGCTGCCTGAGACGTCTTCAGGCCGCGCCGCGGAAGCGCAGCGCCGCCTGCCGCACCACCTCGGCCAGCAGGCGCTCCTTGCCCTGCTTCTCGCGCAGCCAGCGTGCGTCGTTGCGGTTGGCCTCCACGCTGGTGCGCAGCTCGCCCAGGGCCTGCGTGGCGTTGAGCGCCTCGCTGTGCCATTCGAGCTGCGTCATCGTCATGAGAATGTGGTCGCGCAGCGGCATGTGCTGGCCGCTGGCCGGGTCCACATACACCGCATCGAGCCCGAAGCGGCAGGCCTGGAAGCGGTTGTAGGTGTAGACGAGGTAGTCGTCTTCGGTCGGCTCGAAGGGCTGCTCCTGCAGGAACCACGCGGCCAGCGACTGCACGTAGCCCGCGAGCGCGGCGGCGCGCTCCACGGTGAGCGGCGTGTCGAACACGCGGATCTCGATGGTGCCGAACTCCGGCTTGGGCCGGATGTCCCAGTAGAAGTCCTTCATGCTGCGCACGACGCCGGTGCGGGTCATGCGCTCGAAGTAGGCCTCGAACTCTTTCCAGCTCAGGGTGAAGGGCGCGCGGCCCGAGAGCGGAAACGCGAACACCGAGTTGAGCCGGGCCGAGTCGAACTGCGTGTCCTGCCCCTGCACGAACGGCGACGAGGCCGACAGCGCGATGAAGTGCGGGATGTAGCGCGACATGCGGTGCAGCATCAACAGGGCCGCATCGGCATCGGGGCAGCCGATGTGTACGTGCTGGCCGAAGATGGTGAACTGCTTGCTCAGGTAGCCATAGAGCTCCGACAGCTCGCGAAAGCGCGGCTTGTCGTAGATGCGCCGCTCGTGCCATTGCTGGAACGCATGCGTGCCGCCGCCCACCACCGCGATGTTGAGCTTGTCGGCGTTCCTGATCAGCGCCTCGCGGATGGGCGACAGCTGCGTGATCACGTCCTGCGCTGAGTGGCAGATGTCCGTCGAGATCTCGATCATGCTCGAGGTCATCTCGGGCACCACGCTGCCGGGGAGCGGCGTCTGCGCCATCAGGCGCAGCATGTCCTCGGCGTAGGGCGCGAGGTCGTAGTCGTGCGTGTTGACGAGCTGCAGTTCCAGCTCCACGCCGAGCGACAGCGCTTCGGAGCGGTTGAAGGGCTCGAGCTGTACCACGCGGCTCGCGGGATCGGCGGGAAGCGCCGCGGAGCGGAAGTCGTCGCTGTCCGCGTCGATCGGAGCCGGGGTGTTGCCGGAAAGGGGCATGGCGGCGGTCATCGCTGCGTGTCCTCCGTGGTGCTGAAGGCCTGGGGTGTCCAGGGGACCGAGCTCTCGCCCACCGCGTGGATGGCCACGGTGGCAAGCACGGCGCCCATCACTTCCATCAGGAGAATCGAGGGCAGGGCCACCTGCGTGATCATGGTGCCGAGCAGGGGCGACGCGGTGGTGAAATTGGACGCGATGAGCAGCGCGATCGACGACAGCGGCGACATCGCGCAGCCGACCCAGAAGGCCTGGTTCCAGCTCGCGCCGCTGCCCGGGTTGGCAATCGCCACGCCCGCGATCTTGGCGAACAGGCGGATGCCGATCACCGCCAGCACCAAGCTGGCGACGGGCAGGCTCCAGTCGGCCTGCGCCGCCACGATGGACACCAGTACGAACATCAGCATCGTGAGCAGCGACGACGCCGTGCCGAGCTGCCGCTGCCAGGCCCAGGGCTTGGGATTGAGCGTCTTGAGAAGCACCCCGCCCACCAGCGCCGCCAGCGGCGCGGAGCCGCCGACGTGCGCGGTGAGGGCGCTGGCCGCCGCGATGAGCGCGAGCAGCAGGATCGAGGTGTTCTCGCTCGTCGGGCTCATGAAGCGCAAGGCTGTGCGCAACGCGAGCGCCAGGATGCTGCCGATCACGAACGAGAGGCCGAGCACCACCGCCACCGGATAGAGCTTTTGCAGCAAGGTTTGCGGCGCCCGCTCGATCAGGCCGGCCTGCGCATAGCCGAGCGCCAGCGCATAGAAGGTGTTGAGCGTGGCCAGGGTCATGGCACGCTCCGTCACTGGCCCGGAGGCGCGGGTGTCGATGATCACGCGGCTCAGCACCGCGGGCGAGGCCACGATGGCCATCAGCGCGATCGGGTTGGCCACCGGGTCGGGCAGACCCAGCAGCTGCAGCATCCAGAGCACCCCGAAGTAGGTGAGCGAGGCTTCCAGCAGGCTTTGCACCAGCACCATCGGGTTGTGGCGGAACCAGCGCAGCGGCAGCCGGCCGCCGGCTTCGAACAGCACCACGGCCGCGCCCAGTTCGAGCAGGAACAGGCTGATGCCGCGCAGCGGCCAGATCGCGCCTTCGAATCCGGCCAGGCCGACCACCGCGCCCACGGCCGAATAGCCCACCACCTTGGGCAGGCCCAGGTAGCGCTGCACCAGGTGGCCGGAGGCGGCGGCCGCCGCCAGCAGGAGCGACCAGGTCACCGTCGGCAAACCGGCCGAGGGACGCAGCCACTCGGACCAGAAGCCCAGGAGGTCGTTGATGAAACTCGTCAAATTCATGCAGGTAGAAAAAAGCTGATGGGCCGGCTGCGCCGGCGTGCCTGGATGGCGCCGCGGATGCGGTCACCGGGGCTGGCGCTGCGTTCGCGCGGCGCCAGGCGGAAAGCGGAATACGAACTTACGCGCACATCGAGCGCGCCCACCGCCGGGGATGGACGCCGCCGCCCCGCCAAAGCGCGGGCGGCCGGCCGACAGTGTCGCATGGCCCGGTCCCGGCGATGCAGGACAAAGGCTACCTACCTAATGAAGGACCCGCGAAACGGGAGCGCCGCCGATGTCGGCCTCCAGGACGAACAGCGGAATCGGCACGTCAAAGCGCTCGCCGTCCTCTGTCACCACGAAATAGCTGCCGTGCATGGTGCCGCTCGGCGCCTGCAGGCGGCATCCGCTGGTGTAGCGGAACGATTCGCCCGGCGCCAGGAGCGGCTGCTGGCCGATCACGCCCAGCCCCTTGACCTCCTGGGCATGGCCCGAGGCGTCGTTGATGAGCCAATGGCGCGCGATGAGCTGGGCGCTGATTTCGCCCACGTTGGTCACGGTGACGGTGTAGGCGAAGGTGTAGACCTTGTCCTTCGGCGATGACTGCTCCGCGAGGTAGCGGGGCTCCACGTGGACACTGAGGGGGCTTTGCGGCATGCGCGAGATGGTAACTGGAGCCTTCTCCTGCGCTGCTTTCCGGGTCTTGCGCCGGCTGCGACAATCGGCCCATGAGCACGCCGTTCCGCATCGCCCCCTCCATTCTTTCCGCCGATTTCGCCCATCTGGGCGACGAGCTGGCCAAGGTCATCGCCGCCGGCGCCGACTGGATCCACTTCGACGTGATGGACAACCACTACGTGCCGAACCTGACCTTCGGCCCGATGATCTGCAAGGCCCTGAAGCCCTACGCCAAGACGGCGGACGGCGCGCCGGTGCCCATCGACGTTCACCTGATGATCCAGCCGGTCGACGCGCTGGCCGCATCTTTCGCCGAAGCGGGCGCTGACTACATCAGTTTTCACCCCGATGCCTCGCCGCACGTCAACCGCAGCATCCAGGCCATCAAGGGCGCGGGCTGCAAGGCGGGGCTGGTGTTCAACCCCGGGCTCGGCCTAGAGGCGCTCGACTGGGCCATCGACGACATCGACCTCATCCTCATCATGAGCGTGAACCCCGGCTTCGGCGGGCAGAGCTTCATCGACTCGGCGCTGCGCAAGATCGAACTCGCGCGCAAGCGCATCGAGCAAAGCGGCCGGGACATCCGCCTTGAAGTGGACGGCGGCATCAAGGCCGACAACATCGCGCGCGTGGCCTCCGCCGGCGCCGATACCTTCGTAGCGGGCAGCGCGATCTTCAACGCCAAGGATTACGGCGCCGTGATCTCTTCGATGCGCGAGCAACTCGCGGGCGTGGGCAAGAAGTGATTCCGGCTCAGCGCTTGACCTTGTCGTTGTAGACGCGGTCGGTCACCGGGCCGCGGTCGGTGTCCACCGCGCCGCGCTCGATATCGTCGTGGCCCTTGCGGCCCACCTCGGTCGGCTGCTGCTCCTGGGTTTCCTGGCTGTCCGACGACTCGTCGCGTTCATGCGGCAGGCGCGGCGCCGAATCGCCCCCCTGTTCGACCTTGGTGTTGCCGCCGCCGGCATCGCGCAGCGGGTCTTGCGGCGTACCTGGATCCTTGGGGCGGGGCTGGCTGCTGCTCATGGCATGGTTCCTTCTCGATGTGTGTTCGAGCCGAGCGTGCATGGCATCCGCGGCGCATCCGGTAGGACAGGCAAGGCATGCCCTGTAGGCCCTGCGTTCGTCCCCGCGCCGCGCCTGCCCGTCCGGCCGGGCAGCGTCTTTGCGCAGAGGGGAACGCCTCCGCAATAATGGTCCGCATGTCCTCCGATCCTTTTGCCGGCGCCGCCACCGACAGCCTGCGCATCCATGCCTTCGCTTCCCTGAACCCCGGTCCCCGGCTGCTCGTGCTGGGCGGCGTGCACGGCGACGAAACCTGCGGCACGGCGGGCATCGAGCACGTGCTGGCCGAACTCGACGGCGGCACGCTGCAACTCCTTCGGGGCCAATTGACCCTGGTGCCCGTGGCCAACCCGCTCGCAAGGCGGCGGCTGCAGCGCGAAGGCGATCGCAATCTCAACCGCATGTTCAAGCCCGTGGCCGAGCCCACGGACTACGAAGCCCGCGTGACCAACGTCCTGTGTCCCGTCATCGAGCGGCATGATGTGCTGCTCGACCTGCATTCGTTCCAGAGCGAGGGCGAGGCCTTCGCGATGATCGGTCCGCGGGACAACGACGGCCTGCTTGAACCCTTCGCGCGGGCCGCCGAGGAAGGGCTGCTCGCGCTGCACCTGGGCACGCCCATCGTGGTGGAGGGCTGGCTCGACATCTACGCCGCCGGACTTGCCCAGCGCGCGGCGGGCGCCGCGGTTGCCGACGACGCGATCGACTTCGGCCGCGGCACCAACGAGTACATCCGCAACTGCGGCGGCTACGGCGTCACGCTCGAATGCGGCCAGCACCGGGACCCGCAGGCGCCCGAGGTGGCGTGGCGCGCCATCCGCCGCGCGCTCGCACTGCTCGGCATGGCAGCCTTGCCCCAAGGCCTTGCGGCGGCTCCGCCCACGCCGCCCCGGCTGCTGCGCCTGGCGAATGTGACGGACCGGCTGCACGAGGACGACAGCTTCGTGCGCGACTGGGCCACCTTCGACCCGGTGCAGCGCGGCGAGCCCATCGGCATGCGCCATGACGGAACGCTGGTGAGCGCGCCGGACGACGGGTTCATCGTCTTTCCCAATGCCCTGGCGCTGCCCGGCGCCGAATGGTTCTACTTTGCGCGCCCCAGCGAGCGCGTACTCGGGCCGGCGGCCGGCCTATCGGCCTGAACCCTACGGCGGGCGCCGCTGCGCTCCTACACCCTGCAACGGCACGGGGCGCAAGTCTCGAGGCTGAAGGAGTGTGTCCATGGCAGTCTCGAAAAAAGCACCCGCGCCGCGCGTCCTGTGGAAAGGCGCGATCAGCTTCGGCCTCGTCCACATCCCGGTGGCGCTCTACTCGGCCACCACCAGCCAGAGCATCGACTTCGACTGGCTCGACAAGCGCACCATGGACCCGGTGGGCTACAAGCGCATCAACAAGAAGACCGGCAAGGAAATCGCGCGCGAGAACATCGTGAAGGGCGTCGAGTACGAAGACGGCGAATACGTGGTGCTGAGCGACAAGGAGATCGCCGATGCCTATCCCAAGACCACGCAGACCGTCGAGATCGAGAGCTTCGTGCCGGCCAACGCCATTCCTTTCGTCTATCTGGAGCGGCCCTACTACGTGGCGCCCATCAACCGCGGTGCCAAGGTGTACGCGCTGCTGCGAGAAACGCTGCAGCGCAGCGGCCGCATCGGCGTGGCACGCGTGGTGATCCAGACCAAGCAGCACCTGGCTGCGCTGGTGCCCGTCGGGCCCGCGCTGGTGCTCAATCTCCTGCGCTGGGGCTCGGACATCCGGCCGTGGAACGATCTGCCGCTGCCTTCCGAGGACGCGAAGAAGGTGGGCCTGCGCGAAAGCGAGATCAAGATGGCCGAGCAGCTGGTCGAAGACATGAGCGCCGACTGGAATCCAGAGAACTACAAGGACGAGTTCAAGGACGAGATCCTGCGCCTGGTCGACCGCAAGGTGGCGGCCGGCCAGACCGAAACCGTGACGCAGCCCGAGCCCGAAGAGGGCCAGTCGGCCGAGAGCCGGGGCGCGAAGATCATCGACCTCACCGAACTGCTGCAGCGCAGCCTCCGCAAGGGCGGCAGCCAGGGTGCCGCGGCCTCCAAGGCCGGCGGCTCCGACGATGGCGACGAGGAAGACGACGGCAAGCCGCCTGCCAAGCCGTCCGGCCGAGCCAAGGCCAAGCCCGCCAAGGGCAAGGCCCACGGCAAGGCCGGCGCCAAGAGCAGCGGCGCCGCCGCGCGCAAGCGCACCACCGCCAAGGCCGCCCCCGCCCGGCGCCGCGCGGCATGAGAGGCGATCGGACGAGCGGCCGGATGGACGCAAAGGCGCCGCGCATTACCCACGCGGAGCGCGTGATCGATGCCGCCAGCGGCATCACCAAGGGCGAGCTCGCGGCCTACTACGCCACCGTTGCACCGCTGATCCTGCCGCACATGAAGGGGCGGCCCGTGGCTCTGGTGCGCGCTCCCGAGGGCGTGGGCGGCGAGCTGTTCTTCCAGAAGCATGCGAAGCACAGCGACATTGCGGGAATCAAGCTGCTCGATCCGGCGCTGGACCCGGGACACGATCCGCTGCTGCAGATCGACACCGCCCAGGCGCTGGTCGGCGCCGCGCAGTTCAACACCATCGAGCTGCACACCTGGAACGCGATCTCGCGCGCCATGGGCAAGCCCGACCGGATGACTTTCGACCTGGACCCGGGAGAAGGCATCGACTGGCAGCAGATGCAGGAGGCCGCGCTCCTGGTGCACGTGCTGCTGGACGAGCTCGGCTTGCCAGCTTTCGTAAAGACCAGCGGCGGCAAGGGGCTGCATGTGGTGGTGCCGCTGCGGCGCCAGCTCGGCTGGGAGGAGGTGAGGGGCTTTTCGCGCGCCATCGTCGAGCACCTGGCGCGCACCGTGCCGGAGCGCTTCGTCGCCAAGAGCGGGCCGCGCAACCGAGTGGGAAAGATCTTCGCGGACTACCTTCGCAACGGCTTCGGCGCCACCACGGCCAGCGCATGGTCGGTGCGGGCCCGACCTGGCCTCGGCGTTTCGGTGCCGCTGGCCTGGGAAGAACTGCCGGACTTGGGCAGCGCCGCGCACTGGACGGTCGCCAACATCGGCGAGCGGCTGGCCGTCGGCAACACGCCCTGGGACGCGATGGAAGGCAGCCGCACGACCCTGGGCGCCGCCATGAGGATGCTGGGTTATCTGCCCTAGCGAAGAGAGCTACTGCCCGATTTCTTCGGTCGTCACTTCGAAGCGCTGCAGCGAGTTGACGCCGAACACCATGGTGATCGCCACGTCGGCCGCGTCGCGGCCGCGCGCAATCACGATGCGGCCGATGCGCGGCGTGTTGTGGCGTGCATCGAAGGTGTGCCAGCGGTCGCCGAGGTAGACCTCGAACCAGGCGCTGAAGTCCATCGGATACGGCACGGGCGGAATGCCGATGTCGCCCAGATAGCCCGTGACATAGCGCGCCGGAATGTTCATGCAGCGGCACAGCGCGATGGCTAGGTGGCTGAAGTCCCTGCACACGCCCGTACCTTCGCGAAAGCCTTCGAGCGCGGTGCGGGTCGGGCGTGCGGTCTGGTAGTCGAAGCGCAGGTGCTCGTGCACGAAATTGCAGATCGCCTGCACGCGATGCCAGCCCGGCACTACGCCGCCGAAGGTGTCCCACGCGAACTGCAGCAGTTCGCTGTCGACCTCGCAATAGCGGCTCGGCAGCAGGAAGGGCAGCGTCGACACCGGCAGGTCGGCCACCGCGTGCTGGATGGCGCTGTAGTCCACCGGGTCCGCCCAGCCAGGGTCGAACACCACCGCATGGTTGCGCAGCCGCACACTCGAAACGCCTTCGGGAATGCGCACGCGAGCGCAGTGGTTGTCGAATACGTCCATGTAGTAGTCGGTATGCAGCGGCGGGCTGATGGTGATGTGCTCGCCGTTCTGGAGATCCGCCGCGCGCGACGGATGGATCTGCAGCATGTAGATCAGGGCTGTGGGTGCCGTGACGGCCAGCTCGATGTCGAAACCGATCTTGATCTGCATTTGCTTCTTCCCTGTGTGTGAATCATGTGTGCCGGTCTCGTGCAAGCAGTGTTCGTGCCGTCCGAGCCATGCTATCGAAGGTGGCCCGCGGCCAAGCGCGGGCGGATACGCCACCGGCCGTAGGCGGGGGCGATGGGCTGTCGGTGCGCTCCTACCCCTTCGGCGCCGCCTCTCCCACGCGCGGGGGCGAGCCGCCACTACGGGTAACAGTGTGGAAAAAACATAACCTTTGGATTCGCTCGCAACTGCCGCCGCGAACCTGCTTCGCGGGCATCACGGAGGCCGCCGCGCAAGCATCGAGTCATTGAAATCTGATCTGCTGGAGCGAATCATGGAGTTCTCGTCGCTGTTTGATTCATTCGCCGGTGCTTGGGGAGATGAAATCCTGTTCTGGGTGGTGGCCGCCGTGGCGGGCTTCGTCTGCCTGATTGCGCTGGTGAACGTGCTGGACCTTTTTCTCGACAACGAAGTTGACCCCCCCATGAAAGATCCTCGATGACGCCTCAGAACAAGGCCGCCGCCGGACGCCGGTCAAAGGCCACGGATGGCAGCAATGCCAAGCAGCAGCAACTCGATGGCTTCGCGACCGATCATGCGCCCAATCTGACGACCAACCAGGGCGTTCAGATTCCCGACAACCACAACTCGCTCAAGGCGGGGTTGCGCGGGCCCTCGCTGCTCGAAGACTTCATCCTGCGCGAGAAGATCACGCACTTCGACCACGAGCGCATCCCGGAGCGCGCGGTGCATGCGCGCGGCGCCGCCGCGCATGGCTTCTTCCAGGTCTACAAGTCGATGTCGCAGTTCACCGCGGCCGACTTCCTGCAGGACCCGGATGCGAAGACGCCCGTTTTCGTGCGCTTCTCTACCGTGGCCGGCTCGCGCGGCTCGGCCGACACGGTGCGCGACGTGCGCGGCTTTGCCGTCAAGTTCTACACGCGCGACGGCAACTACGACCTCGTGGGCAACAACATCCCGGTGTTCTTCATCCAGGACGCGATGAAGTTCCCCGACCTCGTCCATGCCCTCAAGCCCGAGCCGCACCACGAGATGCCGCAGGCCGCGAGCGCGCACGACACCTTCTGGGATTTCGTCTCGCTCATGCCCGAGAGCACCCACATGCTCATGTGGGCGATGTCGGACCGTGCCATTCCGCGCAGCTTCCGGATGATGGAAGGCTTCGGCGTGCACACCTTCCGCTTCGTCAACAACCGTGGCGAGAGCCACTTCGTGAAGTTCCACTGGAAGCCCAAGCTCGGCATCCACGGCCTCGCGTGGGACGAAGCGCAGAAGATCGCGGGCAAGGACCCCGACTTCCATCGCCGCGACCTGTGGGAATCCATCGAGCACGGCGATTTTCCCGAATGGGAACTGGGCGTGCAGCTGATCTCGCCGGACAAGGCGCAGTCGCTCGGCTTCGACCTGCTCGATCCGACCAAGCTCATTCCCGAAGAGATGGTGCCTGTGCAGCGCATCGGACGGCTGGTGCTCAACCGCAACCCCGACAACTTCTTTGCGGAAACCGAGCAGGTGGCGTTCCACCCGGGCCACGTGGTGCCCGGCATCGACTTCAGCAACGATCCGCTGCTGCAGGGCCGCCTGTTCTCCTATACCGACACGCAGATCTCGCGCCTGGGCGGCGCCAACTTCCACGAACTGCCGATCAACAAGAGCGTGTGCCCGTTCCACAACTTCCAGCGCGACGGCATGCATCGCCAGACCATCTCGCGCGGGCAGGTGGCCTATGAGCCCAACTCGCTGGGCGACGGCAAGGAGTTCCGGGTCGACGGCGGCAGCGTCGGCTTCCAGTCCTATCCGGACGAGATGGAAGGCACCAAGGTGCGCCGGCGCAGCCCCTCGTTCGACGACCACTTCACCCAGGCGCGCCTGTTCTTCAACAGCCAGAGCGCAGCCGAGAAGGAGCACATCATCGCGGGCTTCCGCTTCGAGCTTTCGAAGGTGGATGTGCCGGCGATCCGCCAGCGCATGGTCGACAACCTCGCGCACGTGGACGAGAAGCTCGCGCGCCGCGTGGCCGAGCCGCTGGGCATCGGTGCGCCCGATGCGAAGGCGGCCGCGGGCCGGGCGGGCTATCGCGAGCACCGCATGACACTGCCGATCGAGGAGTCGCCCGCGCTCAGCATGGCCGACACCGGCGACGGCTCGATCCGCACGCGAAAGATCGCCATCCTGGTGGCGGACGGGATCGACTCGGCCTCGCTCAAGCCGATCCGCGATGCGCTCGAGCAGGCCGGCGGCAAGTGCAAGGTCGTCGGCCCGCGCCTGGGCACCGTGGCCAGCGCATCGAAGCGGCAGATCGACATCGACATGACCTTCGCCAATGCGCCTTCCGTGATGTTCGATGCCGTGCTGGTGCCCGGCGGCAGCCTGGGCGCCTCGGCGCTCGCGGGCATGGGCGACGCGGTGCACTTCGTGCTCGAGGCCTACAAGCATTGCAAGGCCATCTGCACCGTGGGCGAGGGTGCGCAACTGCTGTCTGGCCTTGGCATTTCCGCGGACGCGCAGCCCGGCGACCTGCCCCCCGGCGTGGTGGTCGCGCCGACACCGGTGACCAACCTGGGAGACGCCACGGCCGCAACGCAGATCGCGCAGGATTTCATTGCCGCCATAGCCAAGCACCGCCACTGGGACCGCACCGACATCGATGCGGTCCCCGCATGAAATAGTCCTTTTGCGCTAGACCGTCTTGCGAATAGGCGGGGCGCAGGCCCGCTCCTAGACTTTCCCCACGAGGCCTGAACGGCGCGCACTTCCGCGGCGTCGACCCCCGCAACCGCGGGCACACGGGCCGCGCGCGGGGGTCCAATGACGTGGTTTTCGAGAACGGGATGGGGGCGCTCGGCACGTCGTGCAGGAGCCGCGGGTGCACTCGGGTTGGCTGGCATTTTCCTGCTGGGCCATGGGCCGCTGGCATTGGCGCAGCAGCAGGCGCCCAATGCCGAGGCCGCCGCCAGCAAGGCCGAGCAGGCCCGGCTTGCGGACACCGACACCTTGCTGGCGCTGACCAGCGAGGGCGCGGTGCTCTACGGGCAGGACGCGGTCAAGCTCTCTGGTTACCAGTATTGCAGCCAGGCGGTGGCACTGGCCGAGGCCGGTGAATTCCGCCAGAGCGTGCGCGCCGCCAGCAAGGCGCTGCACCTGGCCAATGCCACGCGCGATCCGAACCTCATGGCCATGGCCAATCGCGACCTGGCCATCGTCTACAGCTATTCGGGCCAGCTGGACAAGGCCGAGGAGTTTGCGCGCGAGGCACTCAGGCACCCGGCGCGCGACCCCAAGCTGGTGGTCGGCCCGGTGCAGAAGGTGATCGGCGACGTGCGCACCCGCCGCGGCGACTACGCCGGCGCCGTGCTCAGCTACGACGAGGCACTGGCCAACAGCTCGCCGCGCTACGCGCCCCTGGTTCAGGCCTCGCTGGTCAACGCGCTCATCGAATCGGGCGATGCCGCGCGGGCGCGCGACCTGCTCGGCAGCATGGCGCCGCCCAAGGACGCACCGCTCACGGCGCAGCTCGACCGCACCCGCGCACGGCTGCTGCTGGCCGAGAACAAGCCGGGCGAGGCTCGCGACCTGTACCGGGCGCTGACCGCGCGGCAGGTGGGCACCGACACCGAGTACTACCGCCTCTGGGCCTGGGACGGCGTGGCGCGCAGCGAACTCGCGCTGGGCCAGAAGCAGGCGGCGGCCGAAGCGATGGCGCGCGCACTGGGCGGCGTCGACCAGGTGCGCGCCAGGTTCCGCAGCGAAGAATTCAAGATGGGCCTGTTCTCAGATCTGCAGTCGGTGTTCGAGCGCGGCGTGTCGATCTACAGCGATGCGGGCGATGCGCGTCAGGCCTTCGAGGTAAGCGAGCGCAGCCGCTCGCGTGCGCTGCTCGACGCGGTGCGCGGCCGCGCGAAGATCAGCGACCGGGCCGCGAGCACCGTCGACCTCGCCACGCTGCAAGGCGCGCTGGCGCCCGACGAGCGCGTGGTGCAGTTCCATTCGTTGCCCGACCGGCTGCTGGTGTGGGTCGTCAGCCCCACGGGCATCGAGGCCCACACTGTGGCCGTGCGCCGCGAGGAGCTCACCGAGCTTGTCGAGGTGTTCCGCAACTCCATCGTGCGCGGACGCCGCACGGCCATCACCAATGCCGACAAGCTGGGCGCGGCGCTGCTCGGCCCGCTCGGCCTCGCGTCGGGGCAGCGGATGATCGTGGTGCCCCACGGGCCGCTGCACTACCTGCCGTTCCAGGCGCTGCGCTTGAATGGCCGCTATGTGATCGAGACGCATCCGGTGGCGGTGGCGCCGTCGATCAGCATTGCAGTGCAGCTCGCGCAGCGCACGCCGCGCGTGAGCGCATCGCTCACCGCCTTCGGCAATCCGCGCATCGAAGACAAGTACGACCTGCCCGGTGCCGAGATCGAGGTGAAGCAGCTGGCGCAGCTGTTCCCGCGCAACACGGTGTACATGGGCGCCGCGGCCACCAAGACGCAGTTCCGCGAGGTGTCCGCGCGCTCGCCGCTGATGCATGTGGCGGCCCACGCCGAGGCCGATGCGGTCGATCCGCTGTACTCGCGCATCCTGCTCGCGAACGAGGGCGGCAAGCAGAACTTCCTGGAGGCGCACGAGATCCTCGGCCTGCCGATGGACGGCACCGCGCTGGTCACGCTCTCGGCCTGCGAGTCGGGCCTCGGGCGTATCGCGCAGGGCGACGAGGTGCTGGGCTTCACGCGTTCCTTTCTATCGGCCGGCAGCTCGAGCCTGATCGCATCGCTATGGCCCGTGTCTGACGACGCGACCGCCGTGCTCATGGGCACGCTCTATGGCGAGCTGTCGAAGGGTCGAGACATCCAGAAGGCGATGCAGGCCGGGCAGCTGGCCGTGCTGAAGGATCCGAAGATGTCGCATCCCTTCTTCTGGGCGCCGTTCAACCTGATCGGCAACTGGCGCCTCACGGTGGGGAGCTGACATGAAAGAGAAGTTCGAACACAAGCAATCCGCAGCACAACGCGCGGTGGAGCACTGAGATGCGCGTTCGCCAACGACCCACGCCCATTGCCCTTGCGGTCACCGCCCTGGTCGGCGCGACCTTGCTGGTCGGGGCCCAGCGGATCCGCGCCGCCGAGCCCGAGGTCACCGCCCTGCTGCCGACACAGGACCCGTGCGGCACCTGCGGCCGGCCCATCGCGCAGGCCGCCGGCACCGTCGCGCCGCAGAACCTGCCCGCGCCGCCGCAGCCGCCCGCCGCCTCGTTCAAGCTCAACGACCTGCGCCTGAACGGCGTCAAGGCGCTGACCAACGAAGAACTGCAGGGCCTCACCGCGCCCTACATCGGCCGCAACGTGACGCTCGGCGATCTTGAAAGCCTGGCGCAGGCCATCACCGCGCGCTACAAGGAGCGAGGCTACTTTCTCGCCCAGGCCGTGGTCCCGGTGCAGACCGTGCGCGACGGCATCGTCGAGATCAGCGTGATCGAAGGCCGCCTGGGCAAGGTCGACGTCAATGTCGCGCCCGATGCGCCTCTCAGCGAGGCGCGCGTGCGGGGCTTCCTCGCGCCGCTCCAGCCCGGCGAGGCCGTGAGCGCGCCGGCCTATGAGCGCGCGATGCTGCTGCTGTCGGACCAGCCCGGCGTCAAGGTCTCGTCAGCGCTGCAGGAGGGCACGCAACCGGGCACCACCGATCTCTCGGTCGAAGTGGCGGCTGCGCCGCGCTGGGCCTTCACGGCCGAGGCCGACAACCACGGCACCAAGGAATCGGGGCGCTTCCGTGTCGGAGGCACCGCGCGCTGGCTCAGCCCCTTCGGCATTGGTGACAACCTCGACCTGCGCGCGATGGTGTCCAACAACAACGCGCTGCAGTTCGGCCGCGTGGCCTACGAGGCCCCCGTGGGCACCAGCGGCCTGCGCGCGGGCGTGGGGCTCGCGCGCGTCAACTACGACCTTGGCGGCGAGTTCGCCGAGCTCGGGGCGCAGGGCAAGGCCGACGTGCTCGATTTCTCGCTCAACTATCCGCTCATCCGCCAGCGCCAGCAGAACCTCTTCCTGCGCCTGGGCGCCGAGGTGAAGAACCTGACCGACGAGATGAACGCGGTCGATCTCGTCTCGAAGAAGCGGGTGCATGGCTTCGGCATCGGTTGGGCCTGGGAGCGGCGGGACGAGGTGCTCGGCGGCGGCTACTGGGCCAGCTCGGGCACGCTCTACCACGGCGATCTCTCGATCCGCGATGAGCAGAGCCGCGCGTTCGACCAGGGCGTTGCGGGCCATCACACCGAGGGCGGCTACACCAAGCTGAGCTTCCAGCTCTCGCGACTGCAGGCGATCGTGCCGAATCATTCGCTCTATGTGTCGGTCGGCGGGCAATGGGCCAGCAAGAACCTCGATGCTTCGGAGAAGCTCTCGCTCGGCGGCGCGCGCGCGGTGCGCGCCTATCCCTCCGGAGAGTTGCTGGTGGACGAGGGCGCGATCGGCACCGTCGAATGGCGCTGGTCCCTCAACTCGGAGCTCACGCCCTTTGTGTTCTACGACGCCGCGCGCGGAAAGATCGTGCGCGATCCTTCGCCGTTCGACACCACCGCCAACCGCCACAGCCTGCGGGGTTTCGGCATCGGCATCTCATGGGCCCGGGCCGGCAACTTTGCGATCAACGCGACGCTGGCCTGGCGCGACGGCACCCGGCCGGCGCAGACTGATGGCGGCGGCCGCAATCCGCGTTTGTACGTGCAGGCGCAAAAGGTGTTCTGACATGGCAATGCACAACCGTTCCCAAAGATTCCAACCGCACCTGCAGCTGCGCCCCGTCGCGCTCGCACTGGTGTGCCTGGGCCTGGCGCCCGCGCTGGCCCAGACGCTGCCCACCGGGTTCTCGGCCATTGCCGGAGGCGTGACTGCGGCGACGCCGAACGCTGCGACGATGAACATCAACCAGACGACGGCGCGCGCTATCGCGCAATGGAATACCTTCTCCATTTCGTCGGGCGCGACAGTCAACGTTGCGCAGCCGAGCACCAGCAGCGTGCTGCTGAACCGCGTGATCGGTGCAGAGGCCTCGACCATCGCCGGGTCGCTCAACGCGAATGGCCGCGTCTTCCTGATCAACCCGGCCGGCGTCACGTTCTCGGCGGGCTCGTCGGTCAGTGTCGGCGGGCTGGTGGCTTCGGCGCTGAGCATGTCCACGAGCGACGAGGCATTCATGGCCGGGGCGACCCGGCTCGAGTTCGCCCGCCCCAGCGGCGCCTTCGGGTCGGTGGAGAACGACGGCAGCATCGTGGTGGGCAACGGCGGCACCGCCGCGTTGATCGGCCCGACGGTGGCCAACCGCGGCAGCATCGTTGCGAACGGCGGCACTGCCGCAATGGCTTCGGGCGAGACAGTCACGATCGACTTCGCGGGCGACGGACTCACGACCCTCAAGGTGACCCCCGGCATCTACAGCAGCGTGGTGAACAGCGGCACGATGCAAGCCAACGGCGGGCGCGTGGCGCTGATCGCGACCAGCGGCTTCGAAGTGTCGAATGGCGTGGTCAATTCACGAGGCGTGCTGCGGGCCGACTCGATGGTTTCGCGCAACGGCGAGATCATCCTGGACAGCGGCCTTTCGCCCGAGGGCGTGCAAATGACCGGCGGCCTGGTGTCCGCGGCCGGCAACGGCGCCGGCCTCACTGGAGGCTCGATCGACATCCAGGGCCGCGTGATCGGGCTCGTGCCCTTCGTACCCCCCCTTTCGTCCGTTCCACCACCGCCGCCACCGGGGTCCGACGATCGCGGCGTCATCGACGCGAGCGGCAGCGCGGGCGGCGGGCGCATCCGCCTCTATGCGAACGCGGTGACCGAAGTCGGCGACAGCGGCGCGATCGCGCTCGGTGCCGGCACGGTCCTGCGCGCAGACGCCGTGGCATCGGGCAACGGCGGTGACGTTCGCGTGCTGGCCGAGCGCACCCTGCGAGCCTACGGCAGCATCTCGGCGCGCGGCGGTGCGGGCGGCGGCAACGGCGGCTTCATCGAAACCTCTGGAGGTTTCGCCGCGCCTGACGACGGGCAGGGCGGCGGCTTCAGCATCGACGGGCTGCGTGTGGACGCCGCCGCGCCTGCCGGCACCGCGGGCACCTGGCTCATCGACCCGTTCGATGTCGACATCGTCCCCGGCGCCGCAGCCGGCACGCTGCCGGCCAATCCCTTCGAACCCCTCGCGGCCAGCACGATCCAGGACGGCGACATCAACGCAGCCCTCAACAGCGGCACCAGCGTGCGCATCACGACCGGCGCAGCGGGAGCGGGTTCGCCCACGGATGGCGACATCCGCATGTTCAACGGCGTGCGCATCAACTACAACACCGCCAACGGTCCGCTAACTTTCCAGCTCGACGCCCACCGCAGTGTGCGCGGCGACAACAACGTGGTGATCGAGTCCTCGGGCGCCGGCGGGCCGCTCGATGTGGTGTTCAACACTGACGTCAACGGCGCCGGCGCCGCAACGGGCGGCGGCCAGGTGAGCTACAGCGGCGACATCTACACCAACGGCGGCAATGTCGTGATGAACGGCGGCTGGTCGGCCGCGGGATCGGGCCCGAGCGTGAGCCTCAATGGCAACGTCATCGACACGCGCGTCGGCCGCACCGACGCCGGTGCCGGCGGCTCCGTGACGATCTTCGGCAACACCACCGGTCCCTCGGGCGGCGGCTTCACGGACGCAGCCGTCTACATCAGCGGCGTGCAGATCGCCACTTCGACCGGCAACGTGGACATCACGGGCATCGGCGCCAACACCAGCGGCGTGCGGCTCGCTTCGCGCTTCTCGGTCACGGGCTCGCCCAACCGGCAGACCGACATCTCGACCACCAGCGGCAACATCACGCTGCGCGGCATCGGCAACTTCACGGGCAACAGCAGCGAGAACCCGGGCCACGGCGTGGTGCTCAACGATTCGGTGCTTCGCTCGGTCGACGGCGACATCGCGGTGCGCGGCCTGCGCCAGGCCACTGCGGGCGATCCGGGCCCGGGGGGCGACGGGGTGCTGCTGCGCAACGGATCGCGCATCGCCACCACCGGCACCGGCAGCATCGAGATCACGGGCCAGGCGGAGGGCGGCGGCGCAGGCGTGCGGCTCGGGCCGGTGGCGCCCGTGCCGGGCGTGTTCCCGACGGTGCTCGCGGGCGTTTCCGTGTCTTCGGCCGGCGGCAACGTCGTGCTGCGCGCCAGCAACGACGGAAGCACCGACGCGCTGGTTCTCGGCGGCACCGTGAGCGCGGGCAACGTCGTCAACCTTCGCCCCGGCGGCGTGGCTGCCGACGGCACGGCCTTCGACCAGGTTGCGACGCCGATTACGCTGGGCGGCACGGCCAGCACGGGCTTCGCAGTGTCGGCGGACGAGTTCACCCGCATCTCGGCCGGCAACGCCGTCGTGGCCGGCAGCAATGCGCATGCGGCAGACATCAACGTCGTGGGGCCGCTCGCCCTGGCCTCCGGCCTCACGCTGCAGAACGGCGGCGGCGGCAACATCGCACTGCAGGCCCCCATCACGGCGCCGCGTGTGGGGCTGGTCTCGGCGGGCAACATCACGCAGACCGCGGCTGCACCCATCACGGCCGGCACGCTGCTGGCGCTTTCCACCGGGGGCAGCGTGCTGCTCGACCAGGCCGCGAACAACGTGAGCGCGAACACGCTGGGCGGCGGAGCGGCCGGCGCTTTCCGCTACCAGGACGTGGACGAACTGCGCGTCGGCCCGGTATCGGTCGTCGGCTACGCCGCCGCGGGCAATGCGCCGCAGGTGGTGTCGGCCGGCTCGATGGCCGCGGACACCGTGTTCGTGCGAACGCTGAGCGGCGACCTGCAACTGGGCACGGCCGTGAGCAGCACTTCCGGCACCGACCTGGTTGCCGCGGCGCGCTTCCAGAACGTCGGTGGTGCCAGCCTGGGCGGTGCGCCGTGGCGGGTGTGGGCCGACACCTGGGTCGGCGAAACGCGCGGCGGCGTGGCCGGCTCGGGCCTGCTGCCGAATTTCTACAACTGCGCCTACCTGGGCTTGTGCGGCGTGAGCGTTTCGCCGGGCGACAACCACTTCATTTACGCGCAGCGGCCGACCGCAACCGTCGTGATCGGCAACGCGTCCCGGCCGGCCGGCTTCAACAATCCGCTCTTCACCTGGAGTATCACGGGCCTGATCCTCGGCGACACTGGCGCGGGCTTCAACGGCGCGGTGGGCACGACGGCCACGCGGTCGAGCCCGCCCGGCGCCTATGCGATCAACGGGAGCTTCACGTCGGCGGAGGGCTACCTGGTCAACGTGGTGCCGGGCACGCTCACGGTCGGCGGCTTTCCGCAGATTCCGCAGGTCGATCTGATCCGCGATGTCCCGACCACCTGGCTATATGACCGCAACATCGGCCCGCCGCCGATCTGCTTTGCGACTGGCCCCCTTGAAGGCGACCGGGGCGCGCAGGGCAACGACGTGCTGGCGCGCGAATGGTCGCGCGTGCGCTCGCGGCCCAACCTCACAAGCTGCGTCGACACCGAGAAGCGCAACGGCTGCGCCGACTTCTAGCGCAACACGCAGCGGGCGGGCGGCGCCCTGCCTAGCTTGCGGCGGGGTTCTGCGCCGAGAGCGCGGCGCCGAAGTGGCCCGTGTAGGTGCGCAGGCCCTGGTGCGCCAGGTCGGACTGCGCATCGATGTGGACCTTGCCGCCCAGCGCCTGCCAGCGCCGGCAGAACGCATAGTCCTCGCTCAGGTAGCGGCCGTTGCCGGGCTCGGCCAGCAGATCGAAGAAGCGGTAGTGCGGCCACGCCTGGGCTGCCGCGTCGCGCGACGGCTCGGGGGTGTAGCGCAGGTCGGGCCGGGCCTCGGCCAGACGCTCGAACACCGGGCGCGCTATCAGCATGAAACCCGTGGGCGCATCGAGCACTTCGACGAAACCGTCGGCATCGACCGCGCGCGTGCCGGTATATGCGTTGGCCGCAAAGCGCGCATGCCGTGCCTCGAAGTCGGCGCGCGTGCTGCCCGCGGGCAAGGACTCGCGCAGGCCGCCGGCCGGCCAGCCGTCCTCCTTGAGCGGATAGACGCCGGCCACCACGTCGCGGTCGGCCAGCAGCAGGCGCAGCGCCGCCGCGGGCTCGAAGCCGATGTCGGCATCGATCCAGAACAGGTGCGTCCAGCGCGTGTCGGCCATGAACTCGGCGACCAGCCTGTTGCGGGCGCGCGGAATCAGGCTGTCGCCGTCGAGGAAGCGCGTCTGCATCGAGAAGCCGTGGGTCCAGGCGAGGTTCACCAGCCCGAGCAGGCTGCGCACGTAGATGGAGCTCAGCGCGCCGTTGTAGTTGGGCGTGGCAACGAAGGGCCGGATGTCTTTCAGGGCGGCAAGGTCGAGCATCGGTGAGGGGTGGCGTGTGGTCAGGTGGACTCAGACTCAGGCCGCATGCGCATGCCGCCGCGTGGTGAGCAGTGCGCGCAGCTTGGCCGGCGCGACCGGCTTGGTCAACAGGGTCACGCCCCCGTGGCGCAGGCGCTGCAGCACCTCGGGTCCGGTGGCGCCGGAGACGAGCACCGCCAGCGCATCCGGCTGCAGCCGCTTGGCGGCGGTGATCACGTCCATGCCGTCATCGTCGCCGGCCAACTGCAGGTCGCACAGCACGGCGTCGAAGTGCAGGTCGCCCGTGCCCAGCCGCGCGATCGCCTCGGCGCCCGTGGACACGCATTCGACCTCGCAGCCCCATTGCTCCAGCAGGGCGCGGCTGCCATCCAGGATGGCCGGGTCATCGTCGACCACCATGCAGTGCAGGCCCGCCAGCGGCGTGAGCGCCACGGGCAGCGGCTCCGGCGTGGCGGCTTCCTCGGCGCGGGCCGCGGGCAAGGTGAGCGCAAAGGTGCTGCCCGCCTGAAGCGCCGAGCGCACCGTGATGCGGGTGCCCAGCAGCGCGGCGATGCGCGCGCAGATGGCCAGGCCCAGGCCGAAGCCGCGGCGGCGGTCGCGCTCGGTGTTGGCCACCTGGTAGAACTCCTCGAAGATCCGGCCCTGGTGGATGGGCGCAATGCCCACGCCGTTGTCGCGCACTTCGATGCGCACGCTGTCGCCGTCCCTGCGGCTGCGGCGCGCGGCCACCAGCACGGTGCCGCCGGAGGGGGCATGGCGCAGCGCATTGGCGACGAGGTTGCCGACGATGCGCTGCAGCAGCGCCGCATCGCTGCGCACCGCCAGGCCGCGGTCACTCCAGCGCAGGCGCACGCGGGTCTCCGCCGCGGTGGCCGCATGCTGCGCGTCGAGATGGTCGAACAGCGCGGCCAGCGGCACCTTGGTGATCGCTGGCGTCAGCACCTGGGCATCGAGCCGCGAGATCTCCAGCAGGTCGTCGAGCAGCACGCCCATGAACTCGGTGCTCTCCTGCAGCCGCAGCACGGCCGGGCGCTGCGCGGGGCTGGCGCCCGGCAGAAGGCCGTCGATGAAAAGGCCCATGGCGTGCAGCGGCTGGCGCAGGTCGTGGCTGGCCGCGGCCAGGAAGCGTGCGCGCGACAGCGCCGCCTGCTCGGCCTCGGCCATGCGCTGCAGTGCCACGGCCGTGGCCTCGCGCACACGTTCTTCGCTGATGCGGCGATTGCTCTGCAGGCGTTCGGCCAGGCGGTCGATGTCGCGCGCGAGCACGGCGAGTTCATGCGAGCCGCCCCTGCCGGGTGCCGGCGACGCAGTATGCGAGTCGCCTTCGACCACGTCGCAGCGCGCCTCGAACTGGCCGGCTTCCAGCGCGGCCACCGTGCGCGAGACGCGGCGCAGCGGCCGTGCCACGGTGCGCGCCATGTGCCGCACCGAAGCCCAGGCCGCGAGCAGTGCAACTAGCGCGATGCCGATGCCCGCGATGAGCGAGCGGCTGCGCTCGCGCGCGTAGGCGGTGGTGTCGCGAAAGGTCTGCACCAGCCCGATGGGCGTTTCGCCCGCCGCGGTGGAACCCGCGGGCGCGAAGGCGCTGGCGCGCGAGGCTTCGCGCAGCGTGACCGGCGAGGTGAACATGCGCAGTTGCGCGAGCGACGAGGCCTTGGGCCCGGCCGTCACGTAGATGCCGGCGCTGTTGCTGATCTCGACGCGCATCACCTGCCCGCCGCGCAGCGCGGCGTTGGCTACGTTCTGCAGCGCCGGCAGATCGCCGGCATAGAGGCTCAGGTCCGACATGGCGGCCACCTGGCGCGCCACGGCCTGGCCTTCGGCATCGAACGCCGCCTCGAGCGTCTGCAGCCGGCTGTGCGTGAACCAGCCGGTGAGCGCGAGCGCCACCGCGGCGCACGGCACCACGCCGAGCCGGAACAGGTCGCGCTGCAGGTTGCCCCGCACCACCAGTTTGGGCACGGTTTGGTGCGGCGGCGAGGCGAGGCCGGCGCGCGTGCCTTCGGGCGGCTGCTGGTCGCTCATCGCGTGACCGTGAGCCGCTCGGTCAGGTCCCGCTCCTCCGGCAGGCGCAGGCCGAGGCCGCGCGCCACGGTGGCGTTGACGCGCACGGTGGCCGGCGTGGCCGACTCCACCAGCGGGCTGGCGCTGCTGCCCGCGCCGGCAAGCTTCTGCCCCAGGAGCCGTGCCTGTTGCGCCAGCTGCGCTGGCGTGGAAACTGCCGCGGCAAGGCCCCCGGAGCGAACCAGGCCTTCGCTGGCGCCGAACACCGGCAGGCCCGCCTCCGCACCCGCGCGCAGCACCGACAGCGTGGCCGGCTGGCTGTCGCCGATCAGGTCGGGCAGCACCATCAGCGCATCGCTGCGCGGCACCACTGCGCGCAGCGATGCGGCCAGCGACCTGGCGTCGGGTGCGTATTCAACCTGCACGTCCCACGCGGGGCTCGCGCCCTGGGCCGCGCGCTGCAGCTCGCGCACCAGCGGTTCCGATTCCGGCGTGGCGACCACGCCGATGCGCTGCTTCAGCGGCAGCACCGCGCCGATGAGGGCGAGCTGGTCTGCCATGGCCGGGTCGCGCAGCAGTACGCCCACGCGGCGGTCGCCGCGGCGCAGTGCGGGGCTGGTGGCGCGCAGGTTCTCGTAATCGAGCCGGCTCAGCATGGCAAGCACCAGCGGCTGCTGGCCCGGCCTGTCGAGCGCGGCGCGTGCGGCCGGCATGCCGACCGCCATCGTGAGGTTGGCGTCCGACGCCAGGGCGCGCAGGCTGCGCGTGCGCACACCGGCATTGGCGCTGCGCTCGGGTTCGGCGGTCGCCGTTTCCGTGGCCTGCGGCGTGTCAGTGCCGCCGGGCGAAAGCCGCACCAGGTCGAACCGAGACCCGGGCTCCTGGCCTGCGCGAAGGTGCTGGATGAACTCCGAGTGGGCAGCAAGCTCGTCGCCCAGCAGCACTGTGAGGCCGGCGGCCGGCGTGTGGGCGGCAAGCAGCGCCGCGCCCACGGCCAGCGCGGCGAGTGCGCCGCGGTGCAGCCGTTTCTGGAAGAGCGAGATGAAAGGGTTCACGGCGACAAACATGGACTGCTTCCGCAGCAAGGGCAGTAGGACCCAATGTACGGAAGCCCCCTGCTTCGCGCGATAAGGCGGAGGGCTTATGTCGGCACCCGCCACCGCGTGCCTGCGTGACGAAGTTCACAGTGCGGCGGCTGCATGGCCTATGTCCGACGGACTAGGGCCGCGAACGGAGCCCTTACGCGTCCGCGCTCAGCAGTGCGGCCGCGCGTTGCGCCTGGATCGCCTGGCGCAGCACGCGCGGCGAAACCGGCTTGTAGAGCACCGCGATGCCGGCGCTCGCCACTTCGCGCAGCCGGTCGGGCTTGGTCTCGCCGGTGACCAGCAGGCGCGCGGTGCCCGCGCCGATGCCGCGCGGATGGCGCTCGAGCGCGGCGATCACGTCGAGCCCGTTGTCGCCGCCTTGCAGCAGCAGATCGCTCACCACCACATCGGGCGGCTGGTCCCACGCATCGGCCAGCGCGAGGGCTTCGGCACGGGTCTGCGCGGCCATGACCTCGGCGCCCCAGTTGGTCAGCACCACCGAAAGGCCTTCGAGAATCGTGCGTTCATCGTCGATCACCAGGATGCGCAGTTGCTCGAGGCTGGGCTCCTCCTCGATGGCGCCCACCGCGGGCGCAGCGTCGAGCGCGGGCAGGGCGGCCGGTGCCGAGCGCACCAGCACACGCACGCAGGTGCCCTTGTGCGGCCTGGAGGTCAGTTCCACGCGCGTGTTGAGCAGGTCGGCCAGGCGCTGCACCGTGGCCAGGCCCAGGCCCATGCCGCGCTGGCCGCGGGGCGCCTGGCGGCCGGTGCCTTCCACCTGGTAGAACTCTTCGAACACCCGCGACTGGTGCTGCAATGCAATGCCCACGCCGGTGTCGACCACGTCGATGCGAACGCCCCTGCCGCGCCGCCGCGCGCCGATCAGCACGCCGCCCTCGATGGTGTGGCGCAGCGAGTTCGAGACCAGGTTGTTGAGGATGCGCGAGAGCATCACGTAGTCGCAGCGCACCCAGAGGTCGGTCTTGCGCGCCACCAGGCGAAGGCCCTGTTGTTCGGCCACCGGCCGGAAGTTGCGGCTGATCTCGTCGAACAGCTGGTCCAGCGGAAAGTCGGCCCACTGCGGCTGCAGCACGCCCGCATCCAGCTGCGAGAGATTGAGCAGTTCCGAGAACAGCCGGTCCAGCGAATCCACGCACTCTCGGATGTGGCCTATGCGCTGCAGGCGCACAGGATCGGTCTCGCCATTGGCCAGGCCGTCGGAGAACAGCGTGAGCGCATGCAGCGGCTGGCGCAGGTCATGGCTGGCCGCGGCCAGGAGGCGGGTCTTGGCCTGGCTCGCGACTTCGAGCTGCTGGTTCTTGCGCGCCAGTTCGGCCGTGGCCTCGCTGATGCGGCTTTGCAGCAGTCGGTGGCTTTCGGCCAGCGCGCGCGCCGCCTGGTTGAAGCCATGCTGCAGATGGCGCACTTCGGAGGTGCCTTCGATGGCCACGCTCGCGGCCTCGCCCGCGCCCAGGCGGTCGACCGCCTTGCCCAGCGCGCGGATCGGCTCGCTGATGCGCCGCGCCGCCCACCAGCCCGCCAGCCCCACGCCCACCAGGCTGATGGCCAGCACCAGCACCACGTTGAGCCACACCGAGCGCCGCGCATGCTGCACCGCGTCCAGGCTCATCTCCACCATCACCTTGCCGTTCGGCTTGCCCTCTTCGCTGACGATCGGCACCACCACCTGCAGGCCTTCGCTGCGGGTCCGGTCGACCGTTTCCGAGTTGGCCACGATCTCCCCGTCGTCCGACCAGATCTGCACCTGCTGCACGTGCGGCTGGTAGGTGCCCGACTGGGCCGTGCGCTGCAGGATGCGGCGGTCCATGCGCATCAAAGGGGCCTGCGCCGCCGTGGCCACCTGCAGCGCCACGGTCTGCGCATTGGCGCGCATCAGCTCGGTCAGGTTGTCCAGGTGCTGGCGCGTCAGCACCGCAATGGCGGCGAGCGTTGCCGCCGTCGCGGGCACCAGCGCGAGCAGGATCAGCTGCTGCGCGAACGTGAGCCGGGCGAGCCCCCGAAGGACGTGGAAGTTCCAGTTCATGGGGGCAGCGAGGACATGGCGGTCAAGCTTATGTGCCCGGCCGCGCGAGCGAAAGATGGGAAAAACATCACGAAAATAACCCGTATTTGGTATCTAATTGCGTCGCTTCACCGATATTAGACCCGCTGGTCCGCAGCGGCCCCATGTCTCCGTGTCTAAAAATGCAGGCCTCCTTACGCAATGTCCGGGCCGCTTCCGGCGCTCCTGACGCGTTTCGCGCCCTTTGCCGCTGTTGGCGGTTCAGGCGCGCCGCTGCCGTGGCGCGGCGGGGTGCCGTGCTGTTGGCGCTGCTCGCGAGCCTGCCGCTCATCGCCATGGCGCAACCCGCGCTGCAGCCAGAGGCGCCGGTGCGCTTCGGCATCCTTCCGCTGGGTGGTGCCTTCGAATCGCGCAGCGACTGGGACCCCCTGCTGGCGGAACTGAGCCGCGCCATCGCACGGCCCGTGAGCGTGCTGTCGGTCAACTCGTACGAAGCGCTGGAGCGCGCCATCCAGCGCGACGAGGTGGACATGGCATTCCTGTCCGGCAAGATGGCGCTCGACGCCGTGACCCAGCGCCGCATGAAAGTGGTGGCGCAGGTGGTCCGGCACGACGGGCTGCCCGGCTACCGCGCGCTGCTGCTGACCCGCAAGACGCCGCCGTTCAACACGAAGAAGAGCCTGCTGGGCGAGCCCGAGCGCTGGCGGCTCGCGCGCGGGGAGCGGCAGTCGCTGTCGGGCTTCATCGTGCCGCAGCTGCAGTTCTTCTTGCCCAACCACATCGTGATGGAGACGCGCTTCCTGAGCGAGATCGTGGGCACCCATCAGACGACGGCCCTGGCCGTGGCCAACAACGAAGCCGACGTGGCCACCAACAACACGGCCGATTTCGAGCGCTTCAAGCTGCGCTTCCCGGCCGAGGCGGAGCGGCTGCAGGTGCTGTGGGAGTCCGAGCTCATTCCGCATGCGCAGATCGTGGTGCGGCGCGAATATCCGCCCGAGCTGCGCAGCCGCGTACAGGCCTTTCTTATCGGCTACGGCCGCGCCAAGGGTCCGCGCGGCGACGCCGAGCGCCTGGTGCTCAAGTCGCTGCACGACCTGGCGGGCTTCGTGGCGGCGGACAACAGCTCGCTGCAACCCGCCGCCAAGCTCGCCTACCAGTTGGCCAGGCAGAACGCCATGACGGCGCAGTGGGTCAACGAAGAGGCGCGCAAGGCGCGGCTGCAGCGCATCGAAACCACCTACGCGGAGCAGGTCACCGTCTTGCGGGATCTGTCGCCCTGATGCGATCCATCGAGTTTTCGCGCGTCGTCCGCTTTTTTGCGGTGGCGCTGGTCCTGGCTGCCGCAGCCGCCACCTCGTTCGCGCAGGGCGGCGCGGCGGGCGACCGCAAGGCACGTGCGCCGGTCACCTCGATCCGCTTCGGCGTGCTGCCGCTGGGCGGTGCCGTCGAGTCGCGCGCCCTGTGGATGCCGCTGCTGGCCGACATGAGCCAGGCCGTCGGCGTGCCTGTGAGCGCCTATTCGGTCGCGTCTTATGAAGAGCTCGACCGCGCCATCAAGCGCGACGAGATCGACATGGCCTTTCTGTCGGCCAAGATGGCGCTCGACGCCGTGATGCAGCAGCGCATGAAAGTGGTGGCGCAAATCGCACGCCGCCCCGGCATGCCGATGCACCGCGCGGTGCTGCTGACGCGCAAGACTGGCGCGCCCAACACGCTGGAAGCCGTGCTGGCCGAACCCGAGCGCTGGCGGATCGCGCGTGGCGACAGCCGTTCGGTGACGGGCTTTCTCATTCCGCAGAGTCAGCTCTTCCTGCCGCGCAACATCGAGCTGGAGACGCGCTTCCGCGGCGAGATCGTCGGCAACCACCAGGCCACCGCGCTCGCCGTGGCCAACGGCGATGCCGACGTGGCCACCAACAACACCACCGACTTCGAGCGCTTCAATGAGCAGTTTCCGGTCGAGGCCGCGCGGCTTCACATCGTGTGGGAGTCCGAGCCCCCGCCCGGGGCGCAGATGGTGGTGCGGCGCGCCTACCCGCCCGAATTCCAGGCCCGGCTGCAAGCCTTCCTGGTCGGCTACGGCCAGGGCAAGGGCCCGCGCGCGGAGGCCGAGCGCGAGGTGCTGAAAACGCTGCGCGCGGCCTACGGCTACGCAACGGCCGACGACAGCGCGCTGCTGCCCGAAGCCACGCTCGAATACCAGCTCGGCAAGCAACGCGCCATGGCCGCCGCCTGGGTCAACGACGCCGCGCGCGAGCAGCGGCTGCGGCGCATTGAGCAGACCTACAAGGAACAGGTCGAGGCTTTGCGCGCGGCGGCTGGCGGCGCACGCTGAACGGGCGCCGCGCCGCGTCTAGTCCCTTCGCCGTAGCTCCAAATCCCCCCGCCTAGGCCGTTAGGCGGATTTGCCGCCGGCCCTCTGCGCCGGAAACTCCGTGCTTCTTTCGGGCAGCCCTTGCCTTTGACGGAGTGCGGATGAGTTGGCGAACAAAAGTGGTCTGGAGCGAGGGGATGCTGCTGCAGCCCCAGCACCTGCAGCAGAGCGAGCGTCATGGCGACCATGCGCGGCATGTGCTGTTGCGTTCGACCACGCCCTATGCGTGGGGCTTCGCGGAGATCGAGATCGACCAGGCCGCGCTCACGCTGGGCAAGCTCGCGCTGGTGCGCGCGGTGGGCATCTTCGGCGACGGCACGGTGTTCGACATGCCGTCGGTCGATCCGCTGCCCGAGCCCATCGACATTCCGCCCACCATGCGCGACGAAGCCGTGATGCTCGCGCTGCCGCTGCGCCGCGCCGGTGCGCGCGAAGCCGACGCTGAAGAATATGAAGAGCTGGTGCGCCACCGCGTGCTTGAGTCCGAGGTGCCCGACTCCAACACCGCCGGCGAGCGCACCGCCATGCTGCAGCTGGGCCAGCTTCACACGCGCCTGATGCGCGCCAGCGAGGCGACTGACGCCTGGACCACGCTGGGCGTGGCGCGCGTCGTCGAGCGCCGGGTCGACAACCAGGTGCAGCTCGACCGCGCCATGCTGCCGCCGCTGCTCGACGTGGCGGGCCATGCCGTGATCCGCGCCTGGCTCGACGAACTGCTGGGCCTCATGCGCCAGCGCGGCGAGGCGCTGGCCGGCCGCATGACGCAGGGCGGCACCGGCGGCGTGGCCGAGATCGCGGACTTCATGCTGCTGCAGACGGTCAACCGCAATGAAGCCGTCTTCGCACATCTGGCCAAGAGCGCGATGCTGCACCCGCAGCATTTCTTCGAGCACGCGCTCGGGCTGGCGGGCGACCTCGCGAGCTTTCGCGATTCGCGCCGCGTCACGCGCTTCGGCCCCTACGTCCACGACGACCTGGCGCTGAGCTTCCGCCCGCTGATGGACGACCTGCGGCGCAGCCTCTCGATGGTGCTGGAGCAGTCGGCCATCCGCATCGACCTGCACGACCGCAAGCACGGTGTGCGCGTGGCGATGGTCACCGACGTGGAGCTGCAGCGCAAGGCGACCTTCGTGCTCGCGGTGAACGCCAACATGCCGAGCGAAGCCCTGCGCGCGCGCTTCCCCACGCAAGTGAAGATCGGCCCGGTGGAGCGCATCCGCGACCTCGTGAACCTGGCGCTCCCGGGCGTCACGCTCACGCCCATGCCGGTGGCGCCGCGCCAGATCCCCTTCCATACCGGCGCCAATTACTTCGAACTCGAAACGCGCAACAGCGACCTGTGGCGCCAGCTGGAGCAATCCGGCGGCATCGCGATGCACATCGCGGGCGACTTTCCCGGCCTCGACCTCGCGTTCTGGGCCATTCGTTCCTAGCCGCATCCGGCTGACGGAAACGGAACACCATCATGACCACACCAGACCCCTTCGCCGCCTTCGAGTCGGAGCGCACGGTCATCAAGCCCAAGCCGCGCACGCCGGCGGGCACGCCGCCGCCTGCTGCCGCGCCTGCGCCTTTCTTCGGCGGCGTCGATCCGACGCCCGCGGCCGAGCTCGGCGAGATCGGGCTGCTCAATCCGCTGGTCTCGGCCGCGGGCAAGCTGCTGGTGCTGATCGGCAAGCTGCGCAACCTGGTGCAGCCGCCCAACGTGCCGGCCCTGCGCGCGTCCACCGCCGACGCGGTGAACCAGTTCGATGCCGCCGCGCGCCGCGCCGGTGTGAGCAACGAATCGGTTCTGGCCGCGCGCTATGTGCTGTGCACTGCGCTCGATGAAGCCGTGGCCAACACGCCCTGGGGCGTGCAGGCGGGCTGGAACAAGCAGAGCCTCCTGGTGCAGTTCCACAACGAGACCTGGGGCGGCGAGAAAGTGTTCCAGCTGCTCGCCAAGCTCGCGCAGGACGTGCCCACGCACCGCCAGCTGCTGGAGCTGATCTACAGCGTGCTGGCACTCGGTTTCGAAGGCCGCTACCGCGTGGTCGACAACGGCCGCGCGCAGCTCGATTCGGTGCGCCAGCGCCTGGCGGACCTGATTGCCAAGGACCGTCCGCCGCTCGAAGCGGATCTTTCGCCGCATTGGCGCGGGCAGGGCGCCGGAACCGTGCGGCTGCGTGAATCGTTGCCGCTGTGGGTGTTCGCGGCCGGCTTCGCGCTGCTGCTCGCGCTGGCCTGGTTCGGCCTTCGGCTCACGCTCAACTACCGCTCCGACACCACCTATGCCGCGCTGTCGGGCCTTCGCGTGCCCAACCTCCAGATCGCGCCGCCCGCCGCGCCGGCCAAGACGCCGCGGCTCGCGCGCTTTCTCGAACCCGAGATCAAGCAGGGCCTCGTCACCGTGACCGACGAGGCGGACCGCAGCGTGGTGCGCCTGCGCGGCGATTCCTTCTTCGGCTCCGGCAGCGCCGAGCCCATGGCCGCATCGCTGCCGGTGCTGCGCCGCATCGGTCAGGCACTGGCCGAGGTGAAGGGCGAGGTGCTGATCACCGGCCACTCCGACAACCAGCCGATCCGCTCGCTGCGCTATCCCTCCAACTGGCACCTCTCGGCCGCACGCGCCGACGCGGTGAAGGGCGCGCTTACCACGCTGGTCGATCCGGCTCGCATGCGCTCCGACGGCAAGGCCGACGCCGAGCCCGTGGCCGCCAACGACACCCCGGCCAACCGTGCGCGCAACCGGCGTGTCGACATCGTGCTGTTGTCCGAGCCGGACAAGGTCGCTTCGGCAGGAGTGACGAAATGATCAAGAAAATCTTCGGCTTCCTGTTCAGCCCGCTGCTGCTGACCCTCCTTGCGCTGGTCATCGTCTCGCTGCTGATCTGGTGGATCGGCCCGCTGGTGAAGATCGGCGCATGGGCGCCGCTCGAAAGCGAGCTGGTTCGCGCGCTGCTGATCGGCGCCATCGTGCTCATCGTGGTGCTGCGCGCGCTCTACCGCCGCTGGCGCGCGCGCCGTGCGAGCCAGCACCTGACCGACGGCTTGATGAAGGCGCCGTCCGCCAAGACAGACGCACCGGTCAACGGCGAACAGAAGATCCTGGACACGCGCTTCAGCGAAGCGGTGGCCACGCTCAAGCAGATGCGCCTGCATGCGGCTGGCAAGAAGCCGGGGTGGCGCGACTGGCTTTCCATCTCCGGCGGCAGTTATCTCTACGACCTGCCCTGGTACGTGTTCATCGGCGCGCCCGGTGCGGGCAAGACCACCGCGCTGGTCAATTCGGGCCTCTCTTTTCCGCTGGCCGAGAAGTTCGGCCCCGGCGCGATCCGCGGCGTGGGTGGCACGCGCAACTGCGACTGGTGGTTCACCGACGAAGCCGTGCTCATCGACACCGCTGGTCGCTACACCACGCAGGACAGCCACCAGTCGGAAGACAAGAGCGCATGGGAAGGCTTCCTCGGCCTGCTCAAGAAGGCGCGCCCGCGCCGACCGCTGAACGGCGTGTTCCTGACCGTGAGCGTGGCCGACCTCCTGAGCCAGGGGGCCGAGCAGCGCTCGCAGTTGGCGGCGTCCATTCGCGCTCGACTGCTCGAGCTCGATGCGAAGCTCACCACCCGGCTGCCTGTCTACGTGCTCGTCACCAAGAGCGATTTGCTCTACGGGTTCACCGACTACTTCGACGACCTCGGCAAGGAGCAGCGTGCACAGGTGTTCGGCTTCACGCTGCCGGCCGACGAGAACGTGCAAGCCGACGACAAGGGCCTTTCCACCGCCTTCAACCGCGAGTTCGCTCTGCTGCACAACCGCGTCAACGATGGCCTCATCGCACGCATGCAGCGCGAGACCGACGGTACGCGGCGCGCGGCGATCTTCGGCTTTCCGGCGCAGTTCGGCTCCATCGGCTCGATGCTGTCCGACCTGCTCGACCAGGTGTTCACCGGCTCCCGCTTTGCGCAGCCGCCGTGGGTGCGCGGCGTGTATTTCACCAGCGGCACGCAAGAGGGCAGCCCGATCGACCGTGTGATGGGCAGCCTTGCGCGCAGCTTCGGCCTGGAGCGCGCCATGCTCGCGCCGCAGAAGTCGAGCGGCCGCAGCTACTTTCTTACCGCGCTGCTGCGCGAAGTGGTGTTTCCGGAACAGCGCCTGGCCGGCGCCAACGTGAAGCTGGAGCGCCGGCGCAACACGCTGCGCATGGCGGGCGTGGCGGCCATGACGCTGGTCACGCTCGCGCTGCTCGCGGGCTGGGGCTACAGCACGCTGCAGAACGTCAACTACCTGAAGTCGGTCGAGGCACGTGTGGAGCCCGCACGCCAGAATCTTGCGGCGCTGCCTTCGCGCGTGCAGAACCTGGTCGAGGTGGCGCCCGTGCTGCAGAGCCTGCGCGACATCTGGAAGACGCCCGACAACCGCCAGGGCGACGAGCCGCTGTCGATGACGCTGGGCCTCTACCAGGGCGACAAGCTCGATGCGGCTGCCATGCTCACGCACCAGCGCGCGCTCAACGACGCCTTCCTGCCGCAGATCGCCAAGCGCATCGAAGACCAGCTGCGCACCGCGCAGAAGGACAACCTCGAATACACGTACGAGGCGCTCAAGAGCTACCTCATGCTCTACCAGCCCGAACACTTCGATGCCGAGGCGCTCAAGGCCTGGATCACGCTCGACTGGGCGCGCAGCCTGGACCGCGGCATTCCCGAAGACCAGCGCCAGGCGCTCGAAGACCAGCTCGACGTGCTCATTGCGCAAGGCCCGCCGCGCTCGCCGCTCAAGATGGACGAGAACCTGGTGCGCAGCGTGCGCGCGGTGCTCGCAAGCTATCCGCTGGAGCAGCGCGTGTTCAGCCGTCTCAAGCGCCAGCGCGCGACCAAGGACATTCCCGCCTTCAGCATCGCGACCGCCGCGGGCCCCTCGGCGCCGCTGGTGTTCGAGCGCATCAGCGGCAAGCCGCTGACCGAAGGCGTGCCGGGCATGTTCACCTACGACGGCTATCACAAGCGCTTCCAGAACGAGGTGACGGTGCTCACCGGCCTGCTTGCGCAGGAGGACCCGTGGGTGCTGGGGCAAGACCGCAGCGCCACCGACCGCATGCGCGACGTGGCCGCGCTCGGCGCGTTGACCGACCGCGTGCGCCGGCTCTACCTGGCGGAATACGTCAAGGTGTGGGAGACGCTCTTGGCCGACGTGCGGCTGATCCGCGCGACCGGGCTCGAGAAGAACATCGAGGCCGCGCGCATTCTCTCGGGCGTGGGCTCGCCGCTTGCCAATTTCTTGCGCGCGGTGGTGAAGGAAACCACGCTCATTCCGGCCGACCAGCCCAAGGACGTGGTGAGCAAGGCCACCGCCACCGTCGCCAACACCCGCAAAGGCCTCGAAGACCTGTTCGGCGGCGACCCGAACAAGGCCGTGGCCAGCGGCAAGCGCATCGAGAGCATCGTGGACGACCGCTTCGAGCCGCTGCGCCGCCTCGTCACGCCGGTTGCGCCGAACCAGCCCGCGCCTATCGACGATGCGCTCAAGCTCTTCAACGAGGTGTACGTGTACCTCAACGCCGTCGACACGGCCGTGAAGGGCCGCACGTCGCCGCCGCCCGGCGACGTGGCCGGCAAGCTCAAGTCCGACGCGGGCCGCCTGCCCGAGCCGGTGCGCACCATGGTCGAGAACCTGAGCCAGTCGGGCGCGGCGCAGGCGCAGGTGGCCGAGCGCGGCAATCTGAGCCAGGACCTTCGCCCAGTGACCGAGTTCTGCAACCGCGCCATCGCGGGCCGCTACCCCTTCGTGGGCAACAGCAAGCGCGATGTGCTGCCCGAAGACTTCGGCCAGATGTTCGGCGCCGGTGGCCTGATGGACGATTTCTTCCAGAAGCGGCTGGCCGCGCTGGTCGACACCAGCACCAAGCCGTGGCGCTACAAGCCCGTGGCCGAGCGCGGCGCCGTCACCACGCAGGCGCTGGCTCAGTTCGAGCGTGCCGCGCGCATCAAGGACATCTTCTTCCGCGGCGGCGGCCGGGGCCCTTCGATGCGGCTGGACTTCAAGCCGGTGGAGATGGACGCGGGCATCACGCAATTCATTCTCGACGTGGACGGCCAGCTCGTGAAATACGCGCACGGCCCCGTGGTGCCCATGGCCGTGCAATGGCCCGGCCCCAAGGGCAGCAACCAGGTGCGCATTCAGGTGAGCCCGCCGTCGACCACCGGCAGTTCGGGCTCCGCGGTCGATGGGCCGTGGGCGCTGTTCCGCGCGCTGGACGATGGCCAGCTGGAAGCCGGTGATGCGCCCGAAAAGTTCTTCATCACCTTCCAGGTCGGCCCGCGCAAGACGCGCTTCGAGGTGACGACGAACAGCGTGCAGCATCCGATCCGCTTGAAGGAACTGCGCGAGTTTTCTTGTCCGGAGGGGTTGTGACTTCTTCTTCTCCAGATGCGCTGCCGGGTTGGTTCGGCAAGTTGCCGGGCATGGGGGACTTTGCGCATCGGCGTTTGCCGGAGTCGTTTCGCTCCGTGTGGGACCAGTGGCTGCAGCGCGGGTTGGCGCGGTTGAAGGATCGGCATGACGACTGGACCTCGCATTACCTGGAGGCGCCGATCTGGTGTTTTGCCTTGGGGCCGCAGGTTGCCGGCGAGGGGGCGTGGATTGGTGTGTTGATGCCTTCGGTGGATGGGGTGGGGCGGTACTTTCCGTTCACTATCGCCGTCGCGCTGGATGCTTCTGCGGGGGAGGTGCTGCGGGGGGATGCGCTGCAAGTTGCGTTGCGCTGGTGGGCGGTTGGTATGCGGGCTGCGCTCGAGGGGCTTGAGTCGGATCTGGATGCGTTGCGGTTCGATGCTGTGCTCGAGCGGTTGTTTGCCGATGCCGGCGACGTGCACGTTGGTGCGGTTGAGTCGCTGGTATTGCCGGGGGCTGGGGGGTCTTTGTGGATGGGCGATCCGGGCGTTGAAGGGGCTGCTCGAATGGTTGTTGCGGGGTTGCCTTTGGATGGGGAGTTCGAGGCTTTGTTTGTGGGGGGTGGGGAATGACCTCTGTCGGTCGTTTTCTTTCCCGAGGCCGGGTGTCGCCCCGGCGGGCGACTCACTTTCTTTGCTTCGCCAAAGAAAGTAAGCAAAGAAAGGCGACCCCTACTGTCTGCGTCCCTCCGCTTCGCTGCGGGCAACCTGCGGTGCTCGATTCCGGCGGGGGTCCGCAGAACTCGCTTCGCTCAAACAGCTGCGGCCCTGATCCCGCCTCCATCTGCGCTCCTCGGCGCAGCCAGAAGGGGTGGGAGCGGGCAGCCTTCGCTCTCGCTCGGCTCCAACAGCCAATGCCAACAGCCCTCATCCCAACCACTGCGGCGCGCAGCGCCGCGGTGGCCTCGCGGCCGAGCGAAGCAAAGGCCCGTGTGGTTTGCCCTCCCCTCTGTATGCGCCGAGGAGCGGGGTCGCCTTTCTTTTGCCTACGTTTCTTTGGCGAAGCAAAGAAAAGTAGGTCGCCCGCCGGGGCGACACCCGGCCTCGGGAAACAAGCACCCGTATGCGCTGAAACGGGAGCCAGCCAATGACCGAAGAAAACACGCCTCAAGAAGACGACCGCACCCAGGTCATGTCCAGACCTGCCCCACAACCGGCGGGCAACGAAGACACTTCAGCCACCGTCATCACGGCAAACCCGACAAGCTTATCCAACGCCCCCATCACCGGCCCAGCCACAGAAGCCAGCGAAGCCGGCCTTCTCCCCGTAGGCAGCCGCCTGGCGGAATTCGAGATAACCAGAGTCGTAGGCCAAGGCGGTTTCGGCGTCGTCTACGAAGCCTGGGACCACACCCTCGAACGCGTCGTAGCCATCAAGGAATACCTGCCCACTTCGTTGTCGACACGGCAGCAGGACGGAACAGTCGTCCCCCTGTCCGAGCGCCACAGGGAAACCTTCGACCTCGGCATGCGCAGCTTCATCAACGAAGCCCGTCTGCTCGCGCAGTTCGACCATCCCTCGCTGTTGAAGGTCTACCGGTTCTGGCAGGAGCGCGGCACCACCTACATGGTGATGCCGTTCTACCGCGGCGACACGCTGCGCCAGGCGCTGGTGTCCATTCCGGCAGGGGTGGACGAGGCTTGGCTGATCCGCATCATGGACGGCGTGACGCAGGCGCTGGCGGTGATGCACGGCGCCAACTGCTACCACCGCGACATCGCGCCCGACAACATCATCCTGCTCGAAGGCTCCGGCCGTCCGGTGGTGCTCGACTTCGGCGCCGCGCGCCGCGTGATCACCGACAAGACGCAGGCGATCACCGTCATCCTGAAGCCGGGCTACGCGCCCATCGAGCAGTACGCCGAGATGCCCGACATGTCGCAGGGCGCTTGGACCGATGTCTATGCGCTGGCGGCGGTGATGCACGTGGCCGTGTGTGGCCGCGCGCCGCCGCCTTCGGTGGCGCGGCTGTTGTCCGACAGCTATGTACCGCTTGCCGGCAACGAGATCCTGCGCCAGCGCTACAGCCTGCGTTTGCTGCAGGCGATCGATGCGGGCCTGGGGGTGCGGCCCGAATCCCGGCCGCAATCGATGGCCGAGTTTCGCGCTGCACTCGACCTGGAGGTGGGCCACAGCATCGCGCCGGCGCCGCGCACCGCGCCGCCCGGATCGGGCGCTCGCACCAACAGCAACGCCGACCTGCCGACGACCATCGGCCGTGGCAAGGCGGGACCTGCGCCGGCGCCCGCTCCAGGCGCGAGTGCAGGCGCAAGCGGAACGAACAACGGCAAGACCATGGCCGCGATCGCGTCGGTCGCCGTGCTTGCCGCTGCGGTGGGCGGCGGCTGGTGGTGGTACCAGGGGCGCACTGCGGGCGCCGAGAGCGATGGCGGCAAGCAGGTGGCGGTTGCCACACCGGCGCCGCCCCCGGAGCCGCGCGTGATCCAGGCACCGCCACCACCACCTCCGCCGCCAACGCCTCGTACGCCGCTCGACTCGCTGCAGTCGCTTGCGGCGGGCGCGGCGCCGGGCTTCGACGTGACGGCCACGCCCAAGAAGTCCGAGGTGTCGATCGGCAAGGACAAGCTCGCCTTCGAGGTCCGCAGCAAGCGCGAAGGTTTTGTCTACGTGTTCCTGCTGTCGAGCGGCGGCGAGATGTTCCTGCTGTTCCCCAATCTGCTCGACAAGTACAACAAGATCACCGCGAACAGCCCGCTGTCGCTGCCGCGCGCCTCATGGCCGATGGATGCCGGCGGGCCGGCGGGCACCAACCAGTTCGCGGTGCTCGTGAGCCAGCACGAGCGCGACTTCAGCGCCTCGGGCATGCAGAACGACGGCGTGTTTCCGCAGTTTCCGCTGCCCGTGCTGGCGGCGCTCGAAGCCAGCCGCGGCACGGGGCCGTCGCCCCTGCTCGGCAAGCCGTCCTGTGCGCCCGGCACCTCATGCAACGACGTCTACGGCGTCGCGAATTTCAAAATCGTCGAGAAGTAATCGTCTGTAGAGCGTTGGCCCGACGGGCCGTCTTTCGGACAAGGAGGCTTTCATGTACACGCAGTCGCCGATTCTCATTTCCGCCCTTCGCTGGGTTGCCGCCGCCGCGGCCGTGCTTGCCGCCGGCTGCGCCAACACGCCGCCGTCGTCCAGCGCTGGCACCAGTGCCAACGCGAACGTCAGCGCAGGCACCGCTGCGCCTGACACCAGTGCCTCATCGGCTGGCACGTCGCGTCCGGCGTCCACCGGCGGCAGCGTGGCCGGCCAGGCGCGCACCTTCTCCACCCAGCTGGCCACCTACACCTCGGTCAGCTTCGATGCGGTGCCCGGCTGGGCGCGCGACGATTTTTCCGAGAGCTGGCCCGCCTTCCTCGGCAGCTGCAAGGTGCTCACCGGCCGCGGCGCCGAGTGGAAGGACGTCTGCGCGCGGGCGCTGCGTGTCGACAGCAAGAACAACACCGCCATCCGCGCCTTCTTCGAGCAGGAGTTCTCGGCCTACCAGATCCGCGACGACGACCGCAAGCCGGACGGCGTGGTCACCGGCTACTTCGAGCCCGAGATTCCGGGCAGCCGTCAGTACGCGGCGCCGTTCATCTATCCCGTCTACGGCCAGCCCGAAGACATGCTGTTTGCCGACGTGCGCAAGCTGCCGGCCGGCAACGGCACCGTGGCGGCGCGCGTCGAAGGCCGCAACGTGGTGGTGCAGACGGGGCTCAGCACGCGAGACATGGGCGCACCGGGGCTCTATGCACTCGACCTCTCGGCCCTCACGCGCGACACGCTCGACCGCAAGGTCCGCCTGCGCATCGAAGGCAAGCAGCTGCTGCCCTACTACACGCGCGAAGAGATCGAGACCAAGGGCGCGCCCAACGCCAAGGTGCTGGCCTTCGTGAGCAGCGCAACCGCGCTCTACGAAATGCAGATCCAGGGTTCGGGCCGCATCAAGCTGGCCAACGGCGAGATCGTTCGCGTGGCCTATGCGGAGCAGAACGGGCAGCCGTTCCGGCCCACGCTGGCGCAAGCGGCCAACGGCAAGCCGCGCTCGCCGGTGAAGGTGCGCGGCTCGTCCATCGAGCTGCAGCTGGACGACGGCGACGAGGACGACGACGTGGGCGATACCTCGACCAGCACCATCCGCACGCGCGGCTTCACGCTGGCGCGGCCTACTGCAAGCGGTGCGGTCGTGGTGCCAGGGCGGCGCACGGCCGGGCCGGTCATCGGCTCCGGCATCAAGGATCCGAGCTATGTGTTCTTCAAGGAAGCGACGTCGCCCGCGGGAGGGCCGGTGGGCGCATTCGGCGTGCCGCTGTCGGCGGGCCGCTCGATCGCGGTGGACCCGCGCAGCACGCCGCTCGGCTACCCGGTGTTCGTCTCCACTCGCGCGCCCGGCACCGGGGCGCCCATGCAGCGGCTGACCATTGCGCAGGACACCGGCGGCGCGATCCGCGGCGCGGTGCGGGCCGACTATTTCTTCGGCAACGGCCAGCAGGCCGCCACCAACGCACGCCGCATGAAGGAGCGCGGCCAGCTCTGGATCCTGTTGCCGCGCGGCCTGGCCGTGGCTTCGGCGGCGGTGTCCTCGGCCATTCGCACGCGCGGCGGCCCGGTGGGTGCGGGACTGCCGCAATGCCTGGTGCCGACCGAGGGCGTGTGCGTGGACGACTAGTCCGATCGCTCGCTCCCGATCGCCTGTTCGCTTCGCCATGCAAGAAACCCTGTCGTCCGCGGAAAGCACTGCGCTTGTCCGCATGTGGCGGCGCAGGCAGACGCTGTCGCCGGACGACATGGGCACCATGTACCGCATCGTGGGCGACGCGCTCGTGGCCTGCAATCCGCCGGAGCTGCAGGTGCTGGGGGAGGGCCGGCAGGAGCTCGTCGCGCAGTTCATCTATGTGAAGGTGCTGCGGCTCGATGCCGATCCCGACGACGCCGACGAACGCTCGGGCCACAGCGCGCCTTCCACTGCCTTTGCGCTGTGCGCGTACTTCCGGCGCTACCTGATCGACTGCACGCGCGCGAGCGCGTTCCGGCGCAAGCTCTCGATCGGCGACCAGGTCACGGAGGCGCAGCTCGAAGACGCATTGGGCGCGGATGAAGACCTCGACGGCTGCCTGGCGGAACATGGCCTGAGCGCCGGCGCGGTGCAGCTCGCCGCGCGCGCCTTCATTGCCGAGCTGCCCGAGCCCGAGCGCATCCTGCTGTGCGAGGGTTTCGGCAAGGAGGCCGATGGCGGCCTCTCGGGCATCGCCTCGCGCCATGCCATTGCTTCGTACCACTACCGCGCGGGCCGCCTGGGCCTGGTGCACAAGCGCGAGGGGCTCACGGACGACTATGCCAAGACCCGGCTCGGCGGATGGATCCAGCAGACGCTGGGCATCGCCATCGAGCCCGGGAACATGGCGGCGATCCTGCAGGTTTTCAAAATCCTCGGTGCTGAAGCGTCTTATGCCTGAAGACATAGCCATTCAGGAACAGACCGCCATGCACACCGACCTCTGGCCCCCCCTCAGCGTGATCCGAAGTGCGTTCGAAGGCGCCGCACCCGCGGCCCCCGGCGCCTCCGGCCGCGAAGCCGTCGTGGCCATGCCGGGCACCGCCTCCCGCAGCACCTCCGAGCCGCCGCGCGCGGTGCTCGATCTTGTGCTCCCCTTGTCCGAATTGGCCCGGCGCCGCGAGGCTGTCGCCCAGCGCGCCTTCAATGCGCGCTGGGCGCCGGGCCGCCTCATCAGCGTGGTGGTCGAAGGGCGGCTGCTCGGCGTGCTGCTCGACCGCTGCATCCACGGCCAGCTCTGGCAGGGCTGGATGGCCGCGGGCGAAGCCGACTGGGCCGGCGCCTACGACGTGCTGCTCGAACCCGACGACGAGCCCTTCGAGCCGGCCTTCGGATTGATCCAGGCCTGGAACGTGCTCTCGCTCGAACCCAGCCCCCAACTCTGCGCGCGCGTGCTCGGCGAGGTCTCGGCCACGCGGCTGGCCGCGATTCGTGTGGTGCACGACGAGTGGGCCGCAGAGGCGCCGCCGGCCATCGCGCCCGAACCCGGGCGCATCGCATTGCGCACCGTGGGTGGGGTGTTCTCGGTGCTCTGCGGCACGCCGCTTGGTGAAGAAGATCCGCGCGCGGAATACCAGGCGATCTATCGCGATGCGGCGTCGCAGTTGGCCACGGCATTGCAGCCGGGTTCGAGCACGACATCTGTTGCACCCGGCGCACTGGGCGCGGTGCCGAAGCCCAGGCCCGAGCGCGGGTGGTGGGGCAGCATCCGCCGCTGGTTCGGGGCCGAAGGCTGGGTGCGGCCTGCGTTCGCCGTGCTTGCGCTGGTCGTGGTGGTACAGAACGTGGGCCTGCCCGGCAGGCGCGACGCCGAGAACGACGAAGTGCGCTTCCGGGGCGTGCCCACCGTGCCGGAGGCCGCGCCAGCGAATTTGGTTGTGCGCTGGAAGGAAGGCGTGCGCATCGACGAGGCCGACCGGCTCTTGCAGGCGGTACAGGCTGAGGTGGTCGGCGGACCAGGTCCGAACGGCGTCTGGCGGCTGCGCGCGGCCGATCCGGTCGGCGGCCTCGCTGTGCTCGCGGCATCGCCACTGGTCGAGTCGGCCGGATCGGTTTCGGGGCGGCCATGACATCGGCCGGCGTGCTCTCTTGTTTTCTCTCCCGCTTGCGGGAGAGGGGCAGGTTGAGGGCCGGTGCCTTCGCAAAAGCGTCGTCCCCGGTATCGCCGTCGGCCCTCACCCCGGCCCTCTCCCCAAGGGGAGAGGGAGCAACACGGCGGCGCTTCCTGCAAACGTTGCTAATGGCGTGGCTGCTTGCATGCAGCAGCTTATCTTTCGCCGCCCAGCGCGCGCTCCTCGTCGGCGTCTCCGAACTCGTCAACCAGCCGCAGGCGCTGTGGCTCCAGGCGCCGCGCAACGACGTGATGCTGATGCGGCAAACCCTGATGAAGCAAGGCTTCGCGCCCGCCGATGTCACGGTGCTGGCCGACGGGGTTGCGGGCGCATCGCTGCCTGAGGCCGAGCGCATCAACGAGGCGCTGGCGCGGCTGCTCGAGCAGTCCCGTTCCGGCGACTTCGTGGTGCTCTATTTTTCCGGCCATGGCACGCGGGTGCGCGACAGCACCAAGCGTTACCAGGAGCCGGATGGCCTGGCGGAAAACTTTCTGGCGCGCGACGCCCGGGGCACGGATGCGTCCGGCGGCAGCTTGCCGGGCGGCCTGCGCGATGTCGACTTCGATCGCTGGATCAGCGCCTTTCTTGCCAGGAACGTGTTCGTGTGGTCGGTGTTCGACACCTGTTCCGCGGCCTCGATGACGCGCGGCAGCGCGGCACAGCCGCCGGAAGAGGCCGGTCCCGCAGACGATGAAGTGCGCTTTCGCGGCGTGCGTGCCGGCCAGCTCGCGATGGCCGGCCCCGCCGCCGTGCCGGCACATGCACAGGCGCTCCCCGAAACCGCAGCAGGCGTGCCCCGCGCGCGCTATGTGGCCTTCTTCGCATCGGAGAGCCACCAGGTCACGCCCGAACTGCGCTTGCCGCGCAAGGCCCGCAACGCGCGGCCCCAGGGCTTGCTGACCTGGGCCGTGGCCGAGGCGCTGCAGCAGAAGCCCGCGACCTGGCGCGACCTGTTCAACGGCGTGCTGGACCTGTACCCGCCGGTGATCGAAGAACTCGAATCGCGCTTTCCCGCGCGCGAGCTTCCGTCACCGGTGGCGGAAGGCAACCTCGACCTGCCGATCTTCGCCAATGCCTCGGCGCCTCTTTCGACGCGCCCCGTGTGGCGTGCCGAACGCGCCGGCGGCAGCCTGACGCTCAAGGCCGGCCTGCTCGACGGCCTGGAGCCGGGGCAGGACCTCCGCGTCGTCGCCACCCTGGCCGACGGCATCCAGCGCACGGCTCAGGGCAGGCTAGGGCAAGCCGACCTCGGCAGCGCGCGGCTGGCGGTTCCGCCGGCCCTCGCCGAATTGGCGCAGGCCACTTCATGGAGCGTGACGCCGATGGGCGAGCCGGCTTTAGCGGCGCTGCGGGTTCGAAGCGATTCCGCGCTGCCCGGCGGGCTCAGCCTCGACTATCCGGCGTCCATCCGCACCACGGGCGAGGCACAAGCCGATGTGCGCTGGGTCGATCTTGGCGCGGCGGGCGGGCGGCTGGAGGTGCTGTCTCCCGCGCTCGCTGCCGCCGCGGAGGCGGGTCCTGCGTCGGCCGGCACGGTGGTGCGGGACTTGGCCGAAGCCCGCATGCGGCTGCAGGCGCTGGCGCAACTCAAGTGGATGTCGCGCCTTGCCGAGCTGGCGAAGGACGGGCGGCTCGACGGCTTCGACGCCGTGCTCGAAGTGCGCGACGACAGCCGCGTGCTGCGCAGCGCGAACGTGCGCGACACCGCCGGCGGCGCCTTGCAGCTGCGGCCGGGAGAACGCGCCGAGCTCATGGTTCGCAATGGCAGCGGCCAGTCGATCGACCTCGTGGTGGTCGGTGTCGATGCGCAGGGCGTCTTGCGGTCCGTCTATCCGCAAGATATGGGCGAAGCCAATCGCTTTGAACGCGGCACGCGCGAATCGCCGGCCTCCAAGCGCTTTGCGCTGCCGTGGATCAAGCCGGGGCAGGCGGCCAGGCTGCTGGTGCTGGCAACGCCGGCCCAGGCCCGCAGCGCACCGCGCCTCTTCGGCGCCGGCATCACCGAAGCGGCAACCAACACCGCCGAGCTGCGGGTTCGAGGCCAGTTCACGCCCGAGCGCGAGCGGCAGGTGTACGGCGCCATGTTGCGCTGGACGAACTCGGCCGCGCCCTGAGCACATCCATCCATGTACGGCATCCGCACGCATCCACCAAATCACACATCACCGAGAAGGAGAAGCCCATGTCCATGACTTCCAACGGAGTCCCCGATCCCGACGACGCGCTGCGCATGCTCGATCTTGCGCTGGGAGCGGCGAGCGGCTGCGACCTCGTGATGATGATCGAGCACTCGGGCACTCCCATCGAGGGGGAACTGGAGCGCCGGTTCGAGGACGGCAAGCCGCGCCTGGAAATCGCGGGCTATTTCTGGGGCGCGCACCAGCATTCGCAATCCGGCCGCGCTGCGGCAGCGCGCGCCTTGTCGAACTTCATCGTCGTGCGCCGCACCGATGCGGCCACGGCCTCCATCGCGAGCCTGCTGCGGGTCAATGCCGAAGCCGGAAAGGTGATCGTGAGCGTCTACAAGTCGGGCGGCGACATCAAATCGACCGAAGCCCAGGCCATGCTGGAGTTCACCATGGAGAAGGTGCGGGTGACCAGCCACATGCTGCTCACCAACAGCGTGCTGGGCGCACCGACGGAAATCATCAGCTTCGCATGCAGGCGCTTCGGCATCCGCTCGGCGCCGCAAAAGGAGGCGGGTGCGCGCGGCGCAGTGCGCGAGTGCGTTTTCGAGTCGGCCGAATGATCGAAACCAACCTGGGCACCCCACCATGACCGCATCCGAACTGCTGAAGGCCGCCGATCCGGTGGCCGCACTCAAGGCACTGAGCGACGAAGTGCGCGCAAAGCCGGCCGACAGCAAGCACCGCGTCTTCATGGCGCAGCTGCTCTGCGTGCTCGGCCAATGGGAGCGCGCGCTCAACCAGCTCACCGTGGCGGCGGAGCTCGACGCACTGGCCGTGCCGATGAAGCAGGTGTATGGCGACGCCGTGCGCTGCGAGGGCCTGCGCGCCGAAGTGTTCGCGGGCAAGCGCACACCCATGGTGTTCGGCCAGCCGGACGAATGGCTGGCGCTGCTGATCGAATCGCTGCTGCGCCAGGGCCGCGGTGAAGACGGCATGGCCGAAGACCTGCGCCAGCGCGCCTTCGACGCCGCACCGGCCATCGCCGGCACCATCGACGGCGCACCTTTCGAATGGCTGGCCGATGCCGACATGCGCCTGGGCCCGGTGCTCGAAGCTTTCGTCAACGGCAAGTACTACTGGATTCCCTATGCGCGGCTCGCGCACATCAAGATCGAGCCGCCCGAAGACCTGCGCGATTGCGTCTGGATGCCCGCGCACCTGCAGTTCGAGAACGGCGGCGAGACACTCGCGCTGATTCCCACGCGCTACGAGGGCAGCGAGAAAAGCGCCGATGGCGAACTGCAGCTCGCACGCAAGACCGAGTGGCGCGAACTGCGGCCCGAGGTGTGGATCGGCAGCGGCCAGCGCGTGCTGGGCAGCGACGCCGGCGAGTACGCGCTCATGGACGTGCGCGAGATCCTGTTCACGCCGTCGGAGGACGGCTCCGATGCCTGAGCTCACTGCGCAGGAGCGGCTGCAGCCCTCGCTGCTCGACCGCCTCGTCGACCATGCGCCGGACGAGAAGCGCGAGAGCGACGACAAGCGCACCCTGACCAAGCAGGCGCTGCGCCAGGCGGTGCTGCGCGACCTCGGCTGGCTTTTCAATGCCACCAGCTACGGGCTTGCCATGGACGACAAGCGCTTTCCCAATGCGGCGCGCTCAGTCATCAATTACGGATTGCCTATGCTGTCTGGCCAGTACACCTCGTCGGTGCAGCGTGTCAGCATGGAGCAGGCTTTGAAGAACGCAATCCTGCAGTTCGAGCCACGCATCCTGTCCCGCACTCTCGAAGTTGAACTCGTCATGGAAGGCTCGGCATTGGACTCCCACAACAGCATCGGCTTGCAGATCCGCGGCATGCTGTGGGCGCAACCCGTGCCGATCGAGTTCCTGATGCGCAGCCGCGTCGACCTGGAAGAAGGCCGCATAGAGATCGTGGACATGCCGCAAGCCCAAAGATAAGTCCACCGCCATGGACCCCCGGTTGCTGAGCCTGTATGAACAGGAACTGCGCTACTTTCGTGAAAGCTCTTCTGAGTTCGCGCGCGCCTTTCCGAAGATTGCGCACCGCCTGGGCATCGAAGGCCAGGAGGTCGCCGACCCGTACGTCGAGCGGCTGATCGAGGCCACCGCATTCCTTTCGGCACGCGTGGCGCTGAAACTCGATGCCGAGTACCCGCGCTTCACGGGGCATCTGCTCGACATCGTCTATCCGCATTTCCTGGCGCCCACGCCGGCCATGGCCATCGTGTCGGTGATGCCGGATGCCGACGACGCCAAGCTTGCGACCGGCCCCACGCTGCCGCGCGGCAGCGGGCTGCGTGCACGGCAGGCGGTGGGACAGAACACGCATTGCGAGTTCCGCACGGCCAGCGCGCTGCGCGTCTGGCCCATCGAGATCCTGCGTGCCCAGTACTTCACCTACGCGCCGGACCTGCCGTTGAACGCGCACCCGCAGTCGCGCTCGATCCGCGGCGGCCTGCGCATCACGCTGCGCGCGACGGCGGGGCTGAACTTCAGCCAGATCGCCATGGACGAACTCCTGCTGCACTTCGGCGGCGCCGAAGACGTGGCGTGGCAACTGCACGAGTGCGCGCTCGGCCAGCCCGCGGGCGTGCTGGTGCGGCCGATGGCGCCCGGCGGCGCCATGCAGGGCGCGATGAAGACGCTGCCCGGCAGCGCCATCCAGCCGGTGGGCTTCGACGAAGACGACGCGCTGCTGCCGGTGACGGCCACGGGTTTTTCCGGCTTCAGGCTGCTGCAGGAGTACTTCGCGTTTCCGCAGCGCTTCCAGTTCGCCCGCATCGGCGGCCTGCGGCCGCTGCTGGCGGACATGGCCGTGACGGAAGTCGAGATCGTGCTGCTCTTTTCGCGCGGCGATGCGGCGCTCGAAAAGCTGGTGAGTGCCGACAACGTGCAGCTGCACTGCGTGCCGGTGGCCAACCTCTTCAGCAAGCGGCTCGACCGCGTACCCGTGTCGGAGGGCGTGAGCCAGTTCCACCTGGTGCCCGACCGCACGCGCCCGCAAGATTTCGAAGTGCACACGGTGACCGAGGTCACCGGCCACGAAACACCGGGCACGGCGGAGGTGGCGGCCGAGCAGTCGTTTCGCCCGTTCTATTCGGCCTTTCATGGCAGCCGCCACGCGCACCCGGCCTACTACACGACCACGCGCGAGCCGCGCATGCTCTCGGTACGCCAGCGCACCGAAGGGCACCGCAGCAGCCATATCGGGTCCGAGGTGTACATGCAGATCGTCGATCCGCAGCAGGCGCCGTATTCGACCGCGCTGCGCCAGCTGGCGGTGACGGCGCTGTGCACCAACCGCGACTTGCCGCTCCTGATGCCGCTGGGCCGTGACAACGACTTCGATTGCATCGACTCCTTTCCGGCGCAGCGCGTGCGCATGGTGCGCGGGCCTTCGCGGCCGGTGTCGCCGGTGGTCAGCCAGGGCCTCGGCTGGCGCGTGGTCGACCACCTGGCGCTCAACTACCTGTCACTTTCGGACAGTACGCCCGAGCAGGGCGCTGCCGCATTGCGCGAGACCTTGATGCTCTACGCCGCGCACGCGGATGAAATGCGCCAGGGCCAGGTACGCGGCCTGCTGTCGGTCAAGAGCAAGCCCGTTGCGCGCCGGCTGCCGCTGCCCGGGCCGATCGCGTTCGGCCGCGGCCTCGAAGTGACGCTCGAAGTCGACAAGGATGCGTTCCACGGCCACAGCGTCTTTCTTTTTGGCGCCGTGATGGCGCACTACCTTGCACGCCACGTGGAGGTCAATCACTTCGTCGAGGCCGTGCTGCGTATTGCGGGCAAGGGCGAAATCATGCGCTGGAGGCCGCTGTGCGGGACACGCCAGATTCTGTGAGCGCGGCCCGCGCGGAGCCAGTCGGAACGCGCGTGGACAACGCGCTGCGCGAATGGTCGGCCGAGCCTTGGGCCTTCGACTACTTTGCGGTGCTGCGCCGGCTGGAATCGATTGCAGCGACCACGCCGCGCTGGGGCCGCGCGCTGTTGCCGAACGCGGAGCCGGTGCGCGTGGGGCAGGAGCCTTCGCTTTCGTTTGCGCCCGCCAGCTTCAGCCGCTTCGAACCGGCCACCGCCTATTCGCCGCCGCGCCTGCGCCAGCATTTCTTCAGCTACATCGGCCCCAACGGTCCGCTGCCGGTGCACCTGAGCGACTTCATCCGCGAACGGAGCATCAACCAGGGCGACCCGACGTGGCTGGCTTTCCTGGACAGCTTCTCGCATCGCTTTTCGCTGCACTTCTACCGGGCCTGGGCACAGGCGCGGCCGGCCGTGGCGCTCGACCGTCCCGGCGAAGACCGGTTCCGGCTGCAGGTCGGCGCGCTGGTCGGCATCGGCACGCCGGGGCGCGCCGGGCGCGACGAGGTGCACGACGACGCGCGGCTGCACTTCTCGGGCTGGCTCGCGCGGCGGGTGCACAACGTGGAAGGCGTGGAGTCGGTGCTGTGCAGCTACTTCGGCGCGCCGTTCAAGCTGGAGCGCTGGGTCGGCCACTGGATGAGCCTGCCCACCGGCGAATTCACGCGGCTCGGCCAGGGAGAGACCTCGCGCTCGATGGGCATGGGCGCCATGCTCGGCACGCGTGCATGGGACCGGCAGCACCGCGTGCGATTGCACGTGGGCCCGCTCACGCTCGACCAGTACCGCATGTTTCTTCCAATCGGCGATGCGCAGCCCGTGCTGCAGCGCTGGATGCAGCAACTGCTCGGCGACGAGCTCGAGTGGGACGCGCAGCTTGCGCTGCAAGGCGCGCAGGTGCCGCCCACGCGCCTGGGGCAAGCCAAGGGCAACGCGCCGCGCCTTGGATGGATCGCGTGGCTAGGGCAGCGCCCGCGCTCGCGCGACGCGGCGGATGTCCGCATCGGCAGCCAGCCGGCCGCGCCGAAGAATCGGCGGACGGCCGCATTTCAATAAACCCAGCTTCCATTCGTCTTGAAGAGATACGGAGTCCTCCATGAGTGAAATCAGCCGCACCGCCCTTTTTGGCAAGCTCAACTCGCTGGCCTACAAGGCCATTGAAGGCGCCACCGTGTTCTGCAAGATGCGGGGCAATCCGTACGTGGAGTTGGAGCACTGGTTCGCGCAGCTGCTGCAGGCGCAGGACTCCGACCTGCACCGCGTGATCCAGCACTACGGCCTGGACATGTCGGTGATTGCCAAGGACATGACGGCGGCGCTCGACCGCTTGCCGCGCGGCGCCACCGCCATCAGCGACTTTTCTCCGCACATCGAGAACGCCATCGAGCGCGCATGGACCTACGCCACGCTGCAGTTCGGCGAGGCGCAGGTGCGCACCGGCTACATCCTGGTCGGCATGCTGAAGACGCAGAGCCTGCGCAACCCGCTCTTCGGCTTGTCGAAGCAGTTCGAGAAGGTGAAGGTCGAGGACCTGGCCGACAACTTCGTGAAGATCTGCGACCCTTCGCCCGAGTCGCAGATGCGCGCGCAGGACGGCACCGGCATGGGCAGCGGCGCACCGGGCGAAGACTCCGGCGCCATGGCACCCGCCGCCATGGGCAAGGGCGATGCCCTCAAGAAATTTGCTGTCGACCTGACCGAGAAGGCGAAAAAGGGAGAGATGGATCCGGTGACCGGGCGGGACGAGGAGATCCGCCAGATCGTCGACATCCTGATGCGGCGCCGCCAGAACAACCCGCTGTTGACGGGCGAGGCGGGCGTCGGCAAGACCGCGGTGGTGGAAGGCTTTGCGCAGCGCCTGGCGCGCGGCGACGTGCCGCCGCAGCTCAAGGACGTGAAGCTGCTCACGCTCGACATCGGCCTGTTGCAGGCGGGCGCGAGCATGAAGGGCGAGTTCGAGCAGCGGCTGCGCCAGGTGATCGACGAGGTGCAGAGCTCGCCGACGCCGATCATTCTTTTCATCGACGAGATCCACACGCTGGTGGGTGCCGGCGGCGCGGCCGGCACCGGCGATGCGGCCAACCTCTTGAAGCCGGCGCTCGCGCGCGGCAACCTGCGCACCATCGGCGCGACCACCTGGGCCGAGTACAAGAAATACATCGAGAAGGATCCGGCGCTCACACGCCGCTTCCAGGTGGTGCAGGTGCCCGAGCCCGACGAGGTGAAGGCCATTCTCATGCTGCGCGGCGTGGCCAGCGTGCTCGAAAAGCACCACCGCGTGCAGCTGCTCGACGAGGCCATCGAGGCGGCCGTGAAGCTGTCGCACCGCTACATTCCCGCGCGCCAGTTGCCCGACAAGGCCGTGAGCCTGCTGGACACCGCCTGCGCCCGCGTGGCCGTGTCGCAGCATGCGACGCCGCCCGAGGTTGAAGACTGCATGCGGCGCATCGAGGGGCTGACGGTCGAGCAGGAGATCATCGGCCGCGAGGAGGCCATCGGCATCGATGTGACCAAGCGTGCGGCGCAGGTCAACGCGCTGCTGGCCGAATCGAAGGTGCAGCTCGATGCGCTCAATGGGCGCTGGCAGGAGGAGAAAGGGCTGGTCGACAGGTTGCTTGAACTGCGCAGCAAATTGCGCGCGGGCAGCAAGCCGGTGGACACCGCATCCGCCGAGGGTGATGCGAAGGCCGACGTGCCCCCACCCCAGCCCTCCCCCAGCGGGGGAGGGAGCGAAGATAGGGCCGCACTGCTTGAAGAGCTGCATGCGCTGCAGGCGAAGATCCACGCGGTGCAGGGCGAGTCGCCGCTGATTCTTCCTTCCGTGGATGAGCAGGCGGTGGCCTCGGTGGTGGCGGACTGGACCGGCATTCCCGTCGGCCGTATGGTCAAGAACGAAGTCGAGGCGGTGCTCAAGCTGGCGGACACGCTCAACCAGCGCGTCATCGGCCAGAAGCACGGCCTCGAGATGATCGCGCGCCGCATTCAAACGTCGCGTGCGCGGCTCGACAACCCGCAGAAACCCATCGGCGTATTCATGCTCTGCGGCACCTCCGGCGTCGGCAAGACCGAGACCGCGCTGGCGCTGGCCGAGGCGCTCTACGGTGGCGAGCAGAACATCATCACGATCAACATGAGCGAGTTCCAGGAGGCGCACACCGTCTCCACGCTCAAGGGCGCGCCGCCCGGCTACGTGGGCTATGGCGAAGGCGGCATCCTGACCGAGGCCGTGCGGCGCCGCCCCTACAGCGTGGTGCTGCTCGACGAGGTGGAAAAGGCCCACCCCGACGTGCACGAGATCTTCTTCCAGGTGTTCGACAAGGGTTGGATGGAAGACGGCGAGGGCCGCATGATCGACTTCAAGAACACGATCATCCTGCTCACCACCAATGCCGGCAGCGAACTGGTAATGAGCATGTGCCGCGATCCCGAACTGCTGCCCGATTCCAATGCGCTGGCCGATGCGCTGAAGGCGCCGCTCATGAAGGTGTTCCCGCCCGCGCTCCTGGGCCGCATCGTCACCATTCCCTACTACCCGCTCTCGCCAGACATGATGAAGAAGATCGTCCGTCTGCAATTGGGCCGCATCAAGAAGCGCGTGGAGACCAACCACGGCGTGCCGTTCGAATACAGCGAGGCGGTGGTCGAGCAGGTGGTGGCGCGCTGCCAGGACCCGGAGTCGGGCGGCCGGGTGATCGATGCCATCCTGACCAACACCGTGCTGCCGACCATCTCGGTCGAGTACCTGCAGCGCCTGGCTTCGGGCGGCGAGATCCGCCGCGTGGCCCTGGATGTGAAAGACGCTGATTTCACCTACGCCTTCGATTGAAGCAACACCAAGCATTCCGACATGGCTGAAGAAAAGTTCCACATCAAGAGCGACTCGCCCGCCGTTGACGATCTGATGTTCTGGAGCCTTGCGGGGCACGAGGCGCTGTCGCGCGCTTCGTTCTACGAGCTCACGGTCGTCTCGAAGAACCGGGCAATCAGCGCGACCGACATCCTGGGCCGCGCCTTCGACGTGGTGATCGATTTTGCCGACGCGGACGGCGGCACGCACCAGAGGCACTGCCATGGCCACGCGGTGCGCTTTGTGCGCGTGCATGAGCTCGGACGCCATTTCGAGTACCGGATCACCTTGCGTTCCTGGTTCTGGCTGCTGACCAAGCGGAAGAACTCGCGCATCTTCCAGGTGAAGCCCACCTTGGAGGTGTTCGACGCGACGCTGGACGACAGTCCCATCAAGCGCGTCAAGAAGACCAATGTCGACCAGGTCATCGGCAAGCACGACGCACTGCGCTACTGCGTGCAATTCGAGGAGAGCGACTACAACTTCCTGTCCCGGCTGATGGAGCAGGAGGGCATCCACTACTGGTTCGATGCGCACGACGCCCCCGGAACGATGTTCCTGGCCGACGCCAGCGACATTGCGCACGCGGCACTGCCTGTCAGCGACACGCTCGCGCATGTGGCCGAGCAACGCAGCGAAGCGCGCTTCAACGAGATCAGCCGCTGGGTTTCGGCCACTCGCCTGGATACGGGCAAGTACGCTTCGACCGACAGCAACTTCAAGACGATCAACACGCTGCTCGGCGTCACGGCTGACGGCTCCGACGATTGCGAACTCGCCGATTTCGAAAGCTTCGAGTTTCCCGGAGGTTATTTCCACAAGGAAACGTCCGAGGTCGTCGGGGCGGTTCGCCGCGACGAGTTGATCGGCCGCCGCGAGCGGCACTGGGCCATGACTGCATGGCCCGACGTGGCCGCGGGTCGCAGCTTCAAGTTCGAGGGCGACCCCGACGGCACGCGCGACGGCGAATACACCATCGCGGCCTGCACGTTCTTCGTGAGCCATCCGGGCTATGAGGGCCTTGACCAGGCCCCGCAGCCGCAGGCCGTGGCGGAGTTGCTGCGCGCGGTGCTGGCCGACGATCCGCCCAACATGGAGAACCTGGCCATCATCCAGGACCTGTTCGAAAGCTCGCCCCAACTGCGTGGCAACGGACGCGATGCCAGCGTCTTCGTGGCAACGGTCATGCCGCAGGCCATGCCCTACCGGCCGCCTCGCCTGACGCCGACCGTACGGATGCCCGGCTTGCAGTCGGCCATCGTGGTGGGCCCCAAAGGCCAGGAGAACGAGCCCTATGTCGATGAGTTCGGCAGGGTCAAGGTCCACTTCCACTGGGACCGCTACGACGAGAGCGACGAGAAGTCCACTTGCTGGGTGCGCGTGTCCCAGCCTTGGGCGGGAAAGAACTGGGGCGGCTATTTCATGCCGCGCATCGGGCAGGAGGTACTGGTCGACTTCCTGGAGGGCAATCCGAACCGCCCGGTGATCGTGGGCCGGGTCTACAACGACGACCAGCCGATTCCCTACCAGTCGCCCACGCAAAGCGGCTTCAAGACCCGGTCGACGCCCAAGGGAGGCTCGGGGAACTACAACGAGATCATGTTCGAGGACAAGAAAGGCGCCGAGAACATCAACATCCATGCCGAGCGCAACATGTCGCGCTCGGTGGAAGCGGACGACTCGACCACCGTCGGCCACGACCAGAGCGTCACGGTCGAGAACGACCGGACGGTGCACACCATCGGCAACGAGAAGCGCGAGGTCGACAAGGACCAGCGCAACATCGTTCACCAGCACCAGCACACCAACGTGACCTGGTGCCAGTACAACAACATCGGCCAGCACCAGCAGAACATCATCGGCGACAAGGGGCAGTTCAACCAGATCTCCGGCAAGGTCGACATGATCATCGGCCAGACCTTGAACACCAACGTCACCGGCGCCATGACACAGCACTCCGCCTCGCTGGCGCTGACCTCCGGACCGGTGACGATGGGGGTGGGTTCGCTGGCGATCACTTCCTCCGGCAACATCAGTGTGGCTTCTGCCTCCGACCGGAAGGACACCACCGGCGGCAGCCACCTGATAGCCGCAACTTCCGGCGTCAAGATCGTGAGCGCGGGCGATGTGGACCTGATGTCCTACGCGAACATCAACCAGACCTCGACAGGCTCCAACACGACCGTTCTCGGGTCGAACAGCAGCGGTTATCTCGGCATGTCCAACGAAGCCAACATGGGCCTGGCGACCAGCACCTTCCTGGGTCTGCAGATGGGCAACTTCATGGGCGCCTCGATCGACAACGCCCTGGCCATCAGCATGGAGAACTGCGCGGGTCTGCGCATGGGCAACATCGGTGCGCTCGACCTCAGCCTGTCCGCCTTCGACGTCGACTCGACCGGCATCAAGGTCGTCAATCCGGGAGCGGGGGGCGGCGCGGGGGCGGGCGCCATGGTGGCGGTGTCGGCGCTGGCCGGCCTGGGTGCGGCCGTGATGGGCGGCGTCGGAGTGGCCGCAACGCTGCAGCAATATGCCGATGCGGCGAAGGCGCTGCGCGACACGGCCGCCGAACTCAACGACATGCCGGTGCTGCAAGCCAAGCTGAACGAAATGGCGTCGGCGGCGGATCGCAGGCTTCGCCAGGGGCGCGCGGGCGCTGGCGCTGCGGTCGGTGCGTTGGTCGGCGGTGTTTTGGCGGGCCCGGGCGGCGTGGCGATCGGTGCGGGAGTGGGCGCCGCCGCCGGCGACGCGGTCTTGCCCGCCACCGTCGCAACGCCGCCCAGTCCGCCGGCTCCGCACGAGGCCCCCAGGGTGGCCCCCACGCAGCCGACACCGCCGACCGCGCCGGGTGAACCCGGCCCGTCGAAAGGCGGAACGGGCGGCGGTTCGGGAGCCGGCTGATGCAGGTCTACAAGCCGCTGTCGCTGGGGCTGCTCAGTCGCGCCGTCGAGTACCGCAAGCGCTTCGGACTGTGCCTGAGCGGCTTCCTGCACCTGCCCTTCGATCAAGGCGAAACTGGCCGGATCTGGGGCGAGCAATCGCTGTGGAACTTTGTGGCGGGCGAGATGGCCGCCCCCCTGCTCGACGAGGGCATTGCCAAGCTCACGCCGGAATTCCTGGTGCATGGCCATGCGTATCCGGGGCCCGAGGCGACGCAGGGGTGTGCCGTGCGGGTGCGCCTTGGTGGCACTGAAAAAACCGTCCTCGCTTTTTCCAACCGGTATTGGGACGGCGATGCGCCCAAGGTGGTGCCCGCTGCCGGCGAGCCGATCCCCCTGAGCTGGGACAAAGCCTACGGCGGGCCGGACTACCCGCTCAACTCGGTGGGCGCGGGACGTGTCGAGACCCAGGGACGGCGCTGGCTGCCGAACCTGGAACTGCCGCGTTCGCGCGTGCTCACGCCGCGTTCGGAAGTGATTCCCGCCGGCTTCGGCCCGCTCGAGAGCGTGCATCCGCAGCGCGTGAAGTACCGGGGTACCTATGACAACAGCTACCTCCAGGCGCATTCGCCCGGCTTCCCCCCCGACCTCGACTGGAAGCATTTCAACCTTGCGCCCAGCGACCAGTGGCTGGCGACGCCGCTGAAGGGAGACGAGCCCTTCGCCCTGGACAACCTGCATCCGACGCTAAGCCGCATCGAGGGCCGGTTGCCGGCGCTGCGCGTGCGGATGTTCGTGAACTACAACCTGGCCGGCGGCGGCGGCGGCGGCGGCGGCGGCGGCTCGCAGCGGCAAAAACTGCGCGAAGTACCGATGCGGCTCACCACGGTGTGGTTCTTTCCGCACGCACAGCGCATGGTGCTGGTCTTCCACGGCATGGCGGAGTGCACGGAGGACGACGGCAGCGACATTGCCGCCGTGCTCGGCGGAGTGGAGCGGCTCGGCGAGCCGAAGGACGACGCCCACTACATGGACGTGCTGGCGCGCCGGAGCGACCCGGTGGAAGGCGGTATAGAGGCATTGAACGACGCCGACCTGCTGCCGGACGGCATCGACATGACGGATCCCGCAAGCGAGCAGATGCAGGAGGCCTTCAGGATGGACGGCCTTCAAGGCGACGCGCAGCGCCGCCGTGCCGAGATGGAGATCCAGCTCGCGCGCGAGGCCGCCGTGGCGCAGGGCAAGGACCCCGACGCGCTCGGCCTGCAGCTCACGCCGCAGGAGAAGACACCGTCCATGGCCGAACTGCCGGCCTACATCAAGACCAAGCGCGAGGAAGCGCGGGTGCAGCAATGGGCCGGCATCGAGCGGATCGCCGACGAGCTGAAACGCGCCATGGACCTGGAAGACGCGGGCAAGGTCGACCTGAGCAAGCTGGCGCATCGCGGACCTCCGCGATACAACGCCGACCTGCACATGGCCGAGCTGATGGCGATGGCCCAGCGCAGCCAGGGTGCCGTGTTCGATGCGGCCGCGGTCGAGCGCAAGCTGGGCCAACGCGAAGCGGTGGAACGGGCCCGCTACCTGCAAAGTGCCCATCTGCAGCCGCCCGCGCATGCCCTGCACGGCCAGGCCGCCGTCGACGGCCGCACGCAGCTGCGGTGGATGCTCGAGCATGGATTGCGCAACATGCCGGGCATCGATCTCACGGGGGCCGACCTGTCGTCCTTGGACCTGCGGGACGTGAACTTCACCGACGCCTGGCTCGAGAGCGCCAACCTTCAAGGGGCCAATATATCGGGCGCCTGCTTCCAGCGGGCGGTGCTGGCGCATGCGAAGCTTGACAAGGTGGTGGCGATCGGCACCGACTTCACGGCGGCCAACCTCGGGCACGCTACGTTGACCGATGCCGTGCTGGACGACGCCAAGCTGGTCGGCACCATGCTGAGCGGCTGCAACCTGGCGGCCACCCAGCTCAGGGGGGCGAACGTCGCGGCGGCCCAACTGCTGGACACCACGTGGGGGGTGGCGGACTGGAGCCGCGTCCAAGGCCCGCAGTCGTTCTTCTACAAGCTGAAGCTGCAGGGGCTGCAGCTCACCGAGGCTGAACTCTCCGGCAGCAATTTCGTCGAGTGCGACCTGGGCGGTGTCGACCTCCGAGGCGCACGCCTGAGCGCCGCCACGTTCCTCCAATGCAACCTGGCCGGCGCGCGGCTCGAAGGCGCACAGCTGGACGGCGCCGTGTTCGCCAAGGGCTGCTCGCTCGCGGGCGCCGACCTGTCGCAGGCGAGCCTGCGAAACGCCAACCTGGCGGAGGTCGACCTGAACGGCGCCAAGCTCGTCGAGGCGCAGCTGGCGGGCGCACATTTGTCCCTGGCGCAGCTCAATGGCTGCGACGCGCGGCTCGCAAACCTCGAAGGCGCGCTGCTTCGCCGGACCGTGCTGGCCCGGGCGCGGCTGGCGGGCGCCAGCTTCAAGGACGCCGTGCTCCAGCATGCCGACCTGCGCAGCGCCGACCTGCGCCAAGCCAACCTGTTCGGCGCCGACCTGTCGCGAACCAAGCTCGATGCCGACGTGCGCTTTGACGGCGCGCTGCTCGAGCGGGTTCGCACCTGGCCACGGCTGTCGCCCGCCCAGCAGGCGCAATACGCAGCGGAGCGACCGCTGTGAAAGCCGAGACGCTTTCCTTCGCCGTCAGCATGGGTGAGCCCATCGACGGCCTGAAGCTGGCCAAAGGGCAGTTCGCCCGCACTTTCCTTGGCGGGGGGGTGTTCACCCAGGCGCATCTGCAAGAGGCGGACTTCCGGGAGTCGGACCTGCGCGAGAGTGTGTTCGATCAATGCACGCTCGATGGCGCCATGTTCGCCGGCGCCAACCTGCGCCGTGCCGTGTTCAATCGCTGCAAGCTCGACCATGCGGATTTTCGCGGCGCCAATCTGCATGGCGCCACCTTCAGCGAATGCCAGCTGCCTCATGCCCAGTTTGCCCAGGCGTGGCTGGGCATGGCGACGGTATCGCGCTGCAAGCTCGACCACGCCAGCCTGGCCGGTGCCGACCTCGAAGCGGCAACGCTGACCGAGTCGTCCCTGCTCGACGTCAACGCGGACGACACCCACTGGAAACACACCACGGTGCTGCAGTGCAACCTGGCGCAGTTAACGTGGGCACGCGCCCGAATGACGCGCAGTTCCTTCATCAAGAGTGCGATGCGCGGCCAATCGTTTGCGGGGCTGGTGCTCGACGGATGCCAGTTTTCATCCGCGGACCTGACAGGCGCCGGCTTCGGCGGCGCTTCGATCCGCCAGTGCAACTTTCAAAGCGCGCTGATCGCCGGCGCCGATTTCTCGCGTGCCTCCGGCGTATACGTCGTGTTTTGCGAGGCCCAGGGCGAACGCGCGAACTTCACCGGGGCAAAGCTGCGGCAGTCGCTGTTCACGGCGGGCCAGTTTCAAGGCGCATGCTTCGACGAGGCCGACCTGTATCAATGCCACTTTGCGAATGCTCGCCTGGCGGGCGCCAGCATGGCCGGGGCCGAGCTCACCTACGCCGATTTCCGCCACGCCGACTTGACCGGCGCCGACCTGCGCCGGGCCACCTTGCTGCGCGCCTGCCTGCACGCCAGCGCGACAGAGAACGCCCGCATGACGGACCGCGGCCGCGCGCTCGAAACCGATCCCGAACTGGCCAAGGCCGAACGCTGGGCCGTGGCCGCGTGACGGTAGCGCCAGCCGAACATCACATGCTCCAAGGAGATATTCCATGACACACAGCGGCACAGTCTCCGCAGTCCGCAAGCGCACCGCCGAGCTCGGCGGCATGCCGGCCGGAGCGATGCTCGCCCAGCATTGCGTCGGCTTGGTCGTCGCCTGCGATGACGAGGGCTTCACCATCGCCAGCGGTTCCCAGCGCGTGCGCGGCCGGCGGGCGGTCAGTTGCCTGCTGGAGCCTTGCGTCGGCGATACCGTGGCCGGCCTGCTGGTGGCGCCCGAGGAACTGTGGGTGGTTGCCGTGCTCCAGCGCGAGGACGGCGTGGCGCATGTGCTACGTTGCCACGGACCGACGCGCCTGCAAGTGGATGGCGGCGCGCTGACGCTCGCCGCGCGCGAGCTGGCAGTGGCGGCCGACAGTTTTTCGGTGCGCGCGGCGACAGCCAGGTTCGCGCTGGACGACACGCAGTGGATCGGGCAGAAGCTGCACTTCATCGGCAGCACCGTGAAGTTCGTCGGCGCCGTGTTCTCCACGGTCTTCGAACGAGTGGCCCACTTCAGCAAGAGCCATGTGCGGACCACGGAAGGTATCGATCGCGTGCAGGCGACGCACATCGAATGCGAGGCGGAACAGCTGGCCCGCATTTCCGGGCAGCACCTGCTCTTGAACGGGCAAGATCTGGTGAAGGCGCGCGGCGGCCAGATTCACTTCGGCTGAGCCGGGTACTTCATCTCAAGCGGAGTCCGACATGTTCGCCAACTGCCAGATGATGGGAACCGATATGGGCTTTCCCGACGTGTGCATCACGCCGGCCGCGCCGTCGCCCATTCCCGTTCCTTACCCAAACATCGCAATGGGGCCGATGGCGATTCCCAACTGCCCCACGGTCCTGCTCATGGGCATGCCGGCGCACAACCTCGGCACGACCATTCCGATGACCAACGGTGACAATGCCGGCGTCATGATGGGCGTGGCCTCGGGCACGGTGATGGGGCCGAGCCGCCATGTCACGGCGGCCTTCACCGTGCTGATCTGCGGCATGCCCGCCACGCGGCTGACCAGCGTGTCGATCCAGAACAGCACCAACTGCCCCGGCGTGCGCGTGGTTCCGAGCCAGGCGCTGGTGCTGCTGCTGTCACCCTGAAACCGGGCGCCGCCACGGCACGCCGGTTGCCGGTGCGCCTGACCAAGGATGAGTGAGAAGGGAACGGAAAGGAGAGAGGCTCATAGCCGAACGCCATGGCCGATCACGGGTTTCGTATCGAAAGCGATTCGCCCGCCAATGGCGAGTTGATGTTCTGGCGCATCGTCGGCCACGAGGCCCTGGCGCGCCCCTCGACCTACGAACTCACAGTGCTCTCGAAGAACCGGACGCTCGATGCCAAGGACATCCTCGGCCGCGCCTTCGACCTGGTGATCGAGTTCGAGGACGCCGAGGGCGGCCTGCACGAGCGCCATTGCCAGGGCCATGCGGTGCGCTTCGAGCGCGCGGGCCACGTGGGGCGCCATTTCGAATACCGCATCGGCCTGCGCTCGTGGTTCTGGCTGCTCACCAAGCGCAGCAACTCCCGCATCCTGCAGGACAAGAAGGTGCTGGAGGTGCTCGACGCGGTGTTCGAGGACAGCCCGATCAAGCGCTTCAAGAAGACCAAGGCCGACAACGTCATCGGCACCCACAACCCGCGGCGCTACTGCGTGCAGCACCAGGAAAGCGACTACCAGTTCATCTCGCGGCTGCTCGAGGACGAAGGCATCTACTACTGGTTCGACGCGCACGACGCGCCGGGTACCATGCACCTGTCGGATGCGAGCGACATCGCACACGACAAGCTCCCGGTGGAGGGCACCTTGCGCCATGTCACGAGCGACGCGAGCGAGGCACGCCACAACGAGATCTCGCGCTGGGTCAGCGCGCGCCAGTTCGACACCGGAAAATACGCCTCGCGGGACAGCGACTTCAAGGCGATCAAGAAGAAGCTCGAAGCCGCGGGCGGAGAACCCGACAAGCACGAGCTGGCCGAGTTCGAGGCCTTCGAATTCGCGGGCGGCTATTTCTCGGGCAGCGACGCGGATGACAAGGGCAAGCTGCGCGGCGAGGAGATAGGCGCACGGCGCCAGCGCCACTGGGCCCTCACTGCATGGCCCGACGTGGCCGCCGGGCGCAGCTTCACATTCGAAGACGACCCCGACGGCACGCGCGACGGCGACTACATCATCGCCGCCTGCACTTTCGCGGCGAGCCATCCGGGCTACGAGGGCATCTCTCATGACGAGCCGAAGATGCCGTTGGAACGGGTGCTGCGCGACGCGCTGGCCGACGACGCAGTGAACGCGGAGGCATTGCCGGCGCTGGAGGCGCTGATTGCGGGGGCCCCGGCGCTGCGCAGCGGCGCACAGGGAACCAGTGCCTTTCTGCTGACCGCCATTCCGGTGGAAGTGCCGTTCCACCCGCCCCGGCTCACGCCGCGCGTTGTCATGCCGGGGCCGCAGTCGGCCATCGTGGTGGGGCCCGCCGGCGAAGAGATCCATGCCGACGACTTCGGCCGCGTGAAGGTGCACTTCCACTGGGACCGCTACGACAAGAGCAATGAGAAATCCACCTGCTGGGTGCGCGTGTCGCAGCCGTGGGCCGGCAAGGGCTGGGGCGGCTACTTCATTCCGCGCATCGGTCAGGAGGTGATCGTCGATTTTCTGAACGGCGATCCGGACCGGCCGATCATCGTGGGCCGCGTCTACAACGACGACCAGCCGATTCCGTTCGGCTCGCACACGCAGAGCGGCTTTCGCACGCGCTCCACGCCCAAGGGCAGTGCGTCGAACTGCAACGAGTTCCGCTTCGAGGACAAGAAGGGCTCCGAGCAGGTGTACCTGCATGCCGAGAAGAACCATGACATCGAGGTCGAGAACGATGAGACGCACTGGGTCGGCCACGACCGCACCAAGACCATCGACCACGACGAGACCACGCACGTCAAGCACGACCGGACCGAGACGGTGGACAACAACGAGACCATCACCGTGCACGGACAGCGCACGGAAACGGTGGACAAGAACGAGACCATCACGATCCATCAGAACCGCACGGAGACGGTGGACCTGAACGAAACCATATCCATCGGGAAGAACCGCTCGATCACCGTGGGCGCCAGCGAGACCGCGACCGTGGCGCTGCAGCGCACGCACAGCGTGGGCATCAACGAGACCATCAGCGTGGGCGCCGCGCAAGAGATCACGGTGGGCGCGATGCAGGCGGTGACGGTGGGAGCGAGCCAGACGGTCAACGTGGGCGCGAACCAGTCGAGCAGCATCGGGGCGAACCGGTCGGTGGAAGTGGGGTCGAACCTGTCGACGGACGTCGGTGCGGACGAGTCGCGCAGCGTGGGCGCTGGGCGAAAGACCAGCGTGGGCAAGGACGATTCGCTCACCGTCGGCAAGAACCTCGTCATCAGCGCGGGCGATTCGATCTCCATCACGACAGGCAGCGCCAGCATCACGATGAAGAAGGACGGAACCATCGTCATCAAGGGCAAGGACATCACGATCGACGCCTCGGGAAAGATCAACGCGAAGGCGAGCAGCGACATCGTGATGAAGGGCTCGAAGATCCTGCAGAACTGAAATCACCGACGGAGGACCGACCATGAGCGGTAGAGATCTGATCGACATCGAACTGCAATGTGCACCGGCCGGTGCGCAGTGGAACGCCATCGTGACCGGCGAACTGATTGCCATGGCGGACGAAGGGCGCACGCCCCTTGTCATGTTTCCGGGGCAGCCCGGCACCGCGGCCGTGCGCGCGCGCAGCGTGGTGGATCTTCACGGCGCCCACATCGGGAGAGCCGTGGTCCTGATGTTCGAAGGGGCCGATCCGCGGCGCCCGATCGTGATGGGCGTGCTTCGCGGGGAAGAGGGCTGGCCGCTCGACGTACGGCCGGCGCAGGTGGAGGTCGACGCCGACGGTGAACGGATGGTCCTGAGCGCGCGCGAGCAGATGGTCCTGCGCTGCGGCAGGGCCAGCATCACGCTGACGCGCGCAGGCAAGGTGCTGATCCACGGGAGCTACGTGCTGAGCAAGTCGACCGGTGTGAATCGCGTCAAGGGCGGCGCGGTGCAGATCAATTGACCGGGGAAGCGGCATGGACGTCGTCAACGCCACCGGAATGACCGTCGGCTACACCATGGGGGTGGAGCCCACGGGGCGCGAATTGCTCGTGGTGGTGGTGAAGGGGACCTTCGCCATCCCGCACGACGGCGGCGTTGCGCAACTTCATGCGACGCAGCTGCCGCTGATCACCGCCGATACATTCACCGGGGCACCCGGGTACTCCGCGCCTGCGGAAGAGGTCGACTTTGCGCCCCGCAAGCACCGGTGCGATGTGCTGGTGTCGGGCTGCGCCCACGCGCCGCACGGCGAGCCTGTGGAGCGCGTGCCGGTCGGCGTTCGCGTGGGGAACTGGAAGAAGGTTTTCTCGGTCGTCGGCGACCGTTGCTGGTGCGCCGGGCTGTCGGGCTTCCGCGCATCGCCGCCGCGCCCCTTCCTGGCACAGCCGATCTCCTATGACGTGGCATTTGGCGGCGTCGATGAGCGACATGAAGATCCGGCTCGGCACGCCGCCTTCATGGCCAACCCGGTGGGATGCGGTTGGCATCGGAACCTGCAGGTCGGCCTGGTCGACGGTGCGCCGCTGCCGAACACGGAAGAACTCGACCGGCCGGTCGATGCGCCGGATGGCAACTTTGCGCCAATGGCGCTCGGCCCGCTCGGAAGGGGGTGGGCCGGAAGGCTGCCTTATGCCGGAACCTACGACCAGGACTGGATCGACAACGTCTTTCCGTTCTTGCCGGCCGACTTCCAGGAGGCCTACTACCAGGCCGCGCCGCTCGACCAGCAGATCGATTTTCCGCACGGCGGCGAAGAGGTGGCACTCGCCAACCTGACGCCGGAGGGCCACACGAGGTTCAGGCTGCCGGCGCGCGAGGTGCCTGTCACCTTCTTTCGGCGCAAGGGCGGGCACGAGGCCACGCGCGCGGTGCTCGACACCATCGCCATCCACGCCGACCGCGGCTACATGACGCTCGCCTGGCGCAGCACGCTGCCGCTCAGGAAGAACATGTTCGAGATCTCCAACATCCTGGCCGGCACCATGTCGAGCGGCTGGTGGCGTGCACGCGAGCTCGGCAAGGCCTGGCATCCGTCGCTGGGTGCGCTGGTGCGCGGCCGGCGCGAAGAGACGGAGGACGCACCATGAGCGCGATGCCGGTCGTGGTCAGCAGAACGGGCATGGTGACGGGTGTCGGGCTCGACGCGCCGGCGAGCTGCGCGGCGATCCGCGGCGCCATCGACAATTTCCAGCAGACCGCATTCAGGGATAGGCGCGGCGAGTGGATCATGGGATGCGAGGTGCCGCTCGAGTATCCGTGGCGGGGCGAAAAGAAGCTCCTGATGATGGCGGCGCGCGCGATCGAGCAATGCCTGGACGGATTCGACGAAGCCGCCTGCGCGGCCACGCCGCTGCTGCTGTGCCTTGCGGAGACCGGGCGGCCCGGACGGATCGTCCAGGATGACGTGCGCTTCTTCGAGGCGCTGCAGGACGAACTGGGTTTCAGCTTTCATGCGCACTCTGCCGTCATCGCGCAAGGCCACGTCTCGGCGGCCGTCGCGCTGAACCGGGCCAGGCAGCTCATCGGTGCTTCGGCGGCCGCGCAGGTCCTGGTGGCTGCGAGCGACAGCCTGCTCGCGGCCGGGGCGCTGGCCGATTGCGAAGCGCGGGACCGGCTGCTGACGAGCGAGAACTCCGACGGATTCATTCCCGGCGAAGGCGCGGCGGCATTGCTCGTTGAACCGCTGCGTACGCAGCCCTGGGGGCAGCTGGCATGCCGGGGCATCGGGTTCGCCATCGAGGAGGCCCACATCGATTCCGGGGAGCCGCTCCGCGCCGACGGCCTGACGGCGGCCATCAAGCAGTCTTTGCAGGACGCCGGCTGCAACGAGAGTGTTCTGGCTTTCAAGATCATCGACGCCTCGGGCGGGCAGTACGCATTCAAGGAGGCCACGCTGGCATTCGGCCGCATCGACCGCACCAGGCGCACGGAGTTCGATGTGTGGCATCCGGCGGATTGCATCGGCGAGGTGGGCGCGCCCATCGGCCTTGCAATGGCCGCGGTGCTGAAGGTGGCCTGCGAGAAGGCGTATGCCAAGGGGAGCAGCGTGCTCCTGCACCTGGGGAACGACGACGGCAAGCGCGCCGCAATGGTCTTCTCCTGGTATGCGGCGGGAGGCTGAAAGTGGCCAACCAAGTGTTTGCCAATGGAAGGGAAGTGGCGTGCAAGGCCGGGGCCGGCAAGACGATATGCGCCGTGCCCGACGTGTGCATGACGCCGCCGGAGAATCCCGCGACGCCGCCAGGCGTTCCGGTGCCCTACCCCAACACCGGCCTGGCCTCCGACACGACGGACGGCAGCCGCACGGTGCAGATTTCCGGCCAGGAAATCATGCTGAAGAACAAGTCCTACTTCAAGACCTCGTCGGGCGACGAGGCCGGAAGCGCGGCGAAGAAGGGGGTGATCAGCAGCAAGAACAAGGGCAAGGTGTATTTCATCGACTGGTCGATGGACGTGAAGTTCGAGGGCGAGAACGCGGTGCGCCATCTCGACAAGACCACCAACAACCACGGCAGCCCGACTGCCAACGAATCGATCCCGTGGCCCTTCGTGGATTCGATGGCGGATGGCGATATCGACAAGAAGGCATGCGACAACGACAAGGCACGCGAAAAAAGGGCCTGCGCGGACTACAAGCCGGCCAAGAAGGACGGCAAGGATGTTTGCGCCGAGACTGGACTCGCAGGCGATTTCGCTTCCATCAAGGGCGACCTGCCGGGCGCCGCGAAGAAGGCCAGCGAGAACGAGTGCGCCTCGGCGCGCCGCTGCAGGCTGGTGCCATACCAGGCATCACCCCCGGTTGAGGACGGCATCAAGGGTTGCTGCCCCGCACAGACTGGCGACCACATCGTTCCGAAGAGCTCGTTCTTCGAGGACCGCTACGGCGGGCAGTTCATGGCGGGGTGGGAGGCGTACAAGATGGAAGCGGCCCCATGCATGTGCACGGAAGGAGGCAGCTGCTCGGGAACCCACGGCCTTCGCCACACGCACCACAAAACCACGTCGGCCGTGCCGCACGGGACTTTCCAGTCGTTCGACAAGGAGGTCACCCACTGTGCCGCGGGCGCGAAGGCGGTCGCGCCGCATTGCGACCAGAAATGCATCGAGGCCCAGTTGAAGGAAGGGCACAAGAAACTCGGCGACAGGAGCAAGGACGTCAAGCATTCGTCGACTGGCAAGACGGATATCGAACACTACTCATCGCTGCAGTCCACCATCAACACCACGGCCGGCAAGCTGGGCCTGCCGTTGCCATGACCACATGGAGTTCTTATGGCCGAACGAGTTTCCAACTCACGTGAGTTCGTGCGGGGCGCGGCGCGCTTCGGGGATCTGGTCTATGTCATCAGCCAGATGAAGAAACTGCTCGAACAGGACATCCCGCATGTGAGCCTGGTGGGGCTCTACAAAGGCGCTTGGGGGGATGCCTTCAACACAACGTGGAACGCCACGGCGATTGCAGTGGCGAAGCTGCCGTCGGAAAAGGTAATTCTCATCGGCGAGGACGGCGACGTCAGCACCTACGTGGGCGGGCGGCGCGAAGACGAGACGATCGATCCTCGGCCCGTCATGGTGCGCAATGCGCGCGAGATCGATGGCCTCGTCTATGCGTGCGGCAGCAAGCGTCAGGTCTTCAGGCGTGTCGGGGAGAGGCAATGGACCGATATGAGCGCTCCGCTGGCCGCGCAAGCCGAAGTGTTCGGATTCGAGGCACTCGACGGCTACGCGGCAGATGAAATCTATGCTGTGGGATGGGGCGGGGAAATCTGGCATTACGACGGGGCGGCGTGGACGCAATGCGGCAGTCCGACGAATGTCATTCTCACCGCCGTGTGCTGCGCAGGCGACGGTACCGTGTATGTGGCCGGGCAAGGCGGTGTGCTGATCAGCGGGCGTGGCGATGCCTGGGCACCAACAGCCTGGGAGGACGAGGTAACGGCCGACTTTTGGGATCTGCGCTGGTTTCAGAACAGGTTGTATGTAGCAACCACATCGGGGCTATACACATTGGACGCCAACCGGCTGGTTCCGGTCAGTTTCGGCGCCATGGGGCCGGTCACCGGCTACAACCTCAGCACGGCGCAAGGCGTGATGTGGTCCGTCGGAAAGGCGGATGTAGCCTCGTTCGACGGCACGACATGGCAGAAATACGATTGACGATCCTCCCGTGACGATCGTTGTTTCTCCGCGCGGCACGGCCGCCGCAATCCCTCTCCTCGTGACGCGCCACGCCGAAGAGTCCGCGCTGCTTTGCAACCAGCGCTTCTTTCTCACAGGCTCCGCCCACACCAGGCTTCACCACCTGCGCCGCCTCGATGATCGGATCGCCGCGCATCTCGATGGCCTCGTGGTGGCGCGCGACGGCGGCAGCAGTGCGTGCGACGAAGCGCTGGCAAGGGCAGGGCGGGGCGAGGTGTTCGCCGCCGCGGCGTTGGCGCTCGCCAACCACGACATTCCACGGCTGGAGCGTCTGCTGGCCGTGGCCGAACGCCTGCCCGATGTGCGCGACGCTCTCGTTCTTGCCGGCGGCTGGGCTTCCGCGGAATCGCTGCGGGGTATCGCGAGGGACCTGCTCGATTCGCCTCATCCGTTTCACCGCAGCGTCGCCATTGCCGCCTGCGACCTCCACATGGTCGACCCCGGCGAGATGCTGCACGCGGCCGTTGTCGATGCCGACGCGGCGCTGCGCGCGCAGGCGCTGCGTGCCGCGGGCGAGTGCGGCAGGCGCGATCTCGTGCCGGCCTGCCTTGGCGCGCTTGCCGACGGCGACGCCGATTGCCGCTTCTGGGCCGCCCGCTCGGCCGTGCTGCTCGGCGAACGGCACCGGCCTGTCCGCGCCCTGCACGATGCAACCCTGCTTGCGCAAGCGCCTCACGGTGCGCAGGCTTTCTCGCTGCTTTTCAAGCTTGCGACCCCGGCGCAGGCCGCACCGCTGCTGGCGGAGCTGCTCGACAAGCCGCCGCATGTGCGGGATGCGGTTCGCGGTGCCGGCACGGTGGGCGACCCGCGTGCCGTGCCCTGGCTGATCTCGCTCATGAACGAGCCGCGGCTCGCGCGCCTGGCGGGCGAAGCGTTCAGCACGATCACCGGGCTGGACCTTGCCTGGTTGGATCTCGAGCGCAAGCCCCCGCAGGATTTCGAATCCGGACCCGGGGATGACCCCGAGGACGACAGCGTAGCCATGGACGAGGACGATGGATTGCCCTGGCCCGACGCCGCAAGGATCCGCGCATGGTGGGACGCCAATGCAAGCGGCTTCCCTCCCGGCGAACGCTGCTTCATGGGCGCGGCGCCGTCCGAGGCGCATTGCGTCGCCGTGCTGAAGACCGGCGGCCAGCGCCAGCGCGTGGCGGCCGCCGAGTACCTTTGCCTGATTCGCCCGGGCAGCAAGCTCTTTCCCACGGCAGCGCCGGCATGGCGCCAGCAGCGCTGGCTCGATGCCCTGAAAACCTGAGCGAGCCCGCATGGCTGCCAAATACACCCTCGTCCTGCTCTCCATCGCATTCCTTTCCGCGGCCGGACTGCGCTACGCGAAAGGTCGCACGGCACGCGATCTGGACATCCGCACATGGCTCTTCATCGCGCTCGTCTTCAGCGGCGCCGCAGCCTGGCTGCAATGGCATACCTCTTAAGGCGAGATTGCCAATCCGCCCTACGGAATGAATACTCCTTCTGAGTTTTTTCGCCCGTGCGCGCACGGGCTGCTTTCGAGCGTAGAGGGGCATGGAGCCCCGGGGGCCGATTCATGATTCATATCGCTGTCATCACCCGGCAAGGCGCCCCGGCGGGGCAGGCCATTGCCGCCGATTTCGGCCCCAACGGGGGCACCATCGGACGTGCGGACACCAACACGCTGGTGCTCGTCGACCCCGACCGCACGGTCTCGCGCGTGCATGCGCAGGTGCTGTGCCGCGACGGCCAGTATTTCGTCATCGACCGGGGCAGCAATCCGATGCAATGCAACGGCGTGCCGCTCGGCTCCGGCAAGGAAGCACCGCTTGCCGACGGCACGCAACTCGTGGTGGGCAGCTTCGAGCTTCGTGTGCGCGCGATGGCCGGTGCGGCAGCTCCTTCGCTCGCCGTGCCCAACACGGCAATGAAAGCATCCGTGCCCGCATCGGCGGCAGCAGCATCGAGCGACGATCCTTTTGCCGACCTGCTCGCGGGCCTTGCGCCGCCGCCTGCACCGGCCGCCGCGGCCAAGGCATCGCCGTCCGTTGCTGCCGAGTCCGCCGCTTCGTTGTTGTTTGCCGACCCGATGCAGAACGGGTCGGCGCAGATCGACCCGTTCGCCAATCTGCTGGGGCCGGAGCCTTCGTCGGCGCCCGCAACCGGGCTTGGCGCGCTGGACGACTTTTCCGACCTCGGCGCGCCGCCCGCGAGCGGCAAGGCCGCGGGCATCGACGACCTGTTCGGCGGTATGGGCGGTGGGGGCGGCATCGGCGGCGATCCGCTCTCGCTTTCTCCGCTGGCGGACCCGCTGCTGCAGCCCAACACGGCGTCCGATGCCGATCCGATGGCTGCGCTGCAGCGCGCCGCGCCGGCCACGCCGGTACCGCGTGCGGACCATCTGCCGATCGATCAGTTCGGCTTCACCCCGCCGAGGGCGATCGACGCACCGCGGCCGCAGCTGCCGCAGTTCGACGACATCACGGGCCAGCCGATCCGCATCAGCGGGCCCGAGGTCTCTCCCGGCGGATCGATCGAACCGCCGGGGCTGCTGAAGCCGCTTTCGCCACCTCCGGCGCCTCTGCCGCCCCTCGTGCGACCACAGCCGCAGATCGCGCCGGCGCCGGCCGACAGGGCGGCACCCGCAGTGCAGCGCACCGCCTCCGACGACGAGCTGCTGGCCGCCTTCCTGCGCGGCCTGGGCAGCACCCACCAGGCGCCCGGGACACTCACGCCGGGCCTCATGGAGCGCATCGGCACGATTCTTCGCGGCGCCACGGAAGGCACGCTGCAGCTGCTGCTCACGCGCCAGGAGTTCAAGCGCGAAGTGCGGGCAGAGGTCACCATGATCGCCTCGCAAGCCAACAACCCGCTCAAGTTCTCGCCCACCGTGGAAGTGGCGCTTGCGCACCTGCTGGGTCCGGGCGTGCGTGGCTTCATGCAGCCGGAGGCGGCGATGCGCGATGCGTACAACGATCTGCGGGCCCACCAGTTCGGCGTGATGGTGGGCATGCGCGCGGCGCTCGCGCACGTCATCGCGCGCTTCGAGCCTGAAGAGCTCGAGAAGAAGATCACGTCCAGGTCCGCGCTCGACGCACTGTTCAGCGCGAATCGCAAGGCCAAGCTCTGGGACCAGTTCGTCACGCTCTACGGCGGCATCGCGAGCGAGGCCGAGGACGATTTCCACAATCTCTTCGGCAAGGCCTTCCTGGAGGCCTACGAAGAACAGATGGCGCGCCTGAAGGCCGACGCCTGAACGTCGTCGTCCCCGGGCACAACTACGACAGCATCAGCAAACGCGAGGCATCCGCTTGGAAATCGAAATCGTCACGCTGTCCAGACAGGGCGGCCGCAGCTACAACGAGGACGTCTACGGCCACTGGCACGACGAGCGCTATGTCGCTTGCCTGGTGGCCGATGGCGCCGGCGGGCACGGCGGCGGCGACGTGGCGGCGGCCACCGTGCGCAGCAGCGCGCTGGGCGGCTTCTCGGCCGCGCCGAGCCTGGACGAAGCGAGCCTGCGTGCGCTGGCCGAGCAGGCCAACCGCGACGTGGTGGCGCGCCAGGCGGAGGGCGGCAAGCTCGCGGGCATGCGCGCGACCATCGTCTTCGCGGCCATCGACCTGGAGAGCGAGGCGCTGGCTTGGGTGCACAGCGGCGACAGCCGGGCCTACCTGTTTCGAGGCGGCGCCATCGTGGCGCGCACCACCGACCACAGCCTTGTGCAGCAGATGGTGGCCGGCGGCATGCTCGACGAAGAAGGCGCGCGCCTGCATCCCCAGCGCAACATGCTGCTGTCCGCGCTGGGTTCGATCGAGGAGGCGCCGGACATCACGGTGTCCGACCGGATGCGCCTGTTGCCCGGGGACGTGCTGCTGCTGTGCAGCGACGGCGTATGGGAGCCGCTGGGCGACGAGTGCCTGATCGACACGCTGCATGCCTCGCGCACGCCCAGCCAGTGGACCGAACTGATCGACGCAAAGGTGAGAGCCAACGCCAAGCCCGGCCACGACAACTACACGGCGCTCACGCTGTGGGTGATCAGGGACGAGGGCGACGACGTGACGCGGCTCCTGCCGGAGAGCGTCGTGCCGGCGGACTCCTGATTGCGCTCAAACAAGAGAACAGGGACTGAAGCGAGCCGCTCCAGTCCCTGTTTGTGCAGCACGCCAGAAGTTCAGATGCCGCCGGTGACGGGAACTCTCGCGGGGGCCGCATAGGTGTACTTGCTGGCCGTCTTCTTGACCCGCTTCAACGCGCTGCGCAGCAGCGCCGGCATGTCCTCGCGGTTGGGCAGGTTGGTGTAGTTGTCGATGCCCTGCTCCTTGCAGCAGTTGGCGCAGCCGTTGTTGAGCAGGTCGAGCGCGTAGCGGGTCTTGCTGACCGTGCTGGACGAGCCGGGCTCGCGGAACGGATCGAAGATGCCGTCCGGCAGCACCTTGTGTCCGAGCGCGATCAGCTGCGTCTGGAAGTGCGTGATGTGCTTCTGCGTGACCGGTCCGTAGTAGCCGTCCACGGCGATCACCTCGGTCTGGCCCGGGGGCGGGTCCAGATCGTGGTTGAAGCCGAGCAGCTCGTAGTAGAAGATCTTGAACAGCGCCTGCACCAGCATCACGTCTTCACGTGTGTTGGAACCGATCCGGCCGGCCGACCAGTCGATGTTGTAGGCGGTGAGCAGCGCGCCGCTGCGGCCGATAAGTGGGGTGCTGAATGCCATTGCATTGCTCCGGTAAGGACGCGTGGAAACCGCATCGGGCACTGGCGCGCCCGATGCCGTGCCCCTGCGGGTCCGTCGTCCGTTAGCGAGTCTCGGTGGTTGCGACGTTCCAGCCGAACTTGACCTCGCCGCCGCCCGCGCCCTTGTCGTCCTGGGCCTTGTAGGCAAACTCGATGTCCTTGAACGAGCAGGACACCTGTTCCTGCACGTCGCCGCCCTGCGCGCCGCCTGGGCCCACCATGGCGATGAAGACTTCCTTGAGCGTAACCTTGAGGTACTCCTGCTGGCCTTCGCCCGCCTTGCGGCAGGTCAGGACCATGTCCTTGAAATGCTTGCCGCTCACGCAGTTCTTGGCCAGCACCGGGGAGGCCTTGTCGTAGGTGTGCGTGAAGTGGAACTCGCCCGGCGTGGCCTTGCCCTTGCCCGAGCCGCCGCCGGAGCCCGCGCCCGACGCGTTGCTCACGTTCCAGGTCCACGAGGAGATCTCGATCTCGTCCTTGTGGTCCTTGTGGGACGACTCGCCCTTGACGCCGTCGAGCTTGATGTGAAAGTCAGAAGACATGTTCCTACTCCTTGAGGCCCGGTGTGCGTTCGGGCGGTTGATGATCGAGATGAAGACAAGGGCTGCCGGCAGGTTGCCTTGGGGAGCGATGCGCGGCAGCTAATGAGAGAACGAAACGGAATCGGGAATTTCAAGAGAATCCGAAGGACTTTTCAGCCGGCGCCCTTGGCCGTAGGCAGCTTGGAGACCAGCCGCAGCGAGACCGTGAGGCCTTCGAGCTGGTAGTGCGGGCGCAGAAAGAACTTGGACGTGTAGTAGCCCGGGTTGCCCTCGACCTCTTCCACCACCACTTCGGCGGCCGCCAGCGGCTTTTGCGATTTCGTGATCTCCGACGAATTGGCCGGATCGCCGTCGACGTAGTTCATGATCCATTTGTTGAGCCAGCGCTGCATGTCCTCGCGCTCCTTGAAGCTGCCGACCTTGTCGCGCACGATGCACTTGAGGTAGTGCGCAAAGCGGTTGCAGGCAAAGAGATAGGGCAGGCGTGCCGCCAGGTTGGCATTGGCCGTGGCGTCGGGGTCGTCGTATTCCGCGGGCTTGTTCAGCGACTGCGCGCCGATGAAGGCCGCGAAGTCGGAGTTCTTGCGGTGGATCATCGACAGCAGCCCGGCCTTGGAGAGCTCGGCCTCGCGCCGGTCGCTGATCGCGATCTCGGTCGGGCACTTCTGGTCCACGCCGCCGTCGTCGCTCGGGAAGGTGTGCAGCGGCAGGTTCTCCACCGCACCGCCCGACTCGATGCCGCGGATGCGCGAGCCCCAGCCGTAGAGCTTGTACGAGCGGTTGATGTTGGTCGCCATTGCATAGGCCGCGTTGGCCCAGGCGTACTTGCTGTGGTCGGCTCCGGCGGTGTCTTCCTCGAAATCGAACTCCTCCACCGGATTGGTGTTGGCGCCATAGGGCGTGCGCGCGAGGAAGCGCGGCATGCACAGGCCCAGGTACTTGGAGTCGTCCGACTCGCGCAGGCTGCGCCAGCCGGCGTATTCGGGCGTGAGAAAGATCTTGGTCAGGTCGCGCGGGTTGGCGAGCTCCTGCCACGATTCCATCTGCATCAGGTTGGGACTCGCGCCGGTGATGAAGGGCGCATGCGCGGAGGCGGCGATCTTGGCCATCTCGCCGAGCAGCTCCACATCGGGCGGGCTCTGGTCGAAGTGGTAGTCGCCGACGATGGCGCCAAAGGGCTCGCCGCCGAACTGGCCGTACTCCTGTTCGTAGATCTTCTTGAACATCGGGCTCTGGTCCCACGCCGCGCCCTTGAACTTCTTCAGGTTCTTGGCCAGCTCCTGCTTGGAGATGTCCATCACGCGGATCTTGAGGTTCTCGTCGGTCTCGGTGTTGTTCACCATGTAGTGCAGGCCGCGCCATGCGCTCTCGAGCTTCTGGTACTCGGGGTGGTGAATGACCTTGTTAACCTGGTCGGTCAGCTTGGCGTCGATCGCGGCGATCATCGCCTGGATCGACTTGGTCACGTCCTTGCCGATCACGGTGCTGTTGGAGAGCGCCTGCTGGGCGAGCGTGAGCACCGCGGCTTCGACGGCGCTCTTGGCTTCGTCGCTGCGCGGCTTGAATTCCTTTTGCAGCAGCGACGAAAAGTCGCTTCCCGCATAGGCAACGTCTTTCAGTGCGCTCTGTTGTTCGAGTGCGTCGGCCATGGTGTTTCTCCTCGTGGTCCGGTGTGTCTGGCGAAATGGGTCAGGCGGCAGGCGCGCCGTCGTCGGGCTTCTTGCTGGCGGCCAGCGTCTGCAGCAGCGCCGGGTCCTCCAGCACTTTGGCGAGCAGGTCTTCCGCGCCGCCCTTGCCGTCCATGTAGGTCACGAGGTTCGACAGCTGGGTGCGTGCCTCGAGCAGCTTGTTGAGCGCGCCGACTTTCCGGGCGACGGCGGCGGGGGAGAAATCCTCCATGTTCTCGAAGGTGAGCTCGACCTTCAGGTCGCCTTCGCCGGTCAGCGAGTTCTCCACCGCAAAGGCGGCGCGCGGCTTCATGGCCTTCATGCGCGAATCGAAGTTGTCGACATCGAACTCCAGGAACTTGCGATCCGCCACCGGGGCGAGCGGATCGGCCGGCTTGCCGGACAGATCGGCCAGCACGCCCATGACGAACGGCAGTTGGATCTTCTTCTCGGCACCGTAGAGTTCCACGTCGTACTCGATCTGCACACGTGGCGCCCGGTTGCGGGCGATGAATTTCTGACTGCTCTTGGCCATGGCGATGCTCCTTGCGGGAATGAATGGGGCGGGTCGGTGAACTGAAAAGAGAGGGGTCGGCCTATTCGGACGGGCGCTTGCCGGTCACGTTCTCGATGGTGTCCATCGCGTTGGGCGCGAGGTTGGCCATGATCTCGAGGAAGCTCACGCCGATGAGCTTCTTCGCGCGTTCGATCAGGAGCGGCGCCGGGTTGCCGGGCTCGGCCTGTTCGAGGTAGCGGATCACGCGGTCGAGCATCTGAAGCGCGTCCTGCCGGTTCTGGATCTCGCCGCGCATGGCCGGAGGCCGAGCCGCACCGTCGCCTGCGCCCTGCGACGCCGTGCCTTCGCCCGCCGCAGGTGCCTCGCCGGCCTCGGCCGCGCCGGAGGCGACGCCGCAGGCCTTGGCGAGCACGCGGCCGATGGCGCGCAATGCGCCGAGGTTGACGGCGTCGGAGCGGCCGGTACGGTCGAGCAGCAGCGCTTGCAGCTTCTCGACCAGTGCGGGCACTTCCATCGCGGCCTGCAGCCGCTCGGGCTGGTGCGCCTGGAGCGCCTCGAGGCCGCCCTGGATCTGCGACATCGAATAGGTGGCTTCGCCGCCCACTGCATTCAGCGCGCCGTGCGCAATGGCGATGTCGCGCACCCGGATCTGCCCCACGCCGGGCGCCATGCCCACCTGCGCGTCGTACAGGTCGCGCAGCACCATGTTCTCATCCCATAGCGGTGCCAGTGCATTGAGGCGCATGGTCGGGTCGTTGTCGTCGTCGGCATCGAGCGTTGGATGTATGCCGTCCCAGAAGCGGTCGAACAGGCCGGTCAGCAATTGCAGGCCTGCAATGAAGCCGACGACGCCCTGCAGCCGCGTGGACGCGCGCAGCAGCAGCACCGCGGCACGCACGTCCTTGCTCCGGCGCAGGATGGCGTCGGACTGTTCGGCCACGTCGCGCCACTCCGGCTCCACCGCCGGGATGACGGTGTCGCCGAACTGTTGCTCGGGCTTGCCCTGCGAAGACGCTGCAAGCGCGGTGAAGGCCGCGTCGTACTCCAGGTCGTCACCGCAGGGCGATGCCTCGCCGATGGGCGTGAGCAGGGCTTCGACTAGTTCGTTGGTCAGCATGTTGCCTGTTCGAGTTGGCTGGTGATAATCAAAGATGCGTCCGAACCGGTCAATGCAACGAAGGGAATAGCATGCGCACGCTGGGTACACACCATTCGTCCTATGGACGCACTCCTGCCGCGGTTTCGCGGCGCCTTGCACTGGCCTCCGGCCTGGTGTTGACGGGTGTGCTGCTCGCAGGCTGCGCACCCAAGCCCGTGGTCACGACGGTGTCGATCACGCTGGTTGCAGGTGCCGATGCCAACCCCGATGCGCGCGGCCGCGCTTCGCCGCTCACGGTGCGTGTCTATGCATTGAAGTCGCCGGGCCCCTTCGAAGGGGCCGACTTCTTTTCGCTGTTCGAGAAAGACCAGGCCACGCTGGGCGCAGAACTCGTGCAGCGCGAAGAAATGCTGCTGCGCCCCGGCGAGACCCGCACGCTCGATCTGACCCTGCCGCCCGACGCCAAGGCCATTGGCGTGATGGCGGCGTTCCGTGATCTGGATCGTGCGCGCTGGCGCGAAGTGCGCCCCGTGCAAACCGGCAAGGCCCAGGCCATGGCGGTGACGTTCGGCGCCCGCCAGATCCGCGTCGAAAGCAAATAGCCCCGCGCGCGGACTGTTCATGGAGGTGCCGCGCTTCCGTTCGAAGCCGCGGGCCGGCCGGGCCGCACGAGCGGCTGGTCGGCCGGCAGGAAGTGCGTGAACAGGTCGGTCGCGAAGGCGCCGCCTGCGGCACCTGATGCGGCCGCCGTGAAATAGAGGCCGCGCCAGCGGGGCGCGCGCGAACCCCGGCCATGGCTCTCGAACAGGACATCGGCCATCTGGCGCAGCGTGGGTTGCAGCCCTCGCATCGCTTCGATGAATTCATGGATCGCAAGCCGGCCCGCGGCGCCCGGCTGTTCGCGCAGCAGCGCCATGCGTAGGGCATGCAGCTGCCGCGTCATCGGGTCGAACATTGCATCAAGGCGCGCGGCGGCGGTCTCGTGGGCGGCAGGAGGCTGCGCCACCCGATGGCCGAGCGCCTGCGCCAGCACTTCAGGCGGCAATGCGCCGCGCAGCGCTGCATAGCCCGCCAGCTGCTCGAGGCCGGTCACCAGCAGGTAGACGGGCATCTGCAGGCGCAGGGTGTCGCCGGCCTCGTCGATCAGTCGGCGCATGCGGGTTGCCAACGGCTCGATCGCTCCGGCGTCCGTTCGCAGCAGCTCGCTCGCGCAGACGCACACCACCAGCCCGTTAAGCGGCAGCCGCTCGCGCCGCTCGGCCAATGCGAGCAGTGCCTGCAGCCAGAGGCCGCGCGTGTGGGGCGTGGCGGCCGCTTCGCCGACGGCCGCGGGATGAAGTTCGATGGCAGCCATGGAGCCGGTGAGCCACCAGCGCCAGTAGGCGTCGCCGAAGGGCTCGCTGGCGGAGGGCGCAAGCCGCTCGGCATGCGCCGCCGCCAGCAGACCGGGCAGGTTGGCCTCGGCATCGCCGAGGAATAGAAACCACGGGACTGGTGCGCCGCGTTGCCGCGCCGGTTGGCGCAATGCCTGGCGCGCCTGCGACATGGCGTCGCGAAGGGCCTCGATGGCCGCCTCGTCGGTACCCGCGGCAGGCGGCCCGAGGGCGTCGATGCGCCGCCGCAGCACGCGCCGGCGCGCGCCACGGCCCGCATCGCGCAGCGTGCCATACAGCAGCGTGAAACCGGCGAGGCAGAGCAACAGCAGCAGCCAGAAGAGGTGGGCGGGCGAGAGCGCGTCGGTCATGGCGACGGTGCGGCGCTTCTTTTCATCGCGCGGCAGTGTCGAGCGACACGAAGTCCGCGATCAGCCGATCGGCGCCCTTGTTGGCCGCGAGCGTTTCGCGCAGGCGCAGCAGATAGGCCGAAGCGAGTTCGAAGGGGGGCCGGTCGGCGGTTTCATTGAACGGCGTAGGAGAGGACAGCACCGTGACCAGCACGCTGCCGAAGGGCGGACCCACGAGCCAACTGGAGGGCACCTCGCGGCCCAGTTCGAGCTTTTCGCCGGCGCGCAGCCGGGTTGCCGCCTGGCCGGCATTCAGGTGCATGACCGAGCCGTCGGCCGTGTAGTAGTCCACCCACAGGTAGCTGTCGTGACTGGGCGCCGACACCACCACCCGCACGCTGTCGCCCTCGCGCAGGTGGCCGTTCCTGGCAGTGGGGGCTTCCACGTCCAGTCCATAGGCCTTGTCCCGGTTGCGCAGCTGGTAGGGCTTGAGGATCGCGAATACTTCGCAGTGCGGCCACAGGCGCAGCTCAATGTCGAATTCGGGCGACTTGACTCCGGGCATCGCGGCCACTTCGTGCTCGACCCTTTTCAGGTCCGCGGGCAGCGAGACGAAGCCGCTCACGCGCAGGTTGCCGTCCTTGCCCGAGGTGGCCGCAAGATCGGCGCAGGCGTAGGTCTGCAGGTGCTGCTCGATGCGCTGGCCCAGGCTCGGCTCCACGGCGGGCGGGCCGGCCAGCCACTGCCACCACAGCAGGTAGAGCAGCGGCACCAGCAGCGCCAGCGCCCCGGCGGCGCGCAGCAACGCACCGTCGCGGCGCCGGGTGTCGTGCCGGCGGGGCGGGTCCGCCACGCGGTAGGGTTGGGGCGTGATGCGGTCCTGCACAAGACTGCCGAGCGACAACGGCCGGAGCCTCAGCTGGCTCGCGTGCAGTTCCTTCAGCTTGCCGAGCTCACCCCGGTCGCCGCTCTCGAAGTAATACTGGCCCTTGAAGCCGTACGCAAGTGCGTGCCAGTAGACCTCGCGCACCTCGTCGTCATCCGCGGTCAGGGCCGAGAGGTGATGGAAGAACTCGCTTTGCGCATTGTTCGAATTGAAGAGCTGCACCTGCAGCGGCGCGGCACTGCCGGCCGCGCCGGGATGGCGCGCGAGGATCTCGTCGATCCAGGCAACCATGGCAAAGGCCGCGGATTCGACCTGCGCCGGCGGCGTGCCGGACGCGGCGGCACACGCGCGTGCCGCGTCCAGCAGGCTTCGGGCCTGTTGCTGGGCAGCCTCATGGGAGAGGGTGGCGCGGCCGGCGGCAATCGATGCGTCGAGAGCGAGACCGAATGAAACGAGTACCGAAAAACAGTCGAGCAGACGGGCCATGAACCGCGCCCGTTCACTGCGCTTGCATGGCGAAGGATGCCTTGCACCGGCGTCTGCAGCGATGGCACATGCCCATGTCCCCGGTTCCTTCGAATAGGCGTTCATTCTTCCAAACGCCCGCCGGCGCACGCCATACCGCTTGGGGTCTATGCCGTTCGTCGGGCAAACCGGCCTTGCTGCGCGGGGCAATCGCCGGTATCTTCGGCTTCCGCTGAGATCAACGCACGCTGGGACTGGGACACGCCATGAAAATTCTGATCGCCGACGACCACCGGCTCGTCATCGAGGCGGTCAAGGCCAAGTTGTCGGAGCTCGAGCCCGGCATCGAGTTCGTCCTGGCGATGAGCGTCGACGAACTGCTCGCCCACGCCACCGACGAGCTCGACCTGGCCCTGATCGATCTCAACATGCCCGGTGCCGACGGCCAGGCCCACATCGACGAAATACGGCGCCGCCATCCGGCCGTGCCGGTGATCGTTCTCTCCGGCTACGAAGACCCGGCCATCATGCGCAGCGCGCTCGAGCGCGGCGTGCTGGGCTTCATTCCCAAGGCGTATTCGCCCGACGTCATGCTGTCCGCGGTGCGGCTGGTGCTGGCCGGCGGCGTCTACGTGCCTCCGATGATGCTGACGGCACTGCCGCCGGGCATCGTGGCCGGTGTGCCGGCCGTGCAGAACGGCGATGCGCGCTCCGCGGCTGCATCGTCGGCAACGCTGGAGCACCTGCGCAGCGTGCTCACCGAGCGCCAGGTCGAGGTGCTGCAGCTGCTTTCTCAGGGCAAGCCCAACAAGCTCATCGGCCGCAGCCTGGGCATCAGCGAGGGCACGGTGAAGATCCACCTGGCGGCGATCTTCCGCGCGCTGAACGTGCGCAACCGCACCGAGGCGGTGGTGGCCGCGCAGGCCCTGACCGAAGCACAACAGGCCTAGGCTGCGCGCAGTTGCGCTGCGTGGTGCGCGGCGCTTTCATCGACGGGCTGGCCCGGCGCTGCCGCCGATGCCCTCGGCGGTGCAATGGCATCGGCCAAAGAATCCGTCGATCGATGAGGCTCAGGAACAGTTGAGTTTCATCGCCTCGATGCGGCCGCCGAATCCGAGCCTGCGCATCAGGCCGCCCTCGCGGCTATTGGCCGGAAAGTTGACCGTGCGGTCCCGGAACATCGCGTGCTCGTACACCTGCAGCGTGGCGCGCGGGCCGACACTCACGCTGTCGATGTCGCGCTTGAGCTGCCTGGCGGTGCCCTTGTCCAGGCTCTGGACTTCGGCCGGGCCCACCAGCGTGAGCATGTCGCCCTTGAAGTCGCGCCCCGTATAGAACTGGGCCCAGCAGCCTGAAGCCAGCGCCGGGTCTTCCACGCGGATGGGCACCAAGAGGATCGTGGGATCAGGCCGGTTCTCGGCGGAAGCGGTCGTGGTGCCGGTCGGGGTCGATGTGTTGGCACACGCGCCGAGCGCGGCGGCGCCGGCCAGCATCAGATAGCGGAGCTTCTTCATTGGTTTTCTGGTTTCTTTCAGTTGTGGAAAAAAAGAGATAGCGGCCGAGCGGCCCACGCTACCGGCCGCGCCGGCCTGGCGCGTAGGAAGACTGCCCAAGCTCCCGTCGCTCGGCTCCTAGGGAAGGGCTTGCAGCTGCGACTCATCAGTGCAACCCAGCGGTGGAAATCTCCGCGTATGACGGCGGCCCGGATGCGCGCATTTCCTACGCGGGCCTGCGCGTGCGATGGCCACTGTGGGCAATCGAACCCATCCAATTTTTTCAGCGAAGGAAGCCATGGCCACGAGCAGCATCCTGGGCGGCGACTACCCGCCGACGGAACCGAAGGGAACGGACATCGACAGCCTGGGCCCCAGTGACTCCAGCGACAGCGGAAGCGACGTGCGCACATCGCGCGAACGCACCGCCATTCCCGATGACGCCGCGGAGGGTGCCATTCCCATTGCGCACGAAAGCAGCAGCGATGCGGCGGGCACCGGCGAGCGCGCGTCCGCTGACGCACCGTCGCCTGCGGCCGATGCCGACATCTTGCCGGACCGTATCGGCATTTTTCCGGACAGCGCGGCCGACGTGGCTGCGTCCATGGAGGATGAGGACGCCGGCACTCCAGGCGAACTTGCCGATGCCGACATCGGGGACGACGAAACGGAGGACGCCGGCGACGAGCCCGATTGAGGCGCGTCCGGCGTGAAAGACCATGCACGGCCCTCTTGAATGTGCGCTGCAGAGTCTCCAGCAGCTTGCCTATGCACGGATCGTGCGGGAATTCCATCGTGCCTGGCAGGCGAGGGCGGACTTGCTGCTGCCTTCCGACCTGGCGGCGGACGAGGCGCATCGCCGCGTGCTGCATTGGGAGCAGGTGCTCGCGGGTCTGCGGCGCGTGCTCGACGATCCGCAGCAGATCGCGCAGGTGAAGATCGCGCGGGCGCTCTACTTGCGCCTGCTTCTGGAAAGCGCGCCCACGCGCCTGCAGGCATGGAGCGACAGCGAAAGCATGGACGACATGCCGAAGTCGCACCTGTTCGAATGGATCTCCTACGATTTCGAGCGGCTTGAACTGGCCGAACTCGAGGGCTCGATGTCGCCCGAGGAGGCTGCTTCGTATGCGCAGGCGCTCGACGCGCGAGCCAGCAGCATGCGCGAGGAATGAGCCGCCAGCTTGCGCACTAGGCGCCAAGGAAGGCCGTCAGCCGCGGCCCAGTACGACGCAACCCTCCTGGATGTAGCGATCGAACTCGATCTTCGGAATGGCCGCGGTCAGCGACTGGCCGTTCTCCGTCCAGGTGAGCACGACGCTGTCGTCCGCCATCAGGATCTGGCAATCGCCTTCTGGAATCTTCAGCTGCGGACCGTCGCCCGCCCGGAATTCGACATTGCCCACGATGCGGCCGTCGATCTGCGTGGTGGAAGTCATGGGTTCTGCCTGCGTTGTGTGGTGGCGGTTCTTATTGCGGTGCGGGACGCGCATGGCGATTGCTGCCGTCTTTGCGCTGCTGCCTGGAAGGATCGCCGTCGCGCGTGGGCGCGAGGCCGGGCGCGGCCGATGACGGCGGCCGCGTGGTCTGGGTGCGCGCGCTGGCCGGGCCCTTGTCGGCGCCCAGGCGGCCCTGATCCATGTCGCCGTTCGGCTGGTCCACTGGCCGCGTGGCTGGGGCCTTCTGCGCATCGCTCTGCGGCGGCGCGCGGGTTCCCTTTGGGTTGCCGGTGGGCTGGGCCGCGGCTGCCATGGCCAGCAGGGCGCCAGCGGCCAGGCCGTATTTCAAGGAGCGGATGTCGAAGCGCAACGGGTGGTGGACCATGGGCAAACTCTCCAAAAAGAATGCTGCAGGCCTCCTTTCTCGCGCACTGCCGGCGCGCCCATGTAGGCAGGGACAGCATTCCCGCGCCGGTGGCAGGCCTGCGTTGGGTTTGCTTGCGCCGAAGACGCGCCGCTTTCCTACGCAACACGATGCGAGGCGGGGGCACGGTGGATTTCTTGTGAACAAAAGAGGAAATTCAGCGTGACCAGACCAAGCAGCGAACCGTCCGATGCGCCGGCTTATGGCCAGCCCACACCCGCACAGAAAAGCATGAAGCGCGAGGCCAAGACATCTGCTGAAAACGGCGAACCCACGGTCCGCGGCAAAGGCCCTGCCGAGAGCCGGAAAAAGCCGCCTCCCACGCCGGGGGACGCGGGCGTCGGTGAAACGGACAACCACGGCAGCTCGCCCTACAGCCAGCCCGGCCGCGCCGAAAAGCCGTTCCGCGAAGAGTGACGCCGCGCCCGTTGCCGCGACCGGAAAACGCTTACAGCGGACGTCAGGCACTACCGACACGGGCCGCTGCCCGGTCGAACACCATTTCTCTTGGGACCAGCGCAGTGCATTGCCTTCGGGCGCCGCCTCTTGCTGGCAGTTTTCAACCCGCCTCGATCTTGACGGGGCACATGAAGGAGTCATGCCATGGCCAACTACACGAATACCTCCGGCACCGCCACCAGCGACAGCGTGGTTGAGGTGCTGAACGATCTGCTGGAGAACGCACGCGACGGCGAATATGGTTTTCGCGCGTGCGCGGAAGAAGTCGACTCGCCGCAACTCAAGCAGGTGTTCCAGAGCCGCTCGATGGAATGCGCGAAGGCGGCCGGCGAGCTGGTCCAGCTCATCCGGCGCTTCGGCGGCTCGCCCGACGACGGCGGCTCGGTGAGCGGCGCCATGCATCGCGGCTGGGTTCACGTGAAGGGTTCGGTGGGCGCCGACAGCGCACTCTCCATGCTCGAGGAGTGCGAACGCGGCGAAGACGCCGCCGTGGCGCGCTATCGCAAGGCGCTGAAGGCCGACCTGCCGGCCGACGTGCGTGCGGTGATCCAGCATCAGTCCGAAGGTGCGCAGCGCAACCACGACCAGATCAAGCAGCTGCGCGACCAGATGCGCAACAAGTAAGGGTTGCGGCGAAGGGCAGGGCGGCCGGGGCAGAATGGACGCCGTCCTGCAACTCCATTGTCTTCCTTGAGCCCCATCGACCTCGACCTCTCCCGCTTCGATGCCGCAATCGTCGACCTCGACGGCACCATGGTCGACACGCTCGGCGATTTCGCGGTGTCGCTGAACCACATGCTCGCCGACCTGTCCCTGCCGCCGGTCGCTCCGGCAGCCATCGAGAAAATGGTGGGCAAGGGCTCGGAGCACCTCATTCTTTCGGCTCTCGCGAACGTGCTGTCGTCCGAGGGGGCTGCGGCAGGCGGCGCCCAGGCGCTGCACAGGCGTGCGGAGGCGCTGTTCGATCGGGCCTGGGAGCGCTACCAGCACCATTACCTTGCCGTCAACGGACAGCACTCCGCGGTGTATCCGGGCGTGGCCGAGGGGCTCGAGACGCTGCGCTCACGCGGCCTGCGCTTGGCCTGCCTCACCAACAAGCCGACTTCCTTCGCCAAGCCGCTCCTGGCCGCGAAGGGGCTCGACGGCTTTTTCGAATTTGCCTTTGGCGGTGATGCGTTCGCGCGCAAGAAGCCGGACCCGCTGCCGCTGCTGAAGACCTGCGAGGCGCTCGGCACCGCGCCCACGCGCACGCTGATGATCGGCGACTCGAGCAACGATGCCAGGGCCGCGCGCGCAGCCGGCTGTCCGGTGCTGCTCGTGACCTACGGCTACAACCATGGCGAGCCGGTGCGCGGCGTCGATGCCGACGGTTTCGTGGATTCGCTCGCCGAACTCGATCACGCTGGCGCAGCCTGAGCGAGGAGGCCGGGCGGCCGCTACGGCTGCTTGCCGAGCAGCGCGTCCTTCAGCTTCCAGTCCGCCGGCACCGGGCCGAGCCAGATGCGCAGCAGCGCATTGAAGAACGCCTGTTCCTTGATGGGGTCGGGTTGCGCGACGCCCCGCACGGTGATCACGGTGCCTGTGCCGGGCAGCCAGTCAACGGTGAAGGTGTCGCCCGTCTTGAGTTGCTTCTGGTCAGCGAACATCTGGCCCATGCGCAGCAGCCCGGGAATGAGGTTGACCATTTCGCTCTTGGGCGAGTTTTCTTCCACACCCTTGGTGAAGAGCTTGCCCAGTTCGTTGGCGTCGATGTCGCGCAACATCGTGATGGCCACGCGCTTGGGCCCGGGCGCGGCCAGCGCTTCTTCGGGGGTGGAGACTTTCTTTCCGACGTAGAAGCCGGCCGTGTACACCTTGAAGACAGCCTTGTAGCGCACACCCGCGCCGTTGAGCTGCAGGGTGCTGCCGCGCAGGTCGAGCGTGTCGTTCAGCTTGACGCCGGCCACGTCGACCTGGGCGGCCGAGGCGCTGAGCACGCCGGAAACGAAGGCCGCTGCGGCCACGCGGGAGAACCATGGAGTCGGGCGCGGAAGGACGGGCAAGGGGATCTCCTCGAATTTGCGAACGGTCGTTCGAATGTATCTTTTCGTTCTACTTCGTCTCCCTCGGGGGAACCCTGAAGTGGCGGTTGCGCGCGGCGGCGTTTTCGTCGGCTAAACTCCATGCTCCATGTTCGTTCATCACATCATTCAAACAGGTGAAGGCAGCCGGGGAGCCTGGCCCTGGCGTCGCCATACATCGCTGACTGTTTGATTGCACGGCGCACGCCGTGCGCCCGCGGTACCGGATCGCTCACCGACTCCGGACCACCTGTGAATGACCTTGCCACGGCCGAAAGAGCGCCGCAGGCAATTGGAGAACGAATCCGTGATTACCGAACTTGAATTCAAGAGCCTCAGCGCCCAGGGCTACAACCGCATTCCGCTGATGGCCGAGGCCTTTGCCGACCTCGAGACACCGCTTTCCCTGTACCTCAAGCTGGCCCACTCGCAGGGCGGCGGCAAGCACAGCTTTTTGCTCGAATCGGTGGTGGGCGGCGAGCGCTTCGGGCGCTACAGCTTCATCGGCCTGCCGGCACGTACGCTGCTTCGCGCGAGCGGCTTCGGCGCCGAAGCCATCACGGAAGTGGTGACCGACGGCCAGATAGTCGAAACCGCCGCAGGCAATCCGCTGGATTTCATCGCCGAATATCAGAAGCGCTTCAAGGTGGCGCTGCGGCCGGGGCTGCCGCGGTTCTGCGGCGGACTTGCAGGCTACTTCGGCTACGACACGGTGCGCCACATCGAGCGCAAGCTCGAGAAAAGCTGTCCGCCCGATACGCTGGGCTGCCCCGACATCCTGCTGCTGCAGTGCGAAGAGCTCGCCGTTATCGACAACCTCTCGGGCAAGCTCTACCTGATCGTCTATGCCGACCCGAAGCAGCCTGAGGCCTATGCCGCAGGCAAGCGCCGCCTCCGCGAACTGAAGGAGAAGCTCAAGTATTCGGTCAGCGCACCCATCGTGAAGCCGACGCAGCCGCATCCGCCCGAACGCAGTTTTGCCAAGGCCGACTACCTTGCGGCCGTGGAGCGCGCCAAGGACATGATTGCCGCTGGCGACTTCATGCAGGTGCAGGTGGGCCAGCGCATCAGCAAGCGCTACACCGAGTCGCCGCTGTCGCTGTACCGCGCGCTGCGCTCGCTCAACCCTTCGCCCTACATGTACTACTACCACCTGGGCGACTTCCACGTGGTGGGCGCCTCACCCGAAATCCTGGTGCGGCAGGAGAACACAGGCGAGGGCGAGCAGAAGATCACCATCCGTCCGCTGGCTGGCACGCGCCCGCGCGGTGCCTCGCTGGAACTGGACAAGGCCGCCGAAGAAGAGCTCATCAACGACCCGAAGGAGCGCGCCGAGCACGTGATGCTGATCGACCTTGCGCGCAACGACATCGGCCGCATCGCCAAGACCGGCACCGTGAAGGTGACCGAGGCCTTCGCGGTGGAGCGCTACAGCCACGTGATGCACATCGTGAGCAACGTCGAAGGCACGCTGAAGGACGGCATGACCGCCATCGACGTGCTCAAGGCCACGTTCCCGGCCGGTACGCTGACCGGCGCGCCCAAGGTGCATGCGATGGAACTCATCGACCAGCTGGAGCCCACCAAGCGCGGTCTCTACGGCGGCGCCTGCGGCTACATCAGCTATGCAGGCGACATGGATGTAGCCATTGCCATCCGCACCGGCATCGTGAAGGACCAGATGCTGCACGTGCAGGCAGCGGCGGGCGTGGTGGCCGACTCGGTACCCGAGTTGGAGTGGAGAGAAACGGAAGCCAAGGCGCGCGCACTGCTGCGGGCGGCCGAACTCGTCGAGGAAGGCCTGGAATGAGCAACGTACCTGACATCCAGAACGATTTCTCGCACGAGATCATCGGCGCAGCCGTCGAGGTTCAGCGCGTGCTCGGCACCGGCCTGAGTGAAGACGCCTATGCCGCGGCTCTGGCCATTGAACTGGCGGAGCGCGAGATCGGCTTTGCGCAGGGCGTGGCGCTGTCGGCCAGCTACAAGGGCCGTTCGCTGGGCGAGGTGTACCGCGCAGGCTTCGTGGTCGAGCAATCGGTCATCGTCGAACTCAAGGCGGCCGACGTGCTGACCGACCTGCACCGCGCGCAGGTGCTTGCCGCCCTGCGTCTCTCGGGCCTCAAGCTGGGCCTTCTGATCAACTTCAACGTGTTCCCCGTGGTCAAGGGCGTGCACCGGATTGTGAGCAAGCCATGAAACTGCTGATGATCGACAACTACGATTCGTTCACCTACAACATCGTCCAGTATCTGGGCGAACTGGGTGCGGATGTTCAGGTGCACCGCAACGACGAGATCACCGTGGCGCAGATCGGCGAGCTGATCGCTTCGGGCGTGACGCGGCTCGTGGTGTCGCCGGGGCCTTGCTCGCCGGCGGAGGCGGGCGTGTCGGTGGCGGCCATCGAGGCCTTCGCGGGCAAGCTGCCCATTCTTGGCGTGTGCCTCGGCCACCAGGCCATCGGCGCAGCCTTCGGCGGCAAGATCATTCGCGCGCAGCAGCTGATGCACGGCAAGACCAGCGAGATCACGACCACGCAGGAAGGCGTGTTTGCGGGGCTGCCCGAAAAGTTCACCGTCAACCGGTATCACTCACTGTCCATCGAGCGCGAAAGCTGCCCGAAGGAACTGGCGATCACCGCCTGGACCGACGACGACGAGATCATGGGCGTGCGGCACACCGGCTTTGCGCACGATGTGCGCATCGAGGGCGTGCAGTTCCATCCTGAATCGATCCTCACCGAGCACGGCCACGCGATGCTCAAGAACTTCCTGGACTGACGCCATGACAGACCGCCCCTCCGTCGTCGACCTGCGCAGCGACACCGTCACGCAGCCTACCCCGGCGATGCGCGAAGCCATGATGGCGGCGCCGCTCGGCGACGACGTCTTCGGCACCGACCCGAGCGTGAACGCGCTGCAGGAAAAAATTGCCGCGCTGCTGGGCTTCGAGGCGGCGCTGTTCGTGCCGACCGGCACGCAGAGCAACCTCTGCGCCATCCTCTCGCACTGCGGCCGCGGCGACGAATACATCGTCGGCCAGCAGGCCCATTGCTACCGCTGGGAAGGCGGCGGCGCGGCAGTGTTCGGTAGCGTGCAGCCGCAACCGCTCGACCATGCGCCCGACGGCACGCTGCCGCTCGCGCAGATCGAGGCGGCCATCAAGCCCGACGACGCGCACTTCGCGCGCACGCGGCTGCTGGCGCTGGAGAACACGCTGGGCGGCAAGCTGCTGCCCTTCGACTACGTTCAAGCCGCGACCGATCTTGCGAAGAGCAAGGGCTTGCAGCGGCATCTGGACGGTGCGCGTCTTTTCAATGCGGCAACGGCGCAGGCCGCGCTGAACAAGCGCAGCGACATCCGCGCCGAAGCACGCCGCATCGCGCAATGCTTCGACAGCGTGTCGGTTTGCTTCAGCAAGGGCCTGGGCGCGCCTATCGGCTCGGCGCTGGTGGGGTCGCGCGAGTTCATCGCGCGGGCGCACCGCATCCGCAAGATGGCGGGTGGCGGCATGCGGCAGGCGGGCCTGCTTGCAGCGGCGGCTTCGCATGCGCTCGACCATCACGTCGATCGGCTCGCCGATGACCACGCACTGGCCCGGCGCCTGGCCGAGGGGCTGGAAGGCATCGAGGGACTGAAGGTCGAGTCGCCGCACACGAACATCGTGTTCGTCGATCTCACCGGCGCGGCGCAGGCCCGTTCCGCGGAACTGCTCGCGCACCTGAACCAGCAGGGCATTCTTGCAACCGGCCTCTACCGGCTGCGCTTCGTGACGCACCTGGACGTCGATGCGGCCGGTGTCGATCGCGCCGTCGCCGCCATCCGCGGATTCTTCAGCGCCTGACGCACAGGAGCCCGCGATGCCCGATCTTCCGCATCTGCTCGCCTTCATCGCCGCCGGCTGGCTGCTGAACCTGACGCCAGGGCCCGACGTGCTGTACATCGTGGCCAACTCGCTGCGCTCGGGCGTGCGCGCCGGCATCGTGGGAGGCTTCGGCGTGCTCACCGGCTGCTTCGTCCACATCTTTGCGGCCGCCATCGGCGTCGGCACGCTGATGGCCACGTCGGCGGCGGCCTTCACGGTGCTCAAGTATGTTGGCGCGGCCTACCTGCTGTACCTGGGCCTTCGCATGGTGCTGTCGCGCGCCGGGCCGCCGGCCGACATGACGCAGGCCGCCGCAACCGCGACCCCCAGCCGCAGCCTGAAGGAGATCTTCATGGGCGGCTTCTGGACCAATGTGCTGAACCCGAAGGTCGCGCTGTTCTTCCTGGCCTTCGTGCCGCAGTTCATCGCGCCGGACGCCGACCACAAGGGCCTGTATTTCGTGCTGCTGGGCGTGCTGTTCAATCTGAATTCCATTCCCATCGTCGTCGGATGGGCTGCCTTCGCGGGGTGGATGGCGCGCAAAAGCGCGGTGCAGAAGGGCATGCACTGGCTCGATCGTGCGGCGGGCGTCCTCTTCATCGGCTTCGGCCTCAAGCTTGCGTTCACCGACGCGCCGGCGGTTCGCGCCGGCCACTGACAAACACCCAGGAGACTTCCCATGATCACCCCCCAGGAAGCGCTGCAGCGCACCATCGAGCACCGCGAGGTCTTCCACGACGAGATGCTGCACATCGTGCGGCTCATCATGAGCGGCGAGTGCTCGCCCGTGATGATGGCGGCGCTGATCACCGGCCTGCGCGTGAAGAAGGAAACCATCGGCGAGATCACCGCAGCCGCGCAGGTGATGCGCGAGGTCTCCACCAAGGTGCCGGTGAAGGACACCACGCACCTGGTCGACATCGTCGGCACCGGCGGTGACGGCTCGCACACCTTCAACATCTCGACCTGCTCGATGTTCGTCGCGGCAGCGGCAGGCGCCAAGGTGAGCAAGCATGGCGGACGCAGCGTGTCGAGCAAGTCGGGTAGCGCCGACGTGCTGGAATCGCTCGGGGTCAACATCAACCTGCAGCCGGAGCAGATCGCGCGCTCCATCGAAGCTGTGGGCATCGGCTTCATGTTTGCGCCCAACCACCACCCGGCCATGAAGAACGTGGCGCCGGTGCGGAAGGAACTGGGCATCAAGACCATCTTCAACATCCTCGGGCCGCTGACCAATCCGGCGGGCGCCCCGAACATCCTGATGGGCGTGTTCCACCCCGACCTCGTGGGCATCCAGGTGCGCGCGCTGCAGCGCCTGGGCACCGAGCACGCCATGGTGGTGTACGGCCGCGACGGCATGGACGAGATTTCGCTGGGCGCTGCCACCATGGTGGGCGAACTCAAGGACGGCGAGATCCGCGAATACGAACTGCACCCCGAAGACTTCGGCTTTGCCATGTCGAGCAACCGCGCGCTGCGCGTGGAAACGCCCGAGCAGTCGAAGGCCATGCTGCTGGGGGTGCTCGACAACCGCGCCGGTCCCGCGTTGGACATCGTGCTGCTCAACGCCGGCGCGGCGCTGTACGCGGCCAACGTGGCCGATTCGATGGCTGCGGGCATCGAGAGCGCGCGCGAAGCCGTTGCATCGGGCGCCGCACGCACCAAGCTCGCCGAGCTGGTCAAGGCTTCCGCGGCAGCTTGAGCCGCTACTGACTGGTGGGAACACACAACATGTCCGACATCCTCGAGAAGATCGTTGCCGTCAAGCGGCAGGAAATTGCTGCGGCGCAAAAGAGAAGCCCGTTGGAAGCCGTGCGCTTCGACGCCGAGAGCCGCGTGCTCACGCGTGATTTCGAAGGAGCGTTGCGCGCCAAGATCACCACCGGGCAGGCCGCGGTGATCGCCGAGGTCAAGAAGGCGAGCCCGAGCAAGGGCGTGCTGCGCGAAGACTTCATTCCGGCCGACATCGCACAAAGCTATGCCGAAGGCGACGGCGAGATCAGTGCCGCATGCCTCTCGGTGCTCACCGACAAGCAATTTTTCCAGGGCGGGGTGGACTACCTGAAGCAGGCCCGCGCCTCGTGCGACCTGCCGGTGCTACGCAAGGACTTTCTCGTCGACGCCTACCAGGTGTACGAATCGCGTGCGATGGGCGCCGATGCCATCCTGTTGATTGCCGCCGTGCTCGACGACGCGCAGATGAAGGACTACGAAGCCATTGCGCGCGGGCTCGGCATGGCGGTGCTGGTCGAAGTGCACGACGCCGCCGAACTCGACCGCGCGCTCAAGCTCAAGACGCCGCTCATCGGCGTCAACAACCGCAATCTGCGTAACTTCGAAGTCTCGATCCAGGCCACCATCGACCTGCTCCCAAGATTGCCGGCCGACCGGCTGGCCGTCACTGAATCGGGCATCGCCACGCGCGAGGACGTGGCCACGCTGCGCGCCGCGGGCGTCCATGCTTTCTTGGTCGGCGAAGCCTTCATGCGTGCCAAGGAACCCGGCGAGGCGCTCGCTGCATTGTTCAAATGAACAGGCCAGACCAGCTGTGCAGTAGCGATCCGGCCGCTTGGCCCGTGGCGCCGGGCTGGCGGCCGCTGGTCGATGAGTTTTTCGGCAGCATCGTGGGACAAAAGCTGCTGGGCTTCCTGCGCGAGCGGCTCGATGCCGACGCCGTGATCTTTCCCCCGCAGCCGCTGCGCGCGCTTGAGTTGACGCCGCCCGAAGACGTGCGCGTCGTCATCCTGGGTCAGGATCCGTACCACGGGCGCGGCCAGGCCGAGGGACTCGCGTTTTCGGTGGCGCCCGGCGTGGCACTGCCGCCGTCGCTGCGCAACATCTTCAAGGAGCTTCAACGCGATCTTGGCACTCCGCCGCCGCCATTTCCGGACCCGGGCGGCAGCCTCGTGAAATGGGCGACGCACGGCGTGCTGCTGCTGAACACCTGCCTGACCGTCGAGGAGGGACAACCGGCCAGCCATTCCGGACGCGGCTGGGAGGTGCTGACCGATGCAGTCATCCGGCATGTATCAGGCGGTGCAAAACCTGTTGTTTTTATGCTCTGGGGCGCCCACGCCCAAAGTAAGCGCACGTTGATCGATGTTGGGCGCCATAAGGTGTTGATGTCGAATCATCCCTCGCCGCTCTCCGCATTGCGGCCGCCCGTGCCCTTCATCGGCTGTGGCCATTTTGGCGAGGCGCGTGCGTGGCGCGAGGCGCGGCAGGCGGGCGACTGAACGAATTCGCGGATAATTCCAGCTGTTCCGCCTCGTGCAGTTCCTGTGCTTCTTCTTGGTGCTGGGGTTTCTGCGTAGTCACAAAACCGTGCTATATTTCGAGGTTCGCCGGAGAGGTGGCCGAGTGGTTAATGGCAGCAGACTGTAAATCTGCCCTCTTACGAGTACGCTGGTTCGAATCCAGCCCTCTCCACCAGCGATGAATTTGGTTTCTAAGAGCGATTGGATCTAGCGCTTTGGGTGCCGTGGGTGCCCCCGATGCGGGAGTAGTTCAATGGTAGAACCCCAGCCTTCCAAGCTGATGACGCGGGTTCGATTCCCGTCTCCCGCTCCAGAGACCCGGTTCGACGCCGGAAGCGATTGGTTAGACAAAAGCCCTTTTGGCTCAGTGGTAGAGCACTCCCTTGGTAAGGGAGAGGTCGCGGGTCCGATTCCCGCAAAGGGCACCAGTTTTCTGGGGGTTGCAATAGCAGGTTTGCAACCCATCTGCATACGTTGAAATCGTTTTTTTCGGAGTCGAAAAATGGCAAAAGGTAAATTCACCCGCACCAAGCCGCACGTGAACGTGGGCACGATCGGTCACGTGGACCACGGCAAGACCACGCTGACGGCTGCAATTGCAACCGTTCTGTCGGCCAAGTTCGGCGGCGAAGCCAAGGCCTACGACCAGATCGACGCGGCGCCCGAAGAAA